>Ga0192243_10079_pt1 | contig 38799 bp, 53 predicted proteins | sample Koala_Koa27_K3_FD_131233 | JGI IMG/M metagenome (GOLD analysis project Ga0192243, IMG submission 131233) | Enriched cells from koala feces incubated with labeled cellulose particles, San Francisco Zoo, California, United States - Koala_Koa2-7_K3 ... | reverse complement strand
TATGGGACAGGTCAGCAAACAGACGGTAAAACGTCTGATCCATGACACAGAGGCCCTTCTCCCTGTCGCACCGCCTGTAGAAAAGAAGCGGCTGGAATACCTGCACATCGTAGCGGACGAAGATCATGTGGCTGCCCAATTCTGGAACCAAAAAAGGGTGACCTTGGAAAGGCTTCAAATATGCGCTCAAAATTCTCCTTGGCAATCCCCCGGCCCGTGTCCTCAACCGCAAAACGAATCCAGATAGTGTCCCCGTCGCGCCGCAACTCCTCTATGATCAGACGGACCTTCCCCTGGGCCGGCGTGAACTTTAAGGCGTTGGAGAGTAAATTGGTCAAAATCTGGTTCAGGCGAAGTGAATCCCCTACCAGATACTCTTCTATCGCACCGCGGATGATCATTTGATAATGGATCTGCCTGCTTTTTGACTGCACATAGAAGACCGTGGTCAGCGTCCGCAAAAAGCTTCCCAGGTGGAACTGCTCAGGATGCAGCTCGATCTTTCCGCTCTCGATTTTGGACATATCCAGTATGTCGTTGATCAGGGAGAGCAGGTGGGTGGAGGACAGCGTGATTTTCTCAAAGCAATTGCGTATCCTGTCTGGTTCCCCGATATGATTTTTTCCAAGCTCAACCATACCCATGATGCCGTTGAGCGGGGTCCTGATCTCGTGGGACATTTGGGAGAGGAAGTCGCTTTTCGCCCGGTTTGCCGCCTCGGCCCGCTCCTTCTCCAAATATAATAGGCGGCTGCTTCGCCTTTCATTGTGTCTCAGCAACAAAAAAGAACGCAAAGACCGTGATAAGGATGACTAGAAAAATCCCCACGCACACCTTCACCATAAACTGGCTTAAGTACGAGATCTGATTGTTCACCATTTCATATGCCATGCTGGTAACCATATACCAGTCCGTTCCCTGGACAGGCACATAATAAAGATACTCATGGTGAAGGCCCACGGTCAGCAGCGTCATCCCGCATTCTCCCTCATCGACTGCCGCGCGAAATGCCGCCAGGCCATAGCCCTCGTCAAATCTCGCCTGCTGCTCGTAGATGGTGAACAGATTGGAGCCGAATAAAACGTCCTTCGAAAAGGCACTTTTGATCACAAAATCTCCGCTTCGTGTTACGATGTTGGTGTGGGAATTGGTTGTTTTCTCACTGTCCAGTCCCAGCTTCGCGCCGATGTCGGAAGTAGGAATCCCTATAATCACGGCAACCAGCCGTCCGTCTTTAAATGCCACCGGAGTCATGGACGTCCCCAGAAGGATCATATCACTCTCCCAGATGGTTTCATTGACAGAGATCAATTTCCCCGAGTCCGTCAGCAGTTGGTCCAAGTTGGAAATCTTTGACATCGCCGGGACCGTGCCGTCTGGAGAATACGCGATTCCCCGGTCGCTGATGACTGCAATATGCGCAAAATCATTGTCCGCCTGCACCTGTGATAAAAAATGGTTCAGACTCGTCTCGTCCTCCAAATCGTCCTTGGACACGGCGCCTGCAATGGTTCGAATCTGTGAAAACTGGCTGTCCAGATTGGTTTTGAAATGACTGCTGATCTGGGTGGTCATCTCCTGCAAATAAATCTCGCTGATGTTTGTCACTGTGCGTTCCGCTTCTTTTTGATAGGTCGCCGTCGCGAATACGCAGAGGACAGCCACCACCAAAAGCAGAGCGGAAACAACAAAAAACAGTTTATGCTCTTTATTCTTCTTATCGGAAATGCTCAATGGTAACCATCCTTTCCCCATAGGAAGCCCTATGACTCCTCCTGTGCCAAATCGCTGATTCTTCCTTCCAGCAAAACCTCCACCGCAGCGTCTCCGTGGCGCTCAAAATAAAGGGCCATGGCATCCCGGTAAAACAGCTCTGTCTCTTTTGCCAGCTTCACACTGCCTTTGGGTGTGGCATTGTCATAACAATTGAGCATCGTATACCCATCCCCGTTGCCCTCCGCATAGCTTTTGGCCCCAGCCATATAGTCGGTCACCGCCACCTGGTAGCTTGCGCTTAGATCCAGCTCCGTCCCATCGGGCCATTTCACGCTTATGAGTCTGCTTCCGGCGGGTTTGCTGCTGTCAAAGGTATAATGAATCCCCGAAACCTGTAAAAACCGTCCGCCGGGAAACTCGTCCGAGCCGGTGGACACACTGTTTTTCAACATATCCCACAGGGTTTGTCCATCCATCTCCAGCACTATGATCCGGTTGTCAAAGGGGCATACCACGGCGATATCGCCTCCATAGACCACGCCCTGATAAAAGCTGGCCCGGATTCCGCCGCCGTTGACCACCGCAATAGGCGCCCCGGAAGCCTCTGCCACACAATCCGCTATAAAATTACCAATCGCGGTCTCTCTGCGCCGGACATCGGCATCTTCAACCAGCAGATCCTGACTCACATTTCCAATGACCGTAAAATCATAGGACGATTCGTCGGTCCCATCATAATAGAACTGGTCGATGGCCTTTAAGGCTTCCTCCTCCGTGATTTTTTCGTTCATGATATCTCGTACACAGGCGCCAAGGCATTCCACGGTTTTACCTGGAAACAGGACATTGTATATATATCCTGATTTCACATATTCTTCCAGCCCCTTTAGGGTCAAATCCTGCTGCTGGTAATCTTTGAGACAGGATATCCCTGCGCCCATATCTTCTATTAAAGCCTCCTGCCCCTCAGGCGTCGACAGCAGTTCCAGTACGCGCTTGCAGGCGTCCTGTTTTTCTTTGCTGACGGCATTGTTAACGCCCATGAGGGCCGATGGCGAAAACAGGAACCAGGGCTCATTGCCCTCGTCGCTGAGCAGCGGAAGCATCCGGTAGGTATACGCCTGTGACGTCCCCTCCTCCACCGCTTTCCGGTTGCCGGCAACGCACTCATAATATAAAGCGGAATCTCCAAATGCGGCCGCGAGAGTTCCGTTGCTCAACCGCTTTTGACAGAGGACGGAATTGCGCTGACGGGCAATCGCCGCCGGGTCCATAACTCCGGCCGCTACGAGGGAATCCGACAGCGAGAAGCTCTGCTCCCATACGCCGGAAAAGGTCGCCTCTTTCTCCCGAAAATCAGCCAGCCACTTGACCCCCTCAACGGTCCCCAGAAAATCAGGCACCATACAGCCCACGCAGAACATGCCCACCGACGTATTGTAATCGCTCATCATCGAAAAATTGAATTGATTCTCTCCTACCCCGAGCCCCTTCTCCTTCAATTCGGAAAGGGCGGACACCAGCTCTGTATTCGTGGAAGGCAGAGGCAGCCCCGCCTGTTCAAACAAGGTCTCATTGATCACATATCCGCTGTACACGCCGGGAAGCGGAATCAGATACGTCTTTCCATCCAGCTTCGAGGCGTTCATAATCGTTCCGTCATAGGCCGAGCTGGCCTTTGTGTCGCTGAGATCAAGTAAGTATTTTCGCACCATATTGGAATCCGGCTGCGGTGCGATCACCAGCTCCGGCCCCACGCCCCTCTCCAGACGCCGAAGCTGTTCGCTGGAATTCAGCGATACCTCCATCTGCAGATCGATGTCATCATAATAGGACTCCACCAGTGCCTCCACCCGCTTGAAGTTGTTGTTATAAAGAATTTTGATCACGGTCTTTTCCTTCGCTTCCTGCCGGCCGCATCCCGCCACTGCCCCAACCAGCATGGCTGCGCCCAACACCCCCGCGATCCCTCTGGCCACCCTGTATCTCATATCCTCTCCCCCTCTTTCCTGTCCCCGGAAGGCGGCTGTGAATACGTTTTTCCTTCTTGGTACCTTATCCAGATTATTATAGAACAGAACGTATTTTTTTTGCAACTAAAAAGCGGCCCTGGTCTCTAAAACAGTAGAGACTGACCGCTCTATTTTATAGCCATATTCCCCAATCACCATAGTGAAATGTACCACTGCCATGATGAAGTTTTCCATCTGCTTTCAGCTGCCTCAATGCATCTCGCATACAGATTAAAATCTCCGGCTCTATGTCCAATGAATGGTGTGCTGGAAATACTTTTTTAACAGGCAATGCCGAAACCCTCTCCAGTGAAGCAAGGTATGCTTCCGGTTCAGTAGATGGATAATAGGCAAACAGGATATCTTTATATACCAAATCGCCGGTAAATAAATACCCTTTATCTTTTTCCCAAAAGCATAGATGTCCCGGTGCATGTCCGGGCGTATGCAACACCTCAATTTGCCGTCCGCCAATATCAATTACATCAAGATCTGCCAATACTTTTGTCGGCATACCCTGAAAAAACTCATAATCGTTTACGTCAAAGCCGTCGGGCAACTCACAGCGGTCAACAACCATATCTTTGATCGTATTCAAGGATAAAGGAAACTTGCCATTCAGCCAATCCAACTCCTCCCCATGGGCATAAAAATCTGGAAAATACTTGTGCCCACCAATATGGTCCCAATGAACATGTGTCGCAACTGCCGTGATGGGTTTATCAGTCAGTTTTATCACTTCATCATATATATTGGAAATACCAAGTCCCGTGTCAATCAGCAGACTCCGCTCATTTCCGTTTAATAAATAACAATGCGTTTCTTCCCAATGCCGATATTCACTGATTATGTAAGTTTTTGCGTCTATTTGATCGATGGTAAACCAGTTATCCATTGTCTAATGCCTCCTTTAATTTTTCCATTGATAAGCGGAAATATATACGCTCCTATATAATTTTAAAATTGGCAAATCATCATAGATATAAAACATCAAAGGACGTTTCAATAATTTATCTGGCAAATCCTCATCGAATTCTACTATAAAGCATTCCGTCAAACCGTCAGGTGCGTCTTTGTTACCAAGAGCTATGATCAGTGAATTTTCATCAATTAAAACCTTTTCGTCTGTATCTGAAAAAGAAATTTCTAATTTTTCATGTTATCACCACCATACAATTATTCCAGTTTTTTCTCGGCAATATTATTTATTGCGATAACTCACCAAGAACTTCCCATCGTCCATTTCTTTTACCGTTAAGTCGTCTGATGTATCCTTTTTCTTGTAACTCTACCGTTCTTTTTTTAATAGTGCGCTCGGATTTTCCAACTTTACCAGCCAATTCTTTCTGTGTAATCGTTGGATCCTGTTTTATAATCTTCAAAAGCACTAACTCATCCAAAGTGCAATCCAAAGTGCTATTTTTGCACTTTGAAATATCTTCGTTTACACTTTGAACTGTTTTTCTCCTGTATCAGAATGATATTCCAAATGTAAACATCGATTTTTCAAATCATTATGCTTACCCAACAATAAATTCTCAAAAAATGATTCCAAATATACCGTTGTCGCATAAACTCCATTCTGCAAATCATTATAATTAGCTCTTACAAGAGCATTCCTAAAATACCAGGAATTCGCTGCAAAAACTTCATTACTGACAAGGAAACCAAACGTCTTTAAATACTTAATAATGAAAACTGCTTTTCTCTATTAAAATCGTATTCTAAGGTTGCTCTAATGCTCTCATAAGATGCATATAAAACTGTCTCTCCTTTTAGCACCCACTCTTTTTTGTAATATTATAAGGTCTGATTTTTCCAGCGCCATCAAGAACCCCATCAAATAATCTTCGATGGATTTCCTGCCATTCCGCTGGTGAAAACTGAAATGTTTTTTCGCCAAGAATCGCTGTAATTCTTGATGAAACAATATCTGCTTCCCTCGTACCATCTTCTACTTCTTTTCTGTCTTTTCTCTCCTCATAATAACTTTGAATTTTCTTTTGTGCTACATCAATACCAATCTTACCTTCAATATGCGCTTTCGCTGTCTCAAGCAAATACTCGGAAGTCTTTAATCCGTCAACTGCCTGTAAGCCAATCGCAGTTTGCCAGGCTTCACTTTTCTCAGCTTTTTCCGGTTCTCCCTGTTTGATATATTCTTCTAATTCAAACTTCCAGTTTTGATTCTCCGGCATCCTTTGCACCTCCCCTCTAATTCTATTTCAAAAACAGTCAATATTAAGTGCCATATTATTTACGTCTTTATGGTTCACAACAGTAAACGCAGGTCTATTAAAACAAGTACTTAATTCACTAATAACTACTGAATCAGAAACAATTTCCGGTAAGTAGTCAATGTTGTTTGATATACTGTTATACACTCTCATAAAACGATAATAATCAGAATCAAACAGTTCTATGATACGCTTCAGTAAATCATTTAGGTTGATAACATCATTTTTATCATCATATCGCCCATTTGATGCAACTGATATCTTTTCTAAACTTTTGGCTTGAAAGTTAGTCTTCTCATCACTTGATAATATAAAGAAATATACTTTATGATAAAAAATATCAGCTATTACTTGTCCTTTGTAACTATGTTCATAAATTTTCTTATAGCTCTCTTCAATCTTTTTCCAGTCTTTGCGTGAAGTTACTTGTACTGCCACGCCTTTGTCCTTATCTCCAATATCAATACCTGGAAAAACTGTTAATATCCGTATATGTCTCCTTATAGCTAAGCCGAATATTAATTTCCCAATATCCTATTTTTTCTATCACAAGCCCTTGTATTTATTTTCGATAAATTTCGACACAAACCTCGACATTTGTTGAGTGAATAATGATGATGACAGAAATATATAGTTGACCCTTGGCGGATTTCCAATAGTAATTACCCGCTCAAATATACAGCAAGCCATTGCATAACCTACTCAATATTTACCTTCTATTTCCTCTTTCTTTTCTTACTCTTTTTTTTGCATTCTCACCAACATCCTTAATAGTTTCCATATATGCCTGCTCCACCGGTGAAAGCGTATTTTTTTGGTATTTTCTATATTCTGCCTTTGCCTTTTTCACTGCCTGATCATGACTCACTTTTCCATATCCCGCAAGCAATTTTCTATTTCCTGATAGCAAAATAGCATCCAACTGGTCAACATAATCTTTCATGTACATTGGCTTATGCTCTATCGCATTAATTTCAGCCAAATCAAAATAACCAGAAACAAGATTATTTAAAATTTTTAATTCTTCCTCATTCAGATAATTTTTGCAATACTAATATCCTTTAATGCCGGAAGTTCTCCCGAAAATGTAGTAAGCCCCATAAACGGCTTTTCTGAATCTGCGCGTTCATAGATCACTTCTGCCGCTGTATGGCCATGAGCCGCAAAATGCAGCTTGTTCTGCACTATCTTAAAAAACTCTATTGAATCTTCACTACGAGGATCATAATCAACACTTGTAGCATACAAATCGAGCACTTGTCGATACAAAACCTTTTCGGATGAGCGGATATCTCTAATGCGTTCGAGCAATTCGCGCCAATAATTACCACCGCCATTGCCTTTCAACCTTTCATTATCCATAGTAAAACCTTTAATCATGTATTCCTTTAAACGCTCTGTCGCCCAACGCCGAAATTTCGTAGCAATCGATGATTTTACTCTATATCCAAGCGATATGATCATGTCAAGATTATAAAATGGTATATTTCTAGCAACCTCTCTACTCCCCTCTTGACGAACCTGTCGGAAATTCCGACAGGTTGACTGCTCGTCCAGTTCACCCTCTTCGTAAATATGTTTTATGTGTTCAACCACATTAGTTCTGGAGGTTTGGTACAAGTCTGCCATTTGCTGTTGACTCAGCCAGACGGTTTCACCCTCAATTTTCACCTCTATGTGTGTTAGACCATCTTCTGTTTGAAAAATAATAATTTCGCCTTGATTCTCCATTCAATCACCTGCCTTTATCATTTAATATTGTTCTCTGCATAACCAACATATATCATCACTTGTAGATTATAATAATTATTTTACAGCTCAACTGTCAAAACACTTAGATTCGAACTATCCGGAATTTCCGGATAATTCGCTTTTACGTCAATTAAACGCTGGTGTAAATTCCGAAGGAAATGGCGCTTTATTATTATATTGAGCCATTACTAAAAAAGCGTATAAAAATCTGTCATGTTACGCCACCTGTTTTTTTAATATTAGGTAATACTTGTAATATTTCTCCTATCACGCTATCAAAAACATGCTTTACCTCATCACCTTCATTAAACTCTTCTTCATACAATTTATAGTAATAATCTAATTTTGCCTTTCGTTATTTTTCCTGGGGTTCAAACTGTATCCCACACATGCTGAACCAGTAATTATAATATCCCTAGTATCTACCTGAATACCCGATGCTAATTTATGTTTCCAATCATAGTATTTCATACTATCACCTTCAAAAATATTGGGAATTTTCCAGCGCCTTGCGGTAAAACACTTTCTCAGACGCACGGATATCCCTGATTCGTTCCAGCAATTCCTTAAAATAACCGCCACCGCCCAGGTTCTTCAACCATTCACCATCCAAAACAAATCCCTTCCGCATATATTCTTTCAAAATACCAGTCGCCCAAATTCTGAACTGTGTACCACGCTTTGACTTTACACGATAGCCAACAGAAATATAACATCGAGGTTACAAAATTCTACCGGCTTGTCCAAATTTGCAATGTACAAATTTTGCACATTACCTGCTTTCTGAAGTTCTCTATCTTCAAAAATATTTTAATGTGCTTTGAAATTACTGAACGATCCTTTTAAAATAATTCTGCCATCTGAGCCTTTGACAACCAGACAGTATCGCCATCAAAGGCCGTTTCAATTTTTGTCATACCATCCTCGGTGCAATAAATAAGCATTTGAGATTTTTTTCCTGTATCGTCACTTGGCTTCATTTTTTTCACCTCGTTTCCTCTGGAGCTATTTTTTACTCACCATTTAATTAAGCCGATTTATCGTTTGGACAATAAACTTACTACCTGTAAAGACCACATATGTTAGGTACTCTGCGGCTGAGCTGCATATTGTAATCTCACTTTTACTGTTCGCCATAATTTCTTTTCCTCAATAGATATTGTAAGTTCCGCCATGTATTGTTTTTTTAATACAATTACTCTTTATATTTATAGTTTCTAACAAATCGTCCTGACTTCTCGTCATAGCATTTAAAAATATCACTAGAAGACTCATGGATAATATTTTCTCTCATGGCCAATGCTAAAGAGATTCTTTCTTGTGTAAAATTATCTTTTGGTGCTTTTTCAATAATTAACGCAAGAAAGTCCCTATCAATATCTTTATATCCTGATTGAAAAAGTTTAATATGTTCTTCTATCATTTCCAACTGCAGTTCCCATGAATCATATAACACATCAAAACACCTTTTTTTATTATCAAGGTCTTCACCTTGTGCTAAAACTATATTTTCATATAATTTTGTAAATGTGAACAAAGTACATATTAATGCCCAAAATGGGCTATTTACTTTTTCGGTAGTAAAGCTCATACTTTCACTTTTGAAATAACAATGCATTACATCAAAACTACAATGACTAAATTTGCATAAGTAATTATATAATGGTCTAAAAAATTTTCGTTCTTTCTCGTTAACATATTTAGACGGACCTGTTATTAATTTTCCCAAGATCTCTTCCTTATCATTTACCACTACATAATCACATTTTTTTCTTTCTTTTTTTGGCATACCCCATCGCTATTTCACATGGATTTATAAGAAAATCTGCAATAATACTTTTTTCATTTTCGGAATCATCTAAATATAAAGAAGTTCTAACATATTGACTTATTATATAATTTTCCGAAAGGCTTCTAACCAATATAAATATATCTTCAACCATAGGTAATTTATTATTATCAAAAAGCTTTCTAATCGCAATTAAAGATTTTGTGCTTTTGGTCATTACAAAATAATCAAATTCATAAATATAAGTAGCCTTTGAAGCTTTTTCTCCTAATCCTCGGTTAAGACATTGGAGATATTCAATAAGTCCATCTGGTGTTGCTAAATTTTCACAAAACCGCTTGGAATACAATATCAAACTATTTATTACTTTCTGAGCATTTTTATAACATGTCTCTACTTTTTCGAAATATTTATCATCATCTTTTATTTCCATTTAATTCCTTTCTTATCTTATCATCTATTTCATCACAATGCTTCTATAAATAATCAAAGCCCAGTCGAATGTATGTTCTTTTTATTATATTATATTCTTCTTACATATACAACAAAATAATTCAAAAAAGGTGCAGAAATAATATAGCTCTACACCTTGCCTGCCATTCTCTAGCTGCTCTATTTTTTTCGACACATTTCCACACAAACCTCGCAATTAGCCGTATATTGAACACTGATATTTTATCACATTCTGTTGTCTTACACTATATCTATTTATATTGATAAACATTGATTTTATAAGAAACTTGACACTCAATCAAGACTTGTAGTATCTTATTAACTTTAATTATAACATACTCATGGTTGACAAATGGTAGACAGTGCCAACCATGAAGAAGGCCCCACGGATCACTCCGCAGGGCCTTCCTTCCATTTCTTCTTTTCTTCCTCCAACCGTTTCATCAATCCTTCCGGATCTCCGGCCTTCCGATCCTCTTCCGTCGTCTCCGTCTCTGCTGCCTCAAACTCTTCCAGGTTCTGTTCCTCCGCCATGCCAAAAGAACTCCTGATCAGATGATCCAACTCTTTGTCCTTATCCTTTATCATGATATCCCCCGATATTTTTTATACCTTAACTATACACCAAGGGGAATGCTTATTCATCTGGCAAAAAATGGATAATTTCTGTTAACAAAATAGTGATTATATAAAAATTTTTGATGGTAAGACCACCAGCGGCACTATTACGGATTTCGCACAGTATAAGCAGTTAATACTAACATTTGGTATCTTAGATATTGGCTCTGGAGCTGGACGCATATTCAATGTATTATTACCGCTGGTACAGATGGACAACTACAAACCAGGAGATCAGCTATATGTCAATGGTAACTCAGGAATAAATTATTGTACCGTGCTCATGGAAGTATCTGGTAATAATCTGTCATACCGTCTTATGGTTGGCGGTGACAACTGGAAGAATGACACTCCTTATATGTATGCGATCTATGCACAATGATCATTTAGTCTGTGGATTGATCAAGAAGTTATATGTAAGCAATATATGAAGGAGTTAATTCCACCAGAACATTGGAGAATAGAATTTAAATTTCAATTCTGCTTGTGAATGAACAACAATATTTGCCAGACAGTATAAGTGTGTGTTATTATATAATAGTTTACAAATAAAATTAGAATATTGGGAGATGAAATGGAGAAAACAACAAAGCTAAGGATGAAAAATATTTATGAATTCATAACAGAATTTAAGCAATGTAGTGACCTCAAGCTATTGCCTTTTACACATACTATGAAAGAAGTTGATTTCATTAATATGTTGAGCGATAAGGAGATTTTATATCCTAGCTATGACGATACACTAAAACAAGAACTGCTTTTTTTCAATTATGGAAAGCCCTCATATATTATAAATAATAAAGGCAACGGTGATGAATTTTATGTACCCGTTTGTTTATTGTTTAAAGGAGAAACTGTCAAAATAAGCAATATATATCCTTTTGATACAGGTGGATATAATAAAATAAAAGCAGCAAAATATTCGTTCGATATTACGGATTTTAAGATAGGTAACACTTATCAAGATATAAAAAAATATATTCAAATGATTTATTTAAATAACTCTAATTATTGTAAAGGCTTGGTGAAGTATGAATTTGACACTGAGGCATTTGTTCTTGAAAAAAATACAATGTTTTTTTAACATAATTAAATCAGTACAAGATGATGAAAGGTGTAGAACGATTGAGGTATCCACAGAAGAAGAATGCAAGATTGATGACACTATTATTGGCATCATAGCTCCTAATGATTTATTGCTTAATCAAAAAATCTATAATAAAGTATATTATGAATGGAATTTAAAGAAAAATAGTATTAAAACTTATTGCCGTCTTAAAACGATGTCTACTAGAGATTATACAAATTTTATGATCTTAAGTATTATTAATTTTATGAAAATGGTGGAGGATTTTAAAATATGGAAAAATTCTTTCTGATCGGATTTGTAAGTATAGCAGATTATCCGTGTTTTTTATTACCTGTTATCAAAAATAATAACAATCTCTACTTAGCGATTTCAAATAAAGATACTGATATAATAGTAGAGTTTGAAGAAATAAGTAGTGAAATGTTTAATTCATATAATATTTTTCGCCGAGTCAACAGTAGATTAATATATTTAGGAGAGCCTACTATATATTGTTATGCTTTAGAAAAGAATGATTTTTGCTACGGAAATAAATACGATGTGATAACGTATATTATTTCTAATGATATAATTAAAAAAACTGTGGATAGCATGCAAGCGTTTTATCAACAAAAAGAACTCTATTATTTTGTAAACGATTTCCAAAGATGGTGTGACTTTTTAAATAATAGTTTTTCTGATGACCAAGGTTTCATTAATAATGAGAAGGATAATTACAAAGATTTTTTATTATACAATGCAAAGAATATTCATTTAATGATATATTCTAACCCTACAGATGCATTCTGTATAAAAAAGCTATTCAATGATTCAGTTGAACAGATGAATTTAACTATTAATACTAATATACTTTACTATGATATGTGTGCAAATACAGATATTAATTATGATATAATTGTTTTTGATTTTGCTGCAGTAAAGCAGGGTCAGTATAATGAGTATAAAATATCACATCCGCAACAAAAAATTCAATAATCGTATTTGTATGCGAATTTTCAGAGTTTTATGAAGTATTTGATCAACCTAATTATGTATTTATAAGACCATTAAAAATCGAACAAGAAAAGTCAACTATATCAAAAATTATATTACAACATATAAGAGAATTTAATCGAAAATATGAAGCTATTTATTATAAAGATGAAAAGGGATTAGTTAAGATCTTCATTAATGACATTATTTATACTTACAAAAATAAAATATTTTTAAGAGAAAAACAAAACGTTAAGCGATTATTCTTGTCTGGAAATTTAGCGCTTAGTGATGATTTTTCAAACTATGTCAGAGATACTCTTGTTAAAATTAATAATAATCAAATGGTAAATCTTAAATATTTATTGAGCATAAATTCACATACGATATGTTTAAAATTGCCTAATGGATCAATTGTCGAATTTTATATACACAAGAGGCAAAGAGAATCTTTTTGATCAAGTTTATTCAAAATTCGATAATATTTCGTAGAAAAAATAAAATATTACATTCAACTATATTCACTATATTACGGAAGAGAGGCGGCCCTGGTTAATCCAGTGACCGCCATTCAATTATTGCGCCTGATCGGCTATATATTCCATGATATCCTCTACTTTACAATCCAGAATCTCACAAAACATTCCTATCGTATGAGTAGAGACATTCTTATTTTTCCTCATTCTTCCCAATTGTCCTGCGCTGATGTGATAAGTTCGAATCAGCTTATACTGGCTAACCCCTCTTTTTTTCAATGTCTCCCAAAACCGTGTATAGTCTATCATCCAATCAACCCCTTTCGTTAATAATTATCCTACAATGGATAATTATTGTAAGGCGATATATTGACTTTTTAATGCAATACTCCGTTCTCATCCGGGATCAGAGTCACGGGCTTCGTAGCCATGGCTCCGGAGCCGTTGAAATAGTATACTTTGCTGTCGATCACATGCAGTCCGATGACCATGGCTCCGTCCGCTCCCAGATAGTACCATTTTCCCTGATCCTGATACCAGTCTTTCTCCACCATATAACCGGCGCCGTTAAACCAGTACCACTTGCCCCCGATCAGCCCACGGATGACGCCCCAATTTAGGGCCTCCCCTATGGACACTATGGTTGCCACTAGGAGGGTCAAATTTAACCCACCCCCGCAATAGTATTCGTCCCGCAGGACGAAAACCACTCAAGGACAAATGTCCGGCAGCTCCATTCACCCCACCGGGTGAGTGGCCCCGGTACAGCTTACAACTATTTGGGTGTCAGTTCTGCTCGTACCACAAGACGAGCAGCACCTCCGTGACGGGAATTCCCGCAACGAGTTGCACCGGTACAACTCACGTTCATTTGTACGTCAGTATCCGTATCTTTTCAGTGAGCTCCGTCAAAAAACTTTCGAGAAGGGGTGCTAAAATTTTAGTACCCCTCGCAAAATCGTCTATCAAATATTATCGGGTTGAGCTACCCACCATATCTCCATGGCTCCGTTATCCTTGCTATGCCAGCATGCCCCTTCCAGTGGCCCGCCTGGTGTGTTGTCCAAAAAATACCAATCTCCTGATCCATCGTCAGGATCACACACCCGACCATCCCACCGGTGCCAGCCTGTACACATGTAGCCGTCACGGTTGAACAGATACCAGTGATGATTGATAATGCACCATTGATTAGCCGGATAGCTGCCGTCATCGCGCTGATACCAGTATCCATAAGCGCCGATCACCCATCCGGGCTGCAACGGTTCCCAGGTACGCATAAAGGTTTCCGGGGTCTTGTACTGCGCAATCAACGTATTCGGCGTGCTGCCCCAGTCTGGTAGCTGGAAATGCGGCTTATCCTTGATCGACTTCCAGTCGCCTCCCCATTCCAGGCCCAGGACCTTCCCGATCTGCCCGACGCGGCCGAAAAAGTCCCCAGCTTCGTTATAGGCGCCGGTACCGTCGTTGCGAAAGAGGTCAAAGGCAACTCCCCACTGGTGCATGGACCGGTAAGAGCTCCCCCGGGCGTTGGTGACGATATTACCCGGTTTCGTCCTTCCCTGCGCATAAAGCGCATCCTGTTCCGCCACAGTGCGCAGCGTCTCGCCGATCTTAATGATCAGGCCCTGAGCCTTGCACTCCTCCACCAACTGGGCCGCGATGGCCTGTAGGCGTGGATGGCATAATGTAATGTCTCTCATAGTGATCTCCTCTCTAAATTAAAAAGGGCCAGCAGCTGCCGGCCCTCCGATCTGTTGCAATATCGCAACTTATTTCCTTGCGGCCTCTGTGCTATCGATCTTATCCTTCAGCACCGCAATATAATTTCGCAGCCATTCCGGAACATTGGCACCCATACGGCCAGCATTTTCGATGATGGACAGCAACTCATTAAGTAAGTACCAAACAGCCACCAAAAGCCCAAAGAAAGCATTTACCGGCATTTGGAAGCCCAGCTGATTCCCCGCCGTGATAATCACATAATCAACGACCATAGCCACCGCTATCACGCAGGCATAGCCCACCTTTTTGATGATCCCTTTGGCACCCCTTTTAGATGACCATCCATAATTGGGGTCGCCTGGATGATCCAGTGCCTCTGCTTTACTGGCAAGCATTCCAGTGATGTAGTCCACCACCATCATACCCATCAGCACCAGAAGGACCGGAAAAAGGATTCCCAGCTTGTCACTTAAAAAGGCGCCGGACGCAGCCAGTGCCCCTTGAAGGGTTAACACATATTCTTTTTTTTCATTTTCATATACCTCACCTTTCCTTTTTTAATTCACGGTATTCTCCCGCAGCCATTTTTCGGTTACCGCCTGCCATAGTGCCGGAACCTGCTCAATCGTCATGATATTGTTGTGGATCTTAACCCCGTAATATCTCCCCATTACTGCGCACCCCCTTCCTGCGCTGCGGCCACTGTACTGATTACGGCGCCCATATCTCCAATCGCACCGTCATGGATTCCCAGCGTCTCAGTGTTAGCCGCTACCTGCTCCGCCAGCTTCTCCAGATCCGTCTTTCTCCGAATCGCAAACGTGGTCAGGATCGATCCATCATCGTTGACATGCACTGCGGTGATCACCGGATCAGCCGGGACCAGATCAGCATATCGCCCAACGATCAGGCCATCACCGTTCTTGATCTGGACCGTCGCTAAATTATCCAGGGCGAGCCGATCCCATACTGCGATCATAGCCGCCTTGTCCGCTGTGAGGACCTGGAGGGCCCCCAGGGAGGCCCCTGACTCCAGCTCTACCTCCGTGTTATCATGTAATATTAATACGTCCTTATTCATAGTAAGGATCTCCTTTCCGCCGCAGTTCGCGGCATAAAAATAAGGCCCCATTTGAGGCCCGGTTTACGGGTTTCTTATTCAACAAAATAGTGATATCATATGTGAGTTGCTGGGGACAACATCGAATACGACTACCGATACCGGATATATTGATCTTACGGTGTCAGATATCAGTGCCTATCGTTATATTTTTGCATGTGTAGGTGGCAACAATACTATATATGATTCATTTTTCATACCGGTATCTGTGATGCGGGATATAACCGTCTATGCGTCCAGTACGAATGGGGCGGTATACTCGGTTTTTGTAAAATATATATCCGATACACATATACAATTACGTGCTACCTCAACAGGCGGCACCCCACTTTCGGGCAAAGTTTATGGTGCCAAATGATCATTTTGATTTTATCATCATGTAGTGTATACCTAATTTAGTATTAGACAAAACGGCATTATCGCTAACTTGTCGGGCAAAACAAAGCCATCCAGAAGAATACCAGCAAGTAATATTGGCTCCCTTAACAAGTGAGTTGATGATCAGCACATCACAATTATCTACCGTTGCAAAAGGTATTGTATAATAACCTCCATTGTCCGTGGTTATCGAATCTGTACCAATTTTAATTATATAATCACTATTTTGTTGATCAATAAGATCCTTCAGCGCAGCCCCCTGAACTGCGTCCAGGACGTTCCCTGGCTCCGTTGCCATCAGGTTATTAACGACCTGATTTTTGGCAAGCAGCTTAGTCGCCACCTTATCCGCAATCACATCAAGCAACGCCTGGGCCCCCACCGTCTCCCCAGCCTCCCCGATCAGCCCACTGGTGTCTGTGGCCTCAATGGCTGATAATACCCCGTCAGTAAATCCCTTGGCAAGGTACTGCCAGTTAATCACATCGGCAGCCGGCGGGCCGGTTGGATTGTCTTTAAGCGCCACATATGTGGCACCATTGTAATACACTGCATTCATCAGCATGTAAGCCGTTCCGTCGACGTAATCACCCTTATAGGCGATCCCAATGACGGCCAGCTTTTCATAACCTGTTGGTATTGCCATGTTTTAATCTCCCTTCTTAAGATACTTTCCGGCACAGCACATTGTCATCGGCTACCACAAAATCAACGCCCACGCCTGCTTTCATATACAGCGTCATGGTTACTGGATCTACGTAGAATCCTGGTGCCACGATATTAGCGTACTGTGCCGCCCGGTCCGCCTCCGTGGTGGACCTGTCTGCCTCTGTCTTGGCCCGGTCAGCGTGGGCCTTACTGTTATTGTCGTCCTCTCCCTCCCGGCTCCCAGTACCACCCACGGCCCAGCTCTCTGACAATGTGGCACTGGCCGCAGACAGACCAGCCTGTGCCGTAGCTCCTGCGAGCGTCTGATCAGCTACGTCAATGGTATTATGGGCACGCTGAACAGCCTCCGTAGCCACCTGAGAGGTTGTGTTGGCCGTCTGGACAGCTGCGGCAACATCCTGTGTCTGGGTTTCGACGGTGGCGAGTGCCTGTTCCCCTTCTGCATTAACTTTTTCAGTCAGAGAGATCAGTGAGTCTCGGACATCCTCGCCATAATCGGCTTCCTTAAAATTCTGTATTTCCTTGCTGATATCTGCCATCTTATCACCTTCTTTCCGGCATACAAAAAGAACGAGAAAAATCCCCGTTCTAAAGTTTCATCTATTTATTTTTTTCGGTCACAGTTACGGTAAAGATACTTTTCAGTACGATAATGGTCAGCCATATGCCCGTGGCAACTTTCCACTTAAATGTGAGTCCAAAACACATAGTTATTAATTTAATGACCCCGCAAGTAACAAACCAACTAAACCCAAAAGCCAACACCGGAATTAAAGCAATTGCTAATATTAATATCCAGTCCTTAGCTTTAAAACTCTTCTTCATATATCTACCCCATCTTTCTGTGCTATCATGAAGAGCACACAAAAAGCACCTGGATCTCTCCGGGTGCTCTCGGTTAATCAATATACAGTTATTCGTGGCTTGTGCATTCCGGCACATACTGCGCAGCCAGCCACGCCTGAAACTCCGCGCTATCAGCTGTCACAAGGCCGTCAGGACCGGTTTTCAGCCCCGTGTAATACTCGTATCCGTCCTGCAACTCACCGTAGCCGTTAAAGGCATACAGAGTGCCGTCGATCTTGGTCACACCGACCGGAATGGTGCAGTCGTCAAACTGGAAGGACCAGATACCATTTTCAGCCTGAGTCCATTTTCCGGCGTATGTATCGCGGGTTTTGGGGTGGTCTCCATCACTCCACAATGATATAAAACCAATATCCCAGTCTTTTTTAATTGATTCTCTTTTTAAATTAGACGGCGATTTAAATCTTACGCACAGATTGTCATCTAGCCATGACCATCTATAATCTTGTGCTGGATCTCCTGTTTTCTTCTCATTTTCCGGGGTTGATAGCTCAATTTCTTTAAATGTATCATTATTCATAGACGCAAACGAATTGAAAGAAAATAGTGCCGATAGTAACATAACTACAATAAGTATTTTTTTCACGCTAAACACCTCCTGTTAGTCACATTATATAATACTATCTTCTTTAATTCAACCTCCTATCCTTTTATTCTATTATATAAATCTTTAAACATATCCAGTGCAGTCATTCTTTCTGTCCATGGATCATTAAATTGAATATCGTCACACTTAATCGCGCCTGTTACTATTGCTTTATCATTGATCATAGTATCACCAACTTGTATAACAGGTCTACCACTCCATTCAGGATGCCTTGACCACAACTGTATTTGATGATCGCTGCTAAAAAATGCACCTAAATTATTGGAAGAAACTCTATAATCTCCGATATCTGCATAATTTTGTGTAATCACAATCGGCCCCAAACTGATAGCACCCGCATTGATTACCACGGCGCCATGTTTATCGACGCTAAACGTACCATTGCCAATATCAATCGTACCACCGATGATATTCGTTCCTTCGATCACGCCTAGCATTACATGTAGCCCGGTCTTATCCCAGTATCCGATTTCCTTGCCATTTGCGTCCTTAACAACGATCTTTCCGTTTTTAGCAAGATCTTTGCCGCCCACTTCCAGGATACCACCCCTGATCCGATCCGCAAGCATAGTACCGCTGGTAATAAAATCTGCTACCAGATTGCCGTCAATCGTCCAGGCGTTCCGGTATGGTCCGTCGATCCCCGTCGTGGAGAATCCGATACCATTCTTGTTCAGCTGGATCATGCTCTTGGCGGTGGCTTTGTCTGGCGTATCCATGATCAGGATCCGCCATGGATGGCTTTTCTTTCCAGTGTCGGGATCTTCGATATCTAACACCACAAAGCCCCCTTTGCCGCCGGTGATCAGCTGCGTGGCGTTCTCGATTTTCTGGGTCATAACAGACGATACTTTCCCGATCTTATACTTGGTGTCAATCCGATTCTGCGCCACCTGGGCGCCGAATGAAGGCATCTGACCGCCCAGCACGATCTTGTTTGATCCTGGGTCCATCAGGTATGTCGTTTGTGAGGATAACAGCAACTGCACTTTTACATTGTGCGGCGGTGATTCCACCGTCGTCCAGTAGCCAAATACCAGCTTCTCCATATCCACATCAATCATGTTAAGGTCAAAGGCTGTCAGCTCTATTGCTTGGGATAAGGCTGCCTGCTCTTTCAGATATGCTTTGGCCTTTGACAGCAATGAGGCTGGGTCCGTCTCGTCCTCCCAGGTTTTTTGTATGCACTTCCATCCAAATTTCTCATATGCCTCTTCCTCAATGATGTAATCAATCCCATCATTGACGGATGTGATATCCACGACGGTACCGTCCTCCAGCTCTGCCCCAATCGGGAGCAGCACCGTGTACACCGTCGTGGGATCTACAAAACGGTCGATATCGAGCAGATTTTCACCGAACCTGATAGACTGGGTGTTGATTCCGCCATAGTCGGTCACATAATCCAGATACTTTTTACCGCCCGACCATCGGGCCCGCAGATATCCCCCGAACACATTGACCAGATTCGCCACCAGGGCGTCCCACGTTGTCACGTAATCCGTGCCGGTCCTGGTAATTCGATCGCTGCCATTGTCGGCCACAGTGATGTCTCCGATCTCAAACCGTTTACTTTCTCCCACCTGATTGTTGTGGATGGTAACCAGCTGCACAAAGAGCTCATGCAGGCTGCCGGTATACTCAAAAGGACGCTGTATAGTGTCTCTCAAATACCCCATCTCACCCTCACAGGAGACATGCAGCACGTTATTAAAATCCTGTTCACAGGACAGCGGCCGTCCTGAAAAGATCGGTTCCACGTTGTCGTCCTTATCCTCATACAGATAGATCTCCGAATACGGAAGGATCTTATTATAGTTGGGATGAGCGGGCGGAACATCAAAGGCAAAATTTCCTGTCTTATTTAACCCTCGTGTAAGCACGGGATCGATTAACATGATCCGTTCATCGTGTGAGTGAAACAGATCATACCACTCTTCTCCGTTTTTTATAAATGCCTGATACATTACAGCCTCCCTCCCCGATAATCAATCGTTACTGTTCCATTCCCCACAAAAATCAGCTCGTTGTCCCCGTCATAAATGACCAAACCGTAAGCGTGGTTTCGGCCCTTTTTTAACTCATACTCTTTGCCGCCAGCGCGCAGCAGCATATCCTCAGAACAGGTGATCTCCGGCGATACTGGCCTTTTACTGCCTATCACGTTCACCGTTCTTTCCCCCTCCACGACAATTCGGTTATACTCCCGGATAATGCCGGTTCGGAAGCTGAATGTATTCCAAAGCCACCGGTCTGTTGAGGATACCAGCTCATACTTGTAAGGTTCCACTTCTCCAGTAATCGTGAGCTGACACATGGTATCATCTGTCTTTTCTGTTTCCAGTGACAGGCGTCCCAAGTAAAAATAGTCCGGTTCCGTGTCAGGGATGATCTTCAACTTCTTTCCGTGCAGATGGTTGGAAACCTCGTTCAGTACCTGGTGCCACTTCTCATATTCTCCAAGGTAACTAAACACGAAACTGACCGTGCGGTTGTTAAACTTCACATCACCGGTCAGCAGCTCCGTTAAATCCACCTGTCCATCCGCCCCTGGCACATCAATCTCATAGGTCTTGGCTTCCGGATATGTGATCTGGAATCTTTCCCAAAATAAATTAAAATCTTTAAAAGAATGTTTATCGCCAAATTTGACACCATAAACTTTGATCATTTTGAAACAATACTCCTCTCACTGTCATTTGCCCCGTTTACTTTATCCACTCGCGGCGTAATAATCTTTCCGGCCTTTTTTCCATCAATGGATACCTGGGTTCCGTCCATAGCCTTTTTCATCTCCTTGCCCATGCTGGAATAATCAATCGCGTTTCCGGTCTCTTGGTAGGCTCCGCCATCGGAGACGTATTTCATGTTGGCAACAGACTCTTGTTCTACACTGCGACGCAGCGGCTCTGCCTGCATGGCTGCCACAATATCCCCGGCGTTGATACGCTCTTTCATGGCATTTTCAACGCCCTCAATAATCTTTCCCGCCTGGCTGTTCAAACCGTCTGATTCCAGCTCAAAGCCTACACCGATACCAGCAATCATGTTTCGTCCGATTAAGTCCCGCATGATCCGTGACGGTGAGTTGATCTGTGCCGCCTCCTTGGCCGCAGTAACCGTCTCGTTGATAATCTTAGCCATGGCCGTGTACAGCTCCCCAGACTTGGCGTCAAGGCCCTGAATCATACCAGCGATAGTATCTTTGCCTGAAGCCGTAAAATCCCCAGGGAGGGACTTTGAGGCTCCCAGGATCTGCTTTGCCAGCTCTGCAAACTGGCTGATGTTCCCAGGGCTCCCTGACTCGCTGGATACGGTACCCGCTACCAGCTGTACCGCCTGTGCAATCGTACTGACCAGTGTGGTCTGGATCTGCTGTAAAGGCTGCTGGATTTCAACGCCAATATCCGCCATGGCACTGATATATTCCTGTCGGTATTGCGCCAGCTCCTCCGCCGCGGCCTGTCGTAACTGCTCCATCTGACTCCGTGTGCTGGCAAGCAGTGGTTCCAGTTCCTTGGTCGCCTCTCTCTGAGCAAGGCGCTGCTTTTGCTTCCACAGAGCTATGTATTCGTCCAGTTCACCGTCCGTCATTTCGGTCATCAGGGCGATTTCTCCGGCAGCGTCCACGCCCATACCGCGCAGCTCATCCAACATATCGCCGGTGACACCACGCTGTTCAAGCTCCCTTAAATTGGAGGACCATTCCCGCAGCCCTTTAACCTGGCTCTTAAGATTCTTTAACAGATCTTCCGTAGTCAATTCTGTCGAGGCTGTAAATTCGTCAAACAGGCTCATGGAGCTCATGATCTCCCTGGTTCTGGATTTCACTTCACTGGCGTAGGTATCCTGTAATGCCTGGATGTTCTCCTTCAGCTCCCGGTTAGTTTTGCTGATCTTGTCCGCATAATCCTGTTCGATATTAGCCATTTTCGTATTCAGGGTCTTTTTGGCCTGCAGATATTCCTTGTCTGCGTCAATGCGGGCCTGTGTTCCTGCTTTTACTTGCTGACGGACACCATCCCAGTATGCTACCTCATCCGCAAGGCTCAGATCCTTATAAACCTTCTCGTTATCCAGCTTCTTTTTGGCTGCCTGGAGGACAGCGTCTGCAACCTCTTCCGCTTTCTTCTTTGCGTATTTCTTATTACGGGTGATCCCATCCGCAATACCCAAGGCAATATTTTGCCTACTTGATCACGCATAACTCTGGATGGGCTGTGGATTCCAAAGAAGTCCTTAAACGTGTTCAGAACGTTTCCGGCGGCGTCTGTCGCCGCTTTTTTTACTTTCCCGACAGTACCCGTGATTCCTTTTGTAATACCATCCAGAATATTACTGCCCAATTCTTTCCAGTCAAAATTCGTAAACTCATCCCTGATCGTTTTTACGACCTCTCCCGCAACCTCCGCGGTGGCGCCAATAGAATCGAAAATCCCTTTCACCAGGGCAGCTATAATCTTAATCGCACACTCAATGATAAGTGGGAGATTATCAATGATCCCCTTATTCAGAGCAATAATGATCTGCACCGCGGCCTCAATGATTTTGGGCATATTCTCGGTGATCGCCGTGCATAACTTTTCAATGATCACCGGAGCCTTCTCCAACAACTGAGGGAGAGCGTTTAAAATTCCATCGGTCAGCGCAAGCATAAGGTTGATACCGGCGTCGATGATCGTATCAATATTGTCCAGGAATCCATCGACCAGCGTCATAACCGTTTCAACCGCAGCCGGGATAAGATCGGGTAATTTCTCTGATATCCCCTTGATCAATTCAAGCAGCAACGCGCCGCCCAGGCTCAACAGTTCTGGAAGGATGTCCATGACGCCCTCTGCCAGGCTGGATATGATCTCGACCCCAGCAGATACGATCTGCGGCATATTTGCCTTCATAGATCCGATAAATGTCAGCACCATATCTGCGGCCATCTGAATGAGCTCCGGCAACTTTTCGGCTATTCCGGTAACGATATCCGCCAGGATCGAGGCCCCGACGCCCACCATGCCATCAATCCCACCGGTTTTCATGGCTTCGGACATCCGGCTCATGTATTCGATTCCCTTGTCCGCCAAACCGGTTAACGGCTCCTGAATCCCCTGGTAGATCTGAATGCCCAGATTTTTTGCATAGTTGACAATCTGGCCGGTCTTGGCCTCCAGAGTATCGGTTACCTTCTCATACGCCTCGGTTACTACATCGGCACTGGTCCCCATGGCCTCCAGGTTATCAGCAAATTTTTGCGAATTATCACCAGATAGCGCAAGAGCCGCTTTGCCCGCTTCAATAGATGAGAACATATCCACCATGGATAAGCCTGATTTATCTGCTGATTTCTGAATCAGATCCAGAACTTCATTTAATGGCACTCCGGCATTCATCAGTTCTGTGAAGCTTTTACCAGCATACTTTGTACCCTTGGTAGCTTTCTCCAGGGATTTTGCTCCGATAGTACCGTTCTTTCCCAGTTCTGCGATCAAACTATTCAGCTGGGTCGTTGCTTGGGCTGTTGGAGTACCGGCCGCTGTCATGTTCGCAAGCGAGGCACCGACGTTTTCAAAAGATACTCCAAAGGCTACGGCCGTAGGGGTTACCTGGGAAAGGGAAGCTCCCAGCTCTCCTACCGTCGTGATACCTTTATTCTGTGTCTGGATCAGGATCTTGTTGATCCGGTCTGCCTCAGAAACGTCCAAGCCATAGGCATTTAATGTCTTAGCCGTCGCTGAAAGAGCCGTGTCCATGTCAGTGAATCCAGCCTTAGCCAGCTTCGCAGATGATTCAAGAAAAGCGGTGGCCTCGGACATATCCTCTGTGACCGGCACACCAGCAGACAAAGCACTGTACAAGCTCTCATTCAGTTCTGACGCTGCCACACCCGTAGCGTCCGAAACTGCCAGAATACTTTCTTTTAAATGGTCTGTATCGACTGCCACGTCACCGAACAGCGTGCTTGCCTTGGCAAAACTGGTTTCAAAATCTTTTCCAACTGCAATAGAGGCCGCTCCCACCGCCGATATGCTTGTTACCGCCGTGCCTATGGCTGCAACCGCAATCTTCCCGGCAGCCTGTGCGGCGCCTCCCAGAACGGAAAAGCCCTTTTTGGCAAAGCTGCCTAAATTTGATATGCCCTGCCGGGCCCCACTCTCGTCAACCTCAGTGCCGATCCTGATTGTTCCGTCATTTGCCAAGCCCTTCACCTCCCCTGCAGCTTAACTGTTCTGTGCCGCTTCCAATACTCTGCGCCTCACATAATTTTTCATTTCCTGATTACGTTTTTCCAGTTTTAATTTACTATCTACGGTTTCAACTGCTCCGCTATTCAATGCATATAACGCTTTCATTTCCTTGATATATTTCTTTTCGTTTTTCCCCATACCATTGGTATTGACGATACGATAATACATAACCTTAGACAGCTTCAGATTTTCATCCAGTGCTTCAAACATCGCTCGAAACTTCCACCAATGCAATGCGAGGTTTGGCGTGTCATTCAAGTCGATATGATACTGTGTAAGGAAGGCCGAATAAATAAGCGCTGCATCCTGTTCGAAACAATAGCAGCGCTTACTCTTAGATCCGCTTCTTCCTTTCCCACCGCCATCATAGCTCTTTCCGCATTGATAAAACCACCGCAACCCGCTGATGGCTTCCATATAGTCATCCGGGATCCGCTCCTTGTAAAAAATATTCAGAGCGTCCAGGACCTTTTGCTCATCGCTCCTATGGCTATCAAATAGACAGATCTCAATCAGTATAAAAGCACGATATCCATAATTCACCGGCACCTCTTGCGTTCCGATCTGGATCGTCTCAGGTAACTCATCAAGTAAGATATTCATCACTTAATACGTGCAACTGAATATGGGGGCAAAAGTTTCTTCTTTTGACTTTCCACGTCCCTGCAAAATTGATAATACACTTCCTGCGCAAGTTCCAAATCCTCGCAGTCCTTTAGAATATCAACTCCAGTTGCGTTTTTCAAAAACTCCTGAAACATCGTAATCATGTTTGAGATCATCGTTGAAAGATCCTGTTTCTTTCGATCCTGCTTTAATTCAATTTCATTCTCTGCCAGCTTCTCCAGTGCTTTCTCAAATGCGGCGGCGTCCTTTGGCCTGGTAATTTTAAAATCAACTTCCATATTATTTATTATCAACTGCGATACCTCCCTTTACGGAAGCCGGAGCCTCAGCTGCATATGCATATTCTTCTGGTGTACTTCCCACTTTTTTAAACTCGATGTCGATGGCAGAGGATTCCCCGGCGTTTCCAGATCCATCACTGTTTATGATGATACTGACTTTTCCCTTCTCGCCCTTCCCAGTCAATACGTTAAAATACACGTAGTCTGTAATGACGGCATTACCTGTGCCGTATTTCAGTTTATGGGACAAGCAATAATCCTGTGCCTCATCCCCAATATAACGGTCACCAGTCACCTTAAAGCTCCTCTGTGTACCAGTACGCATAGTTGACTGGCCGGCCCTGATATAAGTTTTGTCAACCGTAATCGGGTTAAGCTGGGAATCCAGTCCCTCAATCCCCATTTGCACAACAGCATAATCCGTCGGCGTTACCGGAGTCTCCGCACCCGGTTCTATGTTGATCGCAAATACCTGATCATCGTTTGTTACCCATCCGGTATAGGCCGGATCCGGTTTCAATCCTGCCATTAATTCGCTTAATTTCATCGTCCTACCTCTCTTTCTCAAAATAAATAACCCGGCACTGAAACATGTACCGGGCAACGCCTTCTTCCGGATCCGTCTCCGCAAGGTTTGGCATGTTCTGTAAATTCTCTATCCGCTTCACTTCACACTTCGCTCCAAAATCTGGGAAAACCTTATTTCGGTTCTGATCATCCACCCAGTCCATCAGCGCTTGAACAAAATTCATGGTTTCCAGATTCAGATTGTCACAGCTTGTTGAGTATTCTTTGGTGACCAGAATGGAAAATCCATAGGCTTTTTCAGCACCTACCCGGACATATCGCTTCAGCACCTTGTCGGAATAGTCCGTCAAAAATCCTATGCCATCAGGAGAGTCCGGGGAATAGTTGAAATTCAAAACGGTATCGGCCAATTCGTTTACAATCGATTCAAAATATGCCCTCATAGCTTCATGCTTTGTCATCTCCCACCCTCCACATAGTTCTGCATGGCTCTCACCAGATCGTCCTTGTGGGCGGACAGCATGGCCTTATCCCATTTTGATGTCGCAAGGGGGTGCCGGAACTTGGTATATGTCAGGTCCTGCTCTGGCTGCTTCACAATCTTAGCTGCTCCTCGTACTCCTGGCCGTTTTGATACCATCACCTTACCATGGTATTGATATCTGGCATAAGGCGACTGGTAGTGAACGCTGCCTTGACCGTTTTCTATGGATACCTTCACGTTTCTGGCAAGTCCCATATTTAATGCTGGGACGTATGGATCCATCAGCCGCTTGGCTTCGTTAGCAAGAAAAAGCTTTCCCCTCTCGCCGCCGGTAACTCGGTTTAAGATATCCTCCTCCCGGTGGTTCCATCTAAAATCCAACCGCATATTATCCCCCCCCCAGTCTGTAATGCTTCGCCGTTAAGAATTTTGTATTATCAGAGAAGGCCGTCACCTTAAAAGCGTCCGGCTTGTGCCTCTTCATGATCTGCACTGCCGTCTGACCGGTAGCCCCGGTGATCTCCTCTGTGCACTCACCAGCAATCACAATATCATCCACAGCCGCGGTGAAGCACTCCTTTCGTTCTTCCTCCAGCAACTCTGCCCATTCCGCATAGGGCTTATACTGATCGGATTCCGGTACGCGGACGGTATAGGTATTCTGCATGCCGGCATTTGTTCCCGATTCTATCCTTGTCACAGCTGCTTTATAGAAGCAATCGGTCAGTACATGCCGATACCAATGATCCTTTTTGTCCTGACTGTCTACAGCGTGTAGGCAGTTATACAGAGTGATGGTCTGTGTATAATTGGCGTTCGGCATGGTCAGCACCTCCGATCCAACAACCCAAGGCGTAACAGATATTTCCGGGCAATCCTTCCGATCAGCCGGTTGTGTCCCTCCTCCGTCACGTCAGAGCTGGTCATCTCATAGCTTCCCGACTCCCCGTCATTACTCCAGGAAGCTACCGGCGCGCCTGCCTCATTGTTTCGGGCCTGTTCATATCGATAGACCGCCTCCGCCATCTCACAGCAACAGGATTGTATCTCCTCGCCCGCTGCCTGTGCGTCCGTTATCCTGCCCCAGGTGAGATAATCCATCCTTGTACTTGCTTTCTGGGAACAGGCCGGAAAATCGTTCTCCGGGATCAGGCCGGAATCCTTATGCAGGTATCCGGCCAGGTAATAGCTGTAGTCAGCATACATACTTCATCAGTCCCTTCTTATGCTCCGGCGTCCGCCTTCGGTGCGTATACCGCAAATGGGCAGCGCTTGCTCTTATCTGTCTCCAGGCTGTTGATCGGGTTCGGGATCTCCCACCCCAGTCTCATAACCGCACGCATAGCCACCATATCATTCTGCATCAGGTTGTACACGATCTCACCAGTAGAAGGATCCTGAACCACACCCTGATCAAACAGCTTGAACGTGATGTCCTGACGCATGGAATACACCAGCTGGTCAAAATCACCGGAGATCATCTTAGCCTTGGTAGCGTCCCAGAACCCATTCCGCGGGAACTTCATAGAATTGCCATCCAAGCTGTAATGGGTGGAGTTCTGCATGTCTGTCTTAAACAGCGGGCGGCCGTTTGCGTCTACCAGCTCCCGCAGTTCTGCCCGCAGACTGATATCTGCCACATGACCGGTCGGCATGTAACCAGCTTTCTCAATCTTTGCGATCACACCACCTGTCCCCATAATGTCCTTGTACATGTTACTGGTTGCCGTAACCACTGCCCCGGCGGCTGTAGCTGTAGCAAAAATATCGGCTCGCCAGTTATCCGGCTTGTCTACACCAAAGAAGATTGCGTCATCAATCACCTTTCCAAAAGCCTCCACAAGCCGCGGCTTAACTTCTCCCCAGATATCATAATCAGAATCATCCAGGACCGCTTCCGGAATCGGTACGATGACCGCGATTTCTTCCGCATAAATTTTCTTTTTATCCCAGGCCATTTTGGTAGTCTTTTTCGTGCCCGTGTCTCCATTGACAAAATAGGCCACCGGAAGCATATCCGGTACCGGCATAACTGTACGGTTGGAGGACATGTTGGGCAGTTTTTTCCCCAGCGCCAGCACCGTGGACTGCTCCGTTACCCCCTGAATAATCTCCTTGCTGGTCTGCTCCGGGATCAGCGCGTCTGCGCCGGACCGGTCAATGCTGTTTGCCGATCTAGCAAACATTTGAATATCCATCTTTTTCTTACTCATAAATTCCTCACTTTCTTCCGAATGCACTTCGGATCATATCGTTAATAGCTTCATTTCCCGTCTCGGAACCAGACCGATTATCACCTGCAGCAACGCCTGAGGACATCCGGTATGTTCCGCCTTCTTTGTACCGCGGGTTATCCTTCAGCCACTCTGTTGCTGCTGTTTTGAAATCCTTTTTATCAGTTACAAGCGCACTGACTTTGAACACCACATAGTCCAGGTCCTCGGCCTTTACTTTCATGCCGGATAAGACTTTCTCATTCTCATACCGCTGCAATTTCTCTTTTGCTTCGTCCCGTTCCCGCTCAATGGCGGAAACATCAGGCTGGCTCTTCTTTTGCTTTTCTTTGTAGTCAGCAATGGCTTTTGTAATGCTATCCTCGTCCATTCCCTGCTTACGGAAAAAGTCCGCCAATGCTGCTCTGCTTGCCTTCTCTGATCTTGATGTCGCGATCTCTTCTAACTGTTCATAGGTATACCCGGCTCCCCCCCTGACCAGCATTACCAGATCCGCCCTGATCACCAGTGCCGCCCTCGCCGCCATCAGCGAAAAGCTGTAAATCAATCCATTTACGTTTCATCTTTTTTCCCTCCGTTTTGCCTCGACAGGCTCCCGAGCTCTTTCCGTCATCACGTTTTGGACAAAAGAAAAGTGCCATGTGATCCATGACACACCTTGATGTAACCACTATATTGACTTTCCAATTCCTGTAAAGACCGTTTTACCATTGCAAAAATAGCCTGCGTAGCGATATCCGGCCGGTCAATAATACAGATCAGTTCCGCGTCAGACTGTACTACTTTTGCCCCTGGTTCCTTCATTTCCTGTAATGTATGGGCCGCTCCCTGCGTTAATGCTGAAACTGCTGCGCATACAATATCACTTCCCCTTGGGGCATATCCTGCATGTCCCCTGACAAGGAATCCGCTACATATCCCCTCTCTGTCTACCTCAAAAGAAATATCGATCATAGTTCCTCCTCCCTGTTGGGATCGCAATAAAATACCACCAGCCCATGGGGGCTGATGGCTTAATATTGCGTTACTATTCCATTTTCGTCTGGTTCATTTGATAACTTTTTCTGAAATTCTTCAAACTCTTTTTTAGCCCACTCGGGTGCCTCGTCCCGTATATGCCACTGTTCATCCTCACCGATATAATGATATTCAATTCCTTTTGGCCTCTCAAGACACATTTATTTCACTCCCTTCAATTCCTTTTCCAATTTTTGCCAAATATCAACGCAAACTCTCTTGGATTTTCTCCTCCAAAATATTCCGCGAATGCCTCTGCAAAGCACTCACTTTCTGACGTGGAACCATACTCACTCAAATAGTCTTTCAATCCCACATGGGTACTAAATGAATAGCCTGGATTTTTCTTTTTAAATTCCTGCACACATTCTTGGATAAATTCATGCTGCCATTCTGGCTTACCACTGATACAGACCATTGAATGAGAAACATGATGACCATATTCATGGACAAATGTCTTATGTGCCGTAGCGTTGGCCGGATACCACTTCAATTTTACACAGGAATCCACATATTTCTGAAATACCGCCAAATCAGAATGGTAAGTACCATTAAGTCCGATTTCCACAGCCCTTGTCGTCCCCGCATAATAACTGTAATGACCAACCGCATTTCCCATTTTGCTTGGTGCCATGCACTTAATTTCTGGTAGCTTAACCGGATTCCCTTTTAAGAAACCAGGAAATTTTTTTGAAAAGGAATCCATCCACCCTACACAATCTGCCAGCAGCTCCTCAGACATAGGATATTTTCGAGAATCCGAAAAAATGATCCCATATTCTGTTTTCAAGCGATCAATTGCTGTCATTTTCGTGTAAGACTGAGTATAATTAACCCCGCCCCATCCGTTACTGGCTTTACTACTTTTAATTATACCACCTTTGGGAGGTTTTACAATGATCGGAGTTTTCCCCGACACTATTCGGCCAAGGCCATCCATGTATATCCGTTCTTTTTGCTGAGGCAATCCCATACTGTTGGAGAAATCTGCATACTGGACCATTGTGGAACGATATCGACTCTTTGCGGCTACAATATCGTCCTGAGAAGCGCCGCCCTCCTGGAGGTACTTGATATCCTGACGCTGCTTTCTCATCAATGTCTCCATCTTCCGTTGCCGTTGCAAAACCTCATAGGTCGTGTAACTCTTCCCGTTATATTCTTTGGGTTGATTCTCCATGGCATTCATCTGGTCAAGCTGTTCATCCGTATAGCTTCGAACTGACACACCAGGAATAAAAGCGTTATACTGATGATAGCAGTTAGCCCCCCCAGTAGTCCAGTTATTGTTCCCAGACCGCAGATCGTTTCCAGCTGCTTGCGGCTATACACACGCCCTTGCCACACCTGATGATCAGGCCGGGCGCCTCCATGCCAAGATACCTCAAAATAGTCTGTTTTCAGATCCTTTGCTACCTGCTCGTTGATTTTCCCTTGAAGCTGGTTAAACCCGGTCATCACAGCCCGGCGGGCCGCCACTTCTACCCGATTGCTCCATCCGGTGTCATAATCAATGCTTCGCAAGCCACTGTTCGTCATTATCTGTATGGTCCGGCGTAATACCGTGCCATAATCAAAGGCTCCACTTGCAATGTCCATCATGGCATCGTCCAGAGTCCCCTGGTAAAAATCCATCAGCGGGGATTGTAGGATCTTCCCGTCCGGGCCCCGGATGGCGAACCCTAAAGACTGTGTGATGTTCTTCAACGCCTTATTGGTCTGCTCTTCTATAGCGGAGATCAGGTTCTGTAACTCCTTGTTCTTCTCAAAGGCGATCCACTTCGCCCCTTTCTCCTTATAGAGCGCCTGGTTCCTGACATACTCATTATACAAGGTATCGTGATATAACTTTTTGACCTCCGCCTTGCTCATTCCAAGAGAGTCCCCGATGGCCTTCTTTATCTCTTTTTTGCTGACTCCCATCTGATACAGCCGGTTCATCTGCCAGTCGGCCGCGGATGTGATTTCCCCATTGACTTTAATACGGCGGACGATATCGGACATCACCCGGAATTCCAGTGTAGACATATTCTGCTGGAAGGGAAGCGCTATTTTTTCAAGGTCTCCCTGCGTCATGGGATCACCTCAGCCTGCTCCGGAACATTTGCTTTTGCAGTTTCTTCGTCCTCGTTATACCACTTCTTACGATATTCCCACAATGCCATTGCCCCCATAGACACATCCTGTCGATCTTCTTTACGCTCGGCCCCCTTATCTTCGATGATTGAATCATCAAAATCAATCGTAATCTCAGCAGCCTCATTCAGGCCAGTGCCCAGCACATTCCCCAATCGCAGAATGATCGTTACCAGCTCTTTTAGAACGCTATCCAGAATGATTTCATGCTTTACGATGGTTTTATATAAATCTGAGTTTTCGCTGATGATCTGGGTCGCCGTCTGGATATTCCCGTTTACAAAACGATAGTGCTGGGTTCCGAATCCGCATTTCACAGATAAAATGTTTAGGAAGTCATTAACTGCCTGGCTGTGGGCCTCCGCACGGATCTCCATGTTCACCTCTCTAAACGCCTCCCTCTCTTTCAGGCTGTCCTCTGGGAGTTGATAGAATGTCACGTCATTCGGATCAAACACCGGCGCACCACTGTCACTCATCGATAATAACTCTGGGGCAACAAAAATACGTTTCTTCCCCAACACAAACTCATTGACGTAAGAATCATACGCAATATCGATTCCGCGCAGCTGGTCAATGGCATTGGCAAACACCGCTACCCCCATAGGACTGTCAGGATCCAGATTATTGACGATATTCAGCCGGTCAATGACAAACTGCCGTTGATCCGATCCTGTGTATACCTTTTCGGACATGGCCTGAAATGGCTGGAGCTGCTTCCACTCGGAAACGTTCAACTCACGGCCGGAGCCTTTGGTACATTCAACGACATAATTGTATATGACATATTCTCCGGTCTCCCGGATATGTAGCTGAATATGAGCGTATTTCTTGCCCTGTACCGTATGGATAGAGACGAATGCACATTCTTCTACCACGCCGTTCAGCCAGGACAACGGGTAGATATTCGAGGCTTCAAAGTAGTTCAGACGGATGATTCCGGTTCCTGCGATCACATTTCCATCCTCGTCCACTTCCACGCCTTCCAGGTATGGGACATATGCCACAGTACCGGTGTATGCCTTACGCTCTTGGTACGCGTTGGACTGCACCGCCCAGTTATTTCCTGCCAGAACCTTTTCGATATATTGATTACTCACCGGATCACTGAGCGTAATTTTCACCTGTTCATTCAACAGATCATCCGCCAGATCCTCGCTGACCATCTTTGCCATGCCGGCCGACAGGCGCTCACACTTTACTGTATTGGATCCGTTGTTGATTCGATACCGATGGAAGCCGCGTACCTTGTTGCGATACCAACTTTCCCAGACCTGGACCATCCGATAATGATCGCTCGGAACGGTGTCATATCCTTTCTTGTTCAAAAAAGTTATGATGTTCACTCATTCTCACCTTCTTTCCCATCCTCCCGGTCCGCTTTAGGAAGAAAATATTTAATCTTTGTCCACATCCCCATCACGCAGTATCTCACCGCGTCACAGGCATGATCATTTTCTTTCACCGGCTCTTCTTTGCCCTTCTGAATTGATTTCTTGTCATACTCATAAAGGCCCAGTTCCCAATCAAGCTTAGGCTGCTCAGGGGATATCTGAATAATCCCGTAAGAAAGACATTTCTGCACCCGCTGGATCCCCACCTTTACATCATTTTCGGCTGGCTTAATAGATATCTGATAATCACACCGTACTGCCTGTCGCTTGATTTCCTCCGCCAGCCCGGCAGCCGATGGATCAATATACGCATAAAAATAGCTACACTTGTATTTCTCGTGCAGCATATCCGTCAAGTCTATGAAGTCATTTGCGTAAATGGAAGGGCTCTTTTGTTTTCCAGAATCCCGGCCGGAGTGATAATATTCTTTCAGACCCTCCAATTTCTTGCGATCCAGGTTAAGGCCAAACGGTTGGAATGTCGTGGCGTTCTGCTGACCATAGTCAACGCCTATGCCGATCAGACGGTATCTGGAACCTTCGGACGCCCGGATCCGATTCTTGGGACCGTACATGTAATAAATCAGTTCATCCACGCCGATAGGTTCTCCCAACCATGTCCATCGGTACATTTTCGGATCCGTCTGTTCCATAACCTTGGCGGAATCAATCAGATCCTGGCCCAGCCAGTCCTCTGGAACGTCCCTATAGTCTGTATGAATGTGGATACAGTCCGACCGCTGTTCCATCTTCTTGCACCAGACGTTGATCGAAGCATTCGGATTCTTTGGCGGGTTATACAGATAGATCATCTGGAAACCAGACTTATTCCCGCGGACAAAGGTAGCTTCAATGTTTGCCAGCTCTTCTTCTCCCTCACCGTCGTCAAAAAACTCGGTTAGCTCGTCAAGGATAACCAGCTTAATGGGCTTATCCTCGTCAATGATACCCTTGGTATCGTCAATGCCATCGGATCCGGCAAAATACATCGTAGTGCCGTGTTTCTTATAGGTGATCTCCATCGGAGACTTACCGATCCAAAACCGGTCCTTTGGAATTTGAAGGCGGTTGATCCCGCGGATCATCTCCTTGTAGACGGTCTTGCGTAACTTATTGTGACGCTTTCTCAAAACCACCACGGAGCCATTCGAATCACTGACCAGCTGATAAATCCCCTTGATCGCTGCATAACTGGATTTGGTACCAGCACGGCCGGATGTCAAAATAATATGCTTATGCCTGGTATCATTAAATATCTGCTGATACTTCGGAATCACAATCTCTGAAATCCGAATCTGTTTCTTTTGGCGCGTCATTGACAATCTCCACACCGTCCTCCCCTTCTCCCTGCGGCTCCTGGGACAGCTTTACCGTTTGTGCCTCCATTTGCCTTGTCCGTGCCCTCTGCTCCTCTATATCCATATCAGATTTATCTGTCTGCCCAACCGTCGCTTTAATAGCATTAAACGCGTTTACGTTACCCTGCATAGCCTTCTGGATCATAGCCATGGTAATGATCTCCTCATAGGTACTCTGTCCCCCATCAGCACGCAATATATCAGATAGGCCCTCAACCTCCACTTGCATGGTCAACAGCCTATTCATGGTATCTCTCAAAGCAGCTTTCCGGCGCCTGGCCGCTCCTGAAGCCTTACCGGCCTTTATTGCAAGCTCCCGGCGTTCATCCGGGGTTCGGTTATTATTTTCATCCCTTATGTTATCATAACCCGCCATCACCTCACCTTCCCATCTGGCTGTTTTGAGTATAGAAAAAGAGTCACCCGGAGGTGGCTCTAAGAGTTTTTCACTAATCTAATATATTCTTCATACAATTTCCGCCAAATCAAAGAATCTATTATTTCATTTACTTGGCTCATTGTACAATTCATTACTTGGCTATAAAGTTCTTCTAACTTTAATTGGATACCGACCCGTTTATCAAGAAATTTTATATTGATTCGATAACATTTATTTCATTATCCATTTCTGCTTCTATCTCCGAATCACTCTCTTCTACCATTTTATCCAAATAATTTTTTGCTGCCGATAAAATGTCCTCTTTTTCAGTTATCATGTTTCTTAAACCCATAATACATACCTCCATCAAAATTTTCTTTAATTATACCAAATACCGCCCCAAAAGTCCAACATTTAATTGACCTGTAAAAAGGTTCCTGCCGGTCTAATTTTCACCCGGCAGGATTATGATAAGCAAAAGGCGCCCACTTCTGAGCGCCTAACTTCATGCTATTATTTTAACCCCTTGACTTGTCCCTGATTACGGTCATTTACAAAATCTTTTTTTAGACAAGAGCCAGTAAAATTTTCTGCGACGATCATAATACATATCTTTTCCGCATGGAATGTCCATGATCATTTTTAAATATTTGTATGTAACATTCTCGTCTGTTACAGCTTTTAAGATATATGGATAAATATCCGAATCAGATTCATAAGCTGCCTGCTCAATCATCCTGCAATTCTCTTCCAGCATGGCCCGTCTCATAGCCAGCTGTTGCGTCGGATCTCCGTTGTCATGATAAACAGGCATGTCTGTAATCGTCATGGCTCCCACCGTATCCGACTTATATTTTAACTCGTCCTTCCACTCGTTATACTGCAAACACCAATAGTATAATTCCATGAATCTATGTTTGCTGATGTTATATTTTTTTATTCAATGGTCTTACATTACTCAAAATCTCTACCTCCTTAAAATTAACTCACATACCTGTTATGCGCCTGGTGCACCGTCTCCCGGCTGATGGCCGCATAACACTGCTTAGTTGTATCCAGCTGCACATGGCCCAGTTTCTCGGCCACAAGCTCCAACGGCGCCCCGCGGTTGATCATATCCGTGCCGACAGTTCGGCGGAACACATGCGGAGTCAGACGGATCCCTGCGAGATCCTGATCCCTCCCCTTGACCTTTTTGAGGATCGCCCGAACTGCGTCAGGTCGTATCCTGTTATGCGGCTGTCTAGTACCCACAAACAGCGCTGGGTTATCGTCCGTCCTGCTCTCCAGGTACTTCTGCAAGTGCACCAACGCCTGGCCCGTAAAATAGACCTCTCGCTCCTTGCGGCCCTTACCGTAGACGATAGCCTTCAAGCTCGTGAAATCAATGTCCGCCCGATTAAGGCCGCACAACTCCGACACCCGGATCCCGGATGAATACAGCAGGTCACAGATCGCCAGCTCACGCTCATCCTGGCAGGCACAGCGGACCTCTTCACGCTGCACCGGGTTAAGCGTCGGGCCCATCTTGCGCTCCACCTTGGTTTCTTTGAGCTTTTTGGCGGGGTTGTCGCTGATTAAATCCTCCTCGTACAACCACCCGAAGAAGCTCCTGATCATGATCAGCTTGACGTTGTAGGTCCGATCCGACCAGTGCCGTACCATCTTGCCCCACGCCAGATATCCGCGAAGATCGTTGATCTTGATATTCTTGATCCCCTTATTGACGTGTCCCAGCATACGCCGCAGCTCATAGGCATATCCGCTTATACTGTTATCTGTGCAACCGTTAAGCCGCATATTGACGAGGTACTGCCGATAATACTCCTCTGTATAATCCACCTCCGTGGACAACGCCGTCTCCTCACGGTAGATCTGGAGATCCGCCAGGGACATATACAACACCATCTTTGCCTGCTCCAGCCTGGCCGCCTCACCTATTATCGTTGATAATCCATCCATCACCTGTAACACAACCTGATCCACGTTGACTTGTTCTGCCATAATTTACCATCCTTTCATGACTTGTCATTTATGATCAGACAGGTTATAATAGACCTATCTGATACAGATAAGGAGCCCTGAGCCGCCAAGCATAAGGGGCTCCTTTTTTATTCGCACATATGTTCTTTTTGACTTTTATTTTTGCCGGGGATGTCCCCGGCTTAAATTATCTCGTTATGTATTGCTTTCCCTGCTGCTCTGGGTCCCGGCATAGGCTTGTTCCTGCATAAGCTGGATGTGCGGCCGACCATGAGCCGACCGGCGCCCCTTTCAGGATGTATGTCTGTTTGGCTGCCCTTGCTAAGGAGATCTGCTGCTCGTGGGCCCGCCTCTCTTTCTCTGTCACTCTCGTTCCTCCCTTCACAAAATCTCAGTTTAGATGATTAAAGTTTTTGTCCACAATAAGGGCAATACTCATAATCATCGTCAATAAATCTATCAATATTGCTCCTGCAATTACCGCATGTTATGCAATCATCATCCGTGACACAACGATAACTGTTAGGAATCTGCTTATCCAATGCTTTAATAACTGCCTCTACGTTATTAAGCGGTATGTGTGTAAATGCCTTAACTTCCTTGCAGCCCATAATCTTGGCTCGTTTAACAACTTCCGACAGATCTTTTGCGATCTCTTTTTCGATCATTTCTATTCCTCCATAATGTTAATTGCCTGGCCGGATCAGCTCCGGCCGCTCTCAGTTTTGCAGATCAAGTTCCATCTGCTCATATTCTTCTACGTCGTCGATATCCTGGCATTGTTCCCATAACTGCCCCAAGCTCTTTCCCTTCTTCCAGGTGTGTGATAATTTAATCTCTGCCTGAATAAATGGCTGTATCTGGTCTGGATACCTTTTCATGTTTTCAATGGCGTGCTGGTCGCTCATGAACATACATGCCATGCAGGAACAACGCCCCAAATATTCATAACAGAAATGCGGCTCCAGATGCAACGCCTTTCCATGCTCGAACATTTTTCCTTTTTCAAAATCAAGGCAAGGCCGATACTAATGACATGTGAAATCGCCCTTACGCTTTGTCCATAGTGTCGTACTGTGATACTCAATCTCTGGAAGCTTCGCTCGTCCCTTACTTTCATCTCGGCGTTCACCTGAGATGAACAGGCACTTTGTTCCCAGGATATCCCTGTGTGTCCGTATCCAATGGTCAGTGACACCAGTTTTCAGATAGGCTGTACACCATCGGTTTTTCATGTCCGGCCACTTAAACCGTTCTTCCAACAGCAGATTCAGGAAGCCTTTTGAGTGTTGTAACAATACCGGTCGTATCCCCAGGAAAGCTGCTGTCCTGTAAAACATTTGAATATTTTCTGGATACTCAAATCCGGTATCGCAATACAGGAGAAATATCTTTTCCTTTGGAAATTCCTGTAATGCCCAGTACAGCGCCCCGGTGCTATCAATTCCGTTGGAATAGCTTACGATCACACTGGTGTAGTCTGTCTGTACACCTTCCGCTACAATTTTATTCGTTTTAGCCATCTTTGAAAGGAGCCGACGCGCGTCTTCTGGCCAGAAGCTCCGACCTCCTTTCATCGTCTAAATGTTAAATTGTTCGGCCGGAGTTGATCCAGCCGATTTCGGTTTGATGATTAAAGCTTTTGTCCACAACAGGGA
>Ga0192243_10078_pt1 | contig 39446 bp, 40 predicted proteins | sample Koala_Koa27_K3_FD_131233 | JGI IMG/M metagenome (GOLD analysis project Ga0192243, IMG submission 131233) | Enriched cells from koala feces incubated with labeled cellulose particles, San Francisco Zoo, California, United States - Koala_Koa2-7_K3 ... | reverse complement strand
AGGCCAAGAGCTTTTCCAAACAGCCTGAGAAATTCGGCAAAGGAGCCGAAGAAGGGCTGATCGCCTCGGAGTCCGCCAATAACGGTTTGACAGGCGGTGCACTGATTCCCCTCTTATCCTTAGGAATTCCGGGAGATTCCACGACCGCAGTTCTGATAGGAGCGTTTATGCTCCAGGGGATCACGGTAGGTCCGTTGTTTATCACTGAGAATAAGGGAACCTGGAACACGATTCTGTTTGCGCTGTTGTTTGCCAATCTTGTGATGTTTGTGATCATGTTCTTTGCGATCAAGTATATCTCGAACATCATCAAGATTCCAAAGTCCAGGCTCTATCCCGCGATTCTCATCATGGCGGTTGTGGGGGCCTACTCCATCAACAACGGCATTATGTTCGACGTATGGGCCATGCTGATCTTTGGAGTTGTCGGCTACATATTTACGAAGGTCGGGATTCCGGCAGCACCGTTTTTGATCGGGTTTATCCTGGGCGGTGATTTGGAAAACTATTTTATCCAGGCCATACAGGCGTCCGGCGGTTCCCTCTCGATCTTTGTCACAAAGGGCCCCATCGCATGGGCGGTGTGGCTGATGATTCTGGCGTCGGTTGTCTATGCGGTGATCGATAACCGCAGAGCAGAAAAATAGCATGAAACTTTTGGTCAGGCAGTCATAAACTGTCTGGCCATTTTGTTGTCAGCCCGCAAAAACCTCAAGATTATATCTTGATAAATAAAACCTTCTATGATAGGATAAAAAGAATGAAATAAAATGAAGATATACTGCGATAGAAAGTAACAGATAACGGAGGATTAAGACGTGAAGAAGTATGGAGTGAATGAATTAAGAAAGATGTTTTTGGAGTTTTTCGAGAGCAAGGGACATCTGGCGATGAAAAGTTTTTCCCTGGTTCCGCACAACGATAATAGTTTACTGCTGATCAACTCCGGTATGGCGCCGCTTAAGCCGTACTTTACCGGGCAGGAGATTCCGCCCAGAAAGAGAGTGACCACCTGTCAGAAGTGTATCCGTACCGGAGATATCGAGAACGTGGGGAAGACCGCCCGCCACGGCACCTTCTTTGAGATGCTGGGGAACTTCTCCTTCGACGACTATTTTAAGGACGAGGCTATCCAGTGGTCCTGGGAGTTCTTAACCGAGGTGGTGGGACTGGACCCGGACCGTCTCTATCCGTCCATCTACTTAGAGGACGACGAGGCATTTGACATCTGGAACAAGAAGATGGGCATACCGGCCGAGAGGATCTTCCGCTTCGGCAAGGAGGACAACTTCTGGGAGCACGGCGCAGGTCCCTGCGGTCCCTGCTCTGAGATCTACTATGACCGCGGTCCCAAGTACGGCTGCGGGGAGCCGGGCTGTACCGTGGGCTGCGAGTGCGACCGCTACATGGAAGTCTGGAACAATGTATTTACCCAGTTTGAGAACGACGGCAAGGGCCATTACACCGAGCTGAGCCAGAAGAACATCGATACCGGCATGGGCTTAGAGCGTCTGGCCGTGGTTATGCAGGACGTGGATTCCATCTTCGACGTGGACACCATCAAGGCGTTGCTTCTAAAGGTCTGTGAGATCTCCCACACGGAGTACCAGACGGATGCGAAGAAGGATGTATCCTTGCGTCTGATCACCGATCATATCCGTTCCTGTACCTTTATGATCTCCGACGGAATCATGCCGTCCAACGAGGGCAGAGGCTATGTGCTCCGCCGTCTGCTCCGCCGTGCCGCCCGCCATGGAAGACTCCTTGGCATCGAGGGCGAGTTCCTGGCTGAGCTGAGCAAGACCGTGATCGAGCTGTCTAAGGGCGGCTATCCGGAGCTGGAAGAGAAGAAGGCCATGATCTTAAAGGTACTGGCTCAGGAGGAGGACAAGTTCAACCGCACCATCGACCAGGGACTCAATATCTTAAAGGATATGGAGAAGGAGATGGCGGAGAAGAACGAGACCGTTCTCTCCGGCGAGCATGCATTCAAATTATATGACACCTACGGATTCCCTCTGGATCTGACAAGAGAGATTCTGGAGGAGAAATCCTTTACCGTGGACGAGGAAGGCTTTAAGGCCGCCATGCAGGAGCAGCGCGAGAAGGCCAGAGCCGCCAGAAAGACGACCAACTACATGGGCGCAGACGTGACCGTATACCAGTCCATCGATCCGGCTGTCACGACAAAGTTCGTGGGCTATGACCGTCTGGTTCACGATTCGAAGATCACGGTCCTGACCACGGATACCGAGCTTGTGGAAGCGTTAACCGACGGCGAGGTGGGCACCATCATCGTGGATGAGACCCCGTTCTACGCCACCATGGGCGGCCAGCAGGCTGACACCGGCGTGATTGTCAGCGAAAACGGCGAGTTCCAGGTGGAGGACACCATCAAGCTTCAGGGCGACAAGGTGGGCCATGTGGGCCGCATGACGAGAGGCATGTTCCAGACAGGGGATACCGTCACCTTAAAGGTCTGTGAGTCCAACCGTGTCAACACCGGCAAGAACCACAGCGCCACCCATCTGCTTCAGAAGGCCCTGCGGACCGTGCTGGGCGAGCATGTGGAGCAGGCCGGTTCCTATGTGGATGCCGACAGACTGCGTTTTGACTTCACCCATTTCTCCGCCATGACTCCCGAGGAGATCAGACAGGTGGAAGAGCTGGTGAATCAGGAGATCCGGGAGGCCCTTCCTGTTGTGACCCAGATCATGACTCTGGACGAGGCGAAGAAGTCCGGCGCCATGGCCCTGTTTGGTGAGAAGTACGGCGAATCCGTCCGCGTTGTGAAGATGGGAGATTTCTCCACAGAGCTGTGCGGCGGTACCCATGTGGCCAACACAGGCGTTATCTCTTCCTTTAAGATCCTTTCCGAGACTGGTATTGCGGCAGGCGTCAGAAGAATCGAGGCTCTGACCTCCGACGGCCTTATGAAGTATTATCAGAAGGTTGAGGAGGAGCTTCACGAGGCTGCAAAGGCTGCCAAAACCACTCCGGACGCCCTGGTAGCCAAGGTGGAAGCACTCTTAGGGGAGATCAAGGCTCTTCACTCGGAGAATGAGAAGTTAAAGAGCAAGCTGGCCAACGACTCCTTGGGGGATGTGATGAACCAGGTTCAGGAGATCAACGGACTGAAGTTCTTAGCCGCCCAGGTGGCCGATGTGGATATGAACGGCCTCAGAAACTTAGGCGACCAGTTGAAGGATAAGCTGGGCGAGTGCGTAGTCGTGCTGGCTTCCGTTCAGGACGGCAAGGTGAACTTAATGGCTTCCGTAACATCAGAGGCGGAGAAGAAGGGTGCCCACGCGGGCAACTTAATCAAAGCCATCGCAGGTCTGGTCGGAGGCGGCGGCGGCGGACGTCCCAACATGGCCCAGGCAGGCGGAAAGAACCCGGCAGGCGTCGAAGCAGCCCTTGAAAAGGCCGTGGAAGTTGCCAAAGAACAGATGAAATAGAAGAATTTGGTAACTTTTTGAAACAATTAAAAAATAGATATTGACGTATGGCGAATTTATGCTATAATCATATCAGTGCTATAAAATACCCAAACAGTTGTATTATGCACAAGTACACAACTGGAGGGAGGTTAGGTGTGAGCTATGTCAAACGTAATCGTTAAAGATAACGAAAGTTTAGATAGTGCTTTACGCAGATTCAAAAGAAACTGCGCTAAGGCAGGTATCCAGCAGGAGATTCGTAAAAGAGAGCATTACGAGAAACCCAGCGTAAGACGTAAGAAAAAGTCTGAAGCTGCCAGAAAACGCAAATTCAATTAATGTAAGTTGAGAACCCCTGGTCTGTTAAGACCAGGGGTTTTGCGATGCCCGCCGCCTGAAATTTCCCCTTTCAGATATATTCTCACTGCCCGGGGCATATATTGTTATAAATTACTGGAACTGAGGGATGAACTATGCTTGAAAACCAGAAAAACACCGTGGTGGAAGCGCTGAAGCTCCCCAAGGATGTCATGCTGGGGGAGGTGCTGATCTCCTTTGTCGGGCGTCAGTACGTCTGCATCGAAAACTACCGAAGCATCATCCTGTACACGGATACGCTTGTAAAGCTTCAGGCTAAAAACTGCAAGGTGCTGATCCAGGGCGCCAGACTGTATATCGAATATTACACCAACGAGGAGATGAAGATCACAGGCCAGATCAAGTCCGTGGAGTTCGAGAGCTAGTACAACGACTGGAAGATTAATAGAAGGCAGGTGGAACAGGTTGATTACGTGGTTGTCGCATTATCTATATGGCTGTCTGTTGATCCGTTTAAACGGTTTCTCGCCGGAGCGGTTCTTAAACCTGTGCAGCGCCAATGACATAGAAATCTGGAACCTTCGCTATCAGAAGGAGGGTTATGAATTTTATATGACGGTCAAAGGGTATCGGCAGGCCAAACCCTTTGTGCGCAAGTCGAAGGTCAGACTTAGGATTCAAAAAAAGTTTGGACTTCCTTTTTTATACCGCAACCGCAGGCGGAAGCTGTATTTCGCCGGACTTGTCAGCTTTTTTATCCTCCTGTACACGTTGTCTCTCTTCATCTGGGATATCTCCTTTGAGGGGAATACCATGTACACCTACGACACGCTGTTAAAGTTCCTGGAAAATCAGAACATCCACTATGGCATGATGAAGTCCAAGGTAGACTGTGAGGATATCGAGGCGTCCATCCGAAACGAATTCTCCGAGATCACCTGGGTGTCGGCCCGCGTATCGGGCACCCGGCTCTTAATCAAGGTCAAGGAGAACGAGGTTCTCTCCTCCATCCCGGAGCGGGATGAGACGCCCTGCGACATCGTGGCCGCCCGGCCGGGAACCATCACCAGGATGGTGGTGCGCCAGGGCATCCCCCAGGTATCCATTGGAGATCAGGTGGAGACCGGGCAGGTTCTGGTAAAGGGCGTGATTCCCATCACCAACGACGCGGAGGAGGAGGTCAACCGCCACTACGTCCACGCCGATGCCGATATCTACGCCCGAACCGCCTACGACTACCGGGAAAGCTTTCCTCTGCTTCGCCAGGTAAAGGCGGATACCGGGAAAACCAGAAAGGGCTGTTACATCAAAATCTTAAACTATTCCTTCCTGATCATCCTTCCGAAGAAGGAGGGCACCACCTGGAACATGGTGATGGAGGAGGAACAGCTGCGGCTGTTCAGCAATTTTTATCTGCCGTTTTATCTGGGGAAAATCACGGGAAAGGAATATGTGACATATGAACGATTTTACACGGAAGATGAGAAAAATGAGGCAGCAGAGGTGATTCGTCAGAAATTCGCAAAAAATTTATTGGAAAAGGGGGTACAAATTATTGAAAATAATGTTAAAATATATGATAATGAGCCAAACTGTATTGTAGAAGGCCATCTGGATACCGAGGAGGCCATCGGAAACAGCCAGCCGATTACCGCCGAGCTGCCAGAAACCAAAACCGAGGAGACGATAGACTTAGATGAGCGTAGTAGAAACCATAATTGACATTCCGATAGAACACGAGAAGAACGTCTGCGGACAGTTCGACGTCTATCTGAAGAAGATAGAGTGCACTCTGCATGTTACGATGATAGAGCGGGACGGAGCGCTGAAGATCATAGGTCCGGAACAGACCATCCGTCAGGCAAAAAGCATATTTCAGAATCTGATCGAGCTGTCAAAGAGAGGGAACGAGATCACGGAACAGAACGTGGATTACGCGATCTCTTTATCCTTCACCGAGAGCGATCACCAGATTCTGGAGATCGACAAGGATATCATCTGCCGGACCATTAACGGAAAACCGGTGAAGCCAAAAACCATGGGGCAGAAGCAGTATGTGGACCAGATCAGGCAGAAGATGATCGTGTTCGGCATCGGCCCTGCCGGAACGGGCAAGACCTACCTGGCCATGGCTATGGCGATTCAGGCATTTAAAAACGGCGAGGTGGGCCGGATCATCCTGACCCGTCCGGCCATCGAGGCGGGGGAGAAGCTGGGCTTCCTGCCCGGCGATTTGCAGAGCAAGATCGATCCCTATCTGCGGCCGCTCTACGATGCCCTCTACCAGATCATGGGGGCGGAGAGCTATCTCCACAATGCGGAGAAGGGACTCATCGAGGTGGCGCCCTTAGCCTACATGAGAGGACGCACGTTAGACAACGCCTACATTATTCTGGACGAGGCGCAGAACACCACGCCGGCCCAGATGAAGATGTTTCTGACCAGAATCGGCTTCGGCTCCAAGGTGATCGTCACCGGGGACCAGACCCAGAAGGATCTGCCGTCGGGAGCGGCCTCCGGCTTAGACGTGGCCATCAAGGTGCTGCGACGGGTGGGAGACATCGGCTTCTGTTATCTCACCAGCAGCGACGTGGTCCGCCATCCTCTGGTGCAGAAGATCGTGCAGGCATACGATGATTACGAATCAAAAGCGAAAAACAGGGACAGCTTGAGACACAAGTAACCCTGGGGAAGGATACGCCCATGACTATAGAGATTGAGTATGAAGCGGAGGAGGAACTGAAGCTTCCCTATCGTGAGATTATCGAGGAGATTGTCATAGAATCGCTGGATTACGAGGACTGCCCCTATGAGGCGGAGGTCAGTGTGATCCTGACGGACAATGACTCCATCCAGGAGATCAACCGGGACCAGAGAGGTATCGACAGCCCCACGGACGTGCTCTCATTTCCCATGCAGGAATACGAGACACCGTCCTGCTTTGACCATGTGGAGGACCACGCGGAGGACTGTTTTAACCCTGAGACAGGTGAGCTGCTCCTTGGAGATATCGTGATCTCCGTGGATAAGGTTCGGGAGCAGGCGGAGAAATACGGCCATTCCCAGGAGAGAGAACTGGCATTTTTAGTCGCCCACAGCATGCTGCACTTGTGCGGCTATGACCACATGGAGGACGGCGAGCGGGCCGTCATGGAGGACAAGCAGCGGGAGATTCTGGAACGGAAGGGGTATACGAGATGAGACGCGGATGGGTTTGCCTGATAGCAGCCGTGGCGGCTGTGACTCTGTGGGGCTGTTCCCACAAATACGAGGAGGTCATGGTTCCCGATCCGGAATTGCAGACCGGTAAGGAGACGGAGCGCATCGAGATGACCACCGCCGCCGAGGAGACGACGCCGGAGCCGGACGAGCGGATCGAGGTGGACGGAAAGATCAAAAGCTATCTGACCGGCGAGATGACGGACGTGGCAAAGGCCAACCGCCGCCCGCTGGCCGTGATGATGAGCAACGACAAGCAGGCCCTGCCCCAGTACGGCATCAACCGTGCGGCCGTCGTCTACGAGGCCCCTGTGGAGGGCGGTATGAACCGCTTTATGGCGATTCTGGAGGACTATGACGATCTGGATCGGATCGGGTCCGTCAGGAGCTGCCGTACCTACTATACATACTTTGCCAGGGAGTTTGACGCGATCTATGCGCACTTTGGGCAGAGTACCTTTGCCAAACCCTATTTGAAAAATGTGGACGACATCAACGGTCTGGAGGGAGCGGGAGCCAACGCCTTTTTCAGGACCAAGGACCGGAAGTCTCCCCACAACGCCTATATCAGCTTTTCTCTGGCCCAGACGGCCATGGACAAGCTGGGTTTTTCCCAGGAGTACGATTCATCCTACAAGGGCCACTATCAGTTCGCCAAGGCTGGCAAGGAGAATCTTTTAGAGGGCGGAGATCCCGCCTACAAGGTGGCTCCCGGCTACGTCATGAACAGTCCCTGGTTTGAGTACCACGAGGATGACGGCCTCTATTACCGCTACCAGTACGGGGCGGAGCACAAGGGGGATCAGGGGCAGATCGCTGTAAAGAATATCCTGTTACAGTATTGCCAGAGCGGCTATTACGCCAACACCGAGTACCTAAACATCAATGTACACACCTCCGAGTGCGGCTATTACATGACGAATGGGAAGGTAATTCCGGTTCAGTGGAAAAAGGATGGGGAGTTTGGCCCCACCCGCTATTACGATTCGAATAATCAGGAGATTGTGCTGAATAAAGGGAAGACCTGGGTTTGTATTCTTCCCACCAGCCAGTTTTCCAAGACGGAGATATATGGAAAAGAGTAGACGCAGAAGCAGAAAAAAGAAAAGTTCCAATTTTATCATTCAGGGCAGTATTCTGGCTGTCACATCCATCATAGTCCGGCTCATAGGTATTCTGTACCGGATTCCATTAATCAATATCATCGGCGATGAGGGCATGGGCTATTACAACACGGCATTTAATATCTATTCCATCATGCTGTTGTTGTCCTCCTATAGCTTGCCCCTGGCCGTGTCCAAGATGATCGCCTTTCGGATGGCCAGAGAACAGTACAGCAACGCCCAGCGAATCCTGCGTGCGTCGCTGTTCTACGCCACCGTGGTGGGCGGCATCGGCGCCGCCATCACCTGGTTCGGCGCCGACTACATCGCCAGTGAGCTGTTCGTCATGCCGATGTGTGTCTATGCGCTGAAAACCCTGGCGCCCACGGTCTGGATCATGGCTTATTTGGGCGTGTACCGGGGATATTTTCAGGGCCTCGGCACCATGGTTCCCACCAGCTTTTCCCAGGTGTTTGAACAGATTATCAACGCCATTATCAGCGTCACCGCGGCTGCAGCGCTGTTTCAGTACGGCTTAAAGGCCAATCTGGTCTATGAGGCCGCGGACTATCCCTATGCCTTCGGGGCGGCAGGAAGCACCATCGGAACCGGAGCGGGGGCGCTGACGGCCCTCTTATTTTTGCTGTTTTTGATGGGGAGCTACCGGAAGGTGATTAAGAGACAGGTTCACCGGGATGTGACCAAGCGGATGGAGAGCTACGGACAGATCACAAAGATTCTGTGTCTGACCGTGGTGCCAGTCATATTGAGCACGGCGGTCTACAATGTGAGTACGATCATCGACAACGGCATGTTCGGCAAATGCATGGAGAAGCTGGGGCAGGGCAAGGAGTATATCGCTCTGTGGGGAATCTATTCCGGCAAGTACCGGCTGCTGACCAATGTGCCTATGGCTATCTCAAACGCCCTCTCGTCGTCGCTGATTCCGGCCCTCTCAAGGGCTGTGGCCAGCAAAAACAGAGGACAGATCAGTTCCAGGATCTCCATGGCCATCCGCTTTGCCATGGTGGTGGCGATCCCTGCCACCGTCGGCCTCACCGTGCTGGCAGGCCCTGTCCACGGACTGTTATTCTCCGGCGACAACGCACTGTCCATCAAGATGACGATCGTAGGCTCGACGGCGGTGGTATTTTTCTCCCTCTCCACGGTGACTAACGCGGTGCTTCAGGGGATCAACCACATGAAGCTGCCCATCCGAAACTCCCTGATCTCTCTGGTGCTCCATGTGATCTGTCTCTGGGTCATGATGATGGTGTTTCACTGGGGGATCTACTCGGTGGTGTACTCCAACATCCTGTTCGGATTTTTTATGTGTATCTTAAATGGCTTCTCCATCCGGCATTGCCTCCATTACCGTCAGGAGGTCTTAAAGACCTTTGTCCTGCCCACCATCGCTTCCGGCATCATGGGAGCGGCAGCCTACGGAACCTACCGTCTGGTTCATATGGTGGTGGCGAGCAATGCTGTGGGAACGCTGGCGGCCATGGCCGTGGCGGTCATTGTCTACGGAATCCTGCTGATCAAGCTTCGCTGCATCGACGAGGTGGAGCTCTACGGCATGCCCGGCGGAGCAAAGATGGTCCGCGTGGCCCACAAACTTCATCTTCTTTCATGATTAAAATTTGAAAAGAAAGCAAATACTGTACTTAGTAGGAGGAATTACCATGAAAAAGTACGTGTATTGCTTTCTTTTAATTATAGCCGCCTGTGTGATCTGTACCGGGGCCGGTCACTGGTTTACGAGATCCCAGGTGAGACAGGAGCCGGCGATCCCCAACGTGACGGTGGAGACCGAGGCCGTCCCTGAGGACGGCATGGCCTTTGAGACCGATGACCCGGAGGCTAAGCCCGCCGCCGGTCAGGAACCGGCCAAATACTGCCTGACCGCAAAGGACGGATACTTATTAGTGTTCGGCCAGGACAGAACCACGGTCTATATGGACCCCCATATGCCGCTAAAGGATTTCCCGCCGGAGGAGCAGTCCAAGCTCCTGCAGGGGATCTGGTTTTCCAACATGATGGACATTTTCAGCTATTTAGAGTCCTATACCAGTTAAAAACAGCTTGAAAACCCATGCCAAACTATATACAATAGACCCATAGAATCACAATACAGGAGATTATATATGGGCAGACAAGTAATTGTTATAGGCGGAGGCGCCTCCGGTCTGACTGCGGCAATATGGGCCGCAAGGGCGGGAGCGGGCGTCACCCTGTTGGAACATATGGACCGGGTGGGGAAGAAGATTCTTTCCACCGGAAACGGAAAATGCAATCTGACGAACCTGGTGCAGGACCCTTCCTGCTACCGGGGGGGAACGGCCGGAATTTGCCTGCGAGGTAATCCGGCATTTTTCTGTGGAGGACACGCTCGCATTCTTTCGGGAGCTGGGCGTTCTGCCCAAAATTAAAAACGGCTATGTCTACCCCAACTCGGAACAGGCTTCCGCGGTTTTGGACGTTCTGAGGATGGAGGCGGAGCATCAAAAGGTCAACATCATCTGTGGCTGTGAGGTGGAGAGTATCCGCACACGGCCTTTTGTAGTGTCCACCTCAGCCGGAGAATACCGGGCGGATCGGATAATCCTGGCCACAGGCGGAAAGGCAGCCCCCGCCACAGGCTCCGACGGCAGCGGCTACCGCCTCGCCAAGGAGCTGGGCCACCGGATCATCAAGCCCCTCCCCGCCCTGGTGCAGCTGCGGTGCGGCGACGGCTATGAGAAACAGCTGGCGGGGATACGGACCGAGGCGAAGGTGACGCTTAATGCAGACGGTCATGTGATCGCCGAGGATACGGGGGAGCTGCAGCTAACGGACTACGGGATCTCCGGTATTCCGGTATTCCAGGTGAGCCGCTACGCGGCCAGGGCCCTGGACCGGAAGCAGGCGGTGACCGCCATCGTGGATTATCTTCCAGCTCTCACATGGGAGGATACGTTAAAGGAGCTTCAGCAGAGAAAGGAGCGGATGGCCTACCGGAACGCGGAGACCTTCTTCACCGGCCTTCTCAACAAGAAGCTGGCCCAGGTGGTGCTCAAAAAAGCGGGCGTCACCCCCCGCCTTTCCCATGGAACAGGCCAGTGGACGGCAGCTTAGAAAGCTGGCGGAACAGATCAAGGCCATGACCTTTACCGTCACCGCCACCAATCCCTTTGCCCAGGCCCAGATCTGCTGCGGCGGGGTGGATACCGGCCAGGTAGATCCCGCCACCATGGAATCTAAGCTGGTGCCGGGGCTTTATCTGGCCGGCGAGCTGCTGGATGTGGACGGCCTCCGCGGCGGCTACAATCTGCAATTTGCGTGGTCCGCCGGTTATCTGGCGGGTAAGAGCGCAGGGGGAGGACATACGTTATGATAAGAATCAATCAACTGAAGCTGCCTGTCGGCCATAAGCCGGAGGAGCTGACTAAAAAGGCGGCCAGGCTTCTTAATATCCAGACGGCGGAGATCCGGTCACTGACCATCGTCAAACAGTCCCTGGATGCCAGAAAGAAGGGGAATCTTCACTATACCTACTCCGTGGACGTGGCGGTAAACGGCGAAAACCGCCTGGCAAAGAAGTTAAAAAGCCCGGATATCGTGATCCACACCCCGGAGCACTACCGGTTCCCGGAGGCGGGGACGGAAACGTTAAAGACGCCTCCTGTGGTGGTGGGCAGCGGCCCCGCCGGCCTGTTCTGCGCCCTCATGCTGGCCCGCCACGGCTACCGGCCCCTGCTCTTAGAGCGTGGTGCAGACGTGGACACCAGGACCCGTCAGGTGTCGGATTTCTGGAAGGGAAAGCCTTTGGACACCCAGACCAACGTGCAGTTCGGCGAGGGAGGCGCTGGGACCTTCTCCGACGGAAAGCTGAACACCCTGGTGAAGGACCCGGTCTGCCGCAACCGGAAGGTGCTGGAGATCTTCGTGGAGTTTGGCGCCGATCCGGAGATCCTCTATGTGAACAAGCCTCACATCGGAACGGATGTGCTGAGCCGGATCGTAAAGAGGATGAGAGCGGAGATCCTGGAGCTGGGCGGTCAGGTCCGCTTCCTCAGCCAGGTCACGGATTTTGTGATCACCGACGGGAGCCTGACCGGGCTGGCGATAAACGGGGAGGAGACGATTCCCGCCGCAGCCGCGGTCCTGGCGATCGGTCACAGCGCCAGGGATACCTTCGGGGAGCTTTTAAGGAGACAGGTTCCCATGGAGGCCAAGTCCTTCGCCGTGGGCCTCAGAATCCAGCATCCCCAGGCCATGATCAACGAGTCCCAGTACGGCGCCGGTTATCCGGAGTGTCTGGGAGCCACCAGCTACAAGCTGACCGGTAAGGCGTCGGATGGAAGGGGCGTCTACTCCTTCTGCATGTGTCCCGGCGGTTACGTGGTCAACGCCTCCTCCGAGGAGGGACGGCTGGCGGTCAACGGCATGAGCTATCACGACCGGGCAGAGGAGAACGCCAACAGCGCGCTGATCGTGACGGTGACCCCTGAGAACTTCCCGGACGCCTCGCCCCTCTCCGGCATCGCCTATCAGCGAAGGCTGGAGGAGATGGCTTACCGCCTGGGGGGACGGACAGATTCCCTTTCAGCTCTACGGCGATTTTAAAGAAGGACGGGACTTCTCAGGCTACGGTGCGGTCAATCCGGCCTTCGAGGGCCTTTACCAGCCGGCCAACTTAAAAGAGGCTCTGCCCGCCTATCTCTCTGACGCCCTGATCGAGGGGATCACGGATTTTGACAAAAAGATCCGCGGCTTTGGCCGGGAGGACGCCATCTTAGCAGGCATCGAAAGCCGCACCTCGTCCCCGGTCAGGATCAGCCGGGATCAGCACTTTGAAAGCAGCGTGAAGGGCTTGTTCCCCTGCGGGGAGGGGGCAGGCTACGCAGGCGGCATCACATCCGCCGCCATGGACGGCATCAAGATCGCGGAGGAACTCAGAAGGCGGTACGCGCCTTTCCACTAACAGAGAAAAAGGGGAATGACAGGGGATGAAAAGACCATACCTCAGCTTCCGGGCAAAGCTGGTAATCCTATACATTGTGTTTACGATCCTGCCCATGTTCTGTATATCCGTCTTTTTTTACACCACCTACGTCAGGAATATACAGAGCTCCGAGGACACCCTTCTCAACTATTCCAGCTACCAGACCGTCACCAATCTGGAGCGGAAGCTGATCCAGTGCAAGGAGGATGTGGCGGTGCTCCTGACAGACTCGGAGGCGGTTCAGTATTCCAAGCTGTTTAACGAGTCCTGGAAGCAGCTAAAGCCCAAGTCGCTGGTGAAGAACAAGCTCCAGGAAAAGTTCTCGGACTGCTCCGGCAGAAACCAGTATATCACCGGGATCGCGCTGATCAGCAACCGCAGTGACGTGGTGTCCATCCACCGGGGGAGCAGCGACTTTGAGAGTATGATTGAGACAGAGTACTGGGTAAAAGAATTCTTCCGGGCATTTAACACAGAGGAACATTTGGACCAGATCAGACTGATCGCAGGCGCAGAGCTTTCCTCATCCCGGGATTTGAGCGGCCGCTTCTATATGGTCTACCCCATGGTGGACGCCGTAAAGCGGGAGATCTACGGCGTTCTGGTGACGGAATTTGACAATCAGGCGTTAAACTCCATCATCCTTCCGGAGACCACGGTGCTGGAAAACCGGATCAGCGTGTACAGCAATATCGCCGACGACAGCGGCAAGATCATCTGCTCCCCGGAGCCGGCCTATATCGGGAAGGACTGCGGCAGCCTGCCGGTCTACAACCAGAATTACGTGATCCAGACCAGCCGGATTCCCAGAATGGGACTGAATTTTCACCTGGTGTACTTTAAGGAGTATCAGCAGAAGAATATCAGGGATTTTCAGCAGACGTTTTTAGGCGTGCTGGGGCTGGTCAGCTTATGCTTCATCATGGGGCTTCTCCTGATTACCAGACAGCTCTACACCCACGCGGCGGAGATCGTCACCGCCATGCGAAACTTCCGCAAAACCCAGGTGGTCAACCAGATCGACATCACCAGGGAGGACGAAGTCATGTTTACGATCGCCGACCAGTTTAACAAGATGTCCAAGGATCTTTCGGACCTGATGAACGAGCTGAAGGAGAAGAACGTCTACATCGAACACATGAGCAACCTTCGCCGGAAGGCGGAGATCAAGGCCATCGAAGCCCAGATCAACCCGCATTTTATCTACAATGCATTAGACCGGATCAACTGGATCGCCATCGACAACGAGGAGTATGAGATCAGCGAGATGCTAAACGACCTGGCAAGCATCCTCCGGTACAGCATCAACAATATCGACATGCTGGTGCCTCTGCGGGCGGAGCTGGAGTGGATGCGCAAGTATATCGGGATTCAGAGCGAGCGGTTCGGGTTAAATATCGGGCTCAGCTTTGAGACAGGGGACGACACTATCGACTTTCTCATCTACAAGATGCTCTTACAGCCTCTGGTGGAGAACTCCATCCTGAGAGGCTTCGACGATAAGACGGAGACGCCGAAGCTCCGAGTGGCCTCTAAGCTCTTAGAGGACGGCCGGATGGAGCTTTCTATCGGGGACAACGGCTGCGGCATGACGGAGGGGCAGTTGGAGAAGATCCGGGAGATCATCCGGGAGAAAGGGAGTCTCCGCACCGAGGGGATCGGTATCAACAACATTGTATCGAGACTGCATCTGTACTATGGGGAACAGGCGGAAATCAGCGTCAAGAGCCGGGAGGGGAAGGGAACGGTCTTTGTGCTGATTATCCCGTATAAAGAGGATGAGATTAGGGGAGAAACAGATGAAAGTGGTAGTCATTGATGATGAGGTCAGAACGAGAACCAGTCTGATCCATCTGATAAAAAAGCTGTATCCGGACATGGAGATCGTCGGGGAGGCGGACAACGGGCAGGAGGGCATGGTTATGGTCAAGGACCTGCTGCCGGACTTAGTCATCACGGATATCAAGATGCCGAAGATGAACGGACTGGATATGATCGAGAACGCAAGGCAGGTGGCGGAAAATACCCATTTTCTTATCCTGTCCGGCTATGCGGAGTTTGAGCTGGCCAGGAGGGCGGTCAAGCTCTCCGTGGCAGATTATCTGCTAAAGCCCATCACCGTAAACCAGTTAAAAGCCGCCATCGACCAGATTGCGGAGCAGATCGGGCAGAAGCAGCCCAAGGAGGAGCCGGAGGCGGAGAGCGGGGAGCCTTCGTATTCCCCCATGGTCTCCTATATGGTTCATCACATGAAGGAGCATTACGCCAAGAAGCTCTATCTGGAAGACTATGCGAGAACGTTAAACATCACCCCGGAATACGCCAGCAACTTGTTTACGAAGGAGACCGGGATGAAGTTTTCTTATTTTCTGCGGGACATCCGGATGAAAAAAGCCATGGAGCTCCTTGACCAGGGCAACATGAAGATCTATGAGGCGGCGTATTTTCTGATATTCTCCACGCCTCTGGAGGACTCGTAGACTCCGTTCTCATCCAGACAAAGCCTGTGGGCCACCTCCGCAAAAAACACGTTGCAGGAGTTCTGGATACCGCCCACCACGTCAAGAGAACCGTGGCCGCTGGAATACCAGCACTTGATCGGCGGCGTCACCTCATCGTAGTGTCCCTTGCAGACAAAGCGGTCGGTGAGACTGATAGCTCCCGACTCCAGACCTGCGATGGCGGTGATCGGCTTGAAGGTAGAACCCGGCGCCTTGATAACCTGGGTCGCGTTGTTCCAGAGAGGACGTGACTGGTCCTCGTTTAGCTGACTGAAGTAAACGCCGTCCACGGTGCCGGACATCCGGTTGTTGTCATAGCTTGGATAGGTCACCAGCGCCCGCACCTCCCCGGTCCGCACGTCGGTGACGACACAGCCTGCGGTACAGGGGTCCAAGGCCAGCTGGGCCGGTGTGATCTCGATATCGGAGATCTTGTTCTTTAAGAAGGTGAAGGCGTAGCCGTCCCCTCCGGTGGTCAGGTTTCTGATCTCCTCCTCGTCGTAGGCCAGCACGCCCTGGGAATACAGGGCCAGACAGAGCTCTCTGCCTGTGACCACCTCGTTGTTGATCAGATAGCGGTAGATCTTCTTGGTAAACTGGGTATCGTCCTTTAGCTACTCCAACACATAGTCCACCAGGGCCTGGAACGTGTCGTCGGCGTTGGAGTATTTGTTGCCGATATCCAGCTTGGAGGTGTCGATCCAGTTGTTGGCGATTCCGGAGTAGATAAAATCCCGGAGGCTGGAGGTATCGTTTTTCCAGGCTAAGTATTCCTCGCTGTTGGTGTTGATGCTTTTCTTCAGTATGATTCCCACCGACTCGTCGGAGAGGAAGGAGTAGACGTAGCTCATGTAGGCGTACATATCCTCAGGCAGATCCTTCATGGCCGTGGGCTGGGAGCTCATCAGCTCATTTCTCATGCTGTCAAGAATCTGGTTTCTGGAGGTTAGATACTTGCCGTTGATCTCCTGCTCGATCTGGTCGGCCTGGTCCGACTCCATATGGGAGAGGGACAGCACGTTGTTGTTGATCAGCTGGTAGTAGGCGTCCCGGATGGGGATCTTCCTGCTGGAGCCGTCGGCTTTCTTGTTGACGCTGTCGTCCTGGTTCACCAGCTTGCTGGCCACAATTCCTGCCAGCTGCTGCTCCAGTATCCGGTAGATTCCCATCTGCAGATCGTGGTCGATGGTTAGGTAGATGTCGTCTCCCGCCACCGGCTCCGTCTCATCGGTGACCTCCAGCGTTCTTCCCATGTTGTCCACGAACATGGTCCGGCTGCCCTTTTTGCCCTGGAGTTGAGTCTCCATGTAGGACTCGATTCCGGTCCGTCCCACGATGTCGTTGAGCTCGTAGTCGGGATCGGACTTTTGCAGCTCCTCCAGCTGGTCCTCCGGCATCTTGCCGGTGTAGCCGACTATGGAGGCAAAATAGATGCTGTCGTTGTAGACCCGGATCGTGCCCTCCTCCACGTTGACGCCCTGCAACACATCGCTGTGCTCCAGAATGTCGGCAACGGTCTCATTGTCCACATGGTTGGACACCAGTGTGGTCTCGTACTTTTTGAATTCTGTGAAGGACATGGTATACCGGATATTGATAATATCCAGCGCCTGCTCATCCGACAACAGCAGGGGATTGCCCTTCTCATCCTTCATCGTATTCAGATCGTAGTCTGCTTTTTTCTTCTCAAATATCTCTCTGGCCGTGACGTTCGTCGGGTATTTGCCCTTCTCGTCGTCCAGCTCATCCACGGAACGTCGTCCGTATAGATCGCGCAGGAATCGCTTTCTGGCAGCCTCCGACGCGCTGGTAAACACCATATCGCCGTTGCTGTTGAGTGCAATCTCGAATTTGCCCTGCACGCTTTCTCCATGGCTTTTCAGTATCTCGATGAGCCGCAGAAGCATGGCGTTCTTGTCGGCGCTTTTCGGGTACGCCCCCGTGTCCTGGATGGTCACGGAGTAAGCTAGTTCATTGTAAGCTAAGACCACTCCGTTCTTGTCGTAGATGTTGCCGCGGGTGCTTGGAATGGTCACTTCTTTTTTTGTCTTTTGGATATAGTCATCCTGATGCTGGTCGCCCTCCACGATCTGTAAGTTGAACAGTTTTACGATCAACACACAGAACATGGCGCAAAAAATCAGGGATAACGCAAACAGTCGGGAGGAAAGCAGCTTTTTGAAGGCTTCCCTGGTGATATCAAAGATATCCGCTATCAGTTCTCTGAACAACGATTAGTCTCTCCTTTTTGCCAGTTCCTCGATCTTTCTGGTAATATACAAAAACATACGGTACACCAGAAGCGTCGTCACCACGGTGAAGATGATCTCAGGGACCATGATCTCCCAGAAATAATAGGACAGATCCAGTCTTCCGCGGATCAGGAACCGGAATACATGGATGTATAAGTTGTAAACAAGTTCATTGATCACACTCAGAATCAGAGGGAGTGTGATGTAGTCTTCGTAGTAATACTTGGTACAGATACCGTTGATATATCCGATATAGATATAGAGCAGGGCATAAAAACCAAAGGGACCGCTGTAAAACAGATCCAGAAGCAGACCTGCGAACAGACCGTAAAACATGCCCGCCTGCTTCCCGCGGATGAAGCCGAAGGAAAATGTCAGAATCAGCAGCAGATTGGGCGCCGCCGACAAAAACGGCAGCATGGGGAATATACAGTTCTGAATGGTAAATGCCAGTATAATCAGCAGTACATTAAATATAATTCGTTTCATACGCTTCCTTACTCTGCCGCGTCTTCCTCTGCCCCGGTCTCCTTTAGCTGGGTGATAACCAGAACCTCCTGGAGGCTGTCGAAGCTGGCAACCGGTATGACGTAGCCGGATTTGGTTAAGTTGTTGGAATCCACAGTGATTCCGGTGGCATAGCCGATTAGGATACCCGGAAGGAATTTGGAGCTGATATTGGAGGTGATGATCTTATCCCCGTCCTTGATATCGTCTTCCTTGTCGATGTTGGTCAGACTCAGCCTTCCTTCTTTGTAGAGCTGTAAATTGCCGCCTGCCATACAGGGATCGCCGGACTGCAGAGCCATGGCGCTGACCAGGCTGGAGTCGTCGATGATGGAGCGGACCGTGGCGTAGTTGGCGCCCACATCGGTCACGATTCCTACGAGACCGCCTCCGGCCACCACGTTCATGTCCACCCGGATTCCGTCGGCGGAACCCTTGTTGATGCGGAATACCTGAAACCAGTTTCCGGAGTCCTTGGCGATGACCCGGGCTCCCACCTTCTCATACTGCATGTAATCCTGATCCAGCTGATAGAGCTCCCGCAAGCGGGCCAGCTCATACTGCTCCGACTGAAGGCGGGTGTTCTCCTCCTTCAGGCTTACGATCTCCTCTTTTAATGAGGCGTTCTCCGCCAGTGCCGAGTTTAACTTGGAATAATCTTTAATCTGATTGTACAGGGAGGAACCCACCGCATTGATTCCGGACTGTACCGGGATCAGAACATAGCCCACTCCCGTGCGGAGGGGCGCCAGCCAGCTGCTGTTGATCGACGTGATGCCGATCAGCATGACACAGACGACTGTCAAACCTACGAGTATTAATTTAGTGCGTCTCGATTCCATCTATAACATACCCCGTTCTCTAAAACTGATATATTCGTTGTCGCCGATAACGATATGGTCGATGAGATTGATGCCGATCAGTTCTCCCGCCGCTTTGATCCGCGATGTCAGTTCACAGTCGGCCCGGCTTGGAGTCGGGTCCCCGCTGGGGTGATTGTGTACCAGTATGAGATAAACCGCGTGGCAGCGAAGGGCCTCGATGAAGATCTCCCTGGGTTCTGCCAAGGATGCGTTGACCGTTCCTTTGGAGACCAGGATGTCCTTGATCAGTCCGTTCTTGGTGTTGAGAAACATGGCGCGGAGATGCTCCTGCTCCATGTGGCGCATATCTTCCATATAATAGTCGGCTATGGTTTTGGGTTCCCGAAAAAACATCACATCCCGGACGGCCTCCTTCTTCCAGATCCGTCTGGACAGCTCGCCGATGCACAAAAGCTGGATTCCCTTGACCTTGCCGACACCCTTGACCGCCATAAAATCCTGGAGGGAAAGGTGCAATAGCCCTAAAATACCCTCCCTCGGATAGTTTAAGGCTAATATCTTTTGTGACAATGCCAGCGAGCTTTCCCCTCTCGAACCGGTCCTGATGATGACCGAAAGAAGCTCCGCATCGCTGAGCGCAGCAGGTCCCTCCTGTAAGCAGCGCTCATAGGGGCGTTCCACGGAGGGGATGTCTTTCATCGTGATAGCTTTTTTGTTTCCAGTCATAAATCTCCTAACTACGTAACTCTCCAAGGTACTTCGTCAGGGGTAAGACCCGTGGTCTTATATAAAACGGTAGACCACCAGAGCGATGATCAGGCCGATGATGCTGGCCATGGTGATCTTGATGGTCAATCCAAAGGTAATAACCAGAATGCCGAGATTCAAAACCAGCGGATTGTCGAGCCCGAAGGCTTGTCCAAAATTGAGCCAGGCAAATCCCGGTATCCCTTCCGCCAGACTTCCTATAAAGCCTCCCAGCACAATACCCGTGAGCATGAGGAGAAGCAATATCCAGAAATTTTTGTTTTTCATCTTTAGAACCTTCCTAACTGCATTGACTGCTTATATCCCGTAAGGAATATTTTAACACAAGTTTTGTGTGGTGTATACATTAATTTTTCATCAGAGCGAAAGGATACCGGCCTCCGTCAGCTTCTGTAAGGACATCAGAATTCCCAGCTTGGCGTGATACCAGGTGAGTCCGCCCTGGAAATAAACGGCGTAGGGCGGCTTGATGGGGGCATCGGCGCTCAGCTCTATGGAGGAGCCCTGGACAAATGCTCCGGCGGCCATGATGACCTCGGCGTCATAGCCAGGCATATCCCACGGTTCGGGGGTGACAAAGCTGTCCACCGGCGTGGCTGCCTGGATGCCCTGGCAGAACGCGATGACGGCCTCAGGCGTGTTTAGGGTGACCGCCTGGATGATGTCGTGGCGGGATTCCGTGCCGTTTGGGACCACCTGATAGCCTAGCTTTTCGTAGACATTGGCTGCGAAGACGGCGCCCTTTAGCGCTCCTGCCACCACGGTGGGGGAAAGGAACAGTCCCTGGTAGAAGGACTGGTTTAATCCCAGGCTGGCCCCTACCTCCTTCCCCAGTCCGGGGGCGGATAAGCGGTAGGAGGCGCGGTCGATGCAGTCCTTCCGGCCTACGATGTAGCCGCCGATGGGGGCCAGACCGCCGCCGGGGTTCTTGATGAGGGAACCGACGATCATATCGGCGTCCACATCCGTGGGCTCTATGGTCTCCGCAAACTCCCCGTAGCAGTTGTCCACCATACAGATGACGTCCGGTTTGATCTCCTTGATAAACTGGATCAGCTCGCCGATCTGGGTTACGGAGAAGGTGGGCCGGGTGTCGTAGCCCTTGGAACGCTGGATCGTTACCAGCTTCGTCTTGTCGTTGATGGCTTTTTTGATGTTCTCATAGTCAAAGCTGCCGTCCGGCAGCAGGTCTGTCTGGCGGTAGATCACCCCGTACTCCTTTAAGGAGCCGGTGGACTCCCGGATTCCGATGACCTCCTCCAGCGTGTCATAGGGTTTTCCCACCGGGGATAACAGCTCGTCCCCGGGCCGCAGATTGCCTGACAGGGCGATGTGGAGGGCGTGGGTGCCGCTGATCAACTGGGGGCGCACCAGGGCGCTCTCCCCGTGGAAGACGCTGGCGTACACGGACTCCAGCGTGTCTCTGCCCAAATCATTGTAACCGTAACCGGTGGTGGCGGCAAAATGAATATCGCTGACCCGGTTGTCCTGCATGGCCTTGATGACCTTCAGCTGGTTGTACTCCGCGGTCTCATCGATGGCCTGAAAGCGCTCCTTTAAGCCGTCCTCTATCTCTTTTCCAAAAGCCAGAACCTTCTCATCGATTCCCAGCTGCTTATACATTTTCGTCAAATCCATGTCCCATGTCTCCTATTTCTCTTATGTCCTCTAGAATCCGATTCAACACCAGATTCCGGTCCTGGTGAAAGTCCGGCAGATTCAGCCAACGCACATCCCTCTCCCGCTTAAACCAGGTGAGCTGGCGTTTGGCAAAATGCCGGGTGTCCCTCTTTAAGATATATACGGCTTCCTCAAGGGTCCGGCGGCCCTCTAAGTAGTCTAAGATCTCCTTGTAGCCCAAGCCCTGCATGGATACCATGCTCCGGGTACAGCCCATCTCCCTGAGAGCCCGGACCTCGTCCACCAGATCGGCGGACAGCATAAGATCCACTCTCTCCTCGATTCGCTCGTAGAGAAGGCAACGGTCCGTGGTCAGCACGTAATAGAGGAAATTATAGGGAGATTCCTTCTCCCGCTCCTTTTTGTTGTGCTCGGAGATCTTCTCCCCGGTCTGACGGTAATACTCGATGGCACGGATCACCCGCTTCCGGTTGTGGGCGTGAATCTCGGCGGCAGCCTCGGGGTCGATCTCTGTCAGCATATGATGGAGGTATTCGTCCCCCTTCTCGTCTCCTAAGGCTTCCAGCTCCCGGCGGATCTCGCCGGAATCCTCGTTCTCCTTAAAGTCGATGTCGTAGAGAAGGGCCTGGATATAGAAGCCGGTTCCGCCTGTCACGATGGGGATATGGCCGCGCTCATAGATCCCATCCATCGCCTCCCTGGCCATGGACTGGAAACGCACCACGTTAAAATCCTCGTCCGGGTCCAGCACATCGATGAGATGATGGGGAACCCCCTCCATCTCATCGGCCGTGACCTTGGCGGAGCCGATATCCATATGGCGGTACACCTGCATGGAGTCGGCGCTGATGATCTCGCCGTCCACGGCCTTGGCCAGGCTGATGGACAGGGCGGTTTTACCCACGGCGGTCGGTCCTGTCAGTATGATAAGCGGTTGTCTCATGATTCTATCCTCACTCACATTTATACAATTCGTTTGAATTTCTTCTCCAGCTCGTATTTGCTCATGGAGATGATGGTGGGTCTGCCGTGGGGGCAGGCGTAGGGATTCTCCAGGTCCAGAAGCAGATCGATCAGCTTGTTGGCCTCCATGGCGGACATGGAGTGATTGCCCTTGACCGCCGCCTTGCAGGACATGGACGCGACTCTCTCATAGATCAGATCAACGCTTCTTGCGCCGCCCTCACCCAGGGAGTCGATCATCTCCATCAGAAGCTCCTTCTTGGCGATGGAGAACAGGTTGTCAGGCACCGCCCGCACCGCGTACTCCTTGCCGCCGAAGTGCTCGATCTCAAATCCGATGTCGGTAAAATAGCTGAGATGATCCTTTAACAGAACCTCCTCGTTCATGTTCAGCGTCAGGATGATAGGCGGATTGATCATCTGGGAGGTGTACTCACGGCTCTTTAGGGAGGCCATGGTCTGCTCGTAGAGCACCTTCTCGTGGGCCGCGTGCTGATCGATGATGTAGAGCTGTTCCCGGTACTCCACAAGCCAGTAGGTGTCAAAGAGCTGGCTGATCAGTTTGTGCTTCTCCCTGGCCTTGGGCTCTAAAAACTTTTCTTCGAATAAGTCCAGCTGCTCGGGCTGCTGATCCGCGGGCACCGGCATCGTCTCAGGGCTGTCCAGATTGTCCGGTCCGCTCTGGTGAGCGGCTGCCTCCGGGGTCTCCTGGGGAGCCCCATGTTCTGCCCCTGTCACCGTCGGTTTCGAAGCCGCAGGGATCTCCGGCAGCGTTACGCTCTCCTGCTGGGCGGCGACGCGGTTTCTGAAATCCGCTAATCGACTGGCTGCCGTCTCGCTCTCTGCCTGATCCGGTGTCTGGCCGGAAGGTCCCCGCTGAGGGGCATCGCCGTTTAATTCGTCTAAAAAATTAAACGGAGCTTTCTCGTCCTTACTTTCCGGTGCGGCTGCCGGCGCAGTCACCGGCGGGCGGTAATAGGTCTTGGGCCCGATCCAGTTATCGGAGCTTTCCCGGACCAGGGATGGCTTCGGAGGCTCCTGCCGGTAGGCGGTACGGCTGTCCGCAGACGGCTGTCCCATGGATGCCAGGCGCTTTCTCTCAAAAGGCTCCGGAATCCGCTCCCTGGGGCGGCCATCCTCCTTCTCGTCCTTCTTCTCTCCCGCTCCGATCCCCACCTCCGGGATCAGCTCCCGGTGAGATAAGGCTCCCTGTATGGCTTCCAGAACCAGCCGGAAGATCTCCTCCCCGTCCCTGAAGCGCAGCTCCATCTTGGTGGGGTGGACATTGACATCCAAAAACTCCGGCTCGATGGTGAAATGAAGAAGGGTGAATGGGTACTTGTGCTGCATCATAAAGGGCTTATATGCCTCCTCGATGGCCTTGGCGATGATGCTGCTCTTGATGTATCTTCCATTGATATAATAATTCTCGTAATTCCGGTTTCCTCTGGCGATCACCGGCTTTCCGATGAAGCCGCTGATGGAGAAGCTCTCGGCCTTCACTTCCACAGGAAGCAGATTCCCGGCGATCTCCCGTCCAAAAACCGTGTAGATGATGTCCTTTAGATTATGGTTGCCGGATGTGTGGAGTTTATTCTGATTGTTCTGGATAAACCGGATCGAAATCTCCGGATGGGACAGAGCGATCTTCTCCACCAGGTCGGCCACGTGGGCCGCTTCTGTCATGGCACTTTTTAAGAACTTCTTCCTGGCGGGGGTGTTGTAGAATAGGTTTCTGGCGATAAACGTGGTTCCTTCCGGAGCCCCGATCTCCTCCAGGGCCTTCTCCTTCCCGCCCTCAATCTGATAGCGGGTTCCCGTAAGGCCGCTGCTTACCTTGGTGATCAGCTCCACCTGGGAGACGGCGGCGATGCTGGAGAGAGCCTCGCCGTGAAACCCTAAGGATGATACGACAAACAAATCCTCCACGGATTTGATCTTGCTGGTGGAATGACGCAGAAAAGCCAGGGCCACCTGGTCCTTTGGAATTCCGCAGCCGTTATCGGTAACCCGGATAAACGTGGTTCCGCCGTCCTTGATCTCCACGGTTACCGCTGTGGCCTTGGCGTCTATGGCATTTTCCAGCAGCTCCTTGACGACGGAAGCCGGCCGCTCGATCACCTCGCCGGCCGCAATCTTGTCTATGGTGCTCTGATCCAGTACCTGAATATTCGGCATACTTGTCATCCTTTCCTTAACTTGACCACCGGTTCTTTAGCTTTGTCTGAAGCCGGTACAGTGTATTTAACGCATCGATGGGCGTCATCTCACTCAAATTTAACTCGCCCAGCTCCCGGACGATATCGTCATCCTTCACCGTGTCGAAGATGGACATCTGCTGGAGATCCACCTCGTCGGGCTTGGGGACGGAGGTATGCTGCACGGCGGTGGCGCTGCTTGCGGCGATCTCCTTGGCTCTGGCGGTGATGTCGGCGTTGCTCAACTCCTCCACCAGCTCCTTGGCCCGCTGTATGACGGAATCGGGTACTCCGGCCAGCTTGGCCACCTGGATTCCGTAGCTCTTGTCCGCTCCGCCCTTCACAATCTTTCTCAGGAATACGATGTTGTCCCCTGCTCCTTGACCGCGATGCAGTAGTTGGTGACGCCGCTGATGGCGCCCTCTAACTCCGTCAGCTCATGGTAGTGGGTGGCGAACAGCGTCTTGGCCCCCAGAAGCTTGGAGTTACTGATGTGCTCCACAACCGCCCAGGCGATGCTGAGGCCGTCAAAGGTGCTGGTGCCTCGGCCGATCTCGTCCAGGACGATCAGGCTGTTCTTCGTGGCGTTTCTGAGGATATTGGCCACCTCGGTCATCTCCACCATGAAGGTACTCTGGCCGGAGGCCAGATCGTCGGAGGCTCCGACTCTGGTAAAGATCCTGTCGTAGATTCCCACATCCGCCTCATCCGCCGGCACAAAGCTGCCAAGCTGAGCCATCAGCACGATCAGCGCCGTCTGTCTCATGTAGGTGGATTTACCTGCCATGTTGGGTCCGGTGATGATGGAGATCCGGTTCTTGCCGTTGTCTAAATAGGTGTCATTGGCTACAAACAAGTCGTCCCGCATCATCTTCTCCACCACCGGGTGACGGCCGTTCTTGATGCGGATCGTGCCCTTCTCGTTGATGGAGGGCTTGGTGTAGTTGTTTCTCGTGGCAACGGCGGAGAGGGAGGCGAACACGTCGATCCTGGCCACGGCCCGGGCCGCCGCCTGAATCCGCAGCACCTCACCCGCCACGGTGTCTCTCAGCTCGCAGAAGAGCTCATACTCCAGGGAGAACAGCTTGTCCTCCGCGCCCATGATTACCTCTTCCAGCTCCTTTAACTCATCCGTGGTGTAGCGCTCGGCGTTGGCTAACGTCTGCTTTCTGATAAAGTAATCGGGAACCAGATCCTTAAAGGAGTTGGTCACCTCAAAATAATATCCGAATACCTTGTTGAACTTGACCTTCAGCCCCTTGATTCCGGTCTTTTCCTTCTCCTTTAGCTCCAGCTCCGCCAGCCAGGTCTTCCCTTCCGTCTTGGCGTGGCGCAGCCTGTCGGCCTCCTCGTTGTAGCCGTCCCGTATGATACCGCCGTCCCGGACGGACACCGGAGGCTCCTCGTCGATAGCCCGCTCGATGAGACCCTTCACATCCTCCAGCGTGTCCATCTCCTCCCAGATCTCCTTTAACAGAGGGCTGGAGAACTCCTTTAGCAGGTTTTTGATGTGGGGAAGCATCTCCAGAGAATTTCGGAAGGAGATTAAATCCCTGGGATTGGCCGTCTTGTAGCTGATTCTCCCCAGAAGCCGCTCCAGATCATAGATCGGATTCAGATACTCGCACAGCTCCTCCCTGGAGATGTAATTCATGTTCAGCTCTTCCACCGCCTCCTGCCGTCTCAGGATCTCGTCGCGGCTGATCAGCGGCTGCTCAATATAATTTCTTAAAAGCCGGGCGCCCATGGCGGTCTTGGTTCTGTCCAGGACCCACAAAAGAGTTCCCCGCTTCTGTTTTTCTCTCATCGTCTCCGCCAGCTCCAGATTCCTTCTGGTGGATGTGTCTATAATCATAAACTGCCCCGTGGAATAGGGGGTGGATCGTCGTGATGTGGCCCAGAGAATTCTTCTGAGTCTCATACAGATACTGCATGACGGCCCCGGCGGCGATGACGCCTGTCTCATAATCTCCCAGTCCAAGACCATCCAAGTGGTTTACCTTAAAATGCTCCAACAAAACCCGCCTGCAGGATTCATCGGAGTAAAAATGGCTGTCGAGAGCCGATATTGCCACGTGGCAGCGGTTTTTTAATTCCTCCAAATCCACGCCCGACATATAAAACGCCTCGTTGCATATAATCTCAGACGGGGCAAATTTGTTAATCTCGTCGATCAGCGCCCGCTCGGAGCTGACCTCCGTCACTAAAAAATCACCAGTACTGATATCGGCGGTTGAGATCCCGAACATGTCTCCGATGTAGATAATTCCCATCAGGTAGTTGTTCTTTGTCTCATCGAGCGCCTGAGCACTGGTAATCGTTCCTGGTGTTACGACACGGATGACCTCTCTCTTTACCAGCCCTTTGGCCAGCTTAGGGTCCTCCATCTGTTCTGCGATCGCAACCTTATATCCTTTTTTTGGACCAGTCTGTACAGATAACTGTCCAGAGCGTGGTAAGGAACGCCACACATAGGTGCGCGTTCCTCTAAGCCACATTCTTTTCCCGTGAGGGTGATCTCCAGTTCTCTGGACACGGTTACCGCGTCGTCAAAAAAACATCTCATAGAAATCGCCCAGCCGGTAAAACAGGATACAATCGGGGTATTGTTGCTTGGTTTCCATATAATGGGTCATCATTGGTGATAGTTGTGCCACGATCTTTCCTCTCTTCTTATAACTGTGATGCCTGATTTAAACAGCCGGATCCGTCGGGTCCCAATTCTGCCACTGAGGGATGGGAATCTGCTCCGGTACGGGCAGCGGACTCTTGTCCTGCCCATTATAGATAATGATCTCGGTGCCCAGCGGACAGTTGTCGTAGATCCACTTGGCGTTGCCTGTGGTAACGCGGACACAGCCGAGAGATCTCTGAGCGCCCAGCTGGTTGAAGGTATCAACCCAGAGGGTGCGGTTGTTCTCCGTCTCAAAGATAACGGAATGGATCAGGAAACCGGCTCCCGGTTTGATTCTGGTGTCATACTGGGTATAAGCGCCGTTTACCATCAGACGCCAGCGGTGCTTCTCCGGTGTGCGGAAGGTTCCTATAGGAGTGTCGTCACCAACGGTTGTCAGCATGGTCTTCACCGGCATAATATAGCCGTTCTCCCCATCCTTGGCATACACGGTCAGATGACTCATCTCCTTGTTGATCTTGATCTGGTAGGAGGACTGGATACCGATCACCGGGTCCAAATCCTGAACCAGCTTGCCGTCTGCTCCAAAATAATACTTGTAACCGTCTATGTACTGCCATCCTGTGAGCATCTGGTTATCCTTTACATAGTAGCGGTCGTCTCCGTCCTCAAGCCAGCCCATATAGTTGTTGCCGTTGGGGTCTGTGTACAGCAGCACGCCGTTTTCATTGACCACACGGTTTGCATATGGGGAGTAATAGGCCGGTCCCGTACTCTCAGGAGCCTGACCGCCCTTGGGAACGAGCACGATGTCCAAATTGACCACGTGATCGCCGCCGCTTAGATTGCCGGCTTTCTCGCCGTTCTTGGCATAACCAAGTTTGCCCTTCTGGGCCGTGATGCAGGCGTAGTAGATATCAAAGCTCTTTTCCAGCCCGCCTCTGGGATACAGGCGTACCCCTTCCAGATAGGTGGACTCCTCGGCTCCACCGCTTCGGCCTCCTGACAGCGTCCAGGGCTGCCAGCCGCCGTGATTCACCGCGGCGTCAAAGGCCACGTCGCCTTCCAGTCCCTGCAGGGCAAAGCCCACATTGGTAATCTGATCTCCCGCCCCCATTCTGTAGTTCGCGTCGATACCGGTAAAATGAGCTGTCCGGTAGGTAATTCCGTCCCGCACCTCTATATCCGGGTCTGACTCTGTCTGGGTGACTGCTGCAGCTCCAGGTCCGCTGTCCACAAATGCTGCGTAGGACGGAACTGCTCCGGCACCCAAGAGACTTCCGGTTACCGCTAAAACGACGACTTGTTTCCATGACTTTTTCATGATGATTAATCCTCCTTAGTCTTCTGCCAATGTTCCCATATAGTAGAAGCCTTTTGATTCTTCCAAATAAACCGTAACGATGCTTCCTATGAGCTCTGCGCCTCCACGGAAATGAACCACCGTGTTGTTGCCGAGCCTTCCGGTAACCATCCCCTCCACATGATCATCCAGCTCCTCCACCAGAACCTTCTGTCTGGTATGGATATCCCGGCCGGATACCTCCGCCGATATGCGCTGCACCTCGGCTAAAAGTCTGTCAAACCGCTCTTTTACAACGGCCTCAGGGACTTGATCTATCATAGACGCTGCCGGTGTTCCGGTACGTTTGGAATAAATAAAGGTAAAAGCACTGTCGTAGCGCACCCGGCGCACGACATCCATGGTCTCCTCAAAATCGTCATCCGTCTCCCCTGGAAAGCCCACGATGATGTCCGTGGTCAGGGAGATATCCGGAATCTCTGTCTTGATCTTATCTGCAAGAGCCAGATACTGCTCTTTTGTATATCTGCGGTTCATGGCTGATAGAATACGGCTGCTGCCTGACTGTAACGGCAGATGCAGGTGGCGGCACACCTTGTCCGATTCCTTCATGACCTGTATCAGTTCGTCGGACAGATCCTTGGGATGGGACGTCATGAAGCGGATTCGCTCCAGTCCCGGAATCTCGTTAACACGGCGCAAAAGCTCGGCAAAGCTGATGGGGTGTTCCAGCGTCTTTCCGTAGGAATTGACATTCTGCCCCAGGAGCATCACCTCCACCACGCCGTCTGCCACAAGAGTCCTGATCTCATCTAAGATATCCTCCGGGCTGCGGCTTCTCTCCCGTCCCCTGACGTAGGGTACGATACAGTAGCTGCAGAAATTGTTGCAGCCGAACATGATATTGACGCCGGACTTGAACGCGTACTTGCGCTCGGTCGGCAAGTCCTCCACGATACTCTCTGTCCCCTCCCAGATATCCACCACCATCTTCTCACGGTCAAGTCGTTCCCAAAGAAGCTCGGCCAGCTTAAAGATGTTGTGAGTACCAAATATGATATCGACGAAGCGGTAGCTCTTCCTGATCTTAGCCACCACCTGCTCCTCCTGCATCATGCAGCCGCAGAGGGCGATGATCATATGGGGATTGCTCTTCTTTTTGTTGTTTAACTGCCCCAGGCGTCCGTAGACGCGCTGATTGGCGTTTTCTCTTACGGTACAGGTGTTGTACAGAACAAAATCCGCGTCCTCCCCCTCCGTGCCGACGAACCCGATCTGCTCCAGTGTTCCCAGTAGCTTTTCGGAATCTCTCGCGTTCATCTGGCAGCCAAAGGTGTTGATGGCCGCGTAAAGAGGTCGTCCCAGACGCTTGCTCTCCGCCTCCACATATCCCCGGCATTTCTTCATAAAATAATACTGCCTCATGGGCTCGTTTTCCGGAGGCGCCGCAGTGATGTCTATTGAATCCAGTAAATCGTTCATCGGATGAATCCCCTTTAAGTTTAGTCGTGCGTTTTCATTATAATTGCAAAATCGAAAAATTGCAACCCAAAAGAAGGGGACGCTTCTGACAAACCTCTATATATAGTATTACAATTTTCTTACAGCCACAAATTAATACCCAAGCTGAGGCAGGATATTCTTAGGCTGGTCGATGATGACCAAGTCCGCCTTGTAGTCTAAGTAGTGCGCCTTCTGATGGATAATCACCAGGGACCGTCCGCCGAAGTAACGGATGTAGTTGGTAAATACCTCCGATTTTAACGTCGTTCCCAGAAGCAGAAGCACATCGGCATTCTCCACCTCCAGCGCGGTCTTCGTCATCAGCTGGCTGTCCACCATCTCGCCAAATAAGGATACCATGGGTCTCACAGGAACGTCACAGACATCGCAGATCGGCACCTTTTTGGAATCCTTGATGTACTCCATCGGATACTTTTTTCCGCATCTGGGACAGCGGTTCTCGTAGATGCTGCCGTGGAGGTTGATCACGTTTTTACAGCCCGCTCTCTGGGCATGCTCATAGATGTTGCTGGTGATGATGGCCTGAAGCTTCCCCGCTTTCTCCATGGCCGCTAAGGCCGGGCCGGATTCGGTAGGGTTGGGGCAATGATTGAGCATCTCGTTTTTGTAAAAATCAAAAAACTGGTCCGGTCTCGTGTTGTAATAGACGCTGGAATAGATATCCTCCGGTGAAGCGCCGTATTTCGCCTCGATGTCATAGGCTCTGTCCGATTTCTTCACGCCCCGGAAGCCGCCCTCCTCCATCATGCCGGAACCGCAGATTGCCACTGTGTAGGAACTCCCGTCCAATATTCGTCTTAATTCCAATACCTTCTCATCCATGCTGCTCTCTCCCTTCTTTTTCTGAATTAATAGAAAAATATATTATTATTATATCATTTATTGCAGAAATTACCATATTTCATACTGTAATAATTAAAAGACCGGAAACTGCGTCAGCGCAGCCTTCCGGCCTCTTTCTCTGTGAGTAGATATGTCAGCGGATCTGTCCGTTTCCATAGATGATGTATTTGGTAGTCGTCAGTTCTTTTAAGCCCATGGGACCTCTGGCGTGAAGCTTCTGGGTGCTGATGCCGATCTCCGCGCCGAACCCGAACTCAAAACCGTCGGTGAACCGGGTGGAGGCGTTGACGTAGACCGCAGCGGCGTCCACCTCGTTTAAGAACTTCTGGGCGTTCTCATAGCTGGAGGTGATGATGGCCTCGGAGTGCTTGGTATTGTAGCGGTTGATATGGGCGATGGCTTCCTCCACGGAATCCACCAGCTTGACGGAGAGAATGTAGTCCAGATACTCCGTTCCCCAGTCCTCCTCGGTGGCAGCCGTAAATTCCGGCACGATCCCACAGGCATCCTGATCCCCGCGGATCTCCACGTGGTTTTCATCCAGCCGCGCTTTTAAAAGCGGGAGGAAGGTGGCCGCCACGCTCCGGTGAACCGCCAGGGATTCGCAGGCGTTGCAGACTCCGATCCGCTGGGTCTTGGCGTTGTGGATGATGTCTAAGGCCATGGAGAAATCGGCGCTGTCGTCCACGTAGATATGGCAGTTGCCCGTTCCCGTCTGAATCACCGGGATCGTGCTGTTCTCCACCGTGGCCCGGATCAGACCGGCGCCTCCTCTGGGGATCAGAACGTCCACGTAATCGTTCAGTCTCATAAACTCTTTGGTGGTCTCCCGGTCGGTCTCCGTGATCAGCTGCAAAGCTTCTTTCGGAAAGCCGGCGTTTGAAAGGCCGGTCTGCAGGGCTTTGACAATGGCCTTGTTGGACTCTAAGGCATCGCTTCCGCCCTTTAATATCACCGCGTTCCCCGTCTTAAAGCAGAGGCCGAAGGCGTCGGCCGTCACATTGGGGCGGGCCTCATAGATGATGCCGATGACGCCGAGGGGCACCCTCTTCTGTCCGATTTGCAGCCCGTTGGGGCGCAGCTTCATGGAGATGATCTCACCTACCGGATCGTCTAAGGCGGCCACATCGGTAAGCCCGTCGGCCATGGCCTGGATTCTAGCGGGCGTCAGCTCCAGCCTGTCGATCAGCCCCTGGCTCATGCCGTTTTGGGTGGCCCTGATGACGTCGTCCTGGTTGGCGTTTAAGATGTCCTCCTCGCAGTCCAAAAGCGCCTGAGCCGCGGCCTTTAATCCCTCGTTCTTCCTGGTGCAGCCTAAGCTGTTCAGAAAACCTGAGACTTCCTTTGCTTTCTTGCCGATTTCTATCAGTGTCATAGCAATTCCTCCTTACAAGACTTTCGCGTTGCAGATATAGTGATGGTCCGGTGTGATGATCTCATCCACCTTCTGGTCATATGGTTCCAGCTCTAATTCGGGCAGAATCTGAAAGTCATAGGCGATGCCGATCCTGCAGTGACCGGGCTCCCTCTGGAAAAAACGGTCGTAATAGCCGCCGCCGTATCCGCACCGCTCTCCTGCGGGGCCAAAGGCGACTCCCGGCGTGATCACCGGCGCGTCAGAGCGTTCCGCTTTGGGGCAGTGGGCTTTCGGTTCCAAAATCCCCATACAGCCGGGGGATAAGTCCTCCATGGAGCGGATCAGGAAAAAGTTCATATCGCCATCCTGGACTCTGGGAACCGCGGCTTCTCTTCCCCTCTCCCAGAGCCAGTCAAGAAGCCGCCTCGTTCCAGCTTCGCCGCCGATGGACATGTAACAGCAGACGCAGTCCGCCTGGACGATGAGGGGATGGGAGGCCAGCTTTTGAAAGAGCTTTTCGTCCCAGATACTTTTCTGTCCGCTTTCCAAACCGGCCCGCTTTTCCCTGATCAGTTTCCGCAGATCAGCTTTTTCCATGCTTTTTCCCCAGATCCGTGATGGTTCCGTCCTTCTCCTTGATGGAGATATTGTTTAAGGTACCCCGCATGTTGCGCCGGATGGCCTCGATATATTCCTTGCGCAGAGCGGCCTGCTCCGCTTTCTCCTCTTCGGTAAGTCCTACGGACTGGGATTTGTGGTAAAGTGTGTTGATTCGGTCGATCTTTTCCTGATTCATAGAACTCTCCTTAATATTCGTTGTTGATGTACTCCATCAGATCGAAGTCCAAGTTGGTGTGGGCCATAAACAGGGTTCCCTTCTCCTCCCCGGCCATGATCTGGTGAACCACATTGACATCGTCCCCGTTGGCGATGACCATATCGGAACCGCTGTCCGTGGCGATCCTGGCAGCGGCCAGCTTTGCCGCCATCCCGCCGGTTCCCACGTCGCTTCCGGCGCCCTTTCCCATCTCTAGGAGTTCCCCGGTGATCTCCGGCACCAGGCTGATGAAGCGGGCCTCCGGATTCTGTCGCGGATCGTCGGAGTAGAGGCCGTCGATGTCCGAGAGCAGGATCAGCAAATCCGCCCCGATTAACGCGGCCACAATGGCCGACAGGCGGTCGTTGTCGCCGAACTGGATCTCGTGGGTGGAGACGGTATCGTTCTCGTTGACTATGGGGATCGCGCCCATCTTCAAAAGCTCGTCAAAGGTGTTCTGAGCGTTGTAGCGGGAGGCGTCGTTGGTCATGGTGCTCTTGGTCATGAGAATCTGGGCAGCGGTCTGATTGTACTCCGCAAACAGCTTCTGATAGATCATCATCAGCCTGGCCTGGCCGATGGCCGCCAGCGCCTGCTTCTCCGCCAGGGTCTGAGGTCTGGCGTGATGGCCCATGGCCTGCCGTCCCACGGCGATGGCTCCAGACGAGACCAAAACCAACTCCTTCCCGGCTCCCTTTAAGTCGCTGATCACCCGGACCAGCCGTTCGATCTTCATCAGATTCACGTCCCCGGTCTCCTCGTGGGTCAGAGACGAGGAACCGATTTTTATAACAATTCTGTTTTTATCTCTCAGCTCTTGCCTTGCTTTGGCTTCCATAACTCCTCCAGCTATCTTTGATGTACTTGTCAGTTTACATCATTTTATGAGATCCGTCAATCGGCTGTGCGCAAAGATAAACACAAGACAAACACCCCGCGTATGATGTGGCTGCCGCGGGGCGTTATCGTTTAAAATATGGATTTCCAGTCTTTTAGGAGGCTGGGATTCTTTCTGACAAAGACGGGGATACGGTCGGTCTCACAGGATACGGAAAGCGCTCTGCCTCCGTCTGCTTCCTCCCCGGTCCAGACATTTAAAAATGTTTCGCCTGCCGGGAGATAGACCTCCCTCTCGGTGCAGCCGCTCTCACAGACCGGTGCCACCAGAAGGTCCGGGCCGAACATATAGAGAAAGGTCTGGTCCCAAGTGGCCTGATCCTGTGGAAAGTCGTAGAACAGCGGCCGCATAACCGGGGTTCCTTTTTCGTGGGCCTCTTTCATCAGAAGGCGGATATAGGGCCTTAGCCGTTCCCGGATGGCGATGTAGCGCTTGCAGATAGCGAGCACCTCCTCCCCGTAGGACCACACCTCGTTGTCCGCGCCGGACAGGCAGGAGGCGCCGCCGGTGGTTCCCTGCATGGGCTGTTTGGGAATCCGGTCTCCATGGAGGCGCATGACCGGACAGAAGGTTCCGTACTCAAACCATCTGATAAACAGCTCCTTGAAGGAATCCGACGTGATGTCTCCGCCGTGGAAGCCGCCGATGTCCGTCGTCCACCAGGGGATTCCGGCCAGGCCCATGTGTAACCCGGCCGTGATCTGATTTCTTAAGCTGGAGAAACTGGAATAGATGTCACCGGACCAGACGAGGGCCCCGTAGCGCTGGGACCCGGCCCAGGCACAGCGGATCAGATTTAAGATCTGTTTCTGCCCTTCCCTCTCCATCCCCTCATAGAAGCCTCTGGCATACTGGACCGGATAGCTGTTGCCCACCTGTAGGTTGGCCCCCGTGTGATAGCGGTATCTGTCAAAGTCATGGACACTGTATTCCGGCTCCGCCTCGTCGAGCCAGAACAGCCGGATACCCTTGTCATAATAATTCTGTTTTACCTTCTCCCACACGTATTCCCTGGCCTCCGGGTTGGTGGCGTCGTAGTGGATCACATTGCCGTGGAGGGACATGGCAAATCTCAGCCCTCTGTCCGTCCGGATCAGATATCCCTTCTCCAGCATCTCCTCATAATTTTCGCTCTCCACGTCCACCGTCGGCCATATGGAAACCATCAGCTCGATCCCCATCTCCTTTAGCTCCCGGACCATGGCCTCAGGATCGGGCCAGTATGTGGGGTCAAACCTCCACTCTCCCTGCTTCGGCCAGTGGAAATAGTCGATCACGATCACCGATAGCGGAATGCCGCGGCGTTTATACTCTCTGGCGACGTTTAACAGCTCCCCCCTGGGTCTGGTAGCGCAGCTTGCACTGCCAGAAGCCCATGGCGTACTCCGGCATCATAGGTACTGTTCCCGTGACCTTCGCATAGGCTTCTTCTATGACGGTCGGACTGTCGCCGGCCGTGATCCAGTAGTCGATGACCTTCGAGGAATGAACGTGCCAGGAAGTTAAATTTTTTCCAAAGACCACGGTTCCGATGGCCGGATTGTTCCATAAGAATCCATAGCCCAGGGACGACAGGGCGAAGGGCACGCTGGCCTGAGAGTTTCTCTGGGCCAGCTCTAAGGAGCAGCCCTTTAGGTTTAAAATCGGCTGCTGATACTGGCCCATGCCAAAGAGCTTCTCCTCCGGGTTTGATTCAAAACGCAGGGTGATTTCATAGTCGCCGGCGGCAGTTCCCTGAAACTCTCTGGCCGAGATCCCCAGAGAGCTGCAGATCTCGATGGCCGGCTCCTTGACGTCACGGACATATTCCTCCAGCAAAAGCTCGTTCCTCTGGTTGTAGAAGCTGACTTTTCCGTATGAAAGGATCTCGGCCCGGATGTTTCCGTTTCGTATGACCGCCTTCTCCTCCGTGATGTGAATCTCCGGTTCCAGAGCTTCCGGCTCCTCCAAAAGTGCCCACCGTTCTTCCGGCATATGGGCCTGATACGTGGCCCTGACTCTCAGGGAATCCCTGCCCCACGGCTCGATCCACAGCGTTTCAAAGTCATAGTGATAGATCAGCCTGCTGCCGTCCGTGTTTAATCTTCCCATATAAATTCTCCTCTTGTCTCTATTTCACCGATTCGTTGATCGTCTTCACCTTCGCTGCCACTTCCTTTGCCGCCTCCTCAGGAGTCTTAGCGCCTGTCAGCGTCTGCTGGATGCCCTCCTGGAATGCGCCGGAAACCTCGGACCACTTCGGATGAGGACCTCTGGCCAGAGCGTAGGCGAACTGCTCGATAAAGATCTGCATGTCCTCGCTGTCGGGATACTGCTCCTTGGGAGTCACGTTGGAGTGAGGGGATATGGCCCCGCCCAAGGTGTTGAACCGGACATTGTTGTCGGTCTCCAGAATCCAGGTCAGGAAATCCCAGCAGGCGTCCACATTTTCCGCCGATTTGGTGATGCCGATGTTCTCGCCGCCCATGCTGGTGGAGAACACGGATTCCTTGGGGATATAGCCGATCTGATAGCTCATATCCGGCGCGTCGGCAGCCAGGTTCGGAATCTGCCAGCAGCCTCCGATCATCATGGAGGCATTGCCTGCCGCAAACTGTTTTTCCACGTCGCCCTGGGTCCAGTTGATACATTCGGAGCTGATGTACTGCTTTCCAGCCAAGTCGGACAGCAGGGTAAATGCCTTGATACCCGCCTCCGAATCCGCGTCGTTTATCGTGGCTCCCGTGGACTGGTAAAACGGCATGAACTGGAATACGCCCTCCTCGCTCTTTACCGCCGAGAATGCCAGCGGATAGGCGTTGCCGCCCACGGCCTTCAGCTTCTCACAGACCGCCAGAAGATCTTCCCAGGTCTCCGGCATGGACTCCACGCCTGCTGCCTTTAAGTGTTCCTCATTGGCTCACAGAGCCAGACAGTTGCTTCTTAATGGCAGAGCGTACTGGATATCCTTATACTGTCCTGATTTTAACGGTCCCTCCAGAAACTCATTGTCCTCCCAGGACCCAAACCGATCGGAGATATCGATAAACATCCCCATGGCAGCAAAGGAAGCCGTGTCCGGGTTGTCCACGATGGCGATGTCGGGAAGCTGGCCGGTGGCCACGCCCAGAGTGTATTTTTTCAGCAGCTCATTGCGGGGAATCAGCTCCAGGGTCACCTTGGCCTTTCCCTCCGGCAGCTGGTTGTACTCCTCGATCATCTTCTCAAAATTCTCCCCGTTGGCCGTGGTGTAATAGTGCCACAGCTTTACCTCCGCCTTCTCGCCGGCAGGAGCCTCTGTCGCTGCCGCCTGTGCCTGTGTCTCTGTCGCCGCCTCCGCAGCCTTCTCCGTCTCCGCCGGTTTCGGACTGCTGCCGCAGCCGGTGAGCATCCCCGCGCTCAGAATACCGCTTAAACATAATGCCAGTAACCGTTTGTTTTTCATAAACCTCTTCTCCTTATTTTTTATATTTTATTACCCTTTTACAGCTCCTGCCACCAGCCCATTGATGATATATTTTTGTGCCGTAACAAAGATGATGGTGGTGGGAAGCACGAGCAGACATCCGTAGGCCATGATATAATTCCAGCGGACCCCGTATTCATTCATCAGATTATAAATCGCGGATGTCATAGGTAATAATTTACTGTCTGTGTTAAATGTGTAGGAAAAAACCATGTCGTTCCAGCCGTGTACAAACCCAAAGCAGCAGGCTGTGACAAGGCCGGGTTTGATCATCGACAGCACCACCCGGATAAAGGCCCCAGGCTGCCGCAGCCGTCGATCCTCGCCGCCTCCTCCACCTCGATGGGACAGCCCATAAACATGGGCCTCAGAATCAGGATCGTAAACGGGATCGTGATGGTGGTGACCGCCAGCACCGGCGCTAAGTAGGTATCCAGGATGTGGACCCTGGAAAATGTCAGATACATGGGCGTCAGCACCAGGGACGCCGGCAGCATCTGGGTGATTAAGAAAAACATGATGACCAGTCTCTTAAACGGCAGCTTATACCGGGATATCCCATAGGCCGCCGGGACCGCGATCAAAAAGGAGATCACCATGGCGCTGGTGGCGATGATAAACGAGTTCTTCGCCGAGATCAGGATGGAGTACCGCCCTGTCAGCTGCTCGATATAACCGGCCATCGTAATCTGTTCCGGGAAGAAGGTGGGCGGATTTCTGAATATCTCCGCGTCCGTCTTTAAGGAGCTGAGAAAGATCCAGATCAGCGGAAACAGGAATACAAAGGATACCGCCAGCGCAAAGAGGCTCCACACCAGGCTCTGGGTCTTTCCTTTTGATAATCGTCTCATGAGGTCTCCTCCTTTCCCATCAGCTTTAGATAAAACAGCGATACGCAAAACAGAATGATCAGCAGGATGTTGGCCACCGCCGCCCCCTGTCCGAAGTAATAATATCCGAAGGACTGCTTGTAGGAGAAGGTGGCAAACACCTCCGTCGCATTGACCGGACCGCCTCCTGTCATGACAAAGATCAGTTCAAACACCTTGAAGGTGTACACAAAGCCCAGGATCAGGACGGAAAGCATGGCCGGCTTTAAAAGCGGAACTGTGATGGACCTAAATTTCTGCCACACGCCGGCCCCGTCGATGGAGGCGCTCTCATAGATCTCCTCCGAGATGTTGGAAAGCCCTGTGGACAGAAGCAGCATATTAAATGGAACGCCCACCCAGATGTTGGCGAATATGGGGCCCCAGATGGCGGTGTTCTGATTCTGCAGCCAACCGATGGGGGCTTTGATGATCCCCAGGGCCTGCAGGATGATATTGATGATTCCCACATCCGGGCTCAGCATGTATTTAAACAGCAGGGCCGTCACCGTCACCGGCATCATCCAGCTGACCACCAGCATTCCCCGAAGGGGCTTGGCAAGCGCAAACTTTTTGTTAAAGAGCAGGGCGAACGCCAGCCCTAAGCTAAACTGTACCACCAGACAGACGATGGTATAAAACAGCGTATTCTTCACCGCCGGTATCATGGTGGAATCCTTCATGACCGTGATGTAGTTGGAAAGCCCCACAAAAGGCCGCTCCGCCTCCGGTCCGATGTTGTAGATAGAGACATCCTGGAAGCTTAACACGATGTTGTAGACGATCGGATAACCGATCAGCACAAGCATGTAGACCAATGCCGGAAGTACAAACAGGATCCCGGTCAGCGTCTCCTTCTTTGACCAGCCAAAGCGCCGCATTTTGCCTGTCATAGTCATCACCCTTCTTTCTCTCTTTCGCTGGTTTGAGTATATAGTACCCGGCCGGCCTTCACAATTCCAATGAACTAAAAAAGGTGTAATGAACTAAACAAAAATACTGCGGATTTCCCGCAGTATTCGTAAATTGGGGCC
>Ga0192243_10077_pt1 | contig 40258 bp, 45 predicted proteins | sample Koala_Koa27_K3_FD_131233 | JGI IMG/M metagenome (GOLD analysis project Ga0192243, IMG submission 131233) | Enriched cells from koala feces incubated with labeled cellulose particles, San Francisco Zoo, California, United States - Koala_Koa2-7_K3 ... | reverse complement strand
CACGCCGCCGATCTTGTCCTTGCCGTCGAAGATCGTCACGCTGTACCCCTCCTTGGTCAGAAGGATGGCGATCGTAATTCCCGCCGGTCCAGCGCCGATCACGGCAACCTTTTTGCCGTTCTTCGGCTTGCACCGGATCTCCATCTTATCAAAAATCGTGTCGGATATATAGTTCTCAATACTGCTGATGTGCACCGGCTGTCCCTTTCTTCCCAGGATGCGGTGCCCCTCGCATTGTTTTTCGTGATTGCAGACGAGAGAACAGATGACGGACAGCGGATTATTCTCAAACAACATCTCTCCCGCCGTATTTAAGTCATTCTCCTTAAATGCCTGAATCATCTGAGGAATGGATGCGTGAATCGGGCATCCCTCCCTGCACATCGGTTTCTTACAGTTTAAGCAACGGTTTGCTTCGTCTATAACATGAACTGCCATCTTCCTGTCTCCTCCCTGAAACGCATATGATATCTGCGGCTTTTTCAGTATAGCATGGATTGTAAGCGCTTACAATATGTATTTTCAGGTTAAAACATTTTTTACGGATGGCAGGCAGCCTCCAATACTTCAAAATCCAGTTTTCCCCGTTCGGTGCCGTTGACAATCAATGTAAGGGAATGGATTCCAGGGTAATGCTTTCTTGAACTTAAATCCGCAAAAGAATGCGTTTTTATATATGTCTTTTCTTGATTTGCCGTAAATGAAGTTTCAGATATCTGAAATACTTTTCGGCTTTGCCGGCCGTTTGCTCTCGCATAATGAATGGCATACTCAACCCGTAACTTCGTCGCTTTTTTCACCCTGATTTTAAAAGAAAAGCTCATATCCTGCCCAATGGAAACGGCTGCCGCTTGCAGCGTAAAGTCGCAGACCTCTACACCGCTGTCATCTGCAAGCTCAAATATTCCCAGCACTTCCCTGTTGCCACGTTTCAGAAGCGTCCTGCAGCCATGCTTTACAATCCAGTCGGTACACTTATTTTGGCCATACCAATCCATTGCAATCCGTGCGACAAGGTCAGGATGTGTTTTGGATATATCGTTTAGATTATTGGCCACGCTTTTACGGACATACAGAGACGGATCTGCCTTCAGTTCCTCTAAAATACCAAGCACTAATGATGGATCTTTTTTAAGCCTGGGCAGCGCTTGTCCCCACGGCAGCGCAGGACGGCAGCCCTCACTGGCAAGCCGCCGGACATGTTCATTGTCATGCCTGGCCCATATGGACATCTGTGCCATCATACGTTCTTCATGCTTTATAATAAATGGCCTCACGGCAAACTCGGCGGTTGAATACCGGGTATACCGCTCCAGCGCAGCGATTGACAGCTGCCAGTGGCACTCATCCTGCCCGTAGACTTCAACAAAATCCGGAAAATAAATTAAGGCATTGTCATGAAACCCTGTAGGATACCCCTCAACTACCTGGTCAAGGATATCCAGCGCCTGTTCATAATCAGTCGGCAGATATCTTCCTAAATTAATCGTGATTTGCCGCATACGGGCTTTCAGTCCCAGTGCGGCCCAGGTTTCATCCATAACGCCGTTTACAAAATCACCGTCCTGAAACGAAGGATATACCGTCTTAATGCGCAAAGCCAACTCATGAATTGAATCGTAATTATAATATTTGTCTTTCATTAATTCAGACATTCGCTTCCTCTTTTCATCAGTGCATTGGCTGTCTATGCCCCTTCTTTGTCCGCGGCTTTGGCATGGGAAGCTGTGCGCAGGTTCTCTGTGTCAGCTCCCTCAAAAACTCCTTATCGTCCAGCTCCTCGATCAGGAAGTACCGGGCGCCCTCGTGGGGGGAGGCGATCACCGCCTCCGGCATAAACGCCTGTCCCGCCTCGGTGATCTTGACGTAGAACTGGTCGTCCTCCACCGTGGCGAAGAACTTTCCGTCACAGTAGAGACCGTACTCTCCAAACATCCTTTTGTACGTGATCACCCCTGCCTCACTCAACTGATCCGCCACAAACTGTACATATTCCAAACTGGAAGCCATACTCTCCTCCTATCGCAGACTGATATAGATATGGATCACCGCGTGCTCCGTCTCCTTCGTCTGGTACTCCTCAAAATCGCAGATGAATGCCCGGTCCAGCTTCATCCCCCAAAGCTTCTGCCAGAAACTGCCCACGGCCTCGTGGAGCTCTCCCTCCACCACAAACTTCGCATAGGAACCGGCAGGAATGTGCTTGATGACCGTCCCCTCCGGAATCTGGTCCGCGCAGTCTACCTCACAGCCTGTGGTGATGTTGTAATCGCCCTTCTCATCGTCCTCATAGTCGGAATACAGGCCGATCACCTTCCCGGTCTTCTTGCAGGGGATCGCCTCATAGACGCCCTCCCCGTAGAGCCTTCCCCACAGCTGCCCGATCACCTGGTACATGTCCGGCGACTGATTATTGGTTCTGGCGGTCAAGCCCACCAGCGTCTTTTCTTCCAGTTGTATAATCTCATAGTCCATCATTTCTTTCCTCCCATTTCGTAATAGAGCCATCATATCACATCAATCACGACACCTATATGTCATGTTTATATTTTTTGCTGATCTCCTCCGCCAGCACTCTGATATCCTTTCTCAGCTCCTTAGGCTCCAACAGTTCCACGGAGCTTCCAAAGCTCAGCAGCCAGCCAAAGAGATGTTCCTTGTCGGTGAAGCCGAACCGGAACAAAAGCGTGCCGTCGTCCAGCTCCTCAAAGCTTTCCACTCCGTACTCCTCGATCAGACGCCACTTCATCTCCGGCTGAAACACCGCCGTCACCTCCAGACGCGGCGGAAATACCCGCTCACGGCTGCCGTCGTAGGCGGGGTAGGTCCTGGGGGTAAACCGTTCCTCAGTCTCCTCCAGATTCAACATGCGGTGCAGCTTAAACAGCCGGTAATCCTCCCTCTCCATGGAATATCCCCACAGATACCAGGACGACCACTGAAAGATCAGCATGTAAGGCTCCACCACCCGCCTGCTCTCCCCCTTGGGAGAATAATAGTCAAAGGACAGGCGGCGGCTCTGGTCGATGGCGGTTCGGATCAGCTCGATCTTGGGCGCCAGCATCTCCTTATAGTGGGAGGACAGATCGATAGCGATATGGCTGGCGGAGTCCAGAATCAGCTCCTGCCTGGCCGTCAGCTTGTCCATCAGCTGCTGATACCGGTTCGTCCCTGATACGCTGTCCAGACTCCTGAGCCCTGTCAGGATCGACTGCATCTCCGAGGACGTGATCAGCGTCCGGTCCACCTTATACCCGTCTATGATAGCGATTCCGCCGTCCCTTCCCTGGGTGGTCACCAGCGGAATACCGGCCTGGCACAGGACCTCGATATCTCGGTTGATGGTTCTGCGGGACACCTCAAACTTTTCAGCCAGCATCGGAGCGGTCACCTTCTCCTGCTGCAGCAATATCGACAAAATTCCAATCAGACGGTCTATCTTCATCGGTTCTTCTCCCATCCTGCGTTCTCATATCAGTATACTATAAACCGCTGAGAAAGGACAGAAAAACCGGATGACCGGTCAGCTGATATAGAGGATCTTCCCCGGCCCGAAGATCCGGTCTGTCTGCTCCTGCAAAAAGACCTCCGCCCCGGCCCTGGCCTCCTGGCTGTAGCAGTATTTGCCCCGTCCCCGGCCTGTCATCAGCGTCTTGTCATAGAGCTCCGGCGCCGCGGGAAACGCCTCGCTGTTGATGGCCCGGTGAATATAGCTGTAGGTCATCAGAATGATCTCCAGAAACATCTGCTTTTTCACCTTCTCCGTCAGTTTCTCGGAGAGAGTCTCCAAAAGCTCCAGGTACTGCGATTTCCAGTCCTCCACCAGAATCACCGGAGCAATCAAAAGCCCCACCGGGTATCCGGCCTCGCACATCCGGTTGACCGCCTCGATTCTCCTCTCCAGCGGGGAGGTTCCAAGCTCAATCCTGCGGATGATCTCTTTGGGGTTTACGCTCATGCGGAAGATCACCTTTCCCTGATGGTCCAGCCCCAGCAGCGGATCAACCATATCAAATTTGGACGGAAATGTGATGGACCCCCGCCCTCTCCTGGCAAACTCCGGAATCGTCCACTCCAGATTGCTGGTGATGGTGTTCTCCAGAACCAGATCGCTGTTGCTGCCGATCTCAAAGGTACAGGGCACGCTGCATTTCCACGATTCCCGCAAAAGTCTCTCCATCATCTGTTCCCGGTTCACAAACAGCCGGAGATAGGAACACTTGTTATAATTGCATACCAGATAACAGTACAGGCACATGGCCGTACAGCCGGACGAGGTGTAGGGCACCAGATAGTCGGAAACCTTGTGGTTTTCCACGTATTTGTGGGTCTTGCGGGTACCGACGATCAGGTTCCGCTTCATCTTTCCGAACTCGGAATTGGGTTTCTTTTGCATCTCCGGAATCCGGTTGTGGCTGTCGATGGGATACCACGGCAAATCCCCATACTGCTCCCGCAGCCTCTCCCCAGCGGATAGTTCAGACTATCCGGTTCATAATAAACAGCGTCAAATTTCATCATACCTCCCATCTGTCCGTCGGACGGACTTCATACTGATATTCAGTATGTGCAGAGATGGGAAAAATATTGCCATCCCGCGGATTCTCCCGAAAAAAGCAGACGAAAAATGCCGATTTCCACGGGGCTGAACGCCCTTGTGTGGGAAAATCGGCATTTGAACTTTATACGACTGAACGCTGTGGCGCAGCCATGATATTCACTCCCAGCAATGACTGTCCATAAACAGACGGACCAGCTCTGCGTCCAGCTTTCCCTCCTCCGCCATCTCTGTCAGAATCGCGCCGGCCTTCTCGCTTGTCATCTTGGGTTTATAGGGCCGGTCACTGGCGGTGAGGGCCTCAAATATGTCTAAAATCGTGATGATCCGGGCTTCCTTGGGTAGCTCCTCCTGAGTCAGGTGTTTGGGATAGCCGCTTCCGTTCAAGAATTCATGGTGCTTGCAGGCCCACGACGATACCGCCTCATACTCCTTGGAAAAATGGATCTGGGACAGCAGCCTTTCCGTAGCCACCACATGATTCTTCATGATCTCCCGTTCCTCCGCCGTCAGCGTCCCGCTGTAAATGGACAGACAATTCAGTTCCTCCCCTGTCAGCCATGGTTTTTCGATCCCATCCGTGTCAACATAGGTATGGGAGGCCACCTGCCCCATCCGCTCCCTCATGTCATCAGAAATCGTATCGGCGGTGTCGGCCTCCAGAATTAATTCCACAGCCGCCCTGACCTCTGACAACTTGTTCTCCGCCGCCTCCTGCTCCAGGGAACCATTCAGCTCCGCTTTTTCCAGCTGAAGGGTGATCACATCAAACCGCCTGAGCACCTCCTGCCTCCGGTACCCCAGGCGCGTCGCCTTGTTCATGATGGACCGGGGCGTCGTAAGCTTTCCTATATCATGAAGCCAGACGCTCATCAAAAACGCCTCTTTCTTCTCCGGTGAAAAATGAAGGCGGTCATTGTCGTCCGTGTAAATCTTGTTGAGATAATCGATAAAAGCCGCCCCGTACAAGGCCATATTCCGGGTATGGGAGGCGTAAAATGGAATCCGCTCATCGATGACGGAGGAAAATGCGCGGACAAAGGACAAAAACAGCTCCCTGATCTCACTGACATACTGGGTATTCTCCATGGCGATGGCCGTCTGACAGGCCACGGATTCCACGATTCTCTCCATATCATGGGAATACGGAACGATGGCTCCATTCTCATCCTTGGCATTGATCAGCTGCATGACGCCGATCACCTGGTCGGTCCGGTCCTTCATGGGAACCACCAGCATGGATTTTGTGTGATATCCAGTCATGGTATCGTACTGAATAGGGCCGGAAAAATCATACTCGCGGTTCAGCCTCACATCCTCGATATTGATTGGTTTCTCCCTGATCAGCGCATAGGCGCACACATTTTTTTCCGTAATCTTGACGGGAGGAAGATCGACCGCTTCGCCTTTGCCGCCCTGATAGCTGTTCAGCGTATTGTTGCGCATAATTTTGAACACCAGCCGGTCGCCCTCCCTGAGATAGAGAGTGCCCGCATCGCTGCTGGTAAGCTCCATGATATCGGTCAGTATCCGCTCCAGCAGCCGCTCATAATTCTTTTCAAAGGACAGCATCGTTCCAATTTCCAGAAGTTTATCGATCTCCCAATCCTTCATAAGCATATCGTTTCCTCCCCATCCAGTCCATGGTTCTATGCTTATTCTATCATCTTCCGGTCAAAGTCACAATGAGAACTTCATCCTGCCTGAGCCCGCGGCCGCCCCGCTCTTTACTCTACCGGAAAATTCTCAGATTTAAAATTGCTGTAATACCGGCCGCTCTCCGCGGTAAACCGGAGGACACAGTAATCGGGATCATCCACGCCCTTGGGATAATACATCGTATCCCCCTCGTGCCAGATCAGCCTTCTGCTCTCATCATCCTCCAAAACCTCCATCGTTCCTTTCAACATGACGCCTCTGAAAAACCGCTTGTCGCAGAAATAGATACATGCCTTGGGATTCTCCTTAAAATGGCGGACTCTCATGGACGAGGTGTTGGTCGTAAAATAAAAGACCCGTATGCCCTCCCGTATTCTGGGCGGCAGCATCGCCTTGGTGCAGGGGTAGCCGTCCTCCCCGACGGAGCTTATAAAGGACACTCCCTGCTTGTCAATCAAATTACCTATGGTTGTCGCTGCATCTCTCATCATAGCCACTTCCTCCTTTTCTGTCCTGATTGTAGCACGTCCCCAAACCGGGGTAAACTACCCACTTTTTTGTAACTATCCCATGACAATGAACTACTCAATCAGCCCCTGTTCCCTCAAAAATTCCTCCCTGTGATCCTCCCGCATGATATCGATTCCGATCTCCTGCATGATCACGACGGCGTCCAGCATCTTCCGTCCCCGCTCCGTCAGGGCATACTCCACCTTCAGCGGATATCCCTCATAGGAGGTCTTTGACACCATCCCATATTCGCACAGCTCCCTCAGCTGTTCGATCAGCATTTTCTGGCTGATCCCTCTGATCTCACGCTTTAACCCGGCCAGAGAGAAGGACTGTTTTCCCAAAAGCCACAGAATCAGCGGCTTCCATTTCCCCTTGGCGATGTCGTGGGTCATCTCCAGCGGACAGGTATAGGCTTCCCTCGTTTTCATAGACATTCCTCCGTTTCATCTCTCACTGGCTTTTATTTTATCACATTTGATGCGAAAAAGACATGGATGTCCATGCCTTTTCCTGGTCCGGTCTACCATCATTTTTTCATAATAACAAACCGGTTATTCTTTAACGTCTCAAAATACTGGGACAGCCGTTCGTAAAGCGGTTCTGCCTGTTCTCCGTACTGTTCCCTCACCAGCTCCCCGATCTCAATCAGGCTTCTGGAGCCGTCAATCTGTTTCCATATAAAGCTTCCATATTGATCCAGCTTGATGTGGCTGACTCCGGGAGTAAAGAAGAGCTTTTGGGCGATCTTATCGAACACGCCCTTGTGGACCATATCGACGGTCACGATGCCCTTTTCATTCTCCTTCCAGTCAAATTCCGGATTGCGGCTGGGAATCAGTTCCAGATAATTCTGGATGTTCTTGATCTTTCGCATTACTTTTTCTCTTCTTTATGCCAGATGGTAAACTTACACATAATCAGAATCAGGACGGCAAATGCCACCAGAGCCACCAGCTTGGAGGCCGGGCTCACGAGGAACTGACCGAGTCCATTGTCCATGGCGGACAGGTTCAAAAAGTCTCCAAAGAAAGCGCCCCTGGCGTTTTTCATCGGGATGACGGCAAAGATAGCCAGCAGGATTCCCACCAGACCTTCCCCGGCAATCATACCGGAGGTGTAGAGGATACCGCGGTCCACAGACTCTTTTCTATCCTCCTCCCTGGCAACCTTGCGTTTCTCAAACCAGTGACGGACCAGACCGCCCACCATGATGGCGGCTGTTGTCCGCAGCGGCAGATAGAGGCCGACGGCCACGGGCATAACCGGGATTCCAAGAATCTCGACGACAACCGCGATCATGGCTCCCGCCAGAATCATGTTCCACGGCAGGTCGCCGTTCATAACGCCCTCCACAACCGTCTTCATGATCATGGCCTGGGGCGCGGGAAGCGCTGGGGTACCGTAGCCCCACGCCTTATTTAACAGGTAGAGCACGCCGCCGATGGCGATTGCGGAGGCAACCACACCGATCAGCTCGCCGATCTGCTGCTTCTTGGGAGTCGAGCCCACGATAAAGCCGGTCTTTAAATCCTGTGAGGTATCGCCTGCAATCGCCGCGATCACACAGATCACACCGCCGATGGAGATGACGCCCATCATGCTGCTGTGGCCCGTCCCGGACACTGCCTTCAGTACCAGAGAAGATACCAGCAGCGTGGCAATCGCCATACCGGAAACCGGGTTATTGGAGGAACCAACCAGACCCACCAGACGGGAGGACACGGTTGCAAACAGGAAACCAAACACGGCGATCAGAAGCGCACCCACCAGGTTCACCGGAACAGCCGGAACCAGCCAGATCACCACTACGGAGGCCAGCACGCCGATCATAACGATATTCATCGGCATGTCCTGATCGGTTCTGAGAGTCGATACCTGACGGCCGCCCTTCAAATCCTTCATCGCATCCCTAAAGGTGTTGATAATCAGCGGGAAGGACTTGATTAAGCTGATAATACCAGCTGCCGCTACGCCGCCGGCGCCGATATAGCGGATGTAGGAACCCCAGATCGCCTGACTGCCCATATCGCCAATCAGCGCTGTGGCCGGTGCAAATGGCTCTGTAAATCCTGCGCCGAACAGCTTGATGATCGGCATCAGAATCAGCCAGGAGATCAGTCCGCCGGAAAACATATAGGAAGAAATCTTCGGCCCGCAGATGTATCCCACTCCTGCCAGCGCCGGCAGTACGGAGATTCCCACACCGCCGCCGTATTTCTGAATCTCATAATCCACATCGCTGGGAAACAGCTTCAGTCCATCGGCGATAAATTTGTAGAGAGCCGCGATTCCCATACCGGCAAATACCACGCCGGCTTTGGAGCCGCCCTGCTCGCCCGCAACCAAAACCTCCGCACATGCGGTGCCTTCCGGATAGGGCAAGGTTCCATGCTCTTTGACGATCAGCGCCTGGCGAAGGGGAATCATAAACAGCACGCCCAGTACGCCGCCGCACAGTGCGATCAGCGCGATCTCAACCAATGACGGAGCTCCCTCATTCCACTCGCTCATCCACATAAATAATGCCGGCAATGTAAAAATCGCTCCGGCTGCAACGGACTCACCGGCGGAACCGATGGTCTGGACCATATTATTTTCCAGTATGGAATCTCTCTTTAATATCACCCTGATCACGCCCATGGAGATAACGGCCGCAGGGATGGAAGCAGATACGGTCATACCCACGCGAAGACCCAGGTAGGCATTGGCAGCTCCGAAGAGTACCGCCAGCAATATACCGAGCACAATCGATACCCAAGTCAGCTCCGGTACCACCTTGTTGGCTGGTATGAATGGCTTAAAACCATTTTCATCTTTCATGATCTATTCACTCCTTTGTAAATTTTTTTCTAATTATATCACAAAAGAGAAAAGTTTTCTATAAAAAAATAAAGCAGGACTCCTTCTTAATGAAAGAGCCCTGCCAATCTGTCCCTCTAAACTAGTGCACTAGCGGACGCTGAAATCAAAACCGCGTTTGATGGTGCCGTTGGAATTCCATTCCTGATAGACATAAGGCTGGCCGTTAGTCGTGCCGTAGTCTGTGAAACGGTAGTTCTGTCCCTGAACGTAAAGGTCGCCCTGAACCAGTTTACATTTGTTGTTCATGTAATAGGTGTTTCCGTTGACCTTGATCAGTCCCGCCTGCAGCTCGCCGGTGGCCGCCGCAAAGTACCAGGTGCCGTCCCTCTGAATCCAACCGGTTCTCATGACGCCGTCAGACCCGAAATAAAACCAATGGTTCTTATACTGAACCCAGTTGTTCACACAGTAATCTCCGGACCCCCACTGATACTTGATTCCCTGGGAAGTGCTCCTAAAGCCTGCCGTCGCCGCCATAGAAGTAAACGCGCTGCCTACCGTAAGCGCCAGAACCATAGCCGCCATTGCTAATTTTTTTGATTTCATATCTTTTAATCCTCCTTGGTTAATCTCTTTGATTAACTGGAGTTTACACCTTGGAGCCGCTCCAAGGTCAATATGGTTCATGTTTTCGTAGGATAATGTAAGAAAAATGTTAAAAAGCCAACTCTCATCACCCGTAAAAGCTCAACCCGCTAAAAAGCGCATCGGAATCCAATTCGGTTCCGTCCGGAAGGATGCATTGATAGGGAACGATACAGCGGAGCCAGCCCTTTTCCCCTGTCTCCTTGCTCTGGATCAGGACCCATTCTTTATTATCACCGCCGACTATGATTACCTGTTCCCCGGCCTTCAGCGTGATGCCCGGAGCGCCGTTTTTCTCCTGCAAAAGAGGGATACTCATCCGTGCCACGGCCTCGCCGCCCTGCTCGTAGAAGTCCCTGTCCACGCGGTTTACTTTTCCGTTCTTGAACTCATACTGGAGCTTTCCCTGAAAGGTCTGAAGGTGATCGCACTGGGCGGTGGCGTATACCCGGTCCTTCAGAATCTGGATGTCATCCCCCGATATCATACCCGCCGGCTTCAGCTCCCCGTTCTCATAAACATAGACGTCCGACATGGGATCGTCGCTTGGGCCGTCCTGTCTGCAAAAAGCTGTGTCGTCTTTCCATCCATGCTGGCAATCCATACCTTGTCGTGGATATTCTCTCCTTTTCCCTCCACACTCTTGTTGTTCACTGTCAGCTTATAGGTTTCATTGGCGCTTGTGCCATAGGTCCATCTCTGGTATTTGACCTCCTCCTTCTCTCCATCCCCGTCCAGATCCAGCCAGGAGCAGGACAAAAGCTGAACCGGATACTCATAATCGGCCCCCGCAGGCAGGCGGTATCCTTTTTCCGTCTCCCACTGAATCAGCCGCTTTAAATTCTCCTTCTCAAAGGAATTGAGGAGCTCCGACTCCTTCTGTGCAAACTCTTCGGGCGTATACTGAGGCTGATACCATGTTTTTCTCTTAAATACCGCATTTAAAAATGGATCGGTGAAGCTTCTGCCGTGTCTGGCGAAGATCTCGTTTCTGGCTATGGACATATCGGTCTGGTTGAGATCCCATTTTTTCTCATCGTCCAGAAGCTTCTCCTTCGTCTCCGGATAATACTCCTCATCGATCGTCACATCATATTGATTCAAATAATTCTCCTGGAACCCATTGTCATTGAACCGGTCGTTGATCATCATCAGCTCCGTGCTTTTGGGGCGTCCCATGTCATCGGTGGTATCTAAAAGGAGCAGGCGGGTGCCGTCCTGCAGCACGATATCCAGCCGCTCCCCCGACCGATTATAGGTCCCTATATATTGAACCTTCTCCCTGTAGCCCAATATCTCCTGCAGCGTGCGGAGGTCGCATGGCTTCTTCTCCCAGTCGATCTGCTCCAGCACCCGCCGGACCGCCTCGTCCCCGGCGCTCTCGCCCGCCTCACTCTCCTCTTTCGTATCCTCTTTTTCTGTCTCGGTCACACTCCCGGCGCTGCTGTCCTCCTCTTCTGTCTCTACAGAAGCTGTAGTCTCCTCCGTCTCCTGCGCCGTCATCTCCGAACCGATCTCAACCGGCTTTGGCCCGGAACAGGCGGTCAGAAGAAGCACTGCCGCCGCCGCTATTATTCCTCTCCTCATCTACTCTCTCCTCCCTTGTAAGCTTTTCTTCATCTTACCAAAAAACAGATTTTGATGCTTTACGATTTTCTTAATTAATATAGGAAAGAAAACGGAACCAGGTCATCCAACTGTACCCGGTTCCGTCTTTACTCCTCTATTGACTTCAGCGCTTCATCCACCGCCTTGTATCTCTCTGTCTCCAGCTGCTCCAGCAGGCATTTGTACGGGTCGGTCTCGCCGCTCAACACCATCTTCATGATCGTCACGGAAAAACCGCTGACCAGGGCCACGCCCAGCTGATTCTCTCTCACCGGGACCGTGCCGGTTCTGCTGCATATATTCCAGAACACCAGTCTGGGCAGCCGGTAGCCGGCGGCACCATACCGTTTCGCCAGCGTATCAAAGAGCGCTTCCGTCGGCAGGCCCAGAGAAGAATTGCCGCCCGGCATGTAGTTGTTGCATCTCGCCGCCGCGTCAAACTCCATATCCGACAGAATCAAAACCGTGGCCGGCAGCTCCTCCTGGCTCATGCGCTCCGCCCTGGCGGTCTGCAGGATCAAGTCAAACACCGCTTCTATGTTGGTGTTCGCCACCTCGTCGTAGTGTCTGGCGATCTCCAGCTTCTCCCTCAGCGTCCTGGCCTTTCCAAAGTCCACGAACTGGGGATTGGCACTGAACGTGATGTACTTATCCCGAAACTGGCCGCTGCAATGCTCCGAAAATAGATCGACAGCGCATTGGCCACGTCCAGACAGGACACTCCCGTGGCGCCCACCGTGGACGTCATACTTCCGGAACCGTCGGACACGCACAGGGTGTTGCCTGCACCTCCCACGTAATCCGGCAGGGCCGCCCATAAGGCTTCCAGCGTGTCATCCTCCGGCTTTAAGTCCGGATTCCAGCGCTGCGCTCCCGTCTCGAAGTAGCTGTGCACGATGTCGTGGGGGTACAGCACTCCGGCGTGGATCGTCGTCTCGCCTTTCTTTAACGCCCCCAGGAAAGCTCTCCGGCGCTCCTCGTCATTTCTCAAAAACGCCCGGTTGTAAACCAGATTGGCTCTGGACGGCACGGCCTTGTAGTCGATGTCGGCCCACTCTCCTGCGCTCATGGACACCTCCACAACCTTTAAGTACCGTCTTAACTGCGCCAGCGTCTTTCTGTAGCGCCGCTCCGTCATCCCCAGATCCTCCGCCAGCATCCTGGCCAGACGTCTGGTCTCCTGGGAGGAAGCGTTCACCGACGGCAGCCATTTGGCGCACAGGGAGATGGGCTTCTCCTCCTCCATGTTTTTCATATCCTCCTCCAGCTGCCTCTTTATCAGCGCAGCCACGGAGGATCTCAGCCCGGTATCCAGCCCGCACAGCAGGTTATCCCAGCGGCTGTACTCCGGCACCAGCTCCAACACCGCCCCGGCGATATCGGGGTGGTTTGCGGCCAGATACTGAAAGCATACCCGGAACAACCTCCGCTCTCCCAAGCCTTCCCTCACATCGGAGGCGAAGAACAGCCAGATCACAGCCAGCCTCCGGTCCTCGTAAAAGGCTTTTACGAATTTATCTATGATTTCCTCCTCACCTGTATTTCTCAGGGAGGTAACCGCAAAGTTTAAATCCAGCAGATTCTTTCCAGTGGTGCGGTATCCGACCGCTCCGTTCTCCGTGACGGATGTGTTAACTTCTCTGTTTAACGTCTTTTTCAGACTGTTCATGAATCCCACAGCGGATTCCTCCTTTCTATGTAACGGTGAGATGAAACAGTGGAGACAGCCGGAATCGAACCGGCGACAAGGGGCTTAAAAGGCCGAGGAGTTTGCTGCAAGGGGCTTTGACAAGTCTCTGTTTTTCCTGCTCTACCAACTGAGCTATGTCCCCATGGTATCTGTTTTGTTTGGTGGGCGGGGCCGGATTCGAACCGGCACATGCTATCGCGCAGAAATCCTTGATCTTTGCTGTCAGCGACTGTATCCAGTCACATTTTATTTCCGAGTCTACCATTTCCTCCACCCGCCCAGGGTGCCAGCGTTCTGACAGTTAAAAAGTCGGGTGAGGGGACAGGATTTGAACCTGTAAGCGCCAATTGGAAAATTGCGGCTCACATCTTTTACAAGATGCGCATATCCACCTCACCCTTCAAGGCGGAACTTGATTGATTGACAGTCAATTGGGGTATGTTTGCTGTTGCCGCCTTATAGATTAAATATTAAATTGTTTCATCTCACCTGTTTATTTTATGCTTCCGGTAACAAAAAATACCGGCATTCTCTGACTCCTGGTCAGGGACTGCCGGTATGGTTCACTCTCTTATAAAGCAAATCTTCAGTCTGCACGCTCCGCCTGTTCCGCGGGCATACTGCCGTACCGTCGTCTCTCTGACATCGGCGGCCGCTGCGCCGTGACGGTATCCGGTAGCTCTCGCTTATCCCGGAATGCAGACCAGTATCTCAAAGGAACATCCTTCATGAAATCTTCTGGTATCCGTCATGACTGCAAAAACGGTCGTGGTTATTAAATTGTTTCAAACTTGGCCTGCTGATCAGAAGGTTCCAAAGGTAACGATCACTCTTCATTTCATGACAATACTGTAATTTCATGCTAATGTTCTCCTTTCTTTGCTTTTTTGGGATATGCATATCTCTAATTTGGGACTATAGCACAACTTTCCAGATAATGCAAGCAATTTTGAAAAATTTTCCAAAAGTTTTTTCCGGAGGCGGAAATACGTCTTGCCTCCACCATATCCCTGTGGTATTATCTGCTTAATGATAAATGATCTCATATTCAGGAGGTGCTTCCATGGAGCCAGTGTTCCGGACCAGCGGTCTGGTTTTTCAAAATAAAATTCATTATCCGGACCTTCAGATCGAGGAAGGGGCCGCCACCTTTATCAAGGGGCCCAGCGGAAGCGGCAAAAGCACCCTTCTCAGGCTTTTTAACGCGACGGCGTCAGGCAGCAGCGGCTCTGTCTTCTATCAGGGGCGGGACCTTGACACTCTGGATACCATCGATTTAAGACGGGAGGCCGTGTTGGCCGGACAGTCGGTCTATCTGTTTCCCGATACCATAGAGAACAATTTCCGCATCTATCACCAGTTCCACAAGTCCCCAGCCCCCGACGCCGGGGAGATCAGCGGCTACCTGGAGCTCTGCGGCATGAGCGTCCCCACGGATTCCACCTGCCGCTCCATGTCCGGCGGGGAGAGACAGCGGGTCTATCTGGCCATAGCCCTCAGTATGCGGCCGGCCGTACTCATGCTGGACGAGCCCACCTCCGCCTTGGACGGGAATCTGGCCAGACAGGTGATGGACCATATCAAAACGCGGTGCCATTCGAAGGGAACCACGCTGATTGTGATCAGCCACGACGACCAGCTGACGGATATCTATGCGGATCACACGATCTTCATCGGAGGTGAGAGCGCATGAACGGAGCCGTGGCCATCAGCCTTCAACGTTTTTTTATCATCTATCTACTGCTTCTCCTCGTGCTTGCACTCATGAAGCTGTGCCGGGTCAGCCAGTCAAAGCTTTTGCTGATCGGCAGCATAAGAATGACCGTCCAGTTAGTCCTGGCCGGCCTGATATTGACCTATATATTTAAGCATCCCCACCCGCTGTTCACCGTCGCCTACGTGGTTGTGATGATGATCTTTTCCATACACCGGGTGCTCTCGAAAAACGCGGACTTAAACCGGCGCTTTAAGGCGGCGGTCGGATTCTCGCTGGCCTGCTCCGGCATATCCATCATCCTGTTTTTTTGTGCTTGTGATCGTAAACCAGAATATCTTTAATCCTCAGTATGTCATCCCGCTGAGCGGAATGGTCTTCGGAAACGCCATGACCGGGGCTAACTTAGGACTAAAAACCTTCCGCGAGAGCCTGGAGAGTGAGCGCGCGCGGATTGAAGCCCTCCTAAATTTCGGCGGCACTCCCCGTGAGATCCTGCTGCCCTTCGTCAACCGGGCCTTAGAGACTGCCATGCTGCCCACGTTAAATTCCATGATCGGCATGGGCGTCGTGTCCCTGCCCGGCATGATGACCGGACAGATCCTCTCCGGCACACTGCCGACCACGGCGATTCTCTATCAGATCGCCATCATGATCGCCATCTGCACGGTGGTATGCCTCTCGGTCTTTGGCTCCCTCTACTTGGGATACCATACCCTCTACAATGACCGCAGCCAGCTGCTCCTGTAGCGTTACTGCCTGCTTACGGCTGCCGTTCATCCACCATCCACCGCTTTCTTCCGCTTCTCTTGGCCCTGTAGAGGGCCTGGTCGGCGCGGTGAAACAGCTCCTCATAGTCCATCTCACCGTCCTCCAAAAAGACGATGCCGATGCTGCATGATATCTCCGTTTTCAGCCGCTCCCCGGCTGCTTTTATGTCCTGGATCATCCGGTCCGCCCGGGCCGTGATCTCCTCCTTGCTCCCCTGCTTCACCAAAAGCAGAAACTCATCCCCGCCGATTCTTCCGGCCAGGTCCTCATCCCCCACATTCTGCAAAAGAACGGCGGCAGCTTCCTTCAAAACCTGATTGCCGAACAGATGGCCCTTCGTGTCATTGACCTGCTTAAACTGATCCAGATCCAGGATCATCATGGCTCCCGCCAGGGTCCCGTGCCGCCCCTCCGCATCCAGATATTCCTCGACACAGCGTCTGGTCTCCATCTGATTCAGCAGATGGGTGAGGCCGTCGTACTGGGCCTGATGGATCAGCTCGGTATCCTTTAACATCCCGATGGTTTTTACCGGAATCCGGCTGCTGTCCCGGATCACCGAGCAGCTGATCTGACTCCAGCGCCAGCCGGAGCCTTCCTGGATACCTCTGGTTCTGATCTCGATCGTCTCCTCCCGTCTCCCGCTAAACAGATCCATAAACTTTCCCCAGTCCTCCGGGTGAATCATCTTCCGTCTGAGAACTTCTTTTGAAAACTCCGGGATCTCCAGCTTCTTTAACGCACTCCTTCCGTCCGCCTCCATCCTGTGGAAGGTGGTGTACACGTCGTTTTGAATGTCGTACTCGCACATCACATCCGTTATATTTTCCAGGGCGATGCGGTATCTCTCCCGCTCCACCTCCAAGTCAAACAGCGCCTGCTTTAAGGGGGTGATATCGGCGATGATGCTATTGATCTTCACCTCCCCGTTGCTGTCGATGGTCTTTCTTCCGCTGTCCATGACCCACATCAGACTTCCGTCCTTCTTCTCGATCCGGTACTCCGCCGAGTAGACCGGCCCCCTGGCAAAGCACTCATCCACCGCTTTCAGCGCGCCAGGCAGATCCGGCGGATAGACGGCTCCCACGGCGGTCCCACCCGACTTCTCCATAAACTCCTCGTAGGTATATCCAAGCATGGCCGGAAGCCCCTCGTTCACATAGAAAAAGGAGAAGGTATCGTCGTCGTTGCTGCCCTTTAAGCCGCCGGTGATATTGGAGTTAATCATATTGATCACCTCGGTTTTTTCGTGGAGCAGCCTCTGGAGATACTGGTAGCTCTGGGTCCCCATGGCCTTGGGAAAATACTCCTCCCCCGCCATCTCCATGTAGGGATTGGAAAGGTGCATGTGAGCTACCTTAACGTCCCCGTCCTCCTCCCTGATGAGAAAGCTGACGCGCTGGCGGGCCTCCACCAGCATCTCGCTCTGTTCCCCGCTTCTGATCGTCACACTGCCAGCCACCATACAGCAGGTCCCGTCGCAGTACACCACTCTCAAATCCTCATCGGAAATCACGCAGGCAGGAATCTCCTCCTTGCCTCTCAGAAAATAATCCCGGATCTCTTCATATGTAAACTTGACCTCCTTCTCCCCCCCCCCGGTCCAATCCAGGAAGCCTCCCTCGATAAACAGGATAAAACGCCCTCAATGTCTCTGTGGCAATAAAATTTATTCAACATATCTGTGACAAGGCTCAATGCTCGATCTTCCATCAGTCTGTCCATACCGTTCTCCCATCTTTGATTCACCCGCGGTTACAAAAGCCGCAATCGTATTTCTACGACACCATCTTTTATAACCTAGTATATACAATATATGAAAAATTTCAAGCATTTCACCATAATTATAATATTTTCCAGCCCACTTTCACAGCACAGACAGCAAAATGGCCGGACATCCGCCGGCCATTGTCATATGTTCTTATAGTCTGTCAAATTTCAGTTTTAATATGCGGGACACCGACTGGTTGATCCTCTCCTCTGAGATGGTTCCCTCGCCGACCGCCTTCAGCACGCCGTCGTAGGCCGCCTGGAAATCATCGGGCATGAGCAGCAGATCCGCGCCGGCCTGTACCGCCATCACCGCCGCCACATCCGACTGATAGTGCTCCACGATAGCCCCCATATTCAGGGCGTCCGTAATCACGACTCCGTCATAGCCCATCTTGCCCCGCAGCACCTCCGTGAGAAGCACCTGGGAGAGGGAGGCCGGAGTCTGGTCCCCGGTCACCGCCGGAGCCGACACATGGCCGGCCATAATCATATCCGCGCCCTTGGATATCCCGGCCTGAAACGGAACCAGGTCCTGGGCCATCAGCTGATCCAGCGTCTTGTCGGTGGCCTGAAAGCCGTACTCCGTATCCCCCGCCACACTTCCCTGACCTGGGAAATGCTTCAGCACGCCGCAGATTCCCTTCTCCCGCAGTCCGTCTAAGAATCTGCCGGAGTAGTCCGCCACGGTCTGCGGATCGGTTCCGAAGGACCGCTTCGCCATGGCCTGGTTGTCCGCATTGGTCAGAACATCCGCCACCGGGGCGAAGTCTAAATTAAAGCCTAAGTCCGCCAGATAGTCCCCTATGGTGCTTCCCGCTCCGAACCCGTCCTCGATATTCCCCGAAGCCCCCACCAGGGCCATATCCGGCACATCGGGAACGCCAAACGCCGCCTGACTGCCGACCCGTTTTACGGTTCCGCCTTCCTCGTCAACGCCCAAAAACACAGGCACTCTTGCGATATCCCTGCTGTAGCGGTCCATATTTTTGAGCATCGCCTTCACCTGGTCCGGCGATTCTAAATTGTTCTTAAAATAGATCAGTCCCCCCACGGGATATGTCTGATACGCCGTCTTTGACGCGTCCCCTGCCGCAGTCACCAGGGTGTATCCCGTCATCTGCTCCGGTGTGATCACAAACATCTGGGCCACCTTCTGCTCCAGCGTCATCTCCCTCAAAAATGCCTCCGCCTTTTCCCCGGAGGTCCGGCTGTCCGCCGGCGGTTCCCCTTCCGGAAATGTCTCCCGCACAACCTCCCGGCTCTCCTCCTTCGCCGCAGCGCCGACACTGCCGTCTCCCATCTGTGTGAAGAGGTAGACCCCTCCCGCCGCCGCACCGGCGATCACGATGACAACCAGAATCAGTACGGTCCACGCCGCCATCAGCTCTCTCCTCCGGCTCTTTTTCCTTCTCCGGCTCCTGCTGCCCCTATCTTCGTTTCTGTCCCGTCTGGGCGCCTGTTCCTCTTTTCTGTTACCGGCCATGACTATACCTCTGTCTGCTTAATCAGGAAAAACCTGTCTGTATAACTCAAAAAAGTTCGTCGTCTTCGTCTGGTCATCCTTGGAAAATGTGATGGAGTCCCAGATCTCATCGCTGAACGTGATCTTATTCTCCGCCAGGAACTGGTTGTAAACCTGGTAAAACGCCTGGTTCTTCCTGTCCATGGAGATCTTCTTCTTGTTCTCCTGAGTGGCCTTCTCGTCGTAGTCATCCAGACATTTGAGGATATAATAGCTTCCCCCTGACTGGACGATCCCGCTGATCTGCCCCTCCGCCAGCCCGAAGGCCGCATTCTCGTACTCGCTGCTCTCCACGCCTTTGCCAAGCTGCCGCTCGATCTCCGTGGTCGTCGACCGCTCCCTTGCCACAGACTCAAAATCGACCCCGTCGGCGCTGACCTTCTCAAGCACGGCAGCCGCCGTCTCCTCGTCCGCCAGCTTGATCTGAGCGATCTTTACAATCTTGGCCTCATTGTCACTGACCTCTAAGTCCACATGCTTGGTCAGCTCGTCCACCAGCTTGTTGGCCAGCCGGTATTCTCTGTAGAGGTTCTTAACATCCTCCTCCGTAATTCCCATATACTCGATGTCCTGGGGCGTCAGCCCCTGGAAATACTTCTGGGCCAGCTTGGTCACCTGGTCCTCCTCCACGCTGGTCAGCGTGACATCCTGCTCCTTTGCCAGAAGATTCATGGTTTTCATCTCTTCCAGGAACCCCCGCACCTCGTCCAGAATATAGGTCTGAAACGACTTTCCGTCCTCCCCCATACTCACATCCCAGATCTGGTCCGTGTAAACCTGAGTGTAACGGTTCCTCTCCGTCGCCACCACGATCATCGTCTCCGGAAGCGAGTAGGCTTTGATCTCCTTCGTATCCGCAGAAATGGGAAGCCCCTTGGAACAGCCCGCCAGCAGACACAGGGCAGTGAACCCGGCCAGGGCGGTTTTTATCATCAATTTAGAATGAAATTTCATAGTATGCAATCCTCCATTCTCCAATTATAACAGATAATCCATCAGGATTCTACTTCCCGTGTTCGTTTTTTCAACCAAAATCTGCCTGTCGATCCGCTCCTTTAACTCCTCCACGTGGGATATGATGCCGATCATCCGGTTTCCGCCGCTGAGCGTCGTCAGGATCGTCACCGCCTGGCTTAGGGATTCCTCGTCCAGAGCGCCGAAGCCCTCGTCCACAAACAGCGTCTCCACCTGGATCCCCCCGGCATAGCCCTGAATCACATCCGACGTTCCCAGGGCCAGGGCCAGCGCCGCCTTGAAGGTCTCCCCGCCGGACAGAGACTTGACGGAGCGCTTCTTTCCGGTGTACTGGTCGAGCACCTCCAGCTCCATGCCCTCCCGGCTTCTCCTGTCCTTTGTCTGGGGCAGACGGGAGAGCTCATAGCGGTCGTCGGTCATCTGAAGGAGCCGTAAGTTGGCCGCCCTCAGGATCTCGTCAAAATAGACGGACAGCACATACTGCTCCAGCCCCAGATTCCGGTTGTTATACCCTGCCGCCGCCCGCTCCACATCGCGGACGATTCCGTACCTCTGTTCCAGCTTTTCCTTCTCTCCGATGTGGTCCTTCAGCGCCTCCAGAGCCCGCTTGTTGGCAGTATAAGCAAACTTCCGGCCCTCTCTCTCCTTGGACGCCTCCCGTTTCTTCTTCTCCGTCTCCTCCAGCTGCGCCGCCAGCTCGCCCACATCCCTGAGTTCCCGGCTGGCCGGCGCCTTTAAGCCGGCTCTCCGCTCTGATATGGCAGTCTTTAGCTTTTCCAGCTTCATCTCGCTGTCCCGAAAACGTTTCTCACACTGTGCGAGCTCCGCTTCCTCCCCGGCTATGGCTGCCTTCTCCTCCGTGATCCGGACCTGAAGCTCCCTGAGAGCTGCAGTGCCGTCATCCTCAAAGGCCATCTCCCCCAGCGCCTTTCTCTTTTCCTTCAGCCCGCCGGAGAGGGCCGCTGCTCTGGCCTGAGCCTCCGAGGCGGCTCTCCACGCGGTCTCGTAAGCTGCCTTTAACCGCTTTAACTCCGCTTCGTCCGGCAGATCCTCCTCCGCGACGGCCGGTGACGGATGGTGGAGAGAGCCGCAGACCGGGCAGGGCAGGCCCTCCTCTAAATCCCTGGCGATGATCCCGGCGGCCGCCTTCCTGTAGCGGTCGTCCTGCTGCTCATAGGCCGCCTTCTTCACCACGGCCGCGGCGTCCAGCCGCAAGTATTCCTCCTGGGCCTTCCCAAGCTGATCCGCCTGTTCCTTGACCCCCTGTAAGGCCGCCCGCTGCTCCTCCATGCGCCTGGCCGCTTCCCGCCGCTCCTCCAGCAGGGTTTTCCTCCCGGGCAGCTTCTGATACTCCTTTTTTAAGAGCTTTAACTGCTCCGACAGCACGGTCTTTTCCTCCCTCATCTGTCTGACCTGCTCCATGCCGGCCTCATAGTCCTTCACCAGGCGGTTGTGCTGTCTGGCCCTCTCCACCAGCTGAACCTTCGCTTTATAATCCTTTTCAAGCCCTGCGAGAATCCGGTCTATGCGGGCCGTCTCCTCCTTTAAGCGTTCCTGTTCCTTCTCCGCCTCCCGGATGATCTTCCCGTAATTGCGGTTCTTTTTTCCCAGAAGCTCTTGAAACGCCTCGCCCTCCACCCGGATCGTCCCGGCCAGCTCATCGGCCCGGTGCTTTCTCTCGTCGATCTGAACCGTCAGCTCCTTCACCATAGCGCCGAAGATTCCGGTCATCGCCTCATAGAGCCTGGTCTGGAAAATATTGCGGAAGATCTGGGTCCTCTCCTTGGAGCTGGCAACCAGAAGCTGCTGAAACTCCCCCCTGGGCGATCATGGATATCTGCTTAAACTGCTGGCAGTTGAGCCCCAGCAGTTCCTCCACGGCGGCCGTGACCGGCAGGCTTCCCGTGGCCAGAAGCTCGTCCCCCTGCCAGAAAAGTCCGTCCTCCCCCTCGGCCGTCATGCCCTCCCCCCGCAGCTTGGGCCGCTCGTATCTGGGATTGCGCAGGATGCGGTACTCCTTTCCTCTGTGAACGAATTCCAGCTCCGCGTAGGTGGGCGTGGACGGGTCCGCAAAGTCGCTGCGCAGACTGTTCTTCTCCCTGACCGTGCCGCTGACTTCCCCGTACAGGGCAAAGGCGATTCCGTCAAATATAGTAGTCTTTCCCGCCCCGGTGGGACCTGTGATCAGAAACAAACCGCCGTCCTTCATGGCAGTAAAATCCACGGACTGCTGTTCCCGGTACGGTCCCCACCCGCTGAGCGTCAGTTTTAACGGCTTCATCTCGACTCCTCCCCGGCCTTCTCCGCCGCCGCTTTGACAACCAGCCGTCTCTCCTCATCCAGTTCCTTCCCCGTCACTTCCCCATAGAAGTCTTCAAACAGCTGAACCGGCGTTTTCTCCTTCAGATTCTGAGCAAAGACCAGCTCCTCCTGCTGTCTCTCCGACTTTCTCTCTATCTGAAGCTGCATGACGTTGGGGTAGACGCTTCTCAGCGTGCCGATGGGGTCAATCAGTTCCTCCTCGTCCGTCAGAACCGCCAGAATATAGTCCTCCTGGTCCGTGCCCTCCGCTTCCACCACATCCTCCCTGGTCAAATCCGCCAGCCTGCCTCTGATCCTTCGCATATCGTGGATCGGAGTCAGGGGAAGCCTCGTTACGCTCACCCGGCCCGGCCCTTCGTATACGCCCAAAACTACCGACTTTTTGTGGGATACCTCCGAGAAGGAATACTTGATGGGGGAACCGCTGTAATGCGCCGGCAGTCCGCCGATCTGCTGAGGTCCATGGATATGTCCCAGGGCCACATAGTCAAACCGGTAAAAGTTGGCTGCCTCCACCTGGTCGGCCCCTCCGACACAGACTCTGGTCTCCGAGTCCGACAGCTCCGGCTCCCTGCCCTCATTTACCACAAACTGGTGGGTGATGAGGATATTGCCGCCGCCCTCCAGATAGTTCACATGGTTTAACAGCTCCCTCATGGCCTCCTCATAGTTGGCAACCTCCACACCGTAGAGTGCCCGTATCTCCGCAGGCTTTCCGTAGGGGATCATATGAATACGCACCAGGCCGTTCTCCGTCTCCATGTCCGCGTAGCGCACGTCCTTTGAGAGGGTTCCCTCCAGATAGACTCCGCTCCGGTCCAGGATACGGCTGGCAAACCCGATCCTCTCCTTGCAGTCATGATTGCCCGCGATGGCATAGACCTTCACTCCCAGGTCCGACAACCTGGTGAGAAACTCATCCAGCACCGTGACCGCGGCGGCCGGAGGGATGGACCTGTCGTATAAATCCCCGCTCAGAAACACCGCGTCGGCCCTGTGCTCCCTCACGGCCCGCAGAATCTGGCCCAGAGCGTGGCGCTGCTCCTCCAGCATGGAAAAACCGTTGACCACCTTGCCGATATGAAGATCCGATGTATGGATAAACCGCATAGCACTCTCCTTGTTCTGAATTCTTAGCCTTTACGGGGGCGCCTCAAAAGTCCTGCTTTGAGGCACCCCCTGCATCATACATGATTACAATAATGTTTTTAAAATCTTCAGCACGCCGTCATTGACGTTTGTATCTGCCTGGAATCTGGCGGCTTTTTTCACCTCGTCCCTGGCGTTGCCGATGGCGAAGCTGTAATATGCCTGGCCCAGCATCTTGATATCGTTTAACTAGTCTCCGAAGGCCATGGTCTCCTCAGGAAGGATATTCAGGCTCTCCTGAAGGGTCCTGATCGCCTCCCCCTTGTTGACTCCCTGGGCCACACAGTCCATCCACATCTCACCGGCCATGGCGATCTTTAGACGGCTCTCGTACTGGTCCTTGATGGGCCCTGCGGCCTCCTGGACGCCGTGATCCTTATATGCGGAGATCTTCGTGATCTGATCCCCGATCTTCGTCAAGTCGTCCACCCGCTTCACTCGGAACTTATATCCATTGACCATCCAGTCGATCAGCTCCTCGTTCTGGGTCTCCACGTAGCAGTAGTCCGGCCCATTGACCACGATCTCGATCCCTTCCGTCGCTCTCATGTCCAGAATCAGTTGTTCCGCCAGGGACCTCTCGATGGGGTGGATAAACAGATTCCGGCCGTGACAGCCCACATAGGAACCATTGTCCGACAGATAAAAAATCTTCTCCTTGATCGGTTCAAACAGCTGCTCGATGCTGGCCCACTGTCTGCCGGAGGCAGCGGCAAACTGGATTCCCTTTTTTCGCAATGCCAGTATCACATCATAATACTCCGGATTCAACCGGCTCTCTCCATCTGCTACCAAGGTTCCGTCAATATCGCTGGCGATTAGTTTAATCATGAACGTATTCCTCCTGGAAATCATCTAATTTTTTCAGTTCCTGGTAAGTTCTGCCCACCGGCAGTCCCACCACATTGCTGTAATCTCCCCGAATCCCCTGTATATAAGCGGCAAAACGACCCTGAATCCCGTAGGCTCCGGCCTTATCCACAGACTCGCCGCTGGTCACATACTGTAAGATCTCCTTTGGCGTCATAGGATAGACGCGCACGTCCGTCCGCTCCGCAAAGGAGACGCTTCTTCCCTTCTCTCCCGTCAGAATCAGCGTCACACCGGTATAAACCTGATGAACGCCTCCCTGCAGCAGCCCGATCATCCTGGCTGCATCCTGGGTATCCTTAGGCTTTCCCAGGATCTCGCCGCCCACCGACACGACGGTGTCGGCCCCGATGACGATCACTTCCCCCTGACATCCGGCCGCCACGTCCCCGGCCTTCTGTGATGACAGCTCCAATACCACCTGCTCCGGATCCCGTGACGAGATCACTTCCTCCATGGTGCTGGGGATGATCTCCGGCGTGATGCCCACCTGTCCCAGCAGTTCTCTCCTCCTCGGAGAAGCTGATGCCAATATGATTCTATGCTTCATGCTCCCGACTCTCCTTTTTCTCATTTATTTTACCATAAAAAAAGAGTATTGCAAAATGAATAATTTCTGACATTTGCAACACTCATCCTATCCCAATCTTAATAAACCTTCAGTCGTCCCACCATCGGCGTCTCATCATCGTCATCGGAACCCTTCATCTGTACCCGCAGAGAATAGGTAAAGTCTGCCAGGTAAAAGATCAAAAGCCCCAGAGCCACATACTTTTCATAGCCCATAGGTATGTAGGAAACTAGCTGATGAACAAATCCGTCTAAATAACGGAAGAAAAAGATCCCTAAGAATCCCCATCCCAGACTGCTCTCCAGACAGATGATGCCTCTGTAGTTGAGCGGCTTTTTGCTGTAATCCCACCAGAATGCTCCAAACAGCCGGATCATCGCGGCGGCGGTGAACAACTCCATGAACGTAGCCATCAGCATACTGGCCAGATAAAGCTTCACATAGTTGCCGGCCAGTGGCTCTAAAAGCAGATACGCTCCCATTGCTCCAAAGCCATAGATAATGCAGAACGGTCCGTGGCCGAGGCCCCGGTTTACAATCAGACGACGGTTCTCAAAGCTGAGAACTACACATTCCAAAAGATAACCTATCATGCTAAATGCAAAGAACCAGTTTATCATGTGGTAGATAGTCATGCTCTATTCCCCCTGCTTATTTTTGTCCTTTAACTCGTCAAGTATAATATGGAAATGGGGATAAATCAATACTTAATTTCTTACAATTCACGTAATTGGCACTCTGTCAGTGAAAATAAGGGTTCATAAACAGGGCCAGAAGGATGCCCAGAATCGCTCCCGCGCACACCTGAATGGGCGTGTGGCCCACATATTCCTTCAGCTTTTCCTGGATAAATTCTCCGCTCAGCTTTAAGGGATTCTCCGACAGCAGGGTGTTTAACAGTCTGGCCTGCTTTCCGGTCTCCCGCCGCACTCCGATAGCGTCGTACATCACGATCATGGACAGGACAAAGCTGAGAGCAAACTCGTAGGAGCTCACCCCACAGCGCAGACCCGCCGCCGTGGTCAGCGCACACACCGTGGAGGAATGGGAACTGGGCATACCGCCCGAACCCACCAGCCGCTCCGGATTGAAGCTGCGGTTCAGTGCCACATCGATGACAGTCTTTAAAAACTGCGCAACCAGCCAGCCCGTAACGGCGCTCATCAACAGCTGATTGCCAAACATTTCATTCCAAAATTCCATGTTCTCTCCTAAGTATTCCTTATAGATGTTTCGGTCGCAAATTCCAGCTTACCCAACTCTTCGCTCTGGCATATACCTCCACCAATCCGCAAAACTTATCCGCGTAGACGATGGACATCCCCGCCATCGATCTCGGAGGCACCGGAGTGAGGGGCCACATATGTCTCAATATCATGTTTCTCTCTGCGTCTGTCAATTGAAAGTGACGGTCCGCGTTCTTTAGCGCCACCGCCGGGTGGGTAAAGCCATGAAAATATTCTCCTGTCTCCTTGGCATGACTGTGCCAGTCATAGAGGAACAAGTCATGAAGGAGACCGGCTCTCGCCGCTCCCCTGTAATCCCAATTGTATTTTCTGCAAATACAATAACTCATATAGGATACCTGTATGCAGTGTGCCTTACAGGTAGTATCTCCATGCTGGATAAAGCGATCCATGGAGTTAAATACCTCGCTTTCCAGAATATCCTGCACGCAGGCCAGATATTCCGGATCGTCCATATAACGTTTCCTGCGAAGCCACGAGGAATCCGCCGCCCAACGGGCGGCGGCTCCGGCTCCCTCTCGGGTCAACCTAATTCTTCTCACCTTGTACCACTCCTCATCAATATCCGATCAGCCAGTCGTACAACTCCTGATATTTGACGGCCGATGAGTTCCATGAGAAATCCATCGCCATCCCGCGGTCCACAATCTTGTTCCACTCTCTGCGCTTATCATAGTAGATACGCTCCGCATAGCGGATACTGTTTAACATCTCATGAGCATTATAGTTTGCAAAGGAGAAGCCTGTGCCAGTCCCTGCGAATTCGTTATACGGCTCTACTGTATCTTTCAGACCACCTGTCTCTCTGACGATGGGCACCGTGCCGTAGCGGAGGGCCATCAGCTGGCTCAAGCCGCAGGGCTCAAACAGCGACGGCATAAGGAAGGCGTCGCAGGCCGCATAAATCTTGTGAGACATCGGCTCTGAATAGTAGATCTGAGCGGATACCTTATCGTGATACTTCCAGTCATAGTGCCGGAACATATTCTCATACTTTTCTTCCCCTGTACCGAGGACAACCAACTGAATCTCGTCCTGGCACATCTCATCCATCACAGCCTGGATGAGGTCTAAGCCCTTCTGATCGGTCAGTCTGGAAACCACTCCGATCATCATCTTTTTATCGTCCACAGGCAGTCCCAGTTCCTGCTGGAGAGCCCGTTTATTTTTCACTTTCTCTTTGCGGAAGTTCTTGGCATTATAATGCTGGGGGATACTGGAATCTGTCTCCGGATTAAACTCATCGTAGTCAATTCCGTTGACAATTCCGCGAAGGCTGCCTGCTCTGGCCCTCATCAGGCCGTCCAGACCTTCGCCGTAAAATGGCATCTTAATCTCTTCCGCATACGTATTACTTACAGTCGTGATGGCATCCGCATAGACGATACCGCCCTTTAACAGATTGCCGTCCTTGTAAGCCTCAAGTTTGTCTGGAGTAAAATAGTAGTTAGGAAGTCCCGTCAGTCTCTGGATCGTCTTCACATCCCAGACGCCCTGGAACTTGAGATTATGAATGGTAATTACCGACTTCATATCTCTGAAAAAATCTCCGCCGTGGAAGCTGTCCTTTAACAGAACAGGAATCAACCCGGTCTGCCAGTCGTGGCAGTGAACAATATCCGGCTGGAATCCGATCACAGGCAGAGCAGAAAGTGCGGCCCGGCAGAAAAATGAGAACTTCTCCAGGTCACAATACCAGTCACCATACGGTTTTGCACCGCAGAAATAGCTTTCATTATCGATAAAGTAAAATGTAATGCCCTGGTATACATACTGCAGAATACCCACATAACGGCTCTGTCCGAGATAATCCATGTAAAAGTGGTTGACATAGGTCATCTCATTTCTCCAGGACTCTTTGATACATAAGTACTTGGGAATCATGACTCTGACATCAAAATATTCTTTATCAAAGCACTTGGGCAGCGATCCCACAACATCCGCCAGTCCTCCTGTCTTAATAAACGGCACTGCTTCTGACGCCACGAATAATATCTTCTTCATTCAAAAACCTCCCTTTACCATCAATACTGACAGACTAAACTCCATCAGTACCAGTATACAATATTTTAAGGGAATAAGGAAGCCTATTCTGAAATTTCTATCCGATTCTATCCGATTCTCTTATAATCCAGGCGTATTTTATCCGCAATCAGCGCAACGAACTCGGAGTTGGTCGGTTTTCCCTTGCCGGTGCTCACGGTGTAGCCGAACAATTCGTTGATCGTGTCCATCTTTCCACGGCTCCATGCGACTTCAATCGCGTGCCGGATCGCCCGCTCGACTCTGCTTGGCGTAGTCTGGTGTTTCTTGGCGATGGTCGGATAAAGGATCTTTGTGACGGACATCAGCATCTCCTGGTCACGAACCGACATGTCTATGGCATCCCTCAGATACTGATATCCCTTAATATGCGCGGGAATTCCGATTTCATGAAACATCTGGGTGACATCATTTTCTAAGTTCTGCTCTATGTATTCCTCCCTGTTGACATAGGGTTTCAGTCTTCTGGCAGGCGGCGCCGCCATGGACGGTTCCTCCACCATCGCAGTTTTGGGCATGCTCTCCTCCACCGGTCCGCGTCCCACCTGGCGGATCTTGTCAACGATCATATCCTTGTTAAACGGCTTCATGATATAATAGTTGGCTCCCATGCGGAAGGCTTCCCTGGTTATATTCTCACTTCCAGCCGCAGTAATCATGATAAACGACGGGCTTTTCTTCATTTCGCTGTTCTTCTTCACCTGCTCCATCACCGATATTCCGTCTAATCTCGGCATGATGATATCCATTAAGACAATATCCGGATTGGTGTTCATGATCATGTGGTAGGCGTCCTCGCCATTGTCGGCTTTTCCGACAACACGGAACCCTTCCTGTTCCTCCAGGATATCGTTGAGCAGACTAAGTATCTGTGGATTGTCGTCTGCGATTGCAATGTTTAATTCTGTCATTTTGACTTCCTCCTCATTTTTTGCGTCGTGTAAAATGTATTATAGACTTGCAAATCGAAATCATGCAACGAGATTTAAACGCAAGTTGCGCCAACATTCGACACGCGCGGGCGAACCGGCGGCTGGATGAAAAAAATCGTCAGATAGGCGGTAAAAATGGTGTCGAATGCTCTCATCGTTCTCTCGGCTTCGCTATGATCCCGCAGCATTCGCAGCCTCTGCGTACCAGGGGCTTTCAATATTGTCGTACGAAAAAAAGGAACTTTACGTCATCCTCTACTTATATAAACGCAAAAAATAAACGATTATAACAGAAATTTTTAAATTTTGTATTTTTTGTACCGGCCCGCCCAGTAACGCATTCAGCTTCATCATATTATATTTTTCAAAAAAGAAACAGACCGAAAGAGGCTTCCCCGGTCTGTTTTCATTCATAATTTGATTAAGATATGTAGAGATATTATTTGTTGAGGCACTTGCCATCAGCTGCGAAGTGGAAAACTTTTCCGTCCTGAGCTAAATCAGCTGTACGCATAGAACCGTCATCGTTAGCGAAATACCAGTCATTGGTAACGCCATCCTGGAACCAGCCAATGTTCATATGGCCGATGTTGTTTAAGTGATACCAGTTGCCATTCCAGGTTACCCAGTCGCCGGATACACGATGGCCATTGTCATCACAGAACTCCCAATAAGTTCCATCATAATTCCAGTAGGATGCCAGTGCTGTGGTGCTCAGTGCTACAGTAAGGGCGGATGCAACAGCTGCAACCTTTAAAAAATTCTTCATGCTTCTCATACGCTAAACCTCCGTCTTTCTTAAGAAATTATTAACACTACTATCTTACCTCCATTTACCATTTTTGACAAGCTTTTTATACAAATTTGATTAAAAAAATTCATAATTGAGTTCATGCACATATTTTTATACAAATTTTCGTATATTGTGCTTTAAGGAAAAATTAATTATTTACGTTTTTCTTATTCGATGGGGGCCAGAGAAGCCTGAAAGTGGCGCAGAATCGGCGGTTCCCAGGTAATCTTGTATCCATGTCTGATCTGATCCGCCCGGTCGCGGACGGCAATTACCGCGTCAACCACAAGATCCAGATGGGCCTGGGTGTAGACTCTTCTGGGAATCGCCAGGCGGGTGAACTCATTGTCGGATTTCAGCTGTTCTCCGGTGTCGGGATCATTCCCCAACATATAGGAACCGATGTCGCAGCCCCGTATACCGGCTTCCTTGTATAATTCCACCGCCAGAACCTGGCCCGGGAACTCATAGTAGGGGATGTGGGGGAAGATGGCCGCCGCATCCAAAAAACGGCCCGTGTCCTCCGATGGGAGCCTGGTACGCGATGCCGGCCTCGTCCGGCTTAGAGGCCAGATATTCCATCTGCCCAATGCGGTATCTGAGATAATTCTCGTCGATCCCTTCGTACAATCCGATAGCCAGCGCCTCCAAATCACGGCCGTTTAAACCGCCGTAGGTGTAAAAGCCCTCATAGGAGATACAGTTGGCCTTGATCTTTAAAATCAGAGGGGATTCCGGGTCCTTCACGCCGATGATGCCGCCCATGTTGACGATGGTGTCCTTCTTGGCCGACATGGTGAACATATCCGCTAAGGAAAACATCTCCCGAATGATCTTCTTGATGGGCCAGTCTTTGTACTCCTCCTCGTCCCGTTTGACAAAATAGGCGTTTTCCGCGTAGCGGGCGGCGTCGATATCCAGGGGATGCCGTACTTTTTGCAGACGGCGGACGCATCCCGCATATTCTGCAAGGACACGGGCTGGCCGCCGGCTGAGTTGTTAGTGATGGTCATGACCACCAAGCCGACGTTTTCGGCGCCCTTTTCCAGGATGATCTGCTCCAGCTTCTCCACGTTCATGTTGCCCTTGAATTTGGCCCTCAACGACGGGTCCATGCCCTCGTCCCAGCAGCAGTCGATGGGGCGGGCTCCTGCCAGAATCACGTGGGCTCTGGTGGTGTCGAAAAACATGTTGGAGACGGCGTATTTGCCCTCGGATAAAAAGGTGGGGAACAATACCTTCTCGGCGGCTCTGCCCTGGTGAACCGGCTGGATATAGCCATAGCCGAAGATATCCTCTGCCGCTTCTACAAACTTATAATAAGAAGAAGCGCCTGCATGCGCCTCGTCCCCCACCATGATTCCTGCCCACTGGTACTGGCTCATGGCGTTGGTTCCGCTGTCTGTCAGAAGGTCGATGTAGCACTCCTCCCCCTTCAGCCTGAACAGATTGTAGGAAGCCCGGCTGATGGCCTCCTCCCTCTCCTGCCTCGTCAGCATGCGGATCGGTTCTACCGCCTTGATTCGAAACGGTTCCGGAACATACTTCACTGCCATAATTAAAATACCTCCATTTTATATTTACCCCGGTCATCGAAAGCCGACTGGCGGACGGTATTCTGATAATATATTTGCTTTATGATAATATATTATCACCATCATTTTCTCAAGTCAATAATTTTTTCTCATATTGATAATCTATTTTCCCTGTGATAAACTATGAATATGACAAAATCTGTTTTCCTGTGGAGGCGGCCTATGAACCCATACTTAAAACCCTATATGGCGCTGATTGAATTTCTCGGCAAGACCTTCGGTCCCGACTACGAGGTAGCGCTGCATGAATTCAACAAAAACGACTGCTCCGTCACGGCGATCACCAACGCCCACATCAGCGGACGCAAGATCGGCTCCCCCTTAAACCAGACGGCTTTAGAGGCCGTCTCAAAGGGCGTATATAAGCACCAGGACTATCTATCCGACTATATCTCCCTCTCGGCGGACGGCAAGATCCTCCGCTCCTGCACTTACTTTATCAAGGACAATCACGAGAACCTCATAGGGCTCTTGTGCATCAACTTTGACGACAGCCGGTATAAGCATGCCATCAAGGATATCTTGGAGATGTGCCATCCCAACGAGTTTATAGACTTAAATTACATCTACAAACACGCGGACGACACCCAGTCTTCCGGTGCCGCCTCCGCCGGCGATACGGCGGATTATGAGAACTTCTACACGACCATGGAGGAGAATGTGGGCGAATTTCTCCGCCGCCTCGAAGCCGAACACTCCGTCCCCCTAAACCGCCTGACCATGGACGAAAAGACAGAATTGATCTGCCGGATGAACGAGAAAGGGATCTTCTTTCTGAAGGGGGCTGTCAAGTATGTGGCGCAGAAGCTGGGGTGCTCTCAGGCGAGCCTTTATCGGTATTTGAATAAGGCGAAGGAGATGGGCGGGGAATAGCCGAAAGGAGTTGACAGTCATGAGAATCCTACTGGTTGGACATCCCAAAAGCATCAGCCGGGCCAGACGGATGATCCTGCAGGAATACAGGGATATGGAGATCGAAACGCTGTATTTTGATCCCTCCTGCCAGGAGAAAACCCTGGAATTTTTGCTTGCCCGCGAGCATGCCTTCGACGGCGTTCTTTTTACCGGCAAGGTGCCCTACAAGCTTTTTTTAGAGTCCATGACTCCCACCGTTCCCTGGCAGTACATCAGCCGGGACGAGCGGCAGTTTCTCGGAGCGCTTTTGTGCGCCTCCTTCACCCATCACTATGACATTCACAGAATCAGTCTGGATTCCTTCAGCGAGAAGGAGGCTCTTGATATCTTCCGTAAGATCGACATTTCCGCCAGAGAGCTTGCGATCCGTACCTTTCATGGACAGCCCTCCGCCAGGGATTATGCCAGCCAGTGCTTTCTGTTCCATAAGGACAATCTGGCGAGCTGGCATGCAGGCGTGGCCATCACGGGCATTTCCCCTGTCTATCTCATGCTCCAGGATGCGGGGATTCCCAGCGTTCTTATGCAGTTTGGCCTTCCCTCCACCATCGATGCAATCAACCGTCTAAAGCTCCACTGCTTACAGACCTCCGGTGCAGAGTGTGACATGGTCCTCATCATCCGGCTCAGAAAGCGCTACGAGAGTATGACTCCCGTGGAGGGCGATCTGCGCCACATCACCACCAAGATGGACTACGGGATGAGAATCAGTGAATTTGCCTCCAGAATTAACGCGGCGATTCTGAATTTCTCCATGGACGAGTACGTGCTGGCTGCCCGGACGGACAGGCGGCCGGATGATATCTATCCGCTGCTGTCCCAGCTGCTCAACAGTGAGGATACTCTATATACTCTCCATGTGGGAGCGGGACTGGGAAAACATATACGCAGCGCAAAGAACGGAGCTGATTTCTCTATCTCCCGCGCGCTGATGGAGCCTGGGAACGCGGCTTTTATCGCCTGCGACGACGGCACTGTCTTAGGGCCTCTTCACGGGTCCTCAAACCATCCTTTGGCGGGACAGGGCGGGCACCTTTTGGAGGCCGGAGATCCTCTCCTTGTGATCAGCCGGGAAAGCGGTGTGGGCACTCACATTCTTCTAAGTATCGAGCAGTCCCTTCAGTGGGAAAAGAGAGCCTGTATGACAGCCAGACAACTGTCCGGCTGTCTGCAGCTTCCACTCAGAAGTACCCACCGCATCATAAGGAAGCTGCTGGACGCCGGCTATGCGGAGATTGCCGGGAAGGAGTCGGGACAGGCGGCCGGACGGCCCGGCACCATCTATCGTTTTCGGTTTAACCGGGAATAGGCGGAAACGGGAACGGAATATTCATCAGTAGCAGACAAAGTCCTATAAACAGGATTCCCAGCGCCAGGAACATAATGATTCCAGTTCGGCACATCTCCTTCATATCCAGTCTTTGACTTCCGAAAAACAGGGCCGCCGACGTTCCCGCCCAGGGAACCATCAGCCCTACCGCCATAATGGAGATCACGCGGACCGCCACCAGCGGATGGATGCCGGTTGTCGCTAAGAGCGGCAGCAGCAGGGTTCCCATGGCGGTAGCGGTGGCCATGCCGGCCAGAAAGTTGGTCATCAGGCCGGTGGCAAAGGTTGCAATCAAAAGTAGTGTGATCCCATGGAGACCGGACATTCTGGCCGCTACAAAGTCGATGACTCCAAAAGAAGTCAGAATATCAGAAAATCCCACCGCTCCCACCACCAGCATGATCACATCCCAGTTAAGTGTTTTTGCATCCGAGATAGTCAGATACGGAGTCTGCTCTTCCCCCGACTGCGGGACCAGATAGAGCAAAAACAGTCCCAGCATAGCCACAGAGAAGAAATCCAGACCGGGAACACTGACAAACGTTGTAGCAATCCAGAGTACCACGATCAGGGTGAGGATCAGAATCAGTCGTTTTTCCGACTGCTTTATCTTTCCAAGCGCCTCCTCCTCCCGGCGCAGGTACCCGGCCCCGCCCGGGATCTCCTTTATCTCGTGGCGATAGAGAACGTTTAGAATAAGGTATCCTGCTGCCAATGCCGCCGCGGCCAGTGGAATCCCTGTTATCATCCATTGAAAGTAAGAGACATTCTGACCAAACAGCTCCTCATAAATGGAGAGCACAAGGATATTCTGCGGCACTCCCTGGATTGTCAGCACACCGCCGGCTATGTGGCCGTAAGCGCTGGCCAGGATAATATGAGCGCCCATTTTCGTCTTGTTGACAGCGATGTTCTGTCTGTCGCATTCGCTGCAGATATGGTCGATGACGGAGATACCAATCGGAACCGAGACGATGGCGCCTACGGAGCCAAACAGCGCCTCCATCAGCGCGGTGGCCGCCATGTACATGAGAATAAAGCGGTTCACTTTGCCGTCTATCCATTTGACAGCCAGCATCCGGACCGCCATCCGTTTAGCCAGCCCCTGACGCTCCACCACCTTGGAAAGCAGGAACAGAAAAATCAGCAGGAAAAAGATTCTCTGTCCGTACATTTTGGATGTCAGCGTTTTTAAATCAATAACATTCATGACCGGCAGTACAAGAAGCGGGACCAGGCCCGTCGCCAGCCATGGGATGGGTTTAAACGCCCACCAGACGATCAGTCAGACGTAGACCGCGATGCAGATCTGTGCATTTCTGTCCATGCCCTCCATGGGCACCAGACACAGGATCAAAAACAGCGCCGGACCAAGCAGCAGCTGGAATCGCTGCCCCACCACCGATCGGTTTTCTTTTTCAGTTTGACTCATTAAAAATCCCCCTTTCCCCTCTCTCACGATATCCAGTCCACAAAGATCGGCGACGAATATGCCATCTGTCCATTTTTCTGAACCACCTTCACCCAGTATGCCCTGAAATCACAGACGGCCTCACTGTCTGTATAGCTGCACTCACTGTGGAAGGCCGCATATGGCTCCGACTCGTCGTAGGCCCCCTGTATCGAACATTCCACTCTGAGATTCACTCCTCCGGCTTCAAACACCATCGGTTTTTCACTGAGTTCCCCTAAGTTTATCTGGAAAGATTTTACTTTGCTGGAAAATGTGATCACCGCGTCATCCGGGCCATCCACGTCCAAAATAAATCCATCCACATCCCCCGACGTTGAGGACCGGAATCTTACCGTCTGATTCGAGCGGGATGTCATACCCTGCTGGAATGTGTCGAACGCTACCTCCTCCACGTGACAGATCTTCCCCTTGCTTATGCAGATATTTCCATCCCAGCTTGTAGACTTCTTTCTCCCCCGGGTTCTGACCCCGGACCATAGTATTTTTACACGCCTTATGACTGTGGACGGAGCCTTCACATAATTACTGTGGGTGTAAATCAAATCATTTCCACGATAGATGTCCATGTGGTCGATGGGATCACTTCCCTCCGCCCTGACGGTGATTGTGGGGGGCCGTATGGATCGTAATCTCCTGCCCCATCATGGCCTCTCCGATCCTCACATCCAGTATGATGCGATTAAATGTGACCGCAAAGCAGCGGCGGCTTCTCAGTGCCTCCCAGATAGCCTTCTTGGTCAGCTCCTTCGCATAGACGCCAGTCAGCCCGCTCTTCACGTCGAAGGCATTGGCGGCCTGGCCGGTGTTCTGCAGCGCGTAGGAAAGTCCGGGGCGGCAGGTGTGGTCGTCGCTGGTTGCCACGAAGCCAACCTTCAGCTTCCGTTTCATGGCCTCGTGGGCGAACCACTCGAAGGTGCCGTGATGGGAGTGGATCTCAATGTTGTCTATAAATTCTCCGTCGTAGTAGTCCAGGTTGGCCGGGCGGCCTCCGATATGGGGGACGATCATAACGTCCGTTCTTCCCCGGAATTCGTCAAACAGCTTGTTGATGGGATAACGGTCTCTGGAATGCTCCTCATCGTAGAGATGACGCACCTCCCAGTGGGACGAGGGGTAAAAGGTCTCATCATCTCCCAGATAGAATACGTTGTGGTCCCCTCCTCCCGGATGGTTGCCGGACCACTCATAGCCCAGGAACGTGAGAAAGTTTCCCTCATCCTGATACTCTCTTGACTTTGTCTTCACCTCCTCCCAGGCTTCCTCCGTGATTTCAAAGTCATTGCCCTGCCAGCCGGTAAAGTCCAGAGCTCCCAGTCCCCTTCCAAATGAATAATAATCGTCGAGAGAGCCTGTTCCCACCGTCAACGCGGTCTGGCCATGCATATCACCCCAGAACAACCGACAGGGTCTGTCATCCCTGCATAGGCAGGGATTGGAGCTTCCTGACAGGGACCATTCCTCACAGGTTGCTGAGAAATAATAGGTTCCCTCCGAAGACACGGCGCAGCCCGGTATGGTGAGAACACCGTGGTTGTCCCTCGTCATGGACACCTGGTCCGGAAGCGCGGGGAGTTCTGTTCCTTCCATACTCCCTCTGCGTTTCCAGTCTAAGGACAGAGTCCCCTCAAAGTCCGTGCAGGGATTTCCCCATTCATCCAGCACACGGATCTTTAAATCAAAGGGTTCCCCGACGGTGACAATCGACGGGACTACCGCCTGAATCTCATTTGCCGGACCGGATACGACCTCCACGAACACAGACTCCGGCAGCTCTACATAGTGGTTGATGTTGAAGCTGTCCACAAACAGTTTGAACTCATGCTGTTTTTCAGAAAAGCTCTGGGCGCGAATTCCGGCGCTTCCCAGGGAGGTATCGCCCATGGTCACCGTCACGGTGTCCCCCTCCTTCAGAGCGCCATCCCTGGCCTTGACCAGAATACAGTTGTGAAACGGCCGTTCATGTCCGGAAACCGTATAGTCAATCCCACAATCCCCTGTCGTCGTCACCGTAGTGTAGCCGTAAGCCAGCGGATCTTTAAACTGCGGTAACTCCCAGTCGCTGACACTTCTCCATGCCAGCTTAAAACCAGCATTCTCATCAATGGCATACTTCCCCACTGTATACCGAAAGACCACCGTAACCGGCAGCGCTGCTGTTACCACAGGACTGCTAAGCAGCTCCAGCTTCCCCAAGTATTCCTCCGTACACTTCATATACCCCTCCTTATTATGACGTTGTCTGGTATCTTATAAGGTGAGTATACTAGAGGTTTTGTTGGCCGTATAGTGACCAGAATGTGACCAAAATTCTAAATAGAAGCTGGAAAAAACAGAAAAAGCCGTCTGCTTTCAGGAATTGCGGAAAGCAGACGGCTTATGCCGGATTCTATTTACCAATATTTTACAAGTTCTTTATTCCATGGTGTCCATCGATCCTCATTACTTTGATTGATCTGGTCTTTTGTTCTCTTATAGGCCACTTCCCGGTCGTCCTTTGATTTTTGGCTGAGACCGACTAAATTAGCCCATTTTCGGTATCCAATCATATAATTGTCATTAAAATCTTCCCACGAGGTAAATGACTGCTGTATCGTCGGTGCCATGGCAAACTGCATATTTCTGCATTCATCCATTTCTATCCAACGCGGTTCCCACATAAACTTGCACAGCATCATGGCGCGGCTGAAATTCCAGGCTTTCACCGATTTGTCTTCTGTGGATTTCCCCGATTCAAAGAGACTGTTGATAACAGCAATTCCCTCGTCCTTTGTGGTGATCCCCCAGTCCCTTGCCAAAAGTTCTTCTGTTCTCGGCAGAGAAACAGCATAGAGGTCCGCCTGATAACTCATCTCGCCTCTATAATGCTCATAAATCCCAAAGGTTTGATCCATCCGCTGGACACATGTAGAGCTATATAAAGCATCTGTGGGCTTCATAGGGATTGCGACCCCTCTTCCTGATTTATCATATACAATTTCCTGATCCCGCCAGATCTCAAACTCCACGTTTTTAGGCACTTCACCAGTACTCTCAAAATTATAGTAATATCCGTCAATGATCTGCATACCGACAGCCATTTTACCATCCGAACCCACATAATATGTTTGATCATTCTCAGTGATCCACTCGTTTGTTAACTTATTATCATTCCGATAATAGTACCAGCTGTCCCCCTCCTTTTGCCACCCCTCAACAGCAAACGCGGGGAATGCTGCGGTCAGCGTCAGCAGCAATGATAGAAATACGGTCAAACTCTTTTTACTCATACAAAACCCTCCCTTTAACAATATAATGTAAGACCCATTTCATTATTATATTATTAATTCTATTACAAATCAATACTTTTCAGTTTTTTCTTTCTATAGTTCCATTTTAAAAAGAAAAGCGGAGGACAATTCCTGATATGGAATCGCCTCCGCTAATTCAAATCTTATACTTCCAGATACATATGCATCGGATAAGACATATACTGTACATCCTCCAGCTTCTCCACCGTGATGTAGCCGGCCGGTGCGTTTAAGATGGTGGGGATTCTGTTGACTATGGTGGCGCAGGTGTGCTCCACGGTGGCGGGTTTGGTCACGTAGAAGGTGGTATCCGGCTCGCCGATGATCTTCCAGTCGCACATATCGCCATCGTCGGGACCGTAGACCTTGCCGATGCACTGGGTCTCGATGACCGGGCCCTGGAAGGTTTCGGTGGTGACGACTGCGCTCATGCCGATGCGGTTGCCCTTGGGAATCGTCTTGCCCAGGGTTGCGGAGTAGAGATCCTTGTCGTAAAAGTAGGGAACACATTTCTGGGACTGGGACTTGATGGTCCAGCCCATCTTGCTGCAGAGCGCCTCGTTGGAGTTCCGTACGTAGGCGGGCTCCAGTGTGGTTGGATGGGCGATCTTCTCCTCAAATTCTTCAGGAGTTAAGCCGGCGCCATGGGCCTCGGCCAGTGCCAGTCCGTAGTCCTCCACATTGTAGCTCACAGCACCCTCGATCCGGTCGATCCGGTGAACGCCGCCTGCCACGCAGCCGATCATATTGACCCAGTAGATATCCTGCATACCGGCTCCTACGATGGTACAGCCGTTCTCTTTGGCCATGATATCCAGTCTGTTTGTGATGGAGGAAGCGGTTGTCCACGGGTAGATGGCCTCCTCACAGGTGGTTACCACGTTGATGCCCCTCTTGACACATTTTTCAAAATGAGGATAGACGTCGTCCATAAAGCTGAACAGGGTCACGACGGCGATGTCGGCGTCGCACTCGTCTAAAACCGCGTCGGCGTCGTCTCTGATGGTCACTCCCAGCTTGAAGCCCAGACCTGCAAAGTCGCCCACGTCCATGCCCACGACCTCCGGGTTGACATCGATGGCGCCCACGATCTCAGCGCCCTTTTCGTACAGGTATCTCAAAATGTATTTGGCCATCTTTCCGCACCCGTACTGCACAACACGAATCTTCTCACAATTCATCATAAAAAACCATCCTTTCTATGCCTGTCTTCTGATAACTCCATTATAAAGCCTATATCGGGTATCAGGTCCATTGGACATTATTGCCAAATTTTACGGCATATTATTCCATGCGGATGGGCACCTGAAGGCGCAGAAACATGCCCCCTCTCCTTGAAGTCCAGAGGCATCTCCACGATCACCTCGCAGATATGATCCCCGGTCACCGTGTAATGCTTCTCCTCAATGGCGGCAAGAAGACGGTCTATATAGTCCTTCTCCTTCTCAAAGCGGTCACAGTAGATGCACAGATACGGGCTGGCCGGGATCACGGTGATCA
>Ga0192243_10076_pt1 | contig 40609 bp, 38 predicted proteins | sample Koala_Koa27_K3_FD_131233 | JGI IMG/M metagenome (GOLD analysis project Ga0192243, IMG submission 131233) | Enriched cells from koala feces incubated with labeled cellulose particles, San Francisco Zoo, California, United States - Koala_Koa2-7_K3 ... | reverse complement strand
GGTTTTGGCATAGAAAAGCATGATATAGAAAAAACTGTATATGAATTGCTGGTTGGCGAGTGCGAAATCGAAGAGTGCATGATTAAAAATGTCCAGGATAATTTGGACTTGCTCCCCTCCGATGTAGATCTGGCTGGAGCTGAGATCGAATTGTTGGAGATAGAAAACAAAGAATCTTTGTTGAAATCCTGTCTGACTGTTGTAAAAGAGCAGTATGATTTTATCGTTATTGATTGTCCGCCATCTCTGAACCTGCTAACCATTAATGCATTGACTGCCGCAAATACGGTTATTGTTCCTATTCAGTGTGAGTATTATGCATTGGAAGGACTGAGCCAGGTATTGAAGACTGTGGGGTTAGTAAGGAAAAAGTTAAATCCCAGTTTGGAGTTGGAGGGGGTTGTATTTACCATGTACGATGCCCGTACCAATCTGTCATTGGAAGTAGTAGAGAATGTAAAAGAAAACTTAAATCAAAATATCTATAAGACCATTATTCCGAGAAATGTAAGACTTGCCGAAGCACCGAGCCATGGATTGCCGATCAATGTCTATGATTCCAGATCCACGGGGGCGGAGAGTTATCGCTTATTAGCAGCAGAAGTTATCAGCAGAGGAGAAGAGGATTAAATGCCAAAGTCAAAAAGAACAGGATTAGGGAAAGGTCTGGGGGCCTTTTTTGGTGATGAGGTTACAGAAGACAGAGAAGTAAAGAGCAGCCCTCAGATGGTTCAGGAGGCAGAGGGGGAAGAATACCAGGCCGATCAGCCGGAACCGGAAGAGAGCAAACATGAGGAATTATACATCAAGCTGTCTCTCATTGAGCCTAACAGAGAGCAGCCGAGAAAAGATTTTAATGAAGAGATGCTCCAGGAATTGGCTGATTCTATCAAGCAATATGGCGTTCTTCAGCCGCTTTTGGTCAAGAAAAAGGGCGATTATTATGAGATTATAGCCGGTGAACGGCGGTGGAGAGCTGCGAAACTTGCAGGACTCAAGGAAGTACCGGTTGTCATCCGGGAGTACAGTAAACAGGAGAGTATGGAGATCGCGCTGATCGAAAACGTACAGCGTGAGGACCTGAATCCTATAGAGGAAGCGCTGGCCTATCAGCAGCTGATCAGCGAATTTGGATTAAAGCAGGAGGAGATCGCAGCCCGTGTCTCCAAGAGCAGAGCGACCATTACAAACAGTATGCGTCTGTTGAAACTGGACCCCAGGGTTCAGGAATTGCTGATGCGCGGAGATATTTCCAATGGTCATGCCAGGGCAATTCTGGCTGTGGAGGATCACGATGATCAGTTCCTTATAGCCGAGCGTGTCATAAAAGAGCGGCTCAGCGTTCGTGAGATCGAGAAATTGGTCAAGCAGTTAGCCAAGGAACCCAGGAAAAAGAAGGAAAAAGAGCCTGAAGATCACAATCTGCAGGTTGTATTCCAGGACCTGGAAAATCGGATGAAAACAATTATGGGAACAAAAGTAAGTATTAATAAAAAAGATAAGAATAAGGGAAGAATAGAGATAGAATACTATTCTGCCGCAGAGTTAGAAAGGATTGTTGATCTCATAGAGTCAATCCAATAATTTTGATTTTGTCAGAATACAATAGACCGATATACGGAAGCGAGGACATAATATGGAAAATAGTATGCTGAATAATCTATTATTTGACCCTGCCTATCTACTGATCGCTCTGGCTGTCTTGACGATTATATTATTAATTACAGTCATTGTATGCATTATAAAAATCAGGCAACTGTACCGCAAATATGATATGTTCATGAGGGGGAAGGACGCGGAAACATTGGAGGATGCGATTCTTGAACAGATTATGGAGATTAAACAGTTGAAAGCGGAAGATCGGGCCAATAAGGATGCATTAAAGAAGTTGTCTAAGAGGGTAAAATCGGCTTATCAAAAGTTTGGGGCAGTAAAGTATAATGCTTTTAAGGGAATGGGCGGCAATCTGAGCTTTGCATTGGCGTTGTTAGATGAGCATAATTCGGGGTTGATATTGAATGCAGTGCATAGCAGAGAGGGTTGCTATCTATATATGAAAGAAGTAAAACAGGGTGAAACCAGTGTGCTGTTGGGGAATGAAGAGAAAGAGGCACTGGAGGAAGCGCTGGGATATTAATTGAATAGGTGAAAAAAAAGGCCGTTGGAATGAGAAAATCAAGCTCCAACGGCCTATTTTCCAGAATGCGTGTCAATCCAGATATCCGGATCGGTATAACGGTTTTCGGATCTGTCTGCCGATGATGACGGCCAGTATGGTGATGATGACGTCTTTCGGGACAAAGGCCACCATGGAGTAAGCAAAGACGGCCTGGAGAGTCATGGCACCGCCTGAGAGGAGGGACCATTGAACACCGCCTGCGATCTCATCGATGATCAGACCCAGCAGGGCAAAAAGGATGCTGAGAAGCAGACTGAGTCTTTTACTCTCTGTCCGGAAACGAAGTCCGCAGAATATGACCATGATCGGCCACGCCAGGATATAACCGCCGGCCAGTCCGGTCAGGGAAGCGATGCCGCCGCGGAAACCGGCGAATACGGGTACACCGGCGGCACCGATCAGGATGTATGCCAGTGTGGCAAACAGACCCAGCCTCCAGCCTAATACAGTGCCTACTAACGCGATGCCAGAGACCTGGATCGTGATGGGAACGCCTGTGGGCATGGGGATGGAAATCTGAGATATGGCGGCCAGGATAGCGGCAAACATGCCGGATAACACGATGCTTTTGGTGGATAACCGGCTGACTGTGGTAGATTTTGTGGATGAAGCTTCTGGGATGTTGATCATAATCAGCGCCTTTCTTAAATAAATGTCATGAATAATAAGAAGATATCACAGATATGTATTAATGTCAACTTTTAAATGATTATTAGTTAACAATTGAAAAATCTTATTGAAAATTTTTTTACGTTAATTTAGCAGAGTGTATTGACTTTATTTTTTTAACTTGCTATAATGTATACCAATAGATATGAAGGCAATGGGGCCCTACCACTATATGGTTAGGGTCCTTTTTTGCCCTAATGGCTATACTTTGGGTATGTGAATACAAATATTAAGAAGGAGGACACACAGATGTCATATGTTGAGGAGATTTATGAAAAAGTAGTGGCCCAGAATCCGGGAGAAGCCGAATTCCATCAGGCAGTAAAGGAGGTTCTGGATTCCCTGAAGCTGGTAATCGATGCGAACGAGGAGAAATACCGCAAGATGGCACTCTTAGAGCGCCTTGTGGAGCCGGAGAGAGTCATATCCTTCCGTGTCCCGTGGGTAGATGATAAAGGCCAGGTACAGGTCAATAAGGGCTATCGTGTACAGTTTAACAGCGCTATCGGACCATACAAAGGCGGTCTGCGCCTCCATCCGTCAGTGAATCAGGGAATTCTCAAGTTCCTGGGATTTGAGCAGACATTCAAAAATTCTTTAACCGGACTTCCCATCGGTGGAGGAAAAGGCGGTTCCAACTTTGATCCAAAGGGAAAATCAGACAGAGAGGTTATGGCATTCTGCCAGAGCTTTATGACAGAGCTTTACAGACATATCGGTAAGGACACGGATGTTCCGGCCGGCGATATCGGCGTAGGCGGAAGAGAGATCGGATACTTATATGGACAGTATAAGAGAATCACCGGTTTATATGAGGGTGTTCTGACAGGAAAGGGACTGACCTACGGCGGTTCTCTGGCACGTACCCAGGCTACCGGATACGGTCTTGTATATATTCTGAATGAGATGTTAACCCACAATAACAACAGTATGGCTGGCAAGACGGTTGTAATCTCCGGTTCCGGCAATGTGGCCATCTATGCATGTGAGAAGGCACAGCAGCTGGGCGCCAAGGTTGTTGCTCTCAGCGATTTCAACGGCTATATCTATGACAAGGACGGTATCAAGCTGGATGTGGTGAAGGATATCAAGGAAGTTCGCCGCGGCCGTATCAAAGAGTACGTGGATGAAGTTCCGGGTGCAGTGTACACAGAGGGCAAGGGCGTATGGACCATCAAGTGTGACATCGCGTTACCGTGTGCAACTCAGAACGAGCTTCACTTAGAGGATGCCAAGGTATTGGTGGAGAACGGCTGCTTCGTAGTGGCTGAGGGCGCCAACATGCCTACCACTCTGGAGGCTACTCAGTATCTTCAGGAGAAAGGCGTGATGTTCATGCCTGGTAAGGCTGCCAATGCAGGCGGCGTTGCCACATCAGCTCTGGAGCAGTCTCAGAACAGCCTGAGAATGAGCTGGTCCTTCGAGGAAGTGGACGAGAAGCTGAAAGGTATCATGGCCAGCATATACGAAAAGGTATCGAGTGCGGCAGAGCGTTACGGCGTAAAAGGAAACTTTGTGGCCGGAGCCAATATCGCCGGATTTGAAAAGGTTGTGGAAGCAATGATGGCACAGGGAATCGTGTAATCCATATCCTCCGTAAAATAGCACTGGAAATATTCATATGTATAGTATATAATAAGGGGCAGTGAGCGTATGGAACGCTTACTGTCCCTGTTATTTGTCTGTCTGACCGCAGGCTTTGATGATAAAGAAGGTGAAATAATGCATAAGTTTTTGAGATCTGTTGGATTCAGCATGTATCAAAAGAAAAAAGACATACACGATCTGATCAGCCAGCTGGTCGAGAGATCTGACATACACAAGACGATATTGGATGAAGACGGCACACATATGTGTGAGATCCGCATCGAGACTGCCCCGGGGATGGGGATCGCTGTATTTGGTGAGCTGGATGAGAAGGGTGAGTTTACAAGCGAGTATTACTATCCCTATCTGCGGTCCATAGAGCCGTCCTCTGAGGCCGAATGTTCGATCCAGAGGCATACGGAGAAGGAAACCTATGCAGGACTTCTGGATGAATATCGGGTGGGGATCTCATTAATCTTCTATGTGCAGAACGCTATGGAATATAAAGCGCGTCTGGCAGAGAGAAGTCCGGCCGTAGTGGAGTCTGTGAGCCTCTCTGGGCTGTCCGTATCCGGTAAGGTGCTGTTACCCCTCCAGAAGACAGAGAAGCAGAAACAGAGGGCCAGAGTGGCCTCTAAGGACAGGAACAATCTGCTGGAGGCTGCAAAGAACGGTGACGAGGATGCGATGGAGACTCTGACTATCAAGGATATCGACCTGTATTCCCAGGTTTCCAGGCGTCTGATGAAGGAAGATATCTATACGATTATCGATTCATTTTTTATGCCCTGCGGTGTGGAGTGCGACCAGTATTCCATCATCGGTGAGATCATGGAGATCAACGTGGAGAAGAACAGAATCACCGAGGAGGAGGTTTACAACCTGACGGTGGACTGCAACGACATGACCTTCCACGTAGGAATCAACAAACGGGACTTAATGGGCGAACCCGAAGTAGGACGCCGTTTCAAAGGCCAGATCTGGATGCAGGGATTTGTTAATTTTCAAGCTTGATTTTTTCGGCGATATACGGTAGTATAGTAGAGGTAATAAAATTGTATATCGCTTTTTTGTTTCTGTAGCTCAGCAGGATAGAGCGTCCGCCTCCTAAGCGGAAGGCCAGCGGTTCGAATCCGCTCAGGAACGTTCAATTGAAAGCCGGAAGCCTGGATTTTTGCCAGGTCTTTGGCTTTTTTTGTTTTTAGAGAAGCAGGGAGATCGGTGGATATGAAGATTAAAATCAAATCAGGAGTGGTAAAGATAAAAACAAAATTTATGGCCGCGTTGCCGATCATTCTATTTTTTCTATTTTTATTTTATACTATTATCATGTTATTTGGGATATCACGGGTGATTATGGTATCGGTAATTATAATATTATTTAAGACTAATTACCGGAAATGTCTTACTCTCAAACAGCTTCTGATTCTCATAGGAACACAGTTTCTCATGGCTTTACTTAGTTTCTGTGCAACGCTGAACCTGCCGCTGTGTATTCTGTTAAACTTAGTAGTGCCCTTTCTGCTCGTGTTTCTCCAGACATCACAATTTAACCAGATGGGATACTTTGCCAACGCCATGTGCTTTGTATTCCTGCAGCTGCGTCCCGTGGGACTGGATGGCCTGGTTATGATGATGGGAGCTATGGCCTATGGATTGGCTGTGCTGAGTGTGGCTCTTTTTCTCTTTTCTTTAAAAAACCGGAAGACAGAAGATTTTGGTCCGGCACAAAAGGGTCTTTTACTTCTGGCAGAAGCACTTCGTCAGAGGATGGACCAGAAAAGGGAGAAAAGTGAAACCGGGAAAGTTTTTCAGATTCTTCAGGGACTGTACATGGAGGCATACAAAAGCAGGGGACTCATCTATGTAGTCACTGCCCAGGGACGAATTCAGTATATGTTTGCCCTTCTTTTCCAGCGGGCAGTATATTTCCTTACGAATCCATATCAGATGAAGACTCTGGCTGATCAGGACAGCGGTGAGGTATTGGGTCAACTGGCGCAGTATATGGAGCTGGCAGGAAAAGGAGGTTTTAACCAGGATTTACTGGTAGAAGAGGGAAAAATACTTTTGGAAAGAACAGAAAAAAGGGATGAGGCCGCCTGGGTATTTACCCAGAATTTTCTCCGGCTCTTTCTGATGATCCTTGAGGATATCTCTCAGATGGATCACAAGACGGTCCATACAGGATAGAAGCTTCCCCGATCACAGCGCCCGTTGAAACGGATCATCTGCCAGCTGCGGACTGATACCTTTGAAACCCGGTTTGCTCTGCGCTTAAGTGTGGTGCTGACAATGGGATTTACATATAATATGGTCAGTCAGGCCAATCACGGATACTGGTTTGTGCTGAATACATTCCTGCTTCTGCGGCCTATGTACGAGGACAGCGCATATTGTATGAAGTCCCGGTTCATCGGCACAGTCGCCGGCTGTGTGCTCCTTCAGTTCCTGTTGCCTTTTTTTCAATGGGACAGGCGGCCATATCCTGCTTGCTACGATCATGGCAGTGGGTCTGTATATGGAGGTTGCGGGCACATGGCAGCAGGCTCTGTTTTCCACCTGTTTTGCACTGTCTCTGACCACGATGGCGATACCGGAACCCCTGGCATTGGAACTCCGTTTCCTGTATGTGGTAATGGCAGTGCTGACAGTGCTGGTTGTAAACCGGTTTTTCTTCCCCACAAGCTTAAAAAGCCAGTTCCACTATAATCTGAATCAGCTGTTCCACATGCATCACCTATACTTACAAATGCTGGAAAGCAGTCTGCGGGCACCTCTGGACTATGGGATTATCTGCGATCAGCAGATTCGCTATCATCTAATACATGACCAGATTCTGGAATATCTAAAAAAAGCCGGGGATGAGGAGAGCGAATTTATAAGAGAACTGCTCTGGATATCCTGGTACATGGTGTCCGAGGCCGAGCAGATGCTCTATCTGATCAATGACAGGAGAACAAATCATCCGGATATAAAACAGATGGAAGACTACTTTATGTTCAACGCATTGATTCTCAGCGAAATCCAGAAAGATATGAATATGAAGGCGGATGCTGTGATCCAGACTGGCCTGCCTGCAGCGTATAAGCGGAATATAGAAGGAGAGAGGCAGCTCTCCGTGTTAATGGAACAATATTCAAAGCAGATATCCAGACTATATCGGTGTGTGTGTGGGCGCAGCAGGCCAGCGGTTTGAATCCGCTCAGGAACGTGACAGGTCGCATCTCATATATTTTTGACTGTACTTCGTATAGCAGATATGGATTTGTATATAAATCGCAAAGCTCTGTAAAAATCTATACTTCGCCGAAAGTCTTAACTTGATTCTTATACGGTTTCTTGCGCTGTTTGATTATTTCTGATATACTGGGCCTATCATCTATTTGGGGGCTTATTATGGGGAAAACCAATCATTACAGAAGGGGAAATTATTCAGATGACCCTTGAAAACGTCAGGAGTTTTTATAACCGTAATCCAGCATTTACCACTATGCCTATGACCGATGATTTTGTGTGGATTGGTTCCAATGATTTTCAATGGTGTGAGGGACTGGAAGAGTTTTGCAGAGTTACAAAAAAAAGAATATGAAGAGCCGCCGGTCATGCTTACAGATGAAGAATACCATTTGCTTTTTCATGAAAGAAATGTCTGGATTGTGTATGGACGATATAAGGCAACCGCTACACTGGAAGATGGTTCTATAATTCATGCTCATGTGCGTGGAACTTATGTCTGGCGCAGGGTTAACAGAGAGATAAAACTGGCCCATGTCCATGGTTCTCATGCACAGGATATTCCGTTAAATCAGATTATGCCGCCTCCGAATCCGTTGACAGTTGATACCAGGTATTTTGAATATATAAAACAATTGGATATACTGAAAGCCGACTCAGAAAAAATGGAGTTTCGTGATATTGAAAAGAAATACCACTATCTGTTTCCATATGAGGTTCTGTACTTGCAGGCAGCGCTTCAGAAAACAGTGGTTTATACGAAGGATGATAGTTTCCAGATATCTGGAATACTGACAGAGAATGAAAAGAAACTGCCGAAAACATTCAGACGGATACACAAGAGTTATATCGTCAATACCATGTTCATCGACCATATCTGCCGTTATCAGGTGTTTCTGAAAAATGGTAAGAAACTTCCAATAAGCAGAGCGCAATATATGGGTTTGAAAAGATATTTCCAGCCGAATCATAACACAGTGGACAGCACTAGACGGGAATAGGCCCCGGCTAATGCTGTTTTGTTTTTGTAATGAAATATCCAGGTGAAAAATCAGAGACATAGTTAAGCTTTATTTAAGAACATAGTCGGAATATTTTTTCCTGATAATATACCGCTCTTTTTTCCGATAGGGAACACGCTCCGCTGTGTCCATCAGAAAGTTCATATTTTCCATAATTTTAGCATGATCCATATTGATAACACATCCGCGGTAACATTTAAGAAATTGCGGATAAGGGGACAGAAATGCTGTCATATTTACAAATGTCATACGGATACGTAAGACCTGTCTGGAACAGAGATGGATTTGTGAGTAGTGTCCATCAATGTCACAAAATACAATATCGTTTATTGGAATCCGCCGCTTCTTCCTGCCATCCGGAATCACAATCAGCTCATGACGGGCCGGTAAGTGTTTGAGAGCCGACACAAATACTTGTAAAAACTTTTCATATGTAAATGGCTTGACAAGGTAGCCGCAGGCATCTACGAGATATCCATCAATTGCATAATTACAGCTGGACGAAACAAAAATCAAAACAACATCTTTATCTCGTTTACGCAGTAATTCTGCTGTTTCGAGGCCATTCATCCCCGGCATAATGCAATCAAGCACTACCAAGTCAAAAAAATGAGGAGAGAATTTACTAATAAAGGATTCCCCGTTCGGGTAAAAATAAAAATATGGTGTTGATATGTTCTGTTCCTGTAAGTAATGTTCCATGTATCTGGCAATCTTTTGCTGATCTGATTCACAATCATCAATAATCCCAATGGTCATCTACTTTTCCTCCATGAGCATTATGCGTCACATGTAAAGATTAACTGTCATAAAATTCGAATTATTGTAACCATTATATTTTATGACCTTACACAAATCAAGTCTTGACATTATTTTTTTCGTAAATATATCTATTCAATAACTTTTATCTTCCTCTTAACGCCAAAAAAGCCCTTTTAGTGCCAAAAACTTGAAAGAAGTCTCAAATAACAATATTATGGATACAATACACACTACCATTTTTAAGGAGGATTCTAAAATGAGCGTAAATGTACGACATTCAGCCAATGCGCCTGATACTGAAAAATTAATTAAAAATGCAGTAACACCAGAGGATTGGAAAAATCATTTAGTAGAAGATTTAATGAAATTTTGAGATAGGGATGAGGCGGTCACGCTCCATAGAGGACTTTTTCCTACATACCGCACCAACACGGGAATGGATTTACCAAAAAACATGGCAGACTGGCCGGAAGAATTTCTCGCAGCACTGAAAGATCCGGACACGGAAGGTCTTGTCAGGCCGGAGATAAATTATGTACGTGCTCATTCCCGTCTTACTTATGCATTTGGAATTGCATTTCATATGACAGGCAACCCCCATTATCTGGAGGTATGTAGAAAGGGTGCTCTGGCCCTTGTTGATGCTATGGACGGCAATTATGGAATGCATGTGAATCAGGGAGCGGACAGCGGGGAATGGGATACTGAACGGGCACTGAGAACGAGCCAGGATCTGGCTTACGGCCTTACCGGACTCGGTATCTATTATTTTTTGACACATGATGTCAGCATTTTACACCGTATCATTCAACTGAAGGACTATATTTTTAAGGTATATATGGATGATGGCCGCGGCTATCTGACCTGGTATCCTAAACATACCAAAGACCCGGAAGTACAAATAGTAGCTCAGCTCGACCAGCTTTATGCCTATACGCTGATGCTGACACCGAGTTTGCCTGAGCCGTACCAAAGCATTTGGAAAAAGGATATGAAAAAGGTTGTAGATATTCTGATTACACAATTTTACAGTGAGCGATACGAATTTTTCTGGGGTGTCGAGAGCAATCCTTCTTCAATGTCCCTGGGAACCGACCATACTGATTTTGGACACTCTGTAAAGACCTTTTGGGTCATTCTCAAGGTTGGAGAATTGCTGGGCGACCCATTCTATATTGATTTTGCCCGCCCGAAAATTGATAAAATCCTGCAGGAAGCATATATAGAGGATACCGGCTCCTGGGCCCGCCGCTATAATGCGGATGGCAGCCTGGATACAGATAAAGAATGGTGGATACTTGCCGAGTTGGATCAGGCGTGTGAGATTCTTGCAATTCATGACCCTGCATATTACAATTATTTAAACAAAACACACAGATATTGGCTAAATAATATGGTGGACCATGATAACGGTGAGATCTGGCACATGGTTGATGGCGCCACAAATAAACCTCTTATCCAATATCCAAAGGCCCATAGCTGGAAAACATCACTCCACAGCTTTGAACATGCGCTGTTCGGCTACATGACGGCCAGCCACATTAAAAGCGAGGACTTTAAGCTTTACTACGCTCTTCCTGAATGGGAACGTGCCTCCCATTACAATCTGGCTCCTTATATGTTCTTCGGAAATATAGTTGATATCAAAACCGTGGAAAATCTTTCCTTTATGCCTGATGGCAACAAACTTTACCAGGTAACATTCAACGGGTTACATTAAAGCCGGAGTTTGCCGCTCAGCATTTCTTTCATTTTCATAATTGTTCAGATAATAGTCCGACATGGGAATTCTTCCAGTCGGACTATTATTTGATTGGTCAGCGCCAAACAGCCTGTATCAGATTGGTGCCTCTTAGTTTTTACTCCGGTTTATCTGGAAATACGGTCCAGGGCTGAGTGGGCCGGTCTTTCAGAAACTCTCTCAGATAATCAAATTGAGGATGATCCTGTAAAAATGCCTCCGCATCAAAGGCCATTCCGCAAGTGCTGCCCCAGCGTGCGGAGAACTTAAGCTCACGTGCCTGGCTGGAACAGGCCACGATTCCATCCACAGCGCCTCTTGGCTGGAATGGCACAGGACGGCCCGGCTGGCTCATATATCTGCGGTCATCCAGTTCATAGTGGGAACAGACGGTTCGGGAGTTTGGCTCCACTTTACCAGTATAAACGTCATAGTGATCAGAGAGAATCTCTTTGGCATTTTCAAGATTCAGCCGCCCCTTATATGTTTCCATCAGTTGTGGCAGACGTACCTGTCTGGAGCCTTGATGGCGGCGTATATCCGCAAAACCGCTGTTGGTGCACTCAAAGTTCCGGATTCGCGGATCCAGCGGTGCATTGAATCCGGTAAAATAACCGTCCATCAGCCGATCAATCTTGTGGAATTTAAGTCCGGCCTCATAGTGCATGATCTCGCCGGTGGCAATATCTCCCACCAGCCAGGTATTGGCGTAACCTCCGTTATTATCCTCCTTAAAAATGGAGACAAAAGAGTCCAGACTGTCCGCGTACTGCACCGCTTTCCTAATCCGCAAAAATTCCGGAACACCCTGCGGAGCATAGACATTAAATCCGCCGATGGTCGTCTCGGTGATAATCAGCCCCTTGCCCTCACCGGTGGAAGTGATATAAAAGTCCGACAGACTGTGAAGGGAACCCGGCTGGGTCTGCATGATAAAACGGTGTCCGGTGTCTGGAACAATCTCAGCCACCACGTTCTGGAAATTGGCATTTTCATACGGGGTAAATGAATTATGGGCTACCACAATCCCACAGTCCCCCTCTGTATAGGAGCCTGTGGCGATAAATGCACTGCACCGGTCCGGCGCTCCCAGATTAAATTCTTTGTGAGTATGGGCCGGTCCCTGGACTGGACCTTCCAGACTGTTGTAAATCTCCCCGGCCACGGTGGGGAACCAGTAATCTGTCAGTTCCTCGTAACCGTTCCAGATGAGCAAATCCTTTAAATCCAGCAGGTAGTTAATCCTCCCCTGAACGCCCTCGATGATGTCACAGAGTTCCTCTCGAAATTCCCGGTAAGGTTCTGAACTGATATGCTTTTCCCAGATTTCTACGATACTTTTTTCACTGTCTCGAAAGAAATTCCAGTCAAGTCCGGTCTGAAGCACAATCAGCCGTTTGGCTTCCTCCAGAGCGGCCGCAATCTCTGTGGCCATCAGATTTCCATATGCACGGCCTCTGGTCTTCGCATCGCCCTCCACATGGACATAATTCCAGCCATTGCAGTCATAGCGATAGCAGTTGCTGTTTTCGTATTTCTTCATATAACTTCCTCCTTTGTTTTATGATAATTGCATATTCATTTTTACCAAAAAAACATATTCTCTCTGTTTATTATTTTATCATCACTGCCTTAATTCCGCCATGGGCTGGCGTTAAGTGGGAGCAATGTGGCACCAAAGGCTGTTGTAGGTATGTTTCCGGTTTGATATAATTTAATCATAAACAATATTCTTCGTAACCATTTTACAATCATAATCAGTAGGAAGGAGTATCTTATGTCAGGAAATTGGAAATTATCAGAAATGAAACCATGTGGTTTACCCGAGCAGGTGGCAACCGGATTTGCCGAGGCAATCAGCGGGCTGGTCGGGACGGCTTACATACCGGTACTATACTGCGGAGAGCAGCTTGTTCATGGGACAAACTATATATTAATCTGCAAGCAGACTTTAATAACAGCTCAGCCGGAAGATCATCTTGTCAAAATCATTTTAAACCAACCTTTACCATCAGATCACGAAACAACCTGGAAAATCATTCTGGTTGATACCATCTGCTAATTGTTTATTCAGCAGCGCAATTCAAATCTTCAGCAATCTGCAGAACAGATTCAGAAAACGTATTTGCAGAGGGCCAGCGGTTCGAAAACAGGCCGCATCTCATGTAGATTCATACATGGGATACGGCCTTTGTAGTTTTGTTAATCCATATAGGCGCCCTTCATGGCGCTGACTGCGTGCTGGGCGAAGAGTTTCAGGATGCCCTTTTTATATTTGCTCTCAAATCCTTTCCAGTTCTTTCTGCGCTCGGCGAGGATTGCATCCATCTCCTCAGGGGTTTTGTCGATTCCGTTTACGCCTATGATATTTAAGGCGCGTTTCTCAAGATTCAGCTCGATTAAGTCGCCTTCCTCGACAAATGCTATGGGGCCGCCTGCGGCGGCTTCCGGTGATACATGGCCGATGACCGGGCCGCGGGATGCGCCGGAGAAACGGCCGTCGGTGATCAGTGCCACGCTGGCTGCCAGTTTGGGATCGGAGCAGATGGCTTCGCCGGTATAGAACATCTCCGGCATGCCACTTCCTCTCGGGCCTTCATAGCGGATGAAGACGGCATCCCCTGGCTGAACCTTGCCGTGAAGGATCGCATCGATGGCTTCCTCCTCGCTGTCAAAGGGGCGGGCCGTCAGGCGGCTGTTAAACATGCTGGGCGGACAGGCGGTGTGCTTGATCACTGCGCCTTCCGGAGCCAGATTGCCTCTCAGGATAGCTATGCTTCCGTTGGTGCCGATGGCATGATCAAAATCACGGATGATATCCGTCCGCTTGATATCCCGGTGTATGGCCTGACTTTTACTCTTAAGCAACTCGTCGCAGTGCTCATAAAAGCCGCTGTTTTTAAGGTCTTCCAGATTTTCACCCAGCGTTTTCCCCGTGACGGTCATCACGTCCAGATGAAGCATGTCTTTGATCTCCTCCATGACCCGCGGAACTCCGCCGGCATAATAGAAATACTGCGCCGGCCAGTCTCCCGCCGGACGGATATTGAGGAGATAATGAGCGCCTCTGTGAAGACGGTCAAAGGTGTCCGCGTCGATCTCGATGCCAAATTCGTGGGCAATGGCCGGGATATGCATGACCGCGTTGGTGGAGCCGGAGATGGCGGCGTGAATCATGATTGCATTTTCAAAGCTCTTTAATGTGACAATGTCAGCCGCGGTGATACCCTTCTCCACCAGCTGCATTAGCTGTTTTCCGGCATCATAGGCGGCCTGTCGCAGCTCCGGAGCAGTCGCAGGCATCAGGGCAGTACCCGGAAGCATAAGTCCTAAGGATTCTGCCATAACCTGCATGGTGGAGGCTGTCCCCATAAAGAAGCATGCGCCGCAGCTGGGGCAGGCGTGATGCTTATAAAAGGTCAGCTGCTCATTTGATATCTCCTGGCGCTCATACTGGGCGCTGAATTTACCGATCTGTTCCAGCGTCAGAAGCTCATTGATGGCGCAGCCCGGGTCGTCCTCCGTATATTCGGGAGTCAGCGTAAATGCTTCCATAACGCCGCCTGTAACCATGATGGCGCTCATTTCCTTTAAGCGGCCGATGCTCATCAGCATGGCCGGCATGGCCTTGTCACAGCTGGCTATAAAAACTCCGCCGTCAAAGGTCGTGGCGTTGGCCTGTACCTCTACCAGATTAACAATCGCATCCCTGTGGGCTAAGGAGTAATTGATACCGTCGTGTCCCTGTCCCATGCCGTCGCACATATCGGTTGCAAAATACCGTGCGGCTTTTCCGCCGTTTTCATCAACACCCCTTACGGCTTCCTCCACAAACTGGTTCAAATGGCTGGAACCGGGATGGCTGTTGCCATAGGTGCTTTCCACCATGATCTGCGGTTTTTCCAGATCGTCCAGTTCCCATCCCATCCCTATGCGCAGCGGGTCCATCTCCGGGGCCAGACTGCGAATTTTTTGGCTTCTTAACATAATATTTTCTCCTAAAGAATCATTCTTTTCGTTTTTTTGGGAAATTGAAACACATATCGGCTGCCCGTCCAGTTTAAATGGACGTTGTCTTTTAAAAATTCCTTCAGCTCCGGAAGGTTGTCGGCTGTGCTTTTCTCAAAGATGAACGCAGCCTTGTTCTGGTAAAAAAAGTAACCGTACTGGCCGTCCTCCACCAGGCGGGTGATCTGATTATAGGGGATCGTCTCCTGATGTCCGCCGGTGGTCACACAGATTTCCTTGTCTGTAAATGCGTATTTGATGGTCGGCATGCGTCCGTTCAGCTGTTTTATGGCCTCCTCGGCCAGCTGTTTCGGGCGGTGCCTGTTGATTATAAAAAACCAGCAGCCAAGAAAACTGAGAATGATGGTGCTGACCCTTCCGATCTTGCTCTGCAGCATAATCGCCAGTACCACCAGCAGGACGCTTCCAGTGCTGCAGATCAGATTCAGAACAGGATGGCATATCTTATCCTGGCATTCCATTAGCCTTTTAATTGAATTTTCTGTATGAACAATTTGAGCAGTATATGGTTTCATGTTAATTTCCTTTTTATGGAGTCTGCAGAGAACCATCCTGGTTGCGCGTCTGCGTCCAGGTGGTAACATCGATGCAGCATGGATACTTGGCCGCTTCCATTTCGTTTATATCGATCCCAAGACCCGGCTTATCATTGGCGTATACAAAACCGTCGCCGCCATACTCCGGAGTCCCTGTAAATACTTCCTCCAAAGCGCCCTCGTGATACTCTCCGGCGGCCAGGAATCCGGCGATATTGCCGATACTCCACTCCTGTAGCCCCAGGTTCTGAACGGCCAGATCGATATGGATATTGGCCGCCTTGGCTATGGGTGACATATCGCTGGGACCGTGCCAGCAGGTTCTCACACCGCAGGGCTCTGCAAATGAAGCCATCCGCCGGGCAGGAGTGATTCCACCGATATCGGATATATGGGCGCGGACGAAATCAACGCTGTGTTCCATGACTGACTTCTGCCACTCGTTGACATTGACATATAACTCACCCAGGGCAAGGGGCGTTGTACAGTAGTTGTGAATCTCCCGCAGCCATCCCACATTTTCCGGCGATACCACATCTTCCAGGAAAAACAGATGATAGGGGTCTAATGCATGGCAGAACTCGCGGGCCTTGGAGGGATGAATCCTCTCATGGACGTCGTGGACAAATTCAATTTCCTCTCCATACTTCACACGCAGATGTTCAAACATCGCGATGGTCTGTCTCATGTAGCCGCTGCTGTCAATATAGACGCCAGGCTGGCCGCCTTTGGCCGCTCCTGCCGGAACAGACTCAAAACCGTTTCCGCCATAGCAGTTAATCTGGCACCGGATATGCTTAAATCCCTGTTCGATCCATCTGTCGATCTTATCGCAGAGTTCAGGCAGATCTTTGCCGTCGGCATGGGTATAGACAGGAACTCCTGCTCTCACCTTACCGCCGAACAATTCATAGACCGGCATGCCGGCCATCTTGCCCTTGATATCCCAGAGGGCCATATCGATGCCGGATATGGCATTGTTTTCGATCGGTCCGCTTCGCCAGTAACCATTCTGGTGCATAAGCTGCCATAAATCCGTGATATCACTCACCGGACGTCCGATCAGGAGCGGTTTTAGATATGTTTCGATTAAATGCTGGACTGTGGCGTACCGGTAACAAAAGGTAGAACAGCCGATGCCGTATAAACCGGGTTCAGATGTCTCAACTTTAACCACAAGAAGATTAATCCCCTCCGGAGTGGTTGCAATCGTGCGTACATTCGCAATTGTTATTGCCATTCATAGCCTCCTTAAATTGTATTTAGTTGTAATACAAGTTTTAAGTTAAGGTAATAGTAATCATTACAAGACAAAAAGTCAATAATAACCGATACAGGTTTTGCGATTTTGTGCAAAATAACATGTTTGGACACCAAAACAAGTCGTTTTTCACAAAGTGCACAAAAATAAGCTTAAAACATTGATAAACATATCAAAATGTGTAATAATGCAAATAGTTGTAATACAAGTTGCACAGCTGAAAATTACAAAAAAGGGAGAAAAAAACATGAAAAAGAAATTGGCAGCATTACTCGCAACCACTTTAGTAGTATCTTCACTTACAGGATGTCTCAACAATACACCGCCTGAAACAAAGGCTCCGGAGACCAAGGTTGAGACAGAGGCAGCAAAGGAGACGGAAGCAGCTAAGGATACGGAGGCGGCCAAGGATACCGAGGCAGCCAAAGAGGAAGCTCCGGCAGACGCCACTTATACCTACAATGTTGACAATCTTGGTGAGCACACCTTCTCATTGTCAACGACAGCATCCTCTGGCAGCGCTCTTGCAGACGTAACCCATCATTTTGCAGACAAGGTTTCCGAACTTTCCGGCGGAAAGATGAAAGTGGATGTATATGAGGGTTCCGCACTGGGAAGCGAGGCTCAGAACCTTGAAGCACTTACCGCAGGTACTCTGGATATAACAGTTATCGCAGTTGAGTTCTATGTAAACTCTATTCCTCAGGTAGGAGCAGCTATCCTGCCCTATATGTACGATGATTACGATCAGGTTCAGAAGGTATTGGAAGGCGAAGCAGGCCAGTATACGTCACAGCAGTTCTTAGACGTAGCGAAGGTTAAGAACTTAGGATATTATGTAATGGCATTCCGTAACATGTACACCACGAAGCCGATCAAGACGGTAGACGACATGGCGGAAATGAAGATCCGTGTACCGGAGTCTTCACTTTACGTTGATACCTTCAAGATGCTGGGCGCAGCACCCACACCGCTTCCTATGGGCGAGGTTTACACAGCTATCGATACGGGCGTTGTAAGCGGTCTTGAGAACACACCGGATACCTGTCTGAACAACTCCTTCTTTGAAGTTGCCAAGTATTTTAATATGACAAACCACTTAAACGCACCGACCACATTCTCCATGTCAGCAAAGGTATTTGATTCACTGAACGAGGATGAGCAGAACTTACTGTTAGAGGCTGGCCTCCAGGGTTCCCGTTACGGCTTAGAGTCCACAAAGACCTCCGATGCGGAATACCGCCAGCAGTTAAAGGATAAAGATATGGAGTTTGTAGAGTCCGATGTGGAATCCATGAGAGCAAAGATTGACTACACCGCATATCCCTTCATGCAGTCCGATGAAGCGAAGACTCTGTTTGATCTGATCCAGAAAACAAAATAATAAGCACTGTTAATACTTGTTGGGCGGGCAGCCGGCGCTGCCCGCCCGATCAATTTACAGAAAGGAAATATGATGTGGCGATCATGCCCACATCATGGGACAATATTATGTGGGAGCAATTAAAAAAGCTGACAAAGGTGATCGATAATATTCTTATGGCGCTCATCATTGTCCTGTTTCTACTGATGTTCGGCATCACAAACCTAAATGTTATCACGCGCTATTTCTTTAATAATCCGATCACATTTTCCGTTGAAATGGGACGTTACTGCTTTGTGTCAATCATATTTCTTGGCGCCATCTTTACTACAAAAGAAGACAGACATATACAGGTAGACTTTTTCACAGGTATGTTTCCGGAAAAACTCAGATGTTTTATGGAACAGGTAGGCAGGCTGCTTATGGCTTTCTTTTTTGTCATAGTCACGTTCTACACCTGCAGGATGGCCTGGGCCAACATGCATGTAAAATCATCCGCCATGCAGATTCCTATGGCAGTTCCGTATTTTATCATGGCATTCGGAAGCGCCGGTATTGCGCTGGAATCCATTGTGAATATGGTTCTGTATCATAAGGGACTGAAAAAGAAAAAGAGAACGATAGAGGAAGAGGAGGATGCATTATCATGATTATATTATTAGTTTCCTTTTTTGTGCTGCTTCTCCTGGGAATCCCGGTGGCAGCCGTTATGGGGCTTTCCTCTATGTTTTATCTGCTGAGCAGGGGCGCGGATCTGCTGACGATCCCTCAGAGGATGTTCGCCGGGGCTGATTCCTTCTCCCTGATGGCGATTCCGCTCTATATCTTCGCCGGTGAGATCATGAACCGCTGTGGAATTACCCGAAGAATCTTTAATTTTGCATCAGAGATCGTCGGCTATCTGTCCGGCGGCCTGGCACTGGTCAATGTTCTTGCGTCCACCATGTTTGCAGGAATTTCAGGTTCCACCTCTGCCGACGTTGCATCCCTGGGCGTGATGGAGATATCGGGCATGACCGAGGCCGGATACAGCCGTTCTTACTCTACGGCTATCACCTGCGCCTCCGCTACGATTGGCTCTATCATCCCTCCGTCGATCCTGATGGTGCTTTATTCATCCATAACCGGTATCTCATGCGGAAAGCTGTTCATGGCGGGTATGATTCCGGGACTTATGGTCTGTGGATCGCAGATGCTTTACTGCTACATAAAAGCGAAAAGAGATCCTGAAAACTGTGACGGAAACTATCGGCCTACATTCAATGTCAAACACCTTTTCTCGGCTGCCAAGGATGCGATTCCGGCTATGATTATGCCGCTTATTATCATCGGCGGAACCCTCTCCGGTGTGTTTACGGCTACTGAGGCCGGTGCGGTGGCTGGTTTATACGGTGTGATTGTGGGTGTATTCTATTACAGAGAGTTCCACTTTAACGATCTGATTGAGACTATTAAATCTACGGCATTTACTGTGGGACAGAGTTCTTTGATTTTTGCATCCACCAGCGTGTTCAGCTACTGTATCGCCATACTGCAGCTTCCCAACAAGCTGAGCATGATGATCTCCGGCGTGACCACCAACCCGTATATCGTGATGCTGCTTATGATCTTAGCGATGATGTGTATCGGCTGTTTCATGGATACCACACCCGCGGCGATTATCATGGTACCGATCTTCCAGCCGTTGACTGCAAGCTTCGGATTCGACGCGATCCACTTTGGTATGGTTATGATTCTCACCTTCATCTTTGGTGGAATCACACCCCCCTGTAGGAGCGACGCTGTTTATCGCAAGCTCGGTAGGAAATGTGTCGCTGGCCAAGCTGGTGAAGGACATGTGGCCGTTGATACTGCTATTCTTTGTAGTCATGATGATGGTTGCATACATCCCACAGTTATCGACGTTCCTTCCCGCATTGATCTCCTAATTAATAGAGCACCATATCTGTCTTGTGAATAGATATGGTGCTTTTTTGCCTTTACTTCTTCTCGCCCTTAGGGTCAAACAGTTCGCTGACCATGTGGGTTTTCATAATGTTGCGGGCCTGCTCGCAGCTGCGTTGGGATATGGCTTCGGCTATTCTGAGATGAAAATAGATACCGCCATAATAGCCGAAAACCCGGTTGATATTGAGGCAGATGGTCTGGTCCAGCAGTTGGTTCATCACATTGGAGATGATGGGGTTGCCGATGAATTCGGCCAATGTCATATGAAACTGGGCGTCCAGCCGGGCAAACTGTTCCTGATGTCCGACTGCGGCCTTTAACTGTTCATTGAGCCGGCTGAGATCTTCGATCAACTCCGGAGTCGCCCTCGACGCTGCCTCATAAGCGATCTCCGGTTCGATGATGGAGCGGGCCGCGCGTATGGTGACCATATCTGTCAGCAGAGCCGTATCCAGATAATGTCCCTTGCCAAACAGGGACATATCGGTGGAGCGCACGAATGTCCCGCGCCCGTGCTGGCTCTCTAAGATTCCCAGCACATTAAAACGCTGCAGGGCGGCGCGGACGCTTCCGCGGCCGACTCCCAGTTCATTGCACAGCTCATTCTCAGATGGAATCTTGGAATTGAGGGGCCAGTTGCCGTCTTTGATCTGCTGCTTCATATATTTGACGATCTCTTCTACCACTATCTTATCTTTTTTCATAGTCACTCCCGGACAACTTTTATAACTATATTTTAACAGCTTTCAACGGAGACATCCAGACTATATTTATATCCTTGTTTGATAAAATGCACAAAATCACTCTCGATTTTCCGGTAATTTACACATAGACGATATTCTAAAAATATGTTACTGTACATAAGTAAACAAAATATCACATACAGTTAGACATGTGACTGGTAATGCAGGCAGGATCTGGCGAAAAACGATTACTATCTTTAGTAGTGTTTTTCTATCGGATTTTTTATTGCAAATTTTTGGCCAAAATTGCAAAACGCACAAACTTATGATCTCAAAATAAAAGGAGAAAAACAGTATGAAAGACTATGCAAAGTTAGCCGTTGATATCCTGAAATTGATTGGCGGCGATAAAAATGTGCTGCATTTGGAGCATTGTTCTACCCGGCTGCGTTTTACACTGGCGGATTACAGTAAGGTTCAGGTAGATAAACTCAAGGCTGTGAAAGGCGTTATGAGCGTGATCATGACGGGACAATGTCAGGTTGTCATCGGCAATGATGTGGTGGAGGTATATGATGAGCTGATGAAGGTGGGGAAATTCGGAGATGGTAATGCACCCGCCGTATCCTCTGCAGAAAAGAAAAAGATAGGCCCCGTTATCTTTGATTTTATCGTGGGAGTTTTCCAGCCCCTGATTCCAGCCATCGCCGGCGCGGGAATATTAAAAGCATTTTTGACGGTGTGTACGTTAATCGGAATCATGGGAAGCGAGGACGTGATCTACAGAGTTCTTTTCTACGCGGCGGATTCCGCCCTGTATTTCCTGCCGCTGATGGTTGCGGTTACGGCCTCCTCCAAATTAAAATGCAACCGTCTGGTGGCGTTATCTGCTGTAGGCGCTCTGATTCTTCCGGATATGACCGGCATGATTGCGGACGGAGCTTCCCTGTTTGGAATGACGATCCAGAATATCGCTTATTCCTATCAGGTGTTCCCGGCTATTCTGAGCGTTTTGTTTCTGGCGCTGGTAGAAAAATATGCGACTAAGATCAGCCCGAAACCAATCCGCGTATTCCTTGTGCCGTTAATCTGCTTCGTGATCGTCGTACCGGTTACTCTGCTTATCCTGGGACCGGCGGGTTATATGGCAGGTTCTGTGATGACAAAAATCATCCTCGGTATGTACGGTACGTTTGGCTGGATTGCTGTAGCAGTCCTGGCAGCCATCCTGCCGTTTATGATTTCCACAGGTATGCACAAGGCGCTGGTGCCTTACGCAGTGTCATCTATCACGGAACTGGGATATGAGATGCTCTATATGTCCGCGTCTCTGGCTCACAACATATCTGAGAGCGGCGCCTGCTTTGCGGTTGCGCTGCGCAGCAAGGACGAAGACTTAAAGTCCACCGCACTTTCCGCAGCCATATCCGCGCTGTTTGGAATCACGGAACCGGCTCTTTACGGTGTGACTTTACAAAATAAACGGGCGCTGAAGGGTGTAATCGCCGGAAGCTTTATCTCCGGAGTCGCTCTCGGACTGACGGCGGTCAAAGCGTTTGTGGCTATGGGACCGGGACTTGCAGGCATGGCGATGTTCGTAGACCCTGAAAACAGCCGGAATATCGTATGGGCCTTTGTGGGCTTCGGTCTTGCCCTGGGCAGCTCGTTCCTGTTCACGTTTATTACATACAGGGAAAAGACAGAAAAGCAGGAGAGTATGGAGAACGGACCGGAAACAGAGGGATTTTCTCTTGTCAGTCCGATGGACGGGAAGGCCATCCCCCTGTCTGAGGTTCACGATGAGGTGTTCAGTTCGGAGGTTCTCGGAAAAGGAATCGCCATAATCCCGGAAACAGGAGAATTATACGCTCCGGCGGACGGTGTGATCAGCACGGTTGTCGATACGGGACACGCTATATCCATGGTTGCGTCCTCGGGGGCGGAGATTCTCATGCACATCGGCATGGACACGGTAAAGATGGAGGGAGAAGGCTTTGAGGCGGCAGTTCAGGACGGCGAGGAGGTAAAGGCCGGCCAGCTGCTTATGAAGTTTGACATGGATCTGATCCGGGCAGCAGGATATGAGCTGACGACCCCTGTCCTGATTCTGAATACGGATAAGTTTTCCGTCAAAAAGACACAGACGGGAAATGTGAAAAGAGGAGCTGTTATCATAGAAACGGAGGTAAAATCATGAGTTTTCCAAAAGGATTTTTGTGGGGCGGCGCAATCGCTGCAAACCAGCTGGAGGGTGCGTGGAATGTAGACGGAAAGGGCTGGTCAGTGGCGGATATTGCATCTTACAAGCCCAATGTTGATGTGAAGGAATACCAGAAGCACGTGGCAGTTACCACGGAGAGCATCCGGGCTGCGATGGAGGATCAGGACGATACTTACTATCCCAAGAGACGGGGCAACGATTTTTATCACCGCTATAAAGAGGATTTGGGCCTGTTCGCCGAGATGGGATTCAAGGTTCTCAGACTGTCCATCGCTTGGAGCAGAATCTACCCCACCGGCGAGGAGCTGACGCCCAACGAGAAGGGCCTGGAATTTTATGACCGGGTATTTGCGGAGATGAAGCGACTGGGAATCAGGCCGCTGGTGACATTATCCCACTATGAGATGCCGCTGAATCTGGCGTTAAAATATAATGGATGGGAGGACAGGAGAGTTGTTGACTGTTTCGTCAGATTCTGCCATACTGTATTTGAGCGATACCAGAATGATGTAAAAGACTGGCTGACCTTCAATGAAATTGACAGCGTCATCCGTCATCCCTTTACCACGGCCGGAATCATACCAGACCGGGTGCCGGAGGAAAAGTTTCTGGAGGTATGCTATCAGGCTCTCCATCACCAGTTTATAGCAAGCGCACTGGTAACCAAGGACTGCCACCAGATCATCCCCGATTCCAGGGTTGGCTGTATGCTGACAAAGCTTACGACCTACGCCAGGACCTGCGCCCCGGAGGATGAGATCGCAACTCAGAAGAAAAATCTGGAGAATCTGTTTTATGCGGATGTACAGGTATTCGGCGAGTATCCCCGCCTGATTTTGAAGCGGTTTGAGCGGGAGGGAATACACATCCACATGGAGCCAGAGGATGCCCGGATTCTTAAAGAGGGCTGTGTGGATTTTGTCTCCTTCAGCTATTATATGAGTATGACGGAATCGGTAGATCCCAACGCGGAGCGGACGCCGGGCAACACGGTGCTGGGTGTGAAAAATCCGTATCTAAAGACAAGCGACTGGGGATGGCAGATCGATCCCATAGGATTGAGATACAGTCTGATTGAGCTTTATGACCGTTACCGCAAACCTCTGATGGTGGTGGAAAACGGTATGGGAGCCAGGGACCAGATCGGGGAGGATGGAGCAATCCATGATCCGTACCGAATCCAGTATTTCCGTGAGCACATCCAGGAGATGGGGAAGGCTATCGACGAGGGTGTCGAGATGATCGGCTATACAAGCTGGGCGCCGATTGACTTAATCAGCGCCTCTACAAACCAGATGAGCAAACGGTACGGCTTTATCTATGTGGATGCGGATGATATGGGGAACGGAACCTATGACCGCAGCAGAAAGGACAGCTTCTATTGGTATAAGAAGGTAATCGCAAGTAACGGAAGCGATTTGTCGTAATAACACTTGTCACAGCCTATAGGGGGATATGATGAAGATTATTAAGGTTCTTAACAGCAGCGTAATCCTTGCGTCGGACGAACATGGAGACGAATGCATCCTGCTGGGAAAAGGAATCGGATATGGCAAAAAGAATGGGGAGGAGATCGGCTCCGGCGTGGTTGACCAGATCTTTATTCCGCTGGCAAACCCCGAGGCGAAGGGGATGCTGGAGCTTTTTTCCTCCATACCGCCTGTCTATCTGGAGCTGACCCAGGAGGTGGTCCGCTATGCCGAGGAGCAGCTGAAAACTCAGCTTAATGAACATATCTACCTGATATTGACCGACCATCTGCATTTTGCGGCGGAGCGTCTGGAGAAGGGCATCGTTGTCACAAACTGGGTGTTTTGGGAGATCAAGAATTTTTACAAATCGGAATACGAGATCGGTCTCCACGCCTTGGAGCTTGTGAATAAGCGTTTAAATATCGAGCTTCCCCAGGAGGAAGCCGCAAACATAGCTTTCCACCTGGTAAACGCGCAGAAAGATCCCGACAGCCACCACGATGCCATGAAGGCGGCAAAGATCATGGGGGAAGTGGTCAATATCGTTGTTTACGCCATACGGCGCAAGGTGGACAGAGACAGCATCCATTATAACCGTTTTATCAGCCACATGCATTTTTTTACAGAGTGTTACCTGGCGGGAAAACTGCTGGACAACGACAATCCCTTTCTCTACGACCAGATGGCCAACATGTACCCGGAGGCCATGGAATGTGCGGAGAAAATCAGGACATTTTTTATAAAAACCTACACGACGGCGCTGCCGAATGAGGAGGTGGCGTATCTGGCGCTGCACATTGCAAGGCTTATGCAGTGAGAGAATGGGATTCAGATATCTGGTCAACCGCTGTGAGCACGTCTGCGGCAGATTCCGATCAAAGATATCCCCAACAGATAAACCGCGCATATCGCAAAGAAGAATACAGTATTCTGCCTCAGCACATCTTCAGATTTGTTGGAATTCATGCCCAGAAGCATTTGGGAATAGGGCCAGAGAAGGCCAGCCTTTGTATTGGCGGCAATCATACCTGTAACGCCACCCACTAGGCCGACGGCAATGGGGGTGGCGAAGTTTCGTATTTCGGTTGCAATCAAAAATTGCAGGGAGGCAATCACAAAGGCGCCGGCCAGGCCGCGAACCATCCAGAAACAGAGATCAGAAGGCGGAAGATCCGGCAGGCCGATGATTTTCCCGGAGGCAATGAAGAGCAGGGCAAACCATATCTGTGTTAGTCCGGAGATGACGCATACCAGGATGAACTTGGAGAGGTAGATGGTGTGATATGGTACAGGGCAGGCGAACAGGGTATTCCGGCAATTGTTAAAATTCTCATATCTCCATAGAAATGAGCAGTATGCGCCAATCAAGGGCGCGAAGAAGAACGTGGCATAGAATAATGTCACCTGGGTCCAGTAGGAATACCACCCGGATTTCAACAAATCCAGATTGGACAGGTAATTTCCCGCCCCAAGCAGGATCGGTATAACCGGAATCAGAAGAAAGGCAGGCCATATCAGGGTCCCTTTGCATTTCATACGTTCACAGATAATTGCTTTTTCTATCATCAGATTTTCCTCCTCACATGGTCTCGCGGACAATTTCTAAAAAATGCTTTTGCCCGTAACGGTACAGAATTATGATTGCGGCAGTCAGGACGGCCATCCAGAGAAAAGGATACATATCCCAGGAATAGGCAGTGTACCGTGTGGACTCGTCATAAATATATCCCGTATTACACAGTGCTGCATAGTATCCCCATGGGATCAGATAGCGCAGCGGCCATCTGTTTAAAAACCAGGAAAACAGTCCTGTAAATGTGCCTCCTATGCTTATGAAGATGGGCGTCAGCTGGTTGGTGAATCTAAGGGAGAGGTTCAGCTGAAGAATAAATATGCACAGGGAAGTCAGACATATGGTGGTAAAATATCCTGGCAGATGGGATATGGCCCCGGCTCCGTATGGCTGTGAAATGACCCAGAACAGGACAGTCTGCATCAGACTGAACATGATAATATAAAAACTTCCGGCAATTACTTTGCCGCGGTAGATGTGTTCCGGTTTCTGCATGGTGCAGAGCCATTTGTAAGTATTACCTGTCTGCTCCATATCGCACATCCGGCTGGCCAGGGCCGCCATGATAATGGGGCACAGGATAGTGTTCATCAGAAGCAGATTAGTGTACACCATGGCGCTCACATCGTTCAGACGGGAGACGTCCAAGTCGTCCATACACCAGTACGTCCAGGCCGCAATGAGGGCAAATATCATCAGGAACAGAAGCGGGACGCGTCGGTGGCGCAGCTTGCGCATCTCCAGGAAAAATTCTGTTTTTTTACTCATAATCCCGCCTCCTTCACCATGCTAAGATAGATATCCTCCAGGTTTTGCCGCTTCTCCTCGGCCCGGTATAAATCAATTCCGTGATCTAACAGGCTTCGGAATATCTGCGCCAGCTTATGATCCGGAAGGAAGGGAAGATGAAGGCCATCAGTCCCGGTATAACAGACTCCGTCCGGGGCGGCGACGTCCTCACTTTTCCACAGAAGGGCGGCAGCACCTGCATCGTCAGAGGTGCGCAGATAGATCTGCCGCGAGCTGCGCGCCTGGAGCATGGACAGGGAATCCTGGAATATCAGCTGCCCGTCCGATATGATGCCGATATGATCGGCGGTCTGTTCCATTTCCGACAATAGGTGGCTGGATACCATTACCGTCATTCCAAAATGTTTCGGAAGACTCTTGATTAGCTCACGCATCTCATGAATGCCAGCCGGGTCCAGTCCATTGGTTGGCTCATCTAAAAGCACCAGTTTGGGAGCTCCTAAAAGAGCGTTTGCCAGGCCAAGGCGCTGCTTCATACCCAGGGAATAATGTGCAGTCCGTTTCTTTTTTTGTCCGTCCAGGCGAACGATGGACAGGACCCGGTCAATCTCTGTGTAAGGGAGTCCCCTCAGCATACAACTGATCTGAAGATTTTCATATGCGGTAAGATTACCATAATAAGAAGGTGTTTCAATTAGAGATCCTACCTGCTTCAGGATGGTAATGCGGCTGCGATCATTAAATTCCGTGCCATGGATACGGATGCTGCCGCCGTCTCTGTTGATTAGACCCAGTAGCATTTTCATGGTCGTGCTTTTGCCCGCGCCATTAGGTCCCAAAAATCCATAGATGGTGCCCTCAGGAATGTGAAGGTCCAGGTGGTCCACGGCTGAAACACCACGGTAGGTCTTGGTTAGCTGGCTGGTTTCAATAATATATGGTTCCATTTTAATATCCTCCTTTTATATAAGCTTCAGGATAACAGAGTATCCTTATGCGTTCCTTTCTCCCACCTTAAATTTACCTTAAATGATTAAAAAATGATTCCCTGTTACGGTAAATCAACTATAATGAATCTAAAGGCAGGTGATAAGGATGAAGCTTAGGGAAGCACGTATTTTAGTGGTAGATGACAACCGGGAGTTGTGCAGTCTGGTGGAGAATATCTGTAAGCAGGATGGCTTTATTCATGTAGAAACGGCTCTTTCCTGCCATGAGGCGGAGGTGCGGATAGAAAATGGGGTTGTGGATTTCTTGATTCTGGATGTTAATATGCCGTTTGAGGATGGATTTTCTTTTTTCCAGCGGATTAAAACAGTGCTGGAAAAGAGGCGTATTCCGGTTCTGTTCCTCTCCGCGCGGGACCAGGACGAGGACAGGCTTCAGGGATTGGATCTGGGGGCGGATGACTATATGACAAAACCGTTCCTTCCCAGGGAGCTTGTACTACGCATCTCAGCGATCTTAAAACGGACCTATCGGTTAGATGAGCAGTTAGAGTGCTATCGGCTGGGGAACAGGGAGGTGGATCTATCTGCGGGCGTGGTGAAGATTCTGGACGGCTCAGGGAGAACGATCTCCCTGACAAATAAGGAATACCAGCTTTTGAAACTATTTTTGGAAAACCGCGGCAGGATTCTGACCTTTGATGTCCTGTCGGAATCGGTCTGGGGAGAGAACTATTTTGATTATGAGAATACGCTGATGGTGCATATTCGTAAACTGCGGGAAAAGATAGAGGAGAAGCCGTCAGAACCGACATTTTTAATTACGGTGAAAGGATTGGGGTATCGGATGAACAGATGAAAAGTCTGATGAGGATTTATTTTAATTATATCGCAACGGCACTGGCGATTATCTTTGCGTTTGTCATACTGCAATTGATATTGCTGGGTATTATTACCTCCAAGCTTTATGTAAATGACAGCGGTGGGGGAAGAGATTCTATTGCCCGGGTATATCAGATGTTGGGTGGAGATGAACAGGAGGTTGTCACTGATCTCCAGGAAATGGGAGTTTCCTTTGCCATGCTTTTGGATGATACAGGAAACTTGGTCTGGAATTATCAACTGCCGGATCATTTAAACCATACATATACAACATCGCAGGTTGCCTCTTTCACACGCTGGTATCTGGATGACTATCCGGTTTATGTATGGGGTGGGGAGAAGGGACTTCTGGTGGTTGGCTATCCTGTGGGGAGTATGTGGAACTATGCGGTCCATCAGGACATGGATAAGCTAAAAGGGCTTTTTACATTTCTGACGTTAAGCTTCGTCAGTACACTGGCAGCGGCAGTCCTGATTCTATTGGTATCCGGATTCCGCTACTACAGGCGTATGCGGATTGTTGCGGATGCGATTGGGCAGCTGGCATCCGGCGGGAGCGCCCATCTGGCGGAAACTGGGACCATGAAGGAGATTGCCAGTACCATCAACCGCACCTCCGACCGCCTGACAGCGCAGCGGGAGCAGTTGGAGAAGCGTGATGAGGCACGCACGGAATGGATCAGCGGTGTATCTCATGACATACGGACCCCTCTGTCCCTGGTCATGGGCTATGCGGATATGATAGAGCATCAATCTGATACAGATACGGAAATTCAGAAAAAGGCCGCCTTAATCCGTGCGCAGAGTGTACGTATCCGGAATCTGATTGAGGATCTAAACCTTGCCTCCAAGCTGGAATATAATGTACAGCCTCTGCGCAGAAGAAAGGTTTTTCTGGCAGCGATCCTGCGCAGGGTTGCTGCGGATTTACTGAATTCCATGGAACAGGCGGAGCGTTATCCGTTGTCTGTCTGCATTGAACCTGGATTTGAAACCCTCTCGTTCGAAGCGGATGAGCAGCTTCTGTTCCGGGCATTCCAAAATATCCTTGGCAATTCAATCCGCCATAATGAAGATGGCTGCAGCCTTGGCGTGCGTGCCTGGATGGAAGATGGCTGCGCCCATGTGGCATTTTGTGACAATGGCTGCGGCATCCCTCCGTCCATCTGCCGTTATTTAAACGAGGGGCAGATGCCGGAAGGAAATGTACATCTGATGGGATTGAGAATCGTGAGACAAATTATCATGGCTCATGAGGGGACAATCTGTACGGGGAAAGATGGACATGAAATTGTGATCAGGTTCCAGGAGAGTTGAGAGAGAACCAATGCAATGAAAGGGATGGTTGATGAAATTGATTTCCAGGCGCTCGTGAGCGGTGACTGCGATGCATGCAGTTGTGGAGGAACCTGCGGACTCCGAAGGGACTTTAGAAGGGACCCTCCATATTGAATATATCCTGCAGGGGAATCCGCAGACCGCTTTCCATCAACAGGAAGCGTCCATACACATCAATTTTTTTCACATATCCAGTGACTGAGACATAGGCTCCGCCGGATTTCTTTTCATCCGGCTGGAAGTAGGTGATGGTAAGCTCCGGATGGCGGGAACGCATTTCCTGTAACATCCGGAGCTTTTCGTCCAGCATTGCTTTCGCGGTCTCATCCAGTTCTGCCTTCTCGTCCGTCAGGCGGGCGGTCTCTTTAATCGCAGCCTCGTGGCCGGTGAGGGCGGCGAAAGGGGAAAATTGTGCCGCTCTGTCAGAAACCGGCATATGTGGGTGAACGGCCGAGACATGGTGAGGAAGATGGATGATATCATCATAACAGTGGTTATCTGCGTCCTTTTGGTTCATGATCTGCCCCTTTCTATGGATGGATTAAGCTTTGTGGCCGCCGATCTGCTGGTTGCGCTCCCTGGCGGTTGCGCCCTCCTCCAGATTTATACCTTTTAAAATCGCATTTTTACCGTATTTCTTTTGAATGCCAAGCATGGCCTGTTGCAGCTGCTTTTCGCGTTTGAGCTTCGCTTCGTCTTCCTGTCTGGCTTTCTCTAACGCATCGTAGTCTGTGAACAGATCGAGCTGTTCAAAGGCGGGCTTCTCCCCGGCAGCACTTTCCTCAACGACATGGCAGGCTGTGACATAGATTCGCCTGATCAGCAGATTTTTGTTTACGATTCGGTCGTATAAGTCCATGACGGCATCCGTGATCAGCATGGTTGAGGAGGTCATCCGGCCTATATTGGTAGTTCCGTGAGCATGTTTGGGCATCCTGCGTCCATAGTGGTCTGTCACGATCTCGCCTTTATAAAGCTTGCAGATATCAGGGTTTGTAAGATTATCAATATCATATCCCACAGTGAGAACGATCTGGTCGGTCACAAGTCCCTTGTCTACAAGGTCAAGAACCAACGAGTCAAGCATTTCCCGGACGACCAGCTTTGCTTTCTCATAGTGATACGGACACTGAAGCACCTGACCGGAACCGGTGCTGTTGGCCGACGGCTTGTATGCTTTGACATCCGCCATGGTGCAGGGCTCCCAACCCCAGGCATGGTCAATCAGCAGCTCCGCGTTGACCCCGAACAACTTATAGAGTAAGTCCTCATTATAATACTCATTGGGTTTTCCGATGGAGCAGCGGGCCACATCGCCCATGGTATAGATTCCATGCTCTTCCAGTTTCCTTGCATATCCCTTACCTATGCGCCAGAAATCAGTCAGTGGCCGGTGATTCCACAGGATACGGCGATAGGACATCTCATCCAATTCGGCTATCTGTGCCCCGTTCTGGTCCGGCTCAATGCGCTTCGCCACGATATCCATGGCAATCTTACACAGATACATATTGGTGCCGATTCCGGCAGTGGCCGTGATTCCCGTGGCCAGGAAGATATCCCGGATCATCTTCAGCGCCAGCTCACGGGCAGTAACATGATAGGTATCCAGGTAATTGGTGACATCCATGATTACCTCGTCAATGGAATATACGTGAATATCCTCAGGCGCAATATACTTTAAGTATAATTGATAAATCCGGGTACTATATTCCATATAAAATGCCATACGGGGCGGAGCCGTGATGTATGAAACAGACAGTTCCGGGGAAGCCTTCAATTCATCAGAATTCCAGGACGAACCGGTAAAGGAGTGTCCTGGAGCCCTATTCCGTCTTTTCTCATTGGCCTCCCGAACCTTCTGCACCACCTCAAACAATCTAGGACGCCCAGGAATCCCATAGGCTTTCAAGGCCGGCGATACGGCAAGACAGATAGTCTTTTCAGTACGGCTTTCATCGGCTACCACTAAATTCGTAGTCAAAGGGTCAAGCTGCCGTTCTCTGCACTCTACGGAAGCGTAGAATGATTTCAAGTCAATGGCAATATAAACGCGATTTTCCTCTGACATCGTTGCCCCCTCCATGGTTGAGTTCCAAACTGCAAAGTTACCAGCTCTAAATAAGTTGATTTTATATCAGATACATTGAAAATACAACCTAAAAATGTTGGAAATGGGAACCGTGTGGTGATAAATTGTCTCTTGTATTTAAAAGAATATTTGATACAATAAAGGGGTAAGTTAAAGGGGTAAGTTAAAGGGGTAAGTTATTTATAAAGTCAGGAGGTTATCATGGCGCTGCCAATTAATATTACAGACCTAATCAACCGGCGCGTGGTGGAAAGTGCGCGCATTGAATATAAGGGGGACTGGAACCCCGAACCAATTTTGCACTCTATATGTGCATTTGCAAATGATATTAATAACTGGGGTGGTGGGTATATTATTATTGGGATCGAGGAAGAAAACGGCATGCCACAGTTCCCGGTGAAAGGACTTGAAAAAAGTTCAATCGACCGTATTAATAAAGAACTGCTGCAAAAATGTAATTTGATTGAGCCGCGTTATATTCCTATTGTAGAACAGACTGCTTTAGATGGGAAGGAGATCATTATTTTGTGGATACCGGGTGGAGTGGACCGCCCTTATAAGTGCCCCACGGCTTTTCCAACGGCAAAAGCAATTAAAGCTGACAAGGCGTACTATATCCGGAAAATGTCCAACAGTATCCGGGCAAACCTGTTGGAGGAAAAAGAGCTGTTTATGCTGGCGAACAACCAGCCATACGATGACCGTCCAAACTTGACTGCAAAAGTAGAGGATATGAAAACCAGTCTGATTTCAGAATTTCTCTATGCCGTCAACAGTGATTTGTATGAACGATCTCTCATACAACCGATTGTAGAGATTGCTTCTTCTATGCGTCTGATTGGCGGTCCTACTGAAATGAAGCGTCCGCTCAATGTGGGGCTGATGTTCTTTCATGAACGCCCAGATGATTTTTTTCCATATGCTCGTATTGAAGTGGTGGATAAACCTGATCCTACTGGCATTGGAATGACAGAGAAGATTTTTACAGGTCCTTTGGACCGACAGCTTCGGGATGCCCTCAGTTATATCAAAAATTATATTATTAAAGAAAAGATAATTAAAGTTGCGGGTCAGGCTGAAGCGGAGCGCATATTCAATCTACCATATGCGGCAGTGGAAGAAAGTTTGTCAAATGCGGTATATCATAAATCATATCAGATTGGGGAGCCTATCACTGTGACAATGACACCGGACAGAATGGAAATCACCAGTCTGCCGGGACCGGACCGAACCATCACAAACGATGACCTGAAAAATCGCCGCATGGTTTCACGGCGTTATCGTAACCGCCGAATCGGTGATTTCCTGAAAGAATTGAAATTGGTAGAGGGACGCAACACCGGAATCCCAACGATCCTGCGCGCGATGGAAACTAATGGTTCCGATCTGCCCATGTTTGAGACAGACGAAGAAAGAACATACTTTACGGTAATTCTGCCTGTTCATAAAAGATTTCTTGTCTCAGAAACAGAAAATTCGAAGAACAAACAACGCCGGAATCTGAAAGAGATCAAAGCGCTTGTGGTGTTTGCTCTTGAGCAAAACGGCGATCTGTCTTCTTCAGAATTGGCCGCTGAGCTGGGATATACAAAAGTGACAGCAGCGCTGGCGAAAGCAGTAAAGGAACTGATGGCAGAAGGCACGATTACATATTTAGAGCCTGAAAAGGTGCGAAGCCGTAACCAGAAATTGTGTCTTGTAAGGAAAAGCAGTTGAAAGCGGGGGCCGGAGATATCAACAAAAGACAGATGCAACCCTAAGGAAAAGGGCGGCTTCTGTCTTTTGTTATAATGATTATCTAACCAGACGCCTATTGTTTCGCCGTATGTTATGTGGTACTATAGTAAGGTGTCAGTACCGCTGTTAAGAAGGAAATAGACTATGAAGAATTATATTGTGTTTGATCTGGAGTGGAATCAGAGTCCGGATGGGAAGGAATGTTCCAACGATAAGATACCATTTGAGATTATAGAAATAGGCGCTGTGAAGCTGGATAAAAAGCTGAATGTCGTATCGGAGTTCCGTAAGATGATAAAGCCGGAGATCTATCAGGAGATGCATTTTAAGATCTCGGAGGTAACCCATATGAACATGGAGGAGCTGATGAGCCAGGGGGAGGCGTTTCCCGTGGCGGCGGCGGAGTTTATCGAGTGGTGCGGGGAGGATTCCGTATTCTGCACATGGGGGTCCATGGATCTGACGGAGCTGCAGAAGAATCTGGCATATTATGGGATATCCAATCCGTTTCCCTGGCCTCTGTTTTATTTCGATATTCAGAAGCTGTACAGCCTCCTCTATGGGGACGGCAAGATGAAGAGTTCCCTGGATATGGCGGCGGCGGAGTTGAATATCCTGGAGGAGCGGCCGTTCCACAGGGCTTTGGACGATGCCTACTATACGGGCAAGATCATGAGGACCATGAATTTTGATGATATTAAGGATTACCTTTCCCTGGATTATTATCGGGTTCCTCAGACAAAGGATGAGGAGATCTACATGGTGTTCCCCAGCTATTCCAAATATGTATCAAGGGTCTTTGAGACCAAGGAGGATGCCATCGCCGACAAGACGGTGACCGATATGATCTGCTACCGGTGTAAACGGATGCTGAGGAAGAAGATCCGGTGGTTCTCTTCAAACCAGAAGTTTTACTTCGGTCTGGCTGTCTGCCCGGAGCACGGATTTTTAAAGGGAAAAATCCGCATGAAAAAGACCGCGGACGGCAAGGTATTTGCAGTCAGGACCTTAAAGCTGGTGGGTGATGAAGGCGCTGATTTGATCTTTAAAAAGAGAGAAGAGATCCGAAAAAGGCGCAACGAGAAAAACAGACAAAAGAGAAAAAGAGAAAACTGATGAGTGCCGCGAAAGCTAAGACTTTTGCGGCACTTTTGCGTGGTTTTATATGTTGGCGGTCAGACAGATTCTTTCATACGGTAACCCACTCCGATCTCCGTATATATGTAATGAGGTTCCCCTGGATTGGCTTCCAGCTTTCTTCTGATGTGGGCCATGTTTACGCGGAGTATCTGGTTGTCGCCGTCCGTGTAGGGACCCCAGATGTGGCCCAGGATATAGTCGTAGGTCAGCACCTTTCCTGCGTTCTGCGCCAGAAGGGAAACCAGCTTGTATTCGATCTGCGTTAAGTGGACCTCTTTGCCCGCCAGTGTCACCAGTCTCTTATCAAAATCGATCACCAGGTCATCCACCTGATAGACGGGATGGACGCTGCCTGCCAGAGCGCCGCTGTTCTGGCTGTGACGGAGCGCGGTTCTGATCCTTGCCAGCAGCTCGGAGGTTCCAAAGGGCTTGGTGATATAATCGTCTGCCCCTGCGTCCAGAGCATTGACCTTCTCCTTCTCCTGTGTACGCGCTGAGATCACGATGATGGGGACCGGTGAGAATTCACGGACCTGGTTGATGATGTCGATGCCGTCCATGTCCGGAAGTCCCAGATCCAGAAGAATCAGATCGGGGCAGCAGGAGGTAATGATGGACAGCCCTTCCTTGCCGGTATATGCCTTGATCATCTTGTAGTCATGACTGGAGAGAGAGGTTTCTATAAAACTGCAGATATGCTTCTCATCCTCGATAATTAATATGGTGTACTTATGATTCATATGTTTGATCTCCTAAAGGTAATGTGAATGTAAATACCGCTCCGTGTTCATGGTTGGCTGCATGGATCTTTCCGCCATGGGCGATGATAATCGTCTTGCATATGGACAGGCCGATTCCCATGCCCTTGTGGGAGTCGCTTTCCGTGTTGACCGGCGGTGTATAACCGTCAAAGATGGTGTCCAGGTAGGTTTCATTGATTCCGTCCCCATGATCTATGACGGAAAATGTGGCGTTTACCTCATCCACTGTCACAGTCAGCGCCGTCGGCTCCGATGAGTTGGCGTGGTAATAGGCATTTTCCAGAAGATTGATGATCACCTGCTCGATCAGAGTCGCATCCAGAGGAATCATGATAAAATCATCCGGGATGGAGACTTTTACCTGGGCATCGGGAAGCCGTTTGCGAAAACGCTGAACCGCCTCCGAGACCACTTCCTCCAACGGTTCCAGTGTTTTGGTGACGCTGGTTTTGTCATCGCGAATACGGGTGACGGACAGCAGGTTTTCCACCATGTTGAGAAGCCAGTTGGAATCGTCGTAGATCGTCTGCACAAGATCCGCCTTCTCATCGTCTGTAAGCGCCTGTCGGTTGTCTAAGTAGGTAGAGCTGGTGCCGATGATACTGGTCAGAGGCGTTCTCAAATCATGGGAGATGGCCCTTAAAAGATTGGCGCGCATCTTCTCCTTTTCCGCCTCCATCAGAAGCTTTTCCCTCTCGTTGATGATCCGGTTCTTCTCCTTGAGATGGGTGGTCAAGGTGCTGGTGAGAGTGGCGATCACCAACATGCCCACGAAGGTAAGAGGATAGCCCTCCAGCGTAAAATCAAGCTCCATATAAGGGTAGGTAAATACAACATTGACAAAGATAACGGCAAAGGCCGAGGCCACGATACCCGGTACGTAGCCGTCGGTAAATCTGGCTATCAGCATAACCGCCAGCATGTATACGATCGCGATGTTGGTCGTATTCTTCGTGGAGTAGATCAGTGCCGCCGCACCCGCGGTGGCTGCGGACAGAAACACTGCCGTTATGAAGATATTGTGAATGAGATCTTCCCTGGACATCCTCCGCTGGCGGGAATTACTTGTGCTCAATGGTATGCCTCCTTATTGTTTTCGCCGGTTAAAGAAGCGTCCGCGTTTTTTTCGTTTGGCCATATAACTGGACTGCTTCTGCTGAAGAAGGGAATCAAAATCGCTGGCAGAGTACCCCAGATCCTGAAGCCTCTGGCGCCGCTGCTCCCGTCTTACAGACTGCGCGGCCTCCTCCTTCTTCTCCAGATGGATTTTTAACGCGATCAATCCTCCGATGACAGCTCCAAGCCCGACAATTGCAAAGAAGATGATCCAGGCAATAGAGGGGATCGTAAAGCCCTCAAATGCGTTGCCCTTGGGGGTGGCATCCGCTGCTTTGCTCCTTGCCCCTGCAGGAGCTTCCGGCGCAGCAGGTACGCTCTCTGCGGATGGTTCCTGTGCCGCCGGCTGCACAGCGCCGGGGTCGGCTTCTGCCGCGGTGGCGGGAGAGGCTGATGGCTGAGAGTTCGAATCGCTGGCGGAGCTCTCAGGCACAAGGGATGAATTGATACAGAGGAAGGCATTGCCCACTGTGCGTTCCCCATACTTATATTCCACACCCGCCGCCGCGTTCCCGGGAGCCGATGGGCTTAAATCAAATATTAACGAGGACGTTACGTCCGCAAAATCCGCGGCCTTGGGCACGGTTACCAGGTTATTTTCCAGAATCAGATACGGTTCCCGGTCCGTATCGATGCCCAGAATCGTGAGATCATTGTCAACGGTATAGAACGAGGTCTTATAATCGTCCGCATTGAGATTCTTAAAATTCTTAAATCCAAAATCCAGCAGGGAGGAGGTGTCCGTATAGTACGCCGGCGTGGTGCCTTTGAGGATCACGGTGATCAGGCGCATACCGTCCCGCTCGGCGGCGGTTACCAGCGTATTGCCCGCCAAGGTGGTATAACCTGTTTTCCCTCCTATGATGCCGGGATAGTAGACAGACTGGCTCTTTAACATCATCTTGTGGTGGGCGTACATCTTGAGTCCCTCCGTATCCTGCTTGGTAGGAGGCAGCTTATAGTAGGTGGTGGCGTTGATATCCACAAATTCGGGATTGTCAAACGCGGCTTTGGCGATCAAAGCCATATCACGGGCCGTCGTGTAGTGATCTTCGTTGTTAAGGCCGCTGGGGTTGGCAAAATGGGAGTTTGTACAGCCAAGCTCCCTGGCTTTCTCGTTCATCATGTCGGCAAACGCATCCATGGAACCGGCCACGTGCTCAGCCAGCGCATTGGCCGCCTCGTTGGCCGAATTGACCATGAGAGCGTAGAGACAATCCCTCACGCTCAGGGTGTCTCCCTCGCTGAGTCCGGCGTTGCTGCTCTTGGCCTCCACATTGTAGATCGCCTCCTTAGAGCAGGTGATCATATCGTCTAAATCGCTGTTCTCAATCACGATGAGGGCAGTGAGAATCTTTGTGATACTGGCCGGATAATAAGCCTGGTCCGCGTTCTTTTCATAGAGTACGGCCCCTGTTCTGCCGTCGATCAGGATGCCGCTTTCCGCCTGGATGGCAGGGCCCTCGGGCCAGTCGGTATCAGCCAGCGCATCCCGCTGCATGAGACCCGACACGGCGGTCAGGCACAGAAACAATGCAAGTAATTTTTTCATCTATCTTTATCTCCATAATATACTAAGTCATGACAGTAACTGCTTACTGTACAGTATATACTATTTTGGAGGACAAGTAAAGATTGAAATGAGCCTCTGGAATTATTTTGCAGGATATTTACGCTGCTTTAAAATGCAGATCAGGCCGGCCAGGAACATCACCAGAATCGATGTTCCGAACACGATGGCAATGCGCATGGCAGTATCCACAAAAAATTCCTCCGGCACGATGTTTATCAACAAATCTGTGGCCGGATCCAGTATCCAAAGTGAATTAGTGAACAGGATATGGTGGAAAACTATAAAATATTTCGTGAAGTCTGTGGATATTATGGCCGTGAGCGCCGCAAGTACGACAAAAAACAGGACGGTTCCGCCACATACGGCTCTGGGTAGGATGCGCCGGACCTTTGCTCTCAGCGCAAACAGGGCGGCAAGTGAGAGGACGGCCAGCGCCAGGCAGACCTTGCGGATCGTGAGCGCCGCCAGGAATAAATTGCGGACGTCAAACATGTGGTCAATCTCTCTTTGATTAAAAAATTCTCTCTGCTGACCGGCTACGGTTGTCATGATGTTTAGGTTGTCCCGCCCGCCGCGCAGATAGCTCATCATCTCACGAGTCACCTCCAGAAGATCGTCCATCTCCATATCCACAGTCTCCGTGACGTGGTATTTGGCGTATTCCTTCTCAAAAAAACCGGGAGTCCAGTACGTGACCGCCTCCACCGACGTAATCAGTAAAATAATAATAAGGGAAAAGGTACATACTAATCCCAGCAGATATTGAATAAATTTCATGTGAGTTCTCCTCTTTCAATTGATCATTGGTCTACAGTATAAGTATAAGGAGAGGGAAACCGTTTGTCAACGGCGGTGCAAATTGCGGGAAAAGGAGGAATCAGATTATGAGGAAAAGGACAGGAGCACTTTGCTCTCTGTGTCTGGCGGTGTGTCTCACGCTCTCCGCCTGCGCGGGCGGTTCGGCCGGTTTAAAAAAGCAGGAGACTGAACCGGAGACGACGGTCCAGGAGACGGAAGTCTCGGCTTTGGGAAAGAAAGCACAGACGCGGTTGGAGGATGACTACTACGAGGCTGTGAACAGGGAGATATTAAACAAGATTCGGATTCCATCGGATGAGTCGGGATGGACCTGGTTTTATGAGCTGGGAAACCAGGCATATGAGAAGCTGAATCAAATACTGCTGGATATCGTAAAACGCAAGGATCACCTTCAGGAGGGAAGCAGCGAACAGAGGATAGCGGCCGTCTACCTGACCGCCATGGACATTCAGGGCCGTGATCAGGCGGGACTTGGAGGGCTTTCTCCGTATCTTTCCAGGATTACTTCGGCAGCGACGGTGGAAGAGTACGTGGAGGCGCTGGCGTCCATCAGAAAAGAAACCGGATTTGGCAGTCTGATCTCCTGGGAGAGCAGCCCCGATCTTAAGGATTCCTCCGGAACGCCGCCTATGTGACGGAACCGGACCTGGTGCTGGGGAAGGCCATATTAGAGAGCGGGGAGTACCAGGATGTTCAGAATAAATATCAGGTTTATATCGCACAGCTTCTGGAGGGCGCAGGGCAGTCCGGGGAGCAGGCGAGAGCCGCCGCCGGGGAGATATACGGCTTTCAGAAAAAACTGGCGGAAAAAGCATTTTCCCCGTCCGAGGCGGGCAATCCGGCCAGAATCTATCATCCGTTTACGAGGGAAGAGTTAAAAACGCTGTTCACCAACATGGATGTGGACCGCTATCTGGAAACCTCCGGCATGGATCAGGCTGCCGGATATGTGGTGTTTAACCCAGAGCTTGAAGGGCTGGTAAATGAATATCTGACGGAGGAACATCTGCCCTTGTTAAAAAACTATTCCACCTTTATCCTCTTAAATGACACGGCCCAGTATCTGACCGCCCGCATGAGGGACCAGAAAATGCAGTTTCAGAAGCTTCTCAGCGGCAAAGCCCAGGTGTACTCGGATGAAAAGCTGGCGGGGAAGCAGACGCAGAATCTGC
>Ga0192243_10075_pt1 | contig 40959 bp, 42 predicted proteins | sample Koala_Koa27_K3_FD_131233 | JGI IMG/M metagenome (GOLD analysis project Ga0192243, IMG submission 131233) | Enriched cells from koala feces incubated with labeled cellulose particles, San Francisco Zoo, California, United States - Koala_Koa2-7_K3 ... | reverse complement strand
AAAGAAAAAATTTTTTTGATAAAATTTTGAATATAAATAAAGATTAATCAAATTTTAAAAATTCAATTTCAATCATCATATTCATTTTAAAATTATCCTGGAAGAAACTATATAGTTCCTGGTTTCCATAAACTCTAATTTGACCTTCACCATTTGCAGTAGAATATTTTTTTTCAAACAAAATCCCATTGATTTTAAATTTACAAGTACCAGCCTTTTTCTCAATATATTTTTTAACTAATTCAACACCTATGTTAAAATACCCAGTAGTATAATAAGCTTTTTTTAAAATTAAGTTCATTTTAAACATAAAAAATTCTCCTTAAAATTTCATATTTAAGTTATTTATATTTGATTTTTATTCCTAATTTTTTTAATAAGGCTTCATCTACTTTTCCTGTTTGCTTCATTTTGTTATCTTTTTGAAAATCATATATCGCTTTTTCTCCTTTATAGCCCTTCCATAATAAAGCAGTAAAAACTTCATCTTCAGAATAAATCAATTTTTTTTGAGTAGTCTCTTTTTTAGTTTTTTCATCTAATTTAGCTTTTGGTTTTACTAAATTATTAATTTTCTCTTTTTCTATTTTAGTATTTATAGTTTTTGAATTATCCGTCTTTATTTCTTTAGCATTTATAAAAAAATTACTATAGACTACATAACCTGTTAAAAATAAAATAATAACAAAAGCTATTGTTAATATAAAATCTCTTCTATTTACTTTTTTTTCAATATTTTGTTTTTCTTTTTCTAAAGTTTCAATTTTTGAATCATTTTTAGCTTTAAAGTATTCTAATTTATCTTGGAGTGATTTTATATACTTTGCTTTTTTATTTAATTCATCATTTAACAAATCATTTTTACTTTCAAGGTCTTTTATACTTTTTTCTAATTCTTTTTTATCAAATTCATTAATTAAAAAAGCATCTTTATTTACTTTCTTTTCTTTTTTATAATTAATAGAATTTATTTTTCCAATTAGTTTTGAACCAAATTGAAGAGGGACTTTATAATTAATATCTGCTAACTCACATAATAATCTTATATTATCATCTGAATGTCCTACAGCTGTTATAAAAGGAATATTTAAATTAACAACTTCATTACAAAAATCTAAATTATCAAAGAGTTTCATTTTACTTCCTCCACCTTTGATAAATACCAGATAATCATAAATATATCCTTGTTTTTTAGATTCTTCAATTTTTTGCTTTATTTCAGAGATAATATTATGATCTAAAAAAGTAACTCTTAATATATTTTCATCCCTAATTGGGCTAAAACCAAAATATTTTTTTAATTTATCTTTATCTCCTTCAGTTTCATAAATATCATTCAATATGTCAGTTTCAATTATTCCATTGTGTCCTTTTAAACTTGTAATAACTAAAAAATTTACTTTTTCATCATTTTCCAATTTTTGATAAAGCCAATTTTCTGCTTGTTTATTTTTTTCAGATTTAAGCTCCAATAATGATTTTTTTCTATCAAGAGCCACTTTTAACTTAGGAAAATCTTTTTTATTTGAAATCAAAAAAGCTTCTTCAAGTTCCAATCGTGTATATAATTTCATTTTCATAGAATATGTATCAGGATAAGTTGTGAGCTTTCCTTTTATTTCATAAAATTCACCATTTTGAAGGTTCTTTCTCATATCTTCATTTACTATTAGAGTTAATTTATTTTTATTAATATCTTCCAATTCGTCAAAAAATTGTCCATAAAAATTTTTAGCCATATTATTAAAATTATATTTTCCAATCAAAGTTATATTATTTACTTCTATTTGCTTGTACTCTTTCTCTTTCCAAAGAGTTTCACTTTTAAATTCAATAATTTCTTTTTTATTTTCTCCAGAAGATGTTGTAATATTCAATGTTTTTCCTCCTTAAATTTTATTTGCATACCAAAAATAGATTAGCATTTTCTAATCTTTGTTTTTTATAGTTTACTGAAAATTAAATTATAATACATCAAAAACTATCCCAAAATATTGTTTTAGAATAGAACAATCAATTTAATTTTCTAATTTTTAAAATCGTAGTAAATTAGAACATTAATTTTTTGAAGTATTTATTATATAAATATTTTGTAAAATTGATTTTAAAAGCTTTTTTTCTTTCGTTTGATAAAATACTCCAAGAACACATTTGAAATGCGTTAAAATTAAAATTACAAAGCCATAGATATATTTGTAATATGTTTTGAGAGTTACTTTTTATTCGATTTTTAATTTTTCTTTTGCTATTACCTTATATTTAACTATTAATTCATTCTTAAAACCATTATTTGCTAAATATTTTTCTATTTCCTGATAGACTTCTACTGCTGTTTTTATTTCCGCAGTATAATAACTTAATAAATATTTTATTTCTCTGTTTATCATTTTTTCTTGTTTTATAAGGATTTCTTCATCTTCTGTTTTCTGACCCAAATTACAATGCATTATTTTTTTCATAGCAGCTTTAGGAATTACTTGTCTTTCTCCTTTTACTATCTTTGATGAAAATAGTCTTGCTGGGTCTTTTACTCCTGGTGTTGCCTGGATATTATTATATGTTTCTCTTAAATATTCTTCGACTTTCTTTTGTGATGAAAGAGATACCAATAATTTTTTTACTGCTTCCTGGTTAGTCTTTGTAAAATTAATTTTAAATTCTTTAAATAGATTTTCAAAAAAATCAAGGTCAGCTTTTTTCTCCTCTTGATTATCATGATTTTTTATATTTGTTTTATGTTTATATGATTTAAGTTTGTGGCGGAAATTCCACACACTTGTGTGTGGTAGATTCACACACTGGGAACTTTTATGTTTTATAGAGCTTTTGTTCAGTGTGCGATTTTTCTGTACACTGGAAAAAGTTTCTTTTTTAGATTCTATTAGTTCTTGATTTTTTAATATTTCATCTATCAAATCTTGTTTTTTACTTTTACCACTATACTTTATTTTTAAGATTTTACATAACATTCTTAGTTCTGCATAAGAAAGCTTTAATATAGAACTTTCCGTTAATTCAAATGGAGTTTCTAAATTTTCATGGTTAAAAAGTCTATTAAATGATATTTCAATGAATGTTTTATCAGTTGAAAATAGCTTTATAAGCTGTTCATAATTTATTTTGTAATAGGTTTTTTGTGGCATACCTCTTTTTTCTATAGTAAATAAATTATATTCAAGTCCTTCTCGTTTTATCTCTGTTATTCTTGTATTCTTTATTCCAACATAAAGAATTATATCTAAATCTGTAGCATAAAAAAATCCATCTTCAGTCATTGAATAATTTTCTTTGTGATATTTAGCCTGGCTTATTAAATATGATGTTATGGCTGCCAATTCTAAGCCAAAAAATCCTATTAATTTTTTATTAAGATATAATCCTGATTCCCAACTAAGCATATCAAATAAAATATTTTCAAAATTTATATTTAAGTTATTTATATTCATAAAAAACCTCCCTCAAAATATTTGATAATGTCCGATAAAACTGTAAGATAAGAAATAAGTATTGATTATAGTGTAAAAATTATTTTTTTATTTACTTAATTATCGGACTTTATTTTTTTACGTTAAAAAATATATTTTGTGGGATTGTCTTTTAATTTTTTTTATGATAAAATTAATTTAAGACAATCTATCCATAATCTATGGATACTATTTATATAACATTACCGTGTTATATAAAACAAACCACAATAAATGGGTAAAAAAGTTCCTGAAAGTTGACCAGACTGTAGCAGGAGCTTTTTTATTTATCTGACATCTATTCCCATTTTCCATCTCTTGTATTAGCTTTTTTATTAATTTGTCTTAATCTAAATTCAGGTGTAAGAACTTTCCATGCTTCTAATTCTTCTGCTGCTTCTTTATTTCCTTTAGCTGCTTCCTTTTCTAAATCTCCCATTATTTTATCCAACTTTGCTTTAGCTTTTGTATTTACTACTTCATCTCCGAAGTCATAAACTTCAATGATTAAATCATCTTTTTCTTGTTGAGTATATTTTTTTACCTCTCCACAAGCAGCTAATACTCCTATTAATAATAGTCCCAGTAACAATCTTTTCATTTGAATACCTCCTGTTTTAATATATTCAAATTTATTATACCTATTTTCACTCCATTTTTAAAGGCGTTTTAATTAAAATATGGTCTGTATTTTTATTAATTACCTTTAATATTAACTTTTATATATTTAATATTTCTTTATTTTTCTTTAACTATAAATACTGGTTTTGCCTTATATTTTATACTTTTTATTTCTATTGGTCCGAAATATCTCCCATCAAAACTTTTATCCACTTCTGATAATGCTAACACTTCGTTTTCTGATGGTCTTATTTGCTCTTTTTCAAGCTTTGGTAGCTCTCTGTTAAGATTATCCTTGTCATATATCTTCCCCCAGTTTTTAGTGCCAATTATAAGCTCATGGTTTTCTATTTTTATTTCCTCTCCTGGAAGTGCTGCCAATTTTTTCATAAGAGAATCTATATTACTAACATACCCTCTTTTAAACATGAGTTCAGCACTTTTAGGGATTTCAAATACTATTATATCTCCCTTATGTAAATCTACAGGAGGATATAATCTATATATCCCTCTCGGTAAACTTTTTGTTTTATTAATTGTGTAATTTTTTCCTTCAGCTTTTAGTACTCCCATAAATATTAAAAATACTACCAGGATAAAAATTCCTTTATAATCTCTATTTTTTCTTTTTCTCATTTATCTCTACCCCATTTATTTTAGTTGTTCCTCCTGTGTCATAAAAATTATATTTTGGTTCTTTAATTTCCCCTATATTCTGAATCTTTTCTGATGTGTCTGGTCTTACTTCACCTGTAGTTGCTGTTACTCCTTTGTTATTTTCTGTAGATGTTTCTTTCACTGGACTTTTAGCAGCAGTAATATTATTTTTTACTGCTTCCTGTTTTGTGGTTCCACTACCATTATTTTTTCCTGTAACTGCTGTTTTTACTGCTCCCGCAGTCTTTTTAGTCGCAAATTTAGCTCCACTATAAGCCCCACCTACAGTTGCCCCAGCTGCTGTTCCTATTGCTCCACCTAAAGCCGTACCCACTGGACCAAATACGCTTCCCAGTTTAGCTCCCATCTCTCCGCCTCTTTTAGCTCCTTTCATACTTCCAAGTGCCGTTTCTTTCGCTCCTTCTCCACCCGTTTGTAATGCTCCACCAGCTACATTTTGAGCTGTACCAAAGGTTCTTGATAAATTCCTAGTTGCCATTGCAAGTCCTCCAATAGCACTTCCCATAGTTGCTCCTGCACTCATTGCTGGACTACCTGTTAGAATAGATGAAGCTAATTTTGGCATTGAAAGTAAAATTAGTCCTAAAACAATTACTGTTATTGTTATTGGAATTATATTTAATTTACTTATAAATTCATTTGATACTTCTAAATTTGAAATAATTGGTTCACATAAAAGTAACCAAAATTCCATAACAAAAAGCTTAATATTACACCCTATTATTGTTTTAAATATATTTTTGTAATATCCCTCTGTAGTATCCAAAATACCAAATGGAACAAATATTATAGAAATTCCTATCAAAAAATAATATTCAATCCAAGTCATAACAAGACCAAATGCAATCATACAAAAGGCTATTATTATTAACAATGCTATTAATAAATAAGGCCATGTTGTGGGAAAAGCATTAACTCCTTTCTCTACAACCCCCCATGCTAATTTACTACCTTTTGTTATCACACTACTTGGATTTTCTAAATATTTTGAATTTAAAGTTATTCCTGTTGCTAAAGAAGCTACTTTTTGAAAACCTTCTCTTATACTCGTTATAATCCATGAATAATTTAATATTACAAATATTAAATATGAAAATTTCCATGTCTTATTAATTAGATATTTTACTGGATTAAAATTTTCATCTGCTATTAATTTTTTCCCCATCAACATTAAGTCTAATGTTAAAAGTAAAATAAGCATTGCTATAGAACTCATTTTTAAATTTTTAGGAATTACAATTAAGTATTCTATAAATTTATCTAATACATCTGTTAAAAAACTACTGTTTAAACTATCTATTGTCATTTTTTACCACTTTCCATCTCTTGTATTAGCTTTGTTTTTGATTTGCTTTAATTCATATGCTGGATTTGATAAAGAATCTTCTTGAGCCTTATATAGAGCTTCTTTTTGTACTTCTTCCATTATAGCTGCACTTTGTACTTTCAATGAATGAGCCATGAGTACCTTTAGTTCTGATAATACCTCTATTTGATGTCCTGCCATTGTTGCTGTAGCTTGTAATACTTGCTGCTGTCCTTCTGCACTATTTGCAGCACTCATTATCGCTCTTACCCTTTGAGCGTCATTCCCTATTTTTTCAGGATTTGCAAGTCCTACCATTTTCATTCCATCTTGCATAATATTTTTAGTATTATTCAGTAATCTATCTGCTTGAAGAATATAATCTTCAGGAGATAGATTTTTAAAATCCACAAAGTCGTTATAGACATTCTTGAATTGGTTCTGGAAATTCTTATAATCATTTATCTGGCTTTGAATTGTATATTGAGTATCCATAACAAATTTTAAACCATTTTGAAGCTGTTGAAGTTGTCCTGTAGTTAATTCAGTTCCTAGGTTAGCCATATTTCTTAAATCAGCTTCCAGTTGTTTTAGCTGGTCTAGTTTCATGGCTATTTGATTTGTTTCCATTCTTTCTATTATTGCTAATATCTTACCCATTGGTCCTTTACTTCCCCCACCAAACAATGCAAATGAACTAATAGATAGAACTATAAATAATCCAATTAAACAAATTTTTCTTTTCATATTTCTTTCCTCCTTAAAATTTTTAAAAAATTGACTTTTTGAAGATTTATGATATAATTAAGTTACAAACCTGTATGGGTACTTGTAATGTATGTAGATAACGTGATGAGTTTAGCTCTCTCTTTGAGGGAGCTTTTCTCATATTCATAAGTTAGTCACGTTTCTTGTGAATAGTAGAACATACATTACAAGGAGGTTTACTATGATTAAAATTGAGTTTCATTTCAGTAAGAATACTATTGAAGGTGGTACTTTAATAGCTGTTCTTTTAATAGTATTTATTGCTGTTATTACAATTCTATTAATCATTTAGTAACACCTCAAACCCTACGGGGTTGCACTTTCTCTAGCTCTTACCTTATCAGTAAGAGCTTTTTTATCTATCTTTGTGATTTGTTTTTACTTTTTCTTTTTATTTACAAAACCATCTTTTTCAAAATTAATATATGTTCCATTAATCTTTAATTTTAGATACATTTCATATTCTTTTCCATCTTTTTTGCTTACAAACTTGAAAGCTGCTTTTTTTCCTGATAACAGACTTTTTAATTTTGCCTTAGTTACTTTTATTGGGTCATTATAGTGTTTTGTATCTTCCCACATAAAAAACTTGCAGTCTTTATTGGAACAATTATAGAATGTCTTATTTCCTTCTTTAGTTTTCATTTCTCTGATTTTTCCAACTTTGCATAAAGGACATTCCCCTAAATCTTCTTTTAACTCCTCTTTATTTATCTTTTCTATTTCTGTATCAAGTTTTATTATTTCTTCAAGCTCTTTTTTAGTCATTTCTACAACTTCTTGTATATCAACTTCCCCTTTATATACTTTCTTTAAGATCTTACTGAACTCTACAGTTTTGTCTTTGTAGAGGTTTATGTTCAGCTTATCAAGTATTTCTATCAGTTTTTCACCTAGTGGCTCTAAAGTGAAATTAGAGCTTTTTAATGATATATATTTATTTTCTATTGCATTTGCTATTATTGCTGTTCTTGTAGCTGCTGTTCCTATTTCTACACCTTCTAAGATTGCCTTATACTCTTCATCTTCCGTCATTTTCTCTGTTCTGAATGGATTTTCTAAATATATAGCCATATCATCTTCTGTTATCTTCTTTGGAGGACTTGTTTTTTTCTTTGCTGGTTTAAAGTCTACCTTATAACTATCCCCTTCTTTTAATTCAGGAAGATTATTTTCTATCTTTTGTGGTTCATACTTTAGAAATCCTTCTTGTTTTATTGTTTCTCCTTTAAAATTAAATGTTTCTTCCCCTACTTTGATTGTTACTATGACCTGTTTTATAATAGTTTCTTCTTTTAGAAAATTGCTTACAAACCTATTAAATACAGTTTTATAGACAATTTTTTCTTTTTCATCTGTTATATCTTCTTCTTTTGGTATTTTAGTAGTTATGGTAATTGCACTGTGACTTTCAACTTTAGAACTATCAAATATTTTTTTAATGTCCTTAAAATCAAGGTCAAGTTCAGGAAGTTTGCTTAATATTTCTTTTACCTTGTCTTTTTCATTCTCTGCCATGTATTCTGTATTAGTTCTTGGATATGTAATATATCCTTTCTGGTAAAGGTCCTGGATAATTTTCATTGATGTTATAAAATTCATTTTATGATTTTTTGACAAAAATCCCTGTAACTTAGATAAAGAAAATAACTTACCAGGAGATTTCTTTACCTCTTTATTTTCTATACTTGCTACCACTGCTTTATTTCTGTTTAAAATATTAGCAAATTGTTTAGCCTTATTTTCTTCATTTTCATCAAATTGTCTATCTACAGATAATATAAATTTTGTTTCTCCTATTTCTAATGGACTTTCTACTTGATAATAATTTTTAGGCACAAAATTTTTAATAGCCATTTCCCTATCATAGACAAACTTTACGATAGGTATTAATACCCTTCCTGCTCTTAGTAATGTTCCTGATTTTACAGTTATATAACTTGTAATATTTATTCCAAGAAGCCAATCTAAATATGTTCTGGCTATCCCTTCATTGTATAAGTTTCTATATTTACTGTTATCTTCTAAGTTGTTCATCTGTTTTCTTATTGTTTCTTCTGTCTGTTCAGGGAGCCACAACCTTTTTACAGGTTTATTAGTGCTTATATTTGCTATAATTAAGTCAATAATTACCTGTCCTTCTCTGTCAGCGTCACCACAGTTTACAATTTCTTTTACATCTGCCTTATTTATAAGGCTTTTTAAAAGGTCATATTGTTTCATTACTCCTTCTTCATCTTTTAATTTAAATTTAAATTCTTCTGGTATAAATGGTAACTTGGTATCTTTCCAAGCCAATTTTTCTACTCCTAAATATTTTTTTATGTCATATAGTTCAAATAAATGTCCGAAAGCAAATGATACAATATATTTATCATTTTCAAAATATCCATCTTGTCTGGTATATGCTTTTAAAGCTCCTGCTACAACTTTTGCTAGATTTGGTTTTTCTGCTATAATTAATATTTTTTCCATCTTTTCCCCCTATTCTTTAATTTTTGATAAAATAAAACTTTCTGTAGAATCAAAACTTAAAACTTCTTTATCTTCATAAATAAAATCTTGAAATTCATCTATAACTCTTACCATAAAACCAAACTCATTAAATTCTTGCTTTAAAACGATTTTTTTATTTTCATTTAAAAATTTTATTTCTCTTGGAAAATTGTCTTTTTGAAGTTTATTAATATCTTTTGTGTTTTTATCCATAGTTATTTCAACATATGAAACATCTTGAAGTTTTAAAAAACATTTCGTCATTTCCATAAAATTTGCTGTTTTATCTTCAAGAATATAAGTTGAATTCCAAGTATTAAATTGACTTGAACGTAATTCTTTTTCTTTTCCATTTTTAGAATAAACTACCCTGTGCTGATAATGTCTATTTTCAACACTGATTATTCCACCATCTAAAACAATATTTTTTTCATATGTAAAATTTCTGTATTCTTCAAGGTTTAATAGAACTTTTTTATCCTTTTTAATTTCATTTTCTGTTTCAAAATGAATTTTATAAATTATAAGAAGAAAAATTAAAGAAAGAATAATTACATATCCTACTAAACCTATAAATGTTATTTTATATAAAGCTTCTGATAGACCTTCTGAATAAGTCATAGCGTCTTACCTCCAATTGCTTAATCTTCTTCGAAAAAAATATTTCTATTTCATTACAGTTTTCCATTATTCCTCCTAGTTTTCTATTTCAACTATAGTCCCTTGCAATGTTCCTAAATGCCTATGCTTAAAGCAAAATTTTATTAACTTCTCTTCTGCTATTTTTGTATTTCTATATCTCCTTGCTTTCTTTATATCTGTTGTATAGCTCCCTTCAGTTAAATAAAATCTTTTTTGATTACTAACAACTACTACCTCTATTACATATTCTATGAGATAAGTTACATAGGAACATGACTGTGCTCCTAATGTATTATCAATATTGTCAAAGTTACTTATATTTTCATTTAAAATCTTATAAAATTCTTCTTTTGATATATTTTTTGACTCTGAAAAAATACAATTATCATCAGTATATACATCTTTGTCATAGCTTGATCTCTCATATTCCAGTCTATATCCCATTTGCTTTAACTTTTCTTTATTTATTTCTTCTAATCTTATATATCCTTCATAATCTTTATCAAAAGAACATTTAAGAAAATTACTCATATAGTAATCTCCAATTTCTGCATATTTCCCATCTTCAGAAATATATTTAACTCCTTTTCCTATAGATTGATCTTTATCTGGAAATACTATTTCTAAATTAGTATTTAAATCAAATAATTTATATTTTATAGTTATTGATAGTCCTGCTAAAATTTCATTTTCTCTTTTTATAGCTGGGTGTGCTAAAAAAACTCTGTCATATCCTAATCTATATTTTTTCTTCATTTTCTTCCTCCTATTTCCTTGGGAGTACCCAGACCCCCTTTGAGTTTAGAATAAATTATCAGTAAAACTAAAAATTTCCTCTAAACTCTCATAAGTTCTCTGTTGTTTTTTATAATTAGATGTGTTATTATAAATTATTCATCTAATCATGAATCTCGGATATAACTATTTTGAAAAGCTCCCATTAGAAGGGAGTTTTTCTCATTTTATCCCTAAAAATTATATTTAAACTAATATTAATACTGCTAGAATAGGTTTAAGCATAAGGAAACAAAAATAAAATATTATAAAAGGCTTTGCATAATAAATTTTCGTTTCTGCTGATATCTTTTTAGGTAAATTCTTTATTTTCATTAAAGAAATTGCCAAAAATACTAATGTAACTTCTGATAATGTTAAAATAAAATTTAAAATTTGAAATAATTTTATAATACTGCTGTAAAGAACTTCAAAATATCTAATTTTCATATATTTTTCAATATTGATTGGAGGTATACTTCTATCTATAATAGTTGTCATCACTATTGCTACAACCATTATTAAGAATAGTTTTTTCCACCAATATTCTGTTATTTGAGTATTAATTATTGTAAAAGCTTCCTTTCTTTCTTCTTCTGGAATCTTATTATATTTTTTCTCACAAGCTTTTAATAAGCTTTTACAGAAAAAGAATATTGTAATAAAAATAGCTATTACTATAATTTTAAATAACAATATTTCCATTAATTATCCTCCTTAAAAACTATATCTAACCCCTATTCCTCCATATACCCTGTGATTATCTTTTACTATAGGGGAATCAGATATTTTATCTCCAAAATACTCTACCCCTACAAAAGTATTCGCTGATAACTGCTCTGTTACTGCATATTCCACAGTTATTGAAGCACTAGCACTGAAAGAATCTTTTCCTTTATGAGTTTTATCTATCTTTGTATTCTTGCTTACTTCTTCTGATGAAACGCCAGTATAATAATCTACCCATTTTGATTGATAATATTTAACCCCTGCTGAAGGAAGTATAACCAATCTTTCATTTACTGGTATGATATATGTTAGAGAAAGTTCTCCTTTACTACCTTTTGAACCAAACAAGTAATTTATATTTCCTATAACTTCTTCTGAAAATTCAAAATCAACATCTAATCCATACATAAATTGTGACTTCCTTGTATCTAGCTCATCATAGCCATTATCCATATCTGAACCTTTAATTGTCCAACCATCAAAATATCCTGCTAATGGGTCTATAATAGCGTTTAGTTTAAATTGTGGCTCTTCATAAAGAGTAAATCCTGGTTTCAATCCTTTTATAAAAAATCTATTATAATTTAAATTTACAAGTGGTAAAGGTCTTATTTGATTTTTGCCTTTATAAATCGAAGTGCTGTAATTTCCAGCCACTCCCACTGTTTGTATTCCTTCTGCTGTTACTATTGCTGATAATACTAAAAACATTAATAATATTCTATTTTTCATATTTATTTCTCCCCTTTCATCATCTGAATTGCTCCATCTACAAACATCTTTCCATCAAGTCCTTTGTAATTTAGCCATTCTATGTTAAATTCTTTTGTTTCTAAATGTTCTAATTCTCTATATTTCTTTTGGTCGTCCTCTCCTGCTGTAGCCACATAAGCTAGTTCTAATGGACTTAGTGCTAACTCATACAATCTGCTTCCTTTAGGACTTTTAAAATAGTAATGCTTCTTTTCTGTCATTATTGAGAGTGTATATATTTCTGTTTCATTTAGCCCAAATGTTTCATATGTTGCTTTATATTTTTCTACTTCTGCGTTTGGATTTGCTAAATATATTCTTGAATAACAAGCGTCTAATACTGCACTTAATATACTAGAATTTGCTATGTCTGTTAGTGATTGAGTAGCAAATAATACTCCTGCGTTTTTCTTTCTAAGAACTTTTAGCCATTCCCTTATTTTTGCTTCAAATTGTGGATTATCAAAGAATAACCAGCATTCATCTAAAGTTATAAGTGTAGGTCTCCCATCTAATAGTTCTGTTTCTATCTTATGAAATAAATAAGATAGTGCTGGTGTAACTGCTGTCTTTGATTGAGATATTTTCTCCATTTCAAATACCATATATGAAGCACTATTATTCATAAAATCAGTATTCCCATCAAAATATTGTCCTAAAATTCCATTTCCAGTGTATTTTTCTAATGCTATTTTTAAATCCTGATCCATTCCAGCAATTATATTTACAAAGGAACTCATAGTTCTTAATTCTATTGTTAGATTTCCTATAGATTTTAAAGCTTCACTTATAAAAGTTTTTTGAATTGGTTTTAACTTTATATCCTCATTCAGTGTTAAAATTTCTTCAATCCATTCTTGACACCACAGTCTTTCTATTTCATCATCACATTTTGCCAACGGTTGAAATTTTAATCCTTTACTTCCTAAATCATAAAATATTCCCCCTGCTGCTTTATTAAGTACCCTTGTAGAACCTCCTTTATCAAAGGCTATTACTCTTGAATTACTGTATTTTAAATACTGCCCTTGTATAAATGCTAGATGTACTGATTTTCCAGCTCCTGTAGGTCCTACCATGAGAGAGTGAGCTACATCATTATAATGAAGATTTAATCTAAATGGAGTATTTCCTGTAGTTTGTGTATAAACTAAAGGAGGTTCGTTTAAATGCTTATTCCAGCTATCCCCAGCCCATATTGCACTTGTAGGTAACAAGTGTGATAAAACTATGGTATTCATTGGAGGTTTTCTCACATTACAAACAGTATTTCCTGGTATTGTTCCTAACCAAGCGTCAAAACTCAAAAAACTTTCTATTTCTGCTGTAAAATTAAGATTATTCAGTGTTTTCTTTATTTCCATAGCTTTTTTCTCAACTTGACTTTGGCTTTCATCAGCTACTATGATTACTGTTGTGTAATAACCTAATCCTGTACTTCCTTCATCTAAAAGCTGTCTTTCTCTATCTAGTTCTGCTGTCTTAGATAGAGCATTTTTATTTACAAATCTTGTTTCTTTTTGCGTAAAAATTTCTATTATCATCTGTTTTAAATTCAATCTTGATGAAAACCACTTTCCCTGTCTATCTGTTATTAACTTCTGCCCTGTAAGCTTATCTAAACATAAGAACCTTGTATTCCATCTATATTCGATATTAGTTTTATTTAAACTATCTAATATTCCTGGCACACTTTCACTGGGAAAGCCCAGTAAAGATATCATTCTTAAATGCTTAGTTCCTAATTTTGGTTCTGTTCCTGTTACCATTCCACAATCTGTAATGTAATTATCCAGGAATATTTTTGCTTCAGGTACTTTTACAATAAAATCTGTATCTGATACTAGGGAATGATAATAAGTTAGAGTTTCTTCTTCTGTTAGAACTTTAAATTCTTTAAATATAGAAGATAAAAGACTATCTATATTTATAAGTTCATTCCTATAGTATTTTAAGTTTTCTTCTGTAGTGTTTATTATTTCTATTTCATTAGTCCTCTCAAAGAATAAATTCCCTGCTTTTTTAAGTTGATCCGTAGGAGTTAACCAAGAAAAAGTTATATAATATTCACTTTCATAGTGAAATCCACTTTTAAAAAATTCCTCTCTTTCAACTTCCAATAAATAAACTGGTATATTCTTTATCCCCTCTTTTGTACTATAATCCCGGCTCTTCTTTCTAATAGCGTCTACATGGAAAGACCAGTCACTACCCAGTCTTTTTAAAGCATTATTTAATATATCTGCTGCCCTTGTAAGTTCATGTACTGTTGAACTATCAAGGTCATGTCCTCTAAAACTAAAGGTTGTCTGAAATCTTCCATCTTTATTTATCATTACTGGAAATTCTGTACCTTCTGCAAAATATCCCCATGGAAGAAGGTCTGCTAAGCTATCAGGATTAAGTGTAAAATAACTTTGTTTCTGTGGAGGATTGATTAATTTAGAAACTGTATCAATTATTTTTTCTATCATTCATTCTCTCCTATCTATGATAATATTTTTTATATTGTGCATATCTCACAAAGGCTGTAAAAAATTTAGGATCATTTTTTGTAAGATTTACTATATATTTATGAGAAAATATAAACAAAAGTGGAAACCATAATTTCCCTGTTGCAAAAATAGCTATTACTGCTGCCAGTGCATTTAATCCTACTGGCTCTTTTGCTCCACCAGCAAAAAGTATGTCTTGCGTGAAAGCTTGACATATTGGCTGTCTATATTCCATTACTTAACCTCCTCTAAGATATATTCCCCATTTTTATATCCCTTAACTTCTGCTATGCTTCCTATTACTCTTTTTAAACCTTCTCTTTTAATAAAGACAAGGATATGAGCTACTCTTGAAATCATTCTCTGTTGTGGACTAACTGAAACCTCTGAAATGTACTGTTCTAACTGGTCTAGCCCTGCTCTAGGGGAATCAGCATGAATTGTACATATTCCACCTGGATGTCCGCTGTTCCATGCTTTTAATAAGTCAAGTGCTGCACCTCCTCTTATCTCTCCTATACTTATACGGTCTGGTCGCATTCTTAGAGTAGCTTTTAATAAATCTCTTATTGTTACTGTATCTGATGTTCTAAGAAATACTCTGTCATCACAGGCACATTGAAGTTCTTGGGTATCTTCTATGATTACCATTCTTTCCTGATATTTTGCTATTTCATTGATAATAGCGTTACATAAAGTTGTTTTTCCACTAGAAACACCACCTATTACTAAAATATTTTTCTTTTCCTTTACAGCTTTACAGATAGTGTTATACTGCTTTTCTGTCATTGTTCCATTATTCACGTATTCCTCTAAAGTAAATATCTTTATTGCTTTTTTTCTTATATTGAATGTAGGATTTTTTACAACAGGTGGTATCTCTCCTTGAAAACGGCTGCCACCTATTGGTAACTCTGCTGTTACAAGTGGATTTTTCATATTTATTTCTGTTCCTACTGCACCAGCAACAAGAGTATTTATTCTCAATCCATCTTCAAAAGACATTTTTATTCCTGTCTTTTTCCTTCCTTCTGATAAAGTATCTATCCACAAGTCCTGGTTATCATTGAGATATACTTCTATAACATCTTTATCATTCAAAAATCCCATTATTACTGATCCGAAAGATTGTTCAAGAAGCTTAATTACATTCTCCTGTAGTTGTGTCATTTTCTTTCACTTCCTCTGTTTCTGTATTTTCTTCTACTTCTAAAGAAATATGTTTCTTAATATATTCCTCTATTTGTTTCAATAACCCCTCAAAAATCTTCTCATCTTCTAAAAAAGCTATTAATATTCTTTCATCTTTTAAAATTAGTGGTTTTATCTTTTTCCATAATTTTAAAGCGTCATTACTCACATATTCTTTTTTCTTTTCTTGTGCTTTTCTTAAATCTTCTCTAAGTTTTCTTATTCTTTCCTCTTGTAATATCCGCCTTGGTATAGGCTTTTTTCCTTCCTGTTCTATTACTTTTTTTTCTTTATCCATTTATTAATGTAACCCCCTTGTTATCTAATTTTATCTGACTTTGCATTATCTCCAAGTTTTGGATATCTTTTAAATCTGTCTTGAAATCCCTTATCTTCATACCATTTAGCAAGTTTTCCTTTAATAGGCTTAGCTCCTGCTTTTAAAATAATAGAGGTATTTTCATCTAAGTTATGTACTTCTCCTGCTGTTATTAAAGGTCTACCAGCATGACTTTTATTATAATTTACTGTAGGTAGAAAACCTCCACCTTTATATGATTTAGAAATAGTTTCCACAGTAGTATTATGAACACGTTTTTCTATATATTGAGCTGTATCAACATCATTTGTACTGTAGTATATAGAGGTTGTCATATTACCTAGAAATGAGTTATTTTCCCCATAGGCTGCCTTTAACTGCTTCATATCCTGAATAATTATCAAGGCTTTCATTCCATATCCTCTTATATATGAAATAGCTTTATGAAATAAATCTACTCTTCCTATTGCTGGTAACTCGTCCATTAAAAATAGTAATCTATGCTTAAATGCTACATTTTCTCCTTTATCATTTATTTTCATATTGTCTGTTAAAATAAATACTATTTGATTTAAAAATAATTTTAATAATGATGATGTTATATCAACAGCATTAGGAGGAGTAACAAAATACAAATCAACAGGAACTTCATAATTCATTAAATCGCTTATTCTGAAATCAGAATCAGATGTATTCCTTGCTATTGTAGGTTCTAAAAAAGGCATTAATTCAGTTTTTGCACTTGATACAATCCCTGACCTTTCATTTGGAGCTTTTGTTAAAAACTCTGCTGCTATACGGCTTACAATAGGGTGTGTCCTTGGTTTTTCTTCATCATTTAATGTTATTACTTCTCCATATATTTCTTCAAATAGACTTTCCTTTCCATCTATATTGTGAGTTCCACTTTTCATTTGTTCTAATTTATCCTCTTCTGATGAATCTGGAGCAGAAAGAAATCTATATACATCTGTAAGCGTTGCTGTCTTTCCTTGTTTTATATATAAAACATGTAAAATTACAGCATTTAAAAAGTTTACTCCATTTGGACCAAAAAAAGGTTCTTTATCTTTATTTGGTCCAACTATTGTTTCAGCTATTAACCTTGCATCTCTATTTTCATTAACTGTACCTTTTCTAATTTCTATTAAAGGATTATATTTGCAACTTACACTTGATATTCCATCTGCTGTAGCTTGAAATCTAAATACTTTATGACCTAAAGCATTTCTTCTATAAGCTGCTGTATACTGCCAGTTTTCTCCTTTTATATCATTTACAAGTGTTGACCCTTTCCAAGTCCATAATGTTGTTAAAACAACAGATACTCCCTTACCTGCTCCTGTTTTTGCAATCATCATTATATGACCGCTACTATTATCAATAAGGTCACGCCCCCATTTATCACGACCTACAAATACTCCATCTTTTTTATATTCAAGTTCTCTTAATTCTTTATTTATAGTTTCATTTTTTAATATATTTTTTTGATAGAGTTCTAATGTTCCTGAATATTTGTAATCCTTTTCATAAGGTTTCTTTTTAATAATTAATCCTGTTTCCTTATATGGAAAAAATCCCATATTATTTATATCTTCTTTACTCGCCCATTCTGCTGATCCATGAGTTGTGACCTTTTGTTTTTTGTAATTTATAGCTCCTGTTAAAAACATTCCTAGCATTATTCCCATGAAAAAATTTGAACTAGATTTTTGATAAGCTATAGGAGCTTTATTTTTAAATTTTCCCCATTCAAGATATTTATGTGGAAGATATACTGGTATTCCTTTCACAACCATTAAAGGACTTCCAAGCCCTTTTGCATAACCTGTATATTTAGCAAAAGTTTGAGTTGCTCCCCATAATGCAAAGAAAAAACTACTTATAAATACAACTGCTGATATTTTCTTTTTAGTTTCTTTTTTCATATTACCAACTGGCCCTTTGAGGTTTATATGGTCTTAATATCATGTCTGCATGAACCATGATATTAAATCTATCTCCTGCTTTAATAGTTATAGTAGGTTGTCTGTCAAGAGCTTTTGAAGCGAATTTATCTCCTATTGTAATTATCTGTTCTCCTGCTCCACTTGCTGCTGCATTTCTCCAATTATCATCATTGTCTGTTACTACTGCACCAGCAGCACCAAGAGCTGATGAAAGAAGAACTCCTTTAAGTAAACTAGCAAAATGATTATTAACTTTTCCTGTTATTCCTGCCTGTCCTGTTAAATCAACTCCTTGCATATTATCAAGGTCAAGGCTGCTTCCATCAGGAAAAATCAAGCGTTGCCATACTACAAGTAACCTTTCTTGACCCCAAGTAACATTACTGTCATATTTTCCTAAAATCCTTGTTCCTTGTGGGATAAGTAAAAACTTATGGTTTATCGTATCGTATATATTTTCTGATACTTGAGCTACAATAGTTTTAGCTGCTAAATCAGAGTTCATTCCTGTAATTACAACCGCTGGAATAAAATCCCCTGCGGTTATAGTATATGGACTTATTGCTGGTACTATTGCACTATTAAGTACAAAATTATTTCTTTTTTCTCCATACAGGAAAGCTTTTTTAGAAGCTTGTCTATTTTGGTCGTAATCTCCTTCATTTACAGAACTGCTTTGAACTTCTGGCTGTCTTTGTTCTGCTCTAACTGATTTAAAACCTATTGGACTTCTTTTAGCCTTGTTAGCTTCCTCCTGAAGCTTTCTAAGTCTTTCTATTTCCTCTTGATTTACTTGATTTTTTTGTTCTCCCCCTTGATTTATATAAACTGTATTTACTCCTGTATCTTTTATCGTATCCTCATATTTGGGTTCTTTAAAATCTATATCCCCATAACCTGCATTGAGGTTAGCTTCTACTTTTTGAACTCCTTTTTTAGAATCCTTAGTTTTATCTTTTCCATTAATGCTAGGACCTCTAAAAACACTTATTATCAAATAAAGAAGAACTGCACCTATTATCATATATATAATCTTAAAATTGATATGTTTCCCTAAAAAAGGTGGCTTAGGTGGTGGACTAGGAGTTTCTTCATCTTGATTTATGTTTTCTTCTTCTCTTATTTCTTCATCATCAAACTGGCTCATATTCCACCTCCTAAAGCCTTACTGGGTAATGGTCTTTTGGCTGCTTAATAAAGCTGCCATCTTTTTTAATAATTATCTTTTTCTTTCCATATTGCAGCACAATTTGGCTTACTAATCGGTCTATTGTATAGATATTAGTTTTTGGATTATACCCCTCTCTTACCATTGCTTCTTTTCCTGTTTGTTCATCTTTTATAAAAACAACAGGAATAGGATAAGAACTTGATTTTTTACTCAAAACTACAAAAGTTTGTTTTCCATCATCAAAAACTTGAATAGGATTCCAAGGGTCTTTTGTTTTTTTCCAAGTATAATCATAATTCAAATTCTCTAAATTAACAGGAGTAAGCTGTGCGTCTTGCTGCTTTCTTTTAAGATTTTTTAACATAATATCTTGTGGATATTTGAAGCTAACCATTGGGTTATACCAATCATTAGCAGCATGTAAAAAGAAATTATAAGTTCTTTTATTAGTATTTATAATTAGATTTGTTTTAATCCCTGTCATAAATGGTTTTAAGGTAACAATAGTTCTATTTCCATCTTTGCTACCTGTTATTCCTTCTTCTACGGTCCATCTTTCAGTATCTCCCCCAGCCATGAAAGTGATTTCTTCATCAGGATTAAAATATATTGTTGTTAAGAAACCTTCTCTACAGTAAATTCTGTACATGTCTTTTTCATTATAGACAAAAGTAGTTCCTATATTTTGTTTAGCTGCTTTAGCTCCACTCTTAATTTCAGGTTCAGCCATAGAAAAATCTACATATTCAGTGGCTTCAATCAGGTAATCAGGATTTATGTTTTCTGTCTGATCTGCTGCCATCACAATAGATGACAACAGACAAAATATAATCAAAATCTTCTTTTTCATTAATTATCATTTCCCCCCTTCATAGGTGCTAATTCTTCTGTTTTTTCAGTTATTAAATTCTCATAAACAGACTTAATAAAATCAGCTTTTTCATCTTCTGGTAGATTATTTAAAACTTTTTCAAATTCTTTAAGTTTCTCATCTGCCATAACATTTTTAATAAAATTAAGTTTTATTTCTAACAATTTTTCTTTTTTTTCTTTGGATATTTTGCTTTCTTCCTCTATACTTTTTGAAATTGCAAAAAGTCCATACCATATGAGTATTAAAAAAATATTTAATACTATCATGTATAAACTTTTATATTTTAAGTTATATAAATTAATTAAAATATATATGCTTACATTAAAAATGATAGCTATTGCTATATTTAAAACTTTTTCTTCTCTCGTTATATATTTCATTATTTCTCTCCTTGTCCTGCTATTTCAGGAGCAAAATTAAAGTCTGTTATTGTAATTCCTAGTGGATTTATAACTTTTGCTTCCTCTGTAGCTGGTGCTAATATTTTTACTGTAAATATTCCTGCCATTTTTTCTACTGCTTCTAAGCTACCTTTTGTATAACTTCTTTCTAACCATCTTACTTGATAGTTATTCTCACTCACTTTTAAAAGAGAAGTAATTTTTACATCTCTACTTTGTTGCTGCTGAATTTTCTTGTCTATTTCCTCTCTTGCAACAATTTCATTTAGTTTTAATCCAGCTACTTTATCAACAAAGTTATATTGTCTTTTAATAGTCTTGTAGCAAAAAACTATATCTAAAGAAATTGTTCTAGTGTTTATCACATGGTCTGATAGTACAGAATAAATAAGTTTATCATCTATTGTATATTTAATGTTATCTATCACACCTATTGTTTTTATCTCTCCTGCTTCCTTATTAACCTCTACTACATACGGTTTTATTCTTACTTCTTTGGATAGATTAAAATAGGCTATCCCTGATAAAACAAGTAGTATGAAAATGGCAATAAAAGCTAATTGCCACTTTTTACATTGATTTGCCATCTGTAGATAAAGATTAGTACCAGGGTCAAGAGGATTTAAACTTTTCATTTTCTGACCTTTCAATCCTTTCTTAGGTTTGAAATTCATAAAACCTGCCATTTACCTTCTCCTTTTACCCAATTAATACAGAACCACTATATCCAAAGAAACTAGGAACCCATGTACTAGCAAAAAACATAAGAGATATCCCTAGTGCCGTTTTCATACCTTGTTTTCCTCCTTCCTCCATTTGACCGAAAATCATTTTCAATCCAACAAAAGCAACAGCAAGTATTGCAATAATTCTTGCAGTTGGACCAACTAAAATATTCATTAGCTTGTCAAAAGGACTAAGCCAAGGTGCGTCAGCAGTGGTTGCAATAACACTTACATTGATTATCATGAGTGCTAATGGGATTAACCACTTTTTCGTTCCCTTAGATTTTTTCAGTTTTTTCATAAATTTTTCCTCCTATAATTTTTTTATATTTATTAGTATAAAAACTGCTTGATTTTTGAAGCTATATATTCTATACAAATATCCAGTATTATAAAAACAAAAAAAGAGAGCATTAAACTCTCTTTTGGTATTTTTTTATCTCTCAATTCCCTTATTCTTACTTTTTTCTATATTTAATTCTTTCCCTAATTCATATCCCATTACCATTTCAGATGCTTTTTCTGCCTCTTTAATAGCAGTAAATAACTCATTCTTGTCATTTTTTAAAACACTGACCCACTCTTGAATATATGCTTTACTATTTTCTAAATTTCTTTCTGTATAGCCTACTCCTTTTTCTTGTCCTATGAAAACACTAGCGAACTCTGCAACAAGTTCCTCTCTTGCATATTTTTTACTCCCAAATCCTCCCTCCATTATTCTATTTAATCTAGCTTCATGTCCTGTGCTATGAGCTAGTTCATGTAAAGCTGTACCGTAAAAAACAGCTTCTGATTTGAATTGTTCCTTTCTTGGTAAAACTATCATGTCTTTTGCTTTATTGTAATAGGCTTCATTACCCCCATATTTAAATGTTACTCCACTGTTTTCTATTATCTTATCTAGCTTGTTATAATCTACCTCTATCTTTTTATATTCTAATGGCGGTATACCTTCTATCTGTTCTGCATTGAATACAACATATGTTTTCCCCATTGGGTATACATTTTTTGTCCAATATTCTCTCTGCTTTTCTAGTGATAATGTTCTTAACATTTCTCTATCTAAATCTTTTTTAGTCAATTTATCATAGTATTTAAAAATTTCAATATATGTACCTTTTTCCCCTTTCCTTATTTTCCACCCCTCATTTTGTGCCTGTTTGAAAGTTACCCATCTATTATCTGTATAACCTTTTTTTATCATAGCTGTATATAATCTTATATTATTTATCCCTTTATACTTTGTCCCTGTTATTGGGTTTTGTATAGGTCCTGATATATTATTCCAATCTTTTTCCCATGGTATTTTTCCTGCTTCAAGGCTCTTTATTACATCATCTACAAATTTTTCTCTTTCTTCCTTAAATTTATTCTTCTTTTCATTTTTAATATCTGGCTCTTTTTCGTTAATTTCATAATTCTTGCCTATGTCTTTTTTTTCTTCTAGCAGCCATTCATCTTTAAAACTGAATACGCTTTCTTTAGCAACTATGTAATGATCTAATAACTCTTTATCTAAGTTTTCAGCTAATCTTTGTAAGCCTTCAGTTGAACTTATATCTTTCTGACTTGGTGTAGGACTTTGACTTGGGTGATTATGAAAAATTTCAATTCCTTTTACTTGTTCATCTAAAAGTGTAGGTATAAGAATTTTTGGATCAATAAAAGCTTTTGTCATACCACCTTTAAATAAAATATTTATATCTGTTACTTTGTAGTCTTTATCATATTTTATTACTCCAAAGTTTTCTTGATTGGATTCTTGATATGACACTTTTAAAATTTCTTTTATTCTCTCTTTATCTTTTACAACATCTAAGCCTGGCAGTTCTTTTTTAGCGTAATAATCCATAAATTCGTTATACTCTGAAGCTTTCACAATTTCTATATCTTTACTATGATTTTGAGTTGTTTTTTGATTTATAATATCTTCTTCCTGAAGTGTTAATATTTGTTCATCTATATTAGAAGAAATTCTCAAATCATTATCAATTTTTAGTGTTTCAAGAATACGATAATCTGCAATCTCTAAATTATTTTCTAATTCTTGTATTTTATCTTTATTAGTAATAATTTTATCAATATCTCCTTCATGATAAAGTAAAATTACTGATCTTGCCTTTTCATCATAAGATTCTTTCATAATTTCTTTAAAAGAGCTATCTATGTCTATTTTAGTATCCTTTTGTAAATTAAAATTACTATCCAACATGAGTATTTGTACTTCATTTTTATTTATAGATACATTATTTTTCAAATATTCTTTTAATTTATCTCTACCTTGAAATCTTATCTTTTCAATATCTAAATCTTTTTTGGCATATTCAAGATATTCTGATAATTCTTTCACTTCTTTGTCATTATTTTTTAACTTTAAATAAAGATCTTCTTTATTTTCACAATTAAAATACCGATATAAATTACTTTTCATTTTCAATCACTTCTTTTTCTTCATAGTAATTAAAAAACTCTTTAAAGTCCTTTACTATCTGTTCTTCCTTGTGTTCTTCACTTTTCATATACTCTAATAATTCTTTATAATTAGATACCCCTAAGTCTTTCATCAGTGCCTGTAGTCCATTTTCTTGTTCTTCTTTATAATATTTCTCTCCTGATAACATTGTAGACGCCGTTTTGTCTGTTATAATAATTTCTCCTTCTCCTTCTTCATCAAAAGGGTCATCTTCTATAGTTCCTCCTAACATTCCTACTATTTCTTCTGGTGTTTTTGCTGAAAATGGATTTCCTATCCTCATATCATTTACATATTTTATCTTCTCTATTTCATTTCCCAGCTCATCAAAAACTATTTTCCAACCATGAAGCTCTCCTTTTCTATTTAAAGGACATCTTTCTTTTAACTTCCCATTTTCATGAAAACTCTCATAAAATTTTTTCTCTTCCATCTTTCTTCCTCCTTAGTATTTGCTTGACTTTTTAGTAGATTAAGTATATAATTCAATTACAATAACAAAAACGAATTTCAAAATTAACACCAAGTAGAGAGATATCTGTCGTAACCAGATATCTCTTTTTTTTTGCTTTTAAATATGCTAATATATACTGGTGCGACGGTTTTTTATAAACGATCCCTTAAAGAAAGGGGGTGTTGATTTTGAAAAAAAGTTATATTTTTGTTATTGTGATTTTGTTCTTCCTGGTATATAAAGTACTTCATTAGAACAAAATTTTAAACCGTTGCATAGGGGCTGGTAGTTACGAACCAGTCCTCTTTTTATTTCTTGCCATTTTTTAAAAAGTATAACCTTCCTTCCTGGTAGCAAAAGTTCCTATAGGTATTTTCTTTTCCATGAAGCCTGTCTAAATAGCCAAGCATAACAGCTAAATTTACTTCTGTTACTCCTGCTATTTCAAATAATGCTCCATAAGTTATTAGCTTGTGGTTTCTTGCCTTTTTCTCTTCCCTTGTTAAGGTTGATATTACCTCTTCATCATGCCTGTCTATTTCCTTTAATATTTCCTCTCCATATAACTTAAACTTTTCCTGATCCATTGGTATAACTTTTTTAAATTGAAATAAATGACCTAATATTATCTCTTGTGAATAAATAAATAGCTGGGTAACTTCTAAAGCTAACCCTAGTCTTAGAAGTTTTTTAGCTCTAGCTCTCCTTTGTTTTTTGTTCTCCCATATCTGCTGCTGCCTTTCCTTGATTGTTATTTTCCGAAGATTCACTTTCCCCTTTTTCAACTGGTTTTCCAGTTTCTTTATCTTCTCTTTCTGTGTCATCAGGCTTGTTTTTTTCATCTAATTTCCTCTTTTCAATCCTTACAGTGTTTCCATTGTGATAGAATATACTTTTTCCTGTTCTCACTTCATTATTTGCATTTCTTTGCTCTTCTTCCATCAACACACTAGCTGGTATAATCTCTCCCATAACAGCAGTGTTAAAACAAAAATTACAAAGCATTAATGATAATAATATTCTTTTCTTTAAATTTCCCATGAGTTACCCTCCTTTTCCAATTTAATATCAAGATTGTTGTACCCTGTTTCTCCATTATCAAGACTTTTTAAAAATCTTGATAATTTATTAAGTTCTCTTGTCACTCCTGTACTTCTCATTCCGTCTGGTCTGTTAATTTCTCTAATTTTATTGATTCCTTTAAATACTTTTTTCTTTTCTTTTTTCTGTAGTACCTCTCTTTCTTCAATTCCTTTTATCTTATATAAAATTTGCTTATCTATATTCAAAGCTCTTGTAAATGACATCTTATCTTTTTCAAATTTTTTAAGTGATGAAGTGTAGATAGATTTTATCTCCTTTGTTTTATCTCCTAAAAACTCGCTGCCTTTGTATCTCTTTAGAAGTTCTCCTTCTCTTAGCAATAATTTATTTATTAGTATATTTTTTTCTGTGATCTCTTTTGTTAATGCTTGTTTTCTAACAAAAGATAGCTTTCCTAGTCCTTCTAATTCTTTCTTATTATCTTCTATCTCTTTTTTAAGTCTTTCTCTTTCTTTATATCCTAAAGAATATTCCCCTTTAGTTATTTTATTTAATGCTATCAGTTCTAATGGTGTATATCCTTCTTTTGTCTTTAACTGTTTTCCAGTTAAAAGATTGCTCATATTGGTAATTGCTTTATCATATTTTTCAATATTTTCTCTATCCTGATTTACCTTTCTCTGATATTCTGCTCTGTACTCTTTTATAACTGGCTGTATCTTCTTAAAGTCCATCTTTGCTATTTCATCAAGACTTCTATTGTATGTGTCCTCCATCACATCAAGCCTGTTATGAAGCTTGAATAAGCTCTTATTATACTTTTCATTTTCATTGTTTTTTATAAAATATTCATAAGAATTTTTGAGTTTCTCAAACTCAATAATATTTTTAAAATATGAAGCAAGATTATTTTCTAATGGCTGCCGCTGTTCTTTTTCCTTTAATAAATCTTGTATTACTTTCATTTCAGCTCTTCTAGTATCTTCAACATATTTTAGAGTTTCAGCAAATTTTCCATCTGTTCTGTCAAAGTCTTTAAAAATACTTTCTGTTATCTTTGCATACTCCTGATCTGTTTTATCTATCTTAGAATTAAGTTCATTTATTTTATCTTGTATTTCTTTTCTTTCCTCTGTAGTTCCAAAATGACTAACATTACTTTTTTCAAGTTCCAGCTCTTTTAATTCTTTCTGATATCTTAAACTGTTATGTGCTAATCCTTCTATCCTGTAATTACTCAACATTTGCATAGCAAAATGAGAGTTATCCTGTTTCTCTAACTCTTGTAATCTATATCTTAATTCCTCAACAGGTTTATCATCATATCTACTCTTGATTTTTTCTTGATTACCTTGATTTCTTTCAGCTTTTTTCTTTTCTAGCTCATAATTTAAGTTGATGTTATACTGTGTTTTCAGTAAATTACTATACAGCTCTTTTTCTCTTGTATAATCCCTTTCAAGCTGATTCAATACTCTCACATATTTATCTGACATTGTGTATTTATTAGCAATTTCCATTACTTTTTTCTGTGCTTCTTTTTCTTCTTTTATAAGCTCTTCATTTAAAGGATAGACTATACGCTTCTTTTCAACTGTTTTCATTTCTTTTATAGCCTTATTAAATTGACCTTTACTAAGAATATTTACAGTCATTCTTTTTAGTCCTGCTTCATCTAATCTTTGGCTTCCATCTGCAAGTTCCATTGATTTTATTTTCTCTATTCTTGATATAAGTTCATCTTTAGTAGGTACAATCTTTCCTTTTCTGATTGCATAATCTCTTTCTTTAGCTGCTTTTATCTCTTTAGCTTTATTGTATTTTTCAACTTCTGCTCTCTCTGCTTTGCTTAAACTCATATATCCAGCAACTTTTATTTTTTGTAAAATTTTACCTGATATATTAACTGCTGGTCTGTTTAATGTTTCTGCCTTTGCATACTCTCCTTTTTGTAAAGCTTCATTTCTTCTATCTTCAAGGCTTCTACAATCAATTCTTGCTTCATGTCCATGAGATTTTAATACTTCATTTGCTGTAACTTCCCATGACTTTCTAAGCCCTAATAATCTCTCTTTTTTCTTCCATTCTCTGTCTTTTTTAGCTCCACCTAATTCTGGATTTTTACTATTAGCTTTTTTGAAAAATCTATTTAATTCTCTGTCTATGCCGTCTAACCTTCTTTCAGAAAACATTAGATGACAATGTAAGTTTTTTTCCCCATTTTCATTAAAACTTTCATGTATAGCAAAAGAATAAGGAAAATCATTCCCTATCTCTTTTTTGACATACTTTTGAATTAACACTATGGCTTGTGTATGTGTTAATTCATTAGGTATATTCAACTCTAGTTCTCTATAAGCATTTCTATTCATACCTTCATTCTGATCTGCTGCTTCCCAAAAAGCAAGTGCATTATTCCCATCAATAAAAGACATATTTCCTGATTGTTTAAATATCAAATCTTCTTTTGCTTTATAATCATTTTCCCTTAGAATGTAGGCTGCATGATTTTTAGCATATCCTACTTTTCCTCTTTTATAGCACAATCTAAACTCTGCCATGCAGTCTACACCTCCCCTAAAACTTTCAAAATTGCGAGAGCATTTTGAAAGCACGATTCCATATCTCGTAGAGATATGGGTAAGCGTGCCTTTTCAATATTTAAAAATCGCCGTTGGCGATATTTAAAGTTCCGCACGCGGAAATTGAAAAGGACTTCTTTTTTTTATTTAAAAAAGTCTTTTTAAAATTTTTATCAAAGTAGTTGATTTAAGTTAGCAAATATAATATAATAATGCTATATATTAGTATAGAATATATAGTATCAAACACAGTATTTATAATGAAATATCTTTATTGATTTTTTTCTTTTTATACAATTACTATATATTTTATTAGTTTTTATAGATTTATATATAGTATTAATTATTATATTTTTTAAGTTTTTTAACTATTATTTTTATCAAAAAATATATTTATATTCAAAGCAAGTGAATTCAGTGAGAAGAAAATGTTCTTCTCTTTTTTTATCTAAAATTTGAGAATCCAGATATTGAAGAGAACCAAAACTAAACTTATATAAAGCTTTCAAAAAATTATTAATATTGCTTTTTAAGTTGATTTTAACTAATTACACAAGTATAATATACTAGATTAAGAAAAAAATTGAATATGATGAAAATATGGAGTATATCAATTTTCTAATTAAGTTTTGATAATATTCACTGTATTCGTAAAAATAAAAAAACAAGCAAAATTAGACCTTCATAAGTCATAAAATTGCTTGCTATGAATAAATGGAGGAAGAAAAGTAAGTGAGAGTTATAGTAAAGTACTACCAAGCTTAGATAAAAAAGTTTGGAAAAAACAGTATCATTTGAAAATGTAATCAATAAAAATAATAAAGTAAATTTCTATTTAGAGATATATACAAAAGCTTTTATACTAAAAAATAGCTATATATATGAAATCTAAAGAACTGTTAGAAAAACCTATATAGTATGATGAAAAGAATATGAGAGAAACTTATGAACTTTTTAGAGATATTGTTAAGTTCAAGGAGAAAATATATAAGCTAACACTAGTTTCTGAAAAAATTAAGTATAACCAAGAATTAAAAGAGATAGTTGAGAAGTTAGAGAAAATATAGAGGGGATGAAATATAATAATGGATATTGAAAATTTTATAATTAAATTTACAAAAGCTATTCAAGAAGGAAATGCAGGATTATTTGTAGGGGCAGGAATATCACAAGGAGCTGGATTTGTAGATTGGAAAGGATTATTAAAACCTCTGGCTAAAGAAATAAGTTTGAATATAGATAAAGAAAATGATTTATTAGAAGTTGCACAATTTTATAAAAATAAAATGTGTGGTAGAGGAGAAATAAATCAAGAGATTATTAATAATTTTTCTAAAGATACAATATTAACAGAAAATATAAAGATATTAACAAGATTACCAATTTATACATACTGGACTACTAATTATGATAAATTATTAGAAGAAGGTTTTAAACTAAATAATAGAAAGATAGATGTTAAAGTAGAACAAGAGCAATTAGCAAGAACTGTACCTAAAAGAGATGCTATATTATATAAAATGCATGGAGATGTCGAATATCCAAATAAAGCAGTTTTAACAAAAGATGATTATGAAACTTATGCTGAAAAAAGACCTTTGTTTAGAAGTGCACTAAAAGGAGATTTAATTGCTAAAACTTTTTTATTTATAGGCTTTAGTTTTGAAGACCCAAATGTAAATTATATATTAAGTCAAATACATTCCTTAGTTGAAGAAAATAAAAGGCAACATTATTGTATTATTAAAAAAGTAGATGAAAGTGAACCAGAATTTTCATATAGGAAAATAAAACAAAAATTAAAAATTGAAGATTTAAAACGTTATGGAATACAAGCTATTTTAATTGAAAATTATGACAAAATCACAGAAATTTTAAAGAAAATTGAAGAAAATATAAATAAAAGAAAAGTATTTATATCAGGAAGTGCTACTAAATTTACAGAACCATGGAATAGAGAGAAAGCAGAAGATTTAGCATATTCCTTAGCTCAGGCTTTAATAAGGAAAGACTATACTATTGCTTCAGGATTTGGAATTGGTATTGGTTCAGCTGTTATAAATGGTGCACTTGATGAAATTTATAGAAGTAAATATAAAAATATTAATGAGTATTTATGCTTAAGACCTTTTCCACAAAATATATTAGATTCTAAAAAAAGAAAAGAATTATTTACAAAATATAGAGAAGATATAATAAAAGATGTTGGAATTACTATCTTTTTATTCGGGAATAAAGAAGAAAAAGGAGAAATAAAAAATGCGAATGGTTGTTTAGAAGAATTTGAAATTGCAAAAGAAAAAGGAAAAATAATTATTCCTATTGGGAGTACAGGTTATGTAGCTAAACAAATTTTAGATGAAATAAAAAATAATATAGAAAAGTACAAGTATTTAAGAAAATATATTAATGATTTAGAAACTAAAACTGAAAAAGAAGATATTATTAAAATTGTTTTAAAAATAATAGATGAGCAAAATGATTTTTAATAGGAGGAAATTTTATGGGAAGAAAGATTTTTGTTTCATATAAATATGCAGATGATGATGTAGAAAATTTAAATTGGTGGGAAAACTCTACTGTGAGGGATTATGTTACAGAATTTGAAAAAAAATTAGAAAATTCTGATAATATTTACAAAGGAGAACATGATGATGAAGATTTAAGTGAATATAGTGATGATACTATTTGGGAAAAACTTAAAGATAGAATTTATGATAGTTCTGTTACAGTTATTTTTATTTCTCCTAATATGAAGGAGAAAAATAGATGGGAAAGAAATCAATGGATTCCTTGGGAAATATCATATTCTTTAAAGGAGGTTTCTAGGAGAAATAAAAATGGAGATTCACTTACAAGTAAAAGTAATGCTATTGTAGCAGTTGTATTACCAGATAGTAATGGAGATTATTCTTATTATTTAGAAAATAAATATTGTTGTTCCTCAACTTGCACTACTCATCATATAAATAAATTATTTACAATAATTAAAAAAAATAAATTTAATTTAAAGGAAGCAAATAAAGAAAAATGTTCAAATAATTCTACTGTTTGGTATGGAGATTGTAGTTATATTAAAGCTGTAAAATGGGTAGATTTTATTAATAATTACAATTACTATATTGAATTAGCTTGTGAAAGACAAGAAAATATAGAGGATTATAATATAACTAAAGAGGTGTAATAATGTCAGGGGTTACTAAACATATTTATGAACATGAGATAATAGATATTAAAAGTATGTGGATAAGTGAATTAAAAAAAATTCAAGAAGTACTTCCCAAAAATTATAATGAGAATGATATTATAAACTTACTGAAAGAATTTTATCCTTATGAATGGAAGTCAGTAGAATTTAAATATAATTATTATAATATTAAAGATAAAAAACTATTAAATATAAATAAGAAAATACGTTATAATATGTTAGAACCAAGAAAATTATTAAAAACTCTTCCTTTATTGAAAAAAATATTAACTAAAAAATATAAGGAAAAGTATTCTAAAATTTTTGATGAAGAAAAAGTAAAATATAAAAGAGAAGAATTGTTAAGAAACAGACAACCTAAAATTAAGAGAATTGATGAAAAAATAGAAAAAGCATTATCTAAAACTCAAAGAGTAACTCCAATATATTTGGATAAATTAATAGGATTGTACGAAAGAAAAAGAACTACACAAAAGGATAAAGTCTATATTCTACTTGAGCTAAAAAAATATTATAGCAATAAAATAATAAATTTTTTCTTAAAAGTGAATGATACAGAAATAAACTATCAATTACGTTGGGAAGCTTTTTATCATTTGCAAAGCTTTAATTTTAATCCAAGAGCAAGACGACAAAAATATATGCAAATACATACCAAAAATAAAAAGAAAAAAAAGTATTTAAAAGAAGTTTATGCTAAAGAGAAATTTAATATTCCTTTAAATCCAGATGAATTAGAATATAGAATATTAAATGGAAAAGAACAAAAGTTAAAAGAGTTTGATTTCTTTATATCTCATAGTAGTAGAGATGGAAAAGTAGTTCAAAAATTAATAACTTATCAAAATGAGAATGGAAAAAATATTTTTTGTGACTGGATAAATGACTCTGATTATTTAAAAAGAAATCTATTATGTAAAGCAACTTTAAATGTAATTGAATTAAGGCTACAACAATCAAAAAAATTAATATTTGTAGAGTCTGAAAATTCTAAAAATTCAGTTTGGTGTAAGTATGAATTGAATTATTATTTGGAATTAAATAAGCCTATCTATTATATTACAAAAGAGGATATAGAAAATAATAATTTCAATATAAAGTTATTGGAAGATAGGTGGTTTATTGATAAGAATTATAAAGAAGGTATAAACTTTAATATTAAATAAAGAAGTAAGTTTTATTATTTGCTATTAATAGCATAGAGGTAGAGATTTTATGAATAAAACAGATGAAAAATTAAGAGAAGAATTTCGGTATTTAATAGAAAATTATAAAATAACAGATGAAACACCAGAAGAAGATATAGTAAAAATATTAGAAATAATTTTAAATTGGTTAAAAGAGAATACTCCTAAAAAATTATATAGATATAGAAATTGTGCTGATTATAATATATCTGGTTTAAGAAATGGAGAAATATGGGGAAGTCCTCTTTTAGACTTTAATGATCTTCAAGAAGGAATACCTTATTTTAATATAGACAAAATAGAAAAAGATTTTAATGACACATTTTCAGAAAGTGGAATAGAAAAAATAGTTAATAACATAGAAAAAAGTAAACTTAATATCCTTAATAGATATTTAAAAATGTTATCACGAAGTAATCGTAGAAATTTTCAAAATAGTTTAAGAAAAAAGCTTAAGAAGAAGAAAAATTTTTTGATAGAATTAAAAACAAACTTAAGTTTAAAAAGAAAAGAAATTATAATGAAACCAATAGAATATGTTTTAAGAGAATTATTAATAAAAAAATTTGGTGAAAATAGTAATTATAGAAGAAAAATAAAAACAAGTTGCTTTACAAATGAATATGATTCAGAAACAATGTGGGGACATTATACTGATAATTATAGAGGATTTGTCTTAGAATATGATTTTTCTGAAGTTATTAGAAATCAAATAATAGAATTTAAAAATAAAAAATTAGAGTTTAATTACCTAATAGCTCCAGTAATTTATACAGATAGAAAATTTGATATGACAGAAGTATTATTACAAGAATTAGTTTTTAATATGTTAAATAGTTCTCTTTATAATTTAGAAATAAAGAAAGGGCTTACATACTTTGATATAGATAAATTATTAGATATGAAAGTGATTTTTAATAAATCTAATAAATGGAATGATGAAAAAGAATGGAGATTAATTATAAATTCAAAAAACTATCAAAAAGATGGACAGCCAGAATTACTTTTAAAATGTAAACCTACAAAAGTCTATTTAGGAATAAGAATGACAGAAGAAAATAAAAAAGAAATAATTCAAATATGTAAAGAAAATAATATAGAATATGAAAATATTAGAATGAAAAATTTAAGAGATAATCACATATTTAAAAATTACCAAGATTTTAAAAATAAATTTGGTGTAAAAGACAATATATAATAAAAATAGGGCTACTTCAAATTGAGGTAGCTCTTTAAATAAAATATGGGTGGGGGTTATATGATAGAAAAGTTATATGGAAAAAATATAAATTTTTTAATAGGATCAGGAGCAAGTGTTGGAACTATTCCTACTTTAGCAACAGAATATGAAAAAGATGGAAAAAATTTAAGTATAGAAGAGATTTTAACAGAAGAAAAAGATAATGAAAATTTAAAAAATCTTATATATTTATATTTTTATCAAAAGATTATTAAAACAGGTTTTTTAGAAGATATAGAAGATCCTATTGTTATGAAAAATTATGAGAAATTTCTTGAGCAGTTAATAAAATTTATGTATAGGGAAAATTATCAAAAAGAGAAAAGAATAAATATTTTCACAACAAACTATGATTTATTTTTTGAAAAAGCTATTGATAATTTAATTGGGAAACATGAGTTTTATTTTAATGATGGTTCAGCTGGAAATATAACAAGAAGATTAAGTATGAAAAATTATCATAAAAAAGTTTATCATGCTGGTAACTTTGATAATTTCAATAGAGAAATTCCAATAATAAATTTATTTAAAGTTCATGGTTCTGTATCTTGGAAGTATGAATATAATGCAAAACAAAAAATTGTTGGAATAAATGTAGATTATCAAGATAAAAGTATAGAATATTCAAAAAAATTTTTAATAAAAAAGATAAGTAATAGAGAAATTGATACTAAAATAGATGAATTAAAAGAAGAAGATATAAATGAATTAAAAAAATTAGGAAAGTCAATAAAAGGAAAATTTTATCTTATTTTTCCTGAAAAAGATAAATTTGAAAAAACATTTTTTGAAGAGTATTATTATCAATTTTTAAGACAATTAAGCTATGAGTTAGAGAGAAAAAATACAATATTAATAGTTTTTGGTTTTAGTTTTGCAGATGAACATATAGCAGAAATGATAAAAAGAGCTTGTAATAATCCAACATTACAAATATTTATTTTCTGTTTCAATAAAGAAAGTAAAGATAGTATATTAGAAAATTTACATTTAAATGAATTTCCTAGTAATATTATTCCGATTATTCCAGAAGATAAAGAGATAATAGATTTTGATATATTTTTGAAAAAATTATTTGAAATAGAGAGTGATGAAAGTGGAAAATAATTTTGAAGTAGGTATAGTTTGGGGAGTTAATGGAACAAATGTTGTAATTAAAATGTATGATATATCAAGTGATTTTAAATATTTTTATAATGGAGAAGAATATGAAGGAGTTAGAACTGGAGGATATTTAAGCATTACTAGAGGACATATTGATATAGTGTGTCAAATAGAATCTGAAGAAATTAAAGATAATTTTTCAAAATTATTATCTAAAGAAGAGAATGAAAAGCTTCTTAATAAAGAAAGGTATGAGCGATTTGTTTATGCTAAATGTATTGGATATTTTGAAAGAAAAACTTTTTTTACTGGAGTAAAATATGCACCAGTTATTTATAATACAGTAAAAATGATGAATAAAAATTTGGTTGAATTAATGCTTACTCCTCAAAAAAGAGATAATGATATACCTTTTATCATTGGAAAAGATATAAAATATGGTATAAATATGGATTTGCCATGGAATAAAATCTTTAATACTCATATAGGAATTTTTGGAAATACAGGAAGTGGAAAATCAAATACTTTAACTATGTTATATAAAACTTTATTAAATCATCAAAACTTAAATTTAAAAAATAGTGAATTTGTTTTTATAGATTTTAATGGTGAATATACAGGTAATAAAGTGTTTTGTGAAAATAAAAAAAATTTTAAACTAAACACTAGAACTGAAGACGATAAATTTACAATAAAAGAAGAGAGTTTTTGGAATGAAGAAGTTTTAGGAATATTATTTCATGCAACAGAAAAGACACAAAAACCATTTTTAAAAAATATGATAGAAAGAAGAAAAAAAATTTTTAAAAAAGAAGATAGTTTAAAAAAGAATATACTTTTTTATATAAAGAATATATTCAAAAAAATATTTACAACAAATAATCCTAAAAGAGAAATGTTGGAATTAATGGAATCTATTTTAGAAAAAGTAGGAATAGAAGCTAAGTTAGAAAAAGTAGAGTGGCATAGTGGAAATTCTTGTTTTAAATATTTATTAGATTCTACTAATCCAGATGAATTAAAAATATCCCAAAAATATAACTCTTCTAGAGGATATATCTATTCTCCAAATGCAGAAGCCTTTATTCAAATATTTAATGTAGAAACTTTTAATATAGAAAAAGATATTGATAATTTTGATGAACTTGAAATTAGAGTAAAACTTGATTTAATAAGTGGATTATTATCAAATCATATACAGTATGATAATATAAATCCCCTTATAACTAGAATAAAATCAATTTCAAAAAGTTTAAAAAAAATAATGAAAATTTCAGATGAGTTTCCAGAAGAAAATAATAGAATAAAAGTAATTTCTTTAAGAAATTGTAATCAGGAAATAAAAAAATTATTTCCAATTTTACTAGCTAGAGAATTTTTTGAAGAACATAAAAGAAAAGTAGGAGAAATTGTAGATAAAACTTTTCATTTGATAATTGATGAAGCTCACAATATTTTATCTTATCAATCTAATAGAGAAGCTGAAATCTGGAAAGATTATAGATTAGAATTATTTGAAGAAATAATAAAAGAAGGAAGAAAATTTGGATTTTTTTTGACTGTATCAAGTCAAAGACCAGCAGATATTTCAGAAACTATTATGTCACAATTTCATAATTTTTTTATTCATAGATTAATAAATGAAAAAGATTTAAGATTAATTGATAATGTAATTTCTACTTTAGATAGTTATTCTAAACAACTTATTCCTACATTACCACAAGGAGCATGTATATTAACAGGAACAGCTTTTGATTTTCCTCAAATTATTCAAGTAGAAAAAATAGAAGATAAAGATGAAAGACCAAATAGTGATGATATAAGTTTAGTTGAATTATGGAGTAAAAAAAAAGGAGACGAAGGTGTGAAAAAAGATGGATAATCCAAGTGTAGAAGTGTTAGAAATTATATAAGAAAAATACTAGAAGATATGAAATCTAAGGGAATTAGTAAATTTGAAATAAATGCAGGAACAATAGTAAAAGAGTTAAATATAATCCAAGCAACACCAACAGTATGTTCTGCTATGAGAAGTTGTGGATATGAGTATGAAGAGATATATTCTCCACCTAAAGGAAATGGATCAAGACTAACTTTTAAATATAAGTTATATTAATTAGAAGTAAGATAAAAGATTATTTATTAAATATAGAAGTTGAAGAACTAATCGTCAAGATGACGATTAGTTTTTATTTTATCAAAATAAATGTAAAAAAAACTTAACTATATTTTGAATTAATGATATAATTATATATACAAATGTCAAAATAAATGTAAAAAAAAACTACAAAGGAGGGAATATGAATAGAATTAATATAGATAATATGTTATATAATCAAGAAAATGGAATGTTAAATACAAGAGAACTTGATATTGATAGTTCTAAATATGCTATTTTTAAATCTTTAGAAAGAATGGTAAAAAAAGGAGAGCTAAGAAGAGCAGAAAAAGGTTTATACTATATTCCTAAAAAGTCTATTTTTGGAGAACTTCCTCTTGCTATAAAAGATTTTATACAGAAATATTTATATTTTGGAAATAAAAGGATAGGATATATTACAGGAGTTAATCTATTTAATAAGTATGGGCTTACTACACAGCTTTCTAATAGTATAGAGATAGCGACAAATACAAGAAAAAATCCTAGAGAATTTGATGGAATAAAGATAAAATTTATTCAAAATAAAGCTCCAATAACAGAGGAGAATATTAAATATCTTGAAATCTTAGATATACTGAAGAATTTAAAAATTATTCCTGATTCTAGTATAAAAGAAAGTTATATGTTGATGAAGAAATTAGTATGTAATTTAGCATATGAAGAGATATTGATTTTGTTAAAATTAGCAGAAAAATACTATACAGTAGTAGTTTTAGCTTTACTTGGAAGTATGGTAGAAGAGAAAAATATTTTAAAAGTAGAGAAACTAAAGAAAAAACTAAATAAAACCACTACTTTTAAGTTAAATTTGAACTTAAAAAATGGAAAAGAGTGGAGGATAAGTTAATGACTTTACATAAAGATTTAGAAAATTTTAAGGCTTTAATATCTCTTACAGCTAGAGATATGGGAATTTTAGAGTTCTATATAGAAAAAGATTATTGGGTAACATATATTTTAAAAAGATTAAGTGAGAGTTCTTTTAAGAATGAAGTAGTATTTAAGGGAGGAACTTCTCTATCTAAAGGATATAATGCTATTAATAGATTTTCTGAAGATATAGACTTACAACTTACAAATCCTAGTTTAAGTGATAATCAAAAGAAAAAATTACTAAAGAATATAGAAGAAGAGATAACAAAGGGTATGGTTTATCTTCCAAAACACCCTAGAGAATCTAAAAGAGGAAATATAAGAAAGACTATATATCAATATCCTATTGAAATAAATGAAGAAAATAAAGGACAGGTAAGTGATGTCATAGTTTTAGAAATTAATTCATTATCCACTCCAGAGCCAACAGAAACATTAGAAATAGAGAGTTATCTTACTAAATATTTAAAGAAAATAGGTAAAGAAGAGTTCATTTCAACATTTGGGCTAGAAAGTTTTAAAATAGAGGTATTATCAGTTAAAAGAACATTTATAGAGAAAGTATTTGCTGTCTTAGATTATACTTTTGAAGAGAATCCAGAAGAAGAATTAGGAAATAAAATTAGACATCTTTATGATATACATAAATTATATCAACTTCAAGAAATACAAGATTTTTTAAATACAGAAGAATATTTTGATATGGCTTCAAAAGTAGTAGTTCAAAATGATTTCTTTGGAAAAAGAAAAGATACTATTTATAGAACTTCATTTTTATATAGTGATTTTAATAGAATAGATAGAATAGAAGGAACATATAATACTAGATTTAAAAATTTGGTTTTTGGAAAGTTTCCAGAGTTTAAAGAACTTAAGAATACATTGAAAATTATATTAAAATTTATAAAAAAATGGGAAAAAGAATATAGATAAATTAATGGAAAAATTAGACCCAGTGAAAAAATTTCTGTAAATTAAAGATAATTACAGCTTTCTATGATAAAATAAATATATCATGGGAGGCTGTTTTAATATGGAAAGAAAAAGTAGAAAAAATAGAAGAATGAGTGATGGTAAAAAAAATATTATCTCTGCTCTCATTGAAAAGTATGATATTCAATCTGCTGATGAAATTGTCCATTTTCCATCTGTAACTATATTTGTAACAATTCCTTTTATATAATACTTCTGTACCGAATCACTTTTTTCCTTTAATTCAATAAAACTTATTTCTATATCACATATATCTTGAGTTGCTTCTCTGTCATGTCCAATACAAGATATTATTCTATATTCATTTCCTTTTAAATGTTTAATTATAATCTCTTTAAAATACTCAAAACCAATAGGTTCTCCTTCTTTTACCTGTTCCGTATATGTTCCTGGTAAAGATTTTTTTACTTCGTTTTCACCAGAATTACCACAACTTATAAATAATATCGTTAATAATGTAAAAATAGCTATTTTTAAAAGTTTTCTCATTATTTCCCTCCATTTTATATATTAATTATGTACTAGATTAATTAAATGGGAGCACCCATACCCCAGTTGAGCCCAGAAAAATTATAAAATTTTATACTAAAATTTCACATTTTTTCTAGGCTCTCAAATTTTTCTTTATGGAATATAAGGTAGTTTTCCCTATCCCTGTAGCTTTTATACAATCTTTTGTTTTTATACTACCTGTAATCCAGGCTTCTATATATCTTTTTTGTTCCTTTGTTAAATTTTCTTGTTTATTAGGACGACCAATAACTTTATTTTTTTTGATAGATATTTTTCTCCCCTTTTCATCTACTGGAAGTGCTTTATATGCTCCTATTTGACGCTCCTTTTTGATTTCTAACTCTTTTTCAGCAAAATAAGATAAAACCCTTAATACTACAGGCTGTAATACTTCTCTCATAATTTCATTCTCATTGTTAGTATTTAAAAATTCCATATTTAATATTTCTATATATACCCCTTTTGCTGCTAATAACTCAAATGTTTTCAGAATATCCTTTTTAGTACGGCCTAATCTATCTAATTCAGTTACTACTAAAGTATCTCCTACCACTAAGTCTGCTAATAATTCTTTCCATTTTGGTCTATCTACTATTCTTCCACTTATTTTATCTAAATATATATTATCTTTACTAACACCAGCTTCAACTAAAACCTTTATTTGCCTTTCTAAGGTTTGATCTTTAGTAGATACTCTAGCATAACCTAATCTTCTTTTTTTCATCTTTTTAGTCCTAATCCTTGTTCTTTATCTTGATTTAATTTTTTAGTCCATAAATTTTCTTTTTCTAAAGTATTTTCTATAGATTTTTTCATTTCTAAAACATTTGTTATATCCTCATTTGAAGCATTTCTTAAAGACATATAATTTAAAACTCTATCATATCCTTTTATAATATATTGCTTTTCTTCTTGCTTTAAAGAACGTTCAAATTCTTTTTTTATTAATTCTCCAGGATCAATTTCTGGTGTTTTTTTCATTGAATAAAGGCACTTGCTTTCTCTATTATAGATCCTAATATCAAAGAATACTTTTTCTTTATAAAGAGTACTTAAATTATTGGGAAGGTTATCTACAACAATTTGATGATCTTTCTTTAACGTTGCTCTTGGTTGAAGATTTTTCGCTATCATTTCTTCATATCTATTTAAAGTTCCTAAATAAGAAATTTCTGGCCTTACTTGAATAACTACCATTTCTACTTGATAGTTTTTCTTAGCTAATAATTGCTGTGTCCTCAATGGTACTTCTGCTGTTCTTAAAGTCCCTTCAATTACTAAGTTATATCCTTCATCACTTAATTTATTTATTAAAGTTTCTGTCATTTTACTAGCAAATCCTTTTGTGTGTTCAACAGATTCTTTTCCATATTTCTTTTCTAATTCCTCATAATAAGGGTGTTCTTTCCTGAAATCATCTCCATTTATAACTATCAAATCCCTATTATTTTTTTCCAAAAGAGCTGTTAAACCACTTTTACCTGCACCTGGTTGCCCTCCTAAAAGAAAAGCTTTTTTTTCTCCTGTAATACTTACATTCTTAATTAAATCTCTATATATTTCTTTAAATACTTCCTTAAATTCATCTTCTTCAAAATTATCTTTATTCATATTTTATCCCTCAAGTTGAATATTTTTTAAAGTTTCTCTTGCTAAATCTAATTTCCCATTTGCTTCTTGCAATTTTGAATACTCATCATATTCTGGTTTAAAAATATTACGGTAAATATCTCCTACTGCATTATATAAAAAATTTATTGGAGCTTTT
>Ga0192243_10071_pt1 | contig 41658 bp, 38 predicted proteins | sample Koala_Koa27_K3_FD_131233 | JGI IMG/M metagenome (GOLD analysis project Ga0192243, IMG submission 131233) | Enriched cells from koala feces incubated with labeled cellulose particles, San Francisco Zoo, California, United States - Koala_Koa2-7_K3 ... | reverse complement strand
ATCCGCATCCGGTTTCACACGAATACAGATCTCCAGATTCATAAGGTCACCGGCACTCATTTCATTGACAATCTCCTGCTCCGTCAGTAAAGTAAAAAAAGAAGGAAACATCTTCTGGTAATCTGTCGGACGAAGAGGTACGGAGATTGCTCCTATTTGCACAGGTTGTCCTTCCTGACTGATCTGAATAGACCGCCCGACTGCCTGTTCATTTCCGATGACTTTCTCTACCACATCCGGAGTAATAATAACAGATTGCCTCGTTAAAGCCTCTTTCAATTGATCTATACTACCCGTTTCCGAATGCACCTGGAACACATCAAAAAAGGAAGGTGTTACCCTGAAATGTCTTGCCCATAAACCGGGAGAATCTTCATAATAAAGCTGGTTATACCCGCCCTGCATAAGAGAAATATAAGGCTGTGACTTGACAGACAGCGAAACTGACTCTATGGAAGGTTGTTGCCGGATCCGTTCAACGATCTGCAGGATATCCTCTCCAGCCGTCGTACTTTTCTCCTGTGGTTCAATATATCCGACACTGCCCTCTGTCTTTTCTTCCAGATTCACCTGATACGTATGTTGCACATTCATTCCCATCGGTTGGATGCCATTCCACCAGAAGATACCTGTAAAGTCAACTACATACCACAGGCAAACCGTAATAATAGACAACTCAATACACAACCAGGCATTAGTCCTGCGCTGATTCCAGACGATAGTATAAATATGTTTAATTATCTCTTTCATAAGATCAGTCAGCTTTGAATGAATCAATGACAGTCAGCGAGGATATTTTCCATGCCGGAAGACCCGCACTTAACAAATTTATGATCAGGCAGAATAAAAATGCCAATAAAAACACAACCGGATTAAAGATCAGTTCTGCCGGGACTTCCGGAGTGACATCCAGCCCCCACTGAGAACCAGAGATGAAAACCATATCTTTCAGAAAAAAGGTGGTCACCCAGTAAAACAGGATGGCTAACAGTCCCCCCATTATGGAATAAACCATATTTTCCCAGATCACCTGCCAGAAAACAGTTATGCGTGTTCCGCCAAACGCTTTCCGGACACCAAATTCTTCTTTTCTTTCCCGCATACGGGAAAGGGTGAATCCGGACAGATTAATAGCAGGCACCAATAAGATAACCAGAATCATGATCGCGTTACTGATCACACTTTCCCGCATATCCGGATACCTCGGACCAAAACGATCCTCTTCCACCACTTTTATATCCGGTTGCCGGTAAAGGTTGATCCGGTGGTCTGCCAGTGAATTGTTATATTGTTGTACTTTGGCTTCAACTTCCCGCCTGATCTTTCCCATATCCCAATGGGAACGTGCCAGGATCTGGCATTTATATCTTCCGGTAATACCTTCCGTGCCCGTTGCCTCCCGGATATGGGTAGATGTATAGGGTATCCAGGCTTCTCCATACGAATGGCTCAGATAGGGATTGACATTTTTCACAATCGCAGAGATAGTATACATATGATAATTCAGCAGCACCTGTTTTCCTACCAGGTCTTTGATATCTCCAAATAACGAACGTGCCATATCCTCCGACAAAACTACTTTTCGCATACCAGCCTCGAAATCCGCTTTATCATAGGGTGAACCCGCCAGAAAAGAAAAATCAAAGATCCGCCAGAAAGCATCATCCGTAAAGGAAACCAGGCAGCGGGTTTGTTTTCTTCCCGGAACAGAAGCGATCTGAGCCTGCAAAGGAGAAGTCACAACTACCTCTTCCGGAGTTTCCAGAGACTGGAAACATTCCCGGATCGTTTGCAGGGAAAGGAAACCATCCTCTACACCTAAACCTGTTTCCTTATTTTCCACCCCTACCCACTTCACATACAACGTACGGGTACGGTGGTTTTCCGGTGAAATATTCATCATCTTTCCCCAAAAGCCGCCCATCAACAAACTAACGATCAGACTGACGGATAATCCGGTTCCCAGGATGGTAATACATCCCTGATAAGGACTTTCCAGGAACGTATACCAGGCCTGTTTCAGCAGTTGTTTATACATCGTTTTTTCTTTTTTTAATTAATTACTCATCCCGCAAAGCATCTATCGGCGTAATCTTCCCGGCTCTGCGTGCCGGATACCAGATACTCAACATCATCACAGCGGCTAATAACATCCAAGTCAGGGAATTGGTAATCAAAAGCCGGACCGACCAACGATCTGATAAATACAATCCTTTTGTGTCTTCCGAAAAGCCCATAGTGGGGATCAGATCCGCATATACAAACTGCATTTCTATTAAAACAGCGGGTATCAGAATCAATGTCAGAATAAATATTCCTTCCGCCATAAACAAATAGTGAATTTTTTCTTCTGTGGCCCCCATCGCCCGCCGGATACCAATCTCTTCCCGCCGGGAATTCACACGATACCAGAAAGTACCCATGACGCATAAAAGAACATTCAGTAAAAAAAGATCATTAAACCAACAAACACACGAATCGTAGTTGTCGATCCCAGGCTGAAATCAAAATCATCCATAATTTTATCGTAGGAAACCATATCCTTCAGATAGTAGTTCCCGAGCCGTAAATCCCGAAACAGATCTTCTTTAAAAGAAGCCAGCTCAGCAGAAGAAAGTTTTTTATTCAAACGAATAGAGACATCTGCGTTGTCTACATTGCCTTCATCGATCCGTTGGAATTTAAAAATCGTAGGTATCACTCTTTCGTTGAGGTCTCTTTTTATATCTTTTACAACAGCTTTTACAATATATGTTTCCTCCGGATTTTCCCTGTAAGGAATCACAGACTTACCAACAGCCGACTGCCCCGGAAACAGTTTCTTTTCTACCATTTCGGTAATTACAACTCCTTTATTATCATTCAGATCTACCTCACGCATACTCAAAATTCCTTCCCCATCTTTATTCAGATGGCGAAAAGTTTTGAGATAATCCCCCGTAGCTGCTATCTCAAGAATACCCGGATAAATCGTAACAGTTGAATCTTCCATATTTTGAAGAGGCTTATTATTGAAACTATCGGATCCGGGATAAGACCGCCTGAAAGAGATTCCTACCGTTTCTACATCCGGATGGTGTTGAAGCCGGTCAACGATCCGGTTAAAATTGGCTGTTTTGTTTTCAGGCTGCTCCTCTTCTGTAAAATATTCCGCATGCGTTTCAGGTAATATGCCGATATTCATCAAATAGGTATTATTCGTATCCCTATGGGAAGTTTTACTAAGATTACAACCCAATACAAAAAAATAATCCACTATAAACCAAACGGCACAGAAAACGAGCAGCAGTTCCAACCCTAACCAAAAATTACTCTTTCTGCGATTAATAATTTGCTTTATGATAATAGAAAACATATCTATTTCGTATTTAAGGATTCTACAATTTTCCGTCTGGAAGCACGCCATGCAGGAATAAAAGCAGCCATCAGGTTAAAGATCATACAAATCAGGAAAGCAATAAAAAACACTCTGTAACTGATCAAAGAAGATAAAGAAAACATAGCGGCATCCTGAGGAGCTTTTGAAGCAAAGATATTACCGACAAAAAAGATCCATTGACTGGAAGACAGGATGATTATATAAGAAATAAGCAGCCCTGTGAGACCTCCCAGTAAAGTATATAAGAAGTTTTCGATGATCACCTGCATCAACAACATCTCCTTCGGAGCTCCGAAAGATCTGCGTACTCCCATTTCCGCTATGCGTGTTTCCATTTGTGAATCTGTCAATCCCGTCAGACTCACTGCCGGAATAAAAAGCAAAATGAACAGGAATAATCCGTATATTGTAAGTAACTTCGGTATTTCCACATTCCAACCTCCATACAAACGGCATAAATTTTCCCAGTGACGATCCGGCTGACCAGACGTTATAAATTCTACATCTTCTCCCATAGAAGCATCATATCTGTAAATATTTTCAAGAGCTTCTTTTTTACCTGATCCAGATCTGCAGCAGAAGGAGCCAGGATATAACAGACAAAATTGCCCAGGGCTTCTGTAATACTTTCACCTGAATTCCACCACAACTCGAGATTTGGACAGGCAGAATAAGGCATCCAGACATGGGCGAATGAATGTCCCGACAAAAAAGGCACATCCCGCACTACTCCGGACACACGGTATGATTCGAAATTCAGGCTTACATACTGTCCGGTAGTCTGCACACTCCCAAAAATCTTCCTGGAAAGAGTTTCCGTTATGACAACCGCTTTTACTCCGGACTCCACCTCTTCTCCGGTAAAAGGTTTTCCATCTAAAAAACGGAAAGTAAAAACCTGCCAAAAATTATGATCTACACATTGCAATTCCACAGGAATCTGTTCTCTATTTTGAGACGACTGGATAAAAGATTCATTACTCTGGGCTTTGTGAACAAGACAAACAGCTTCCGCTTTCTCCAATGGATAAAAACAGGTTTCTATGGTCTTCATGGATAAAGAGCTGCTATACATCCACTCGTCTTTCGTTTGCAATTTTGCATTTATCACCATCAACATCCGGCTGCGGTTAGTTTCCGGATAGGTATCAGCAATCCGGATATAGAACACAATGGCTAACACCATTACCATGGAAATAGATAACCCTGTTCCCACAATATAGATAAAGCTACAAAAGCGGTTTTGCTTCATCAATATCCAGGCCTGTCTGAAATATATCTTAATCATATCTGATCACTGATTAAAAAACATTCTTAATTTCTCATTGAACCTGCCGACCATCAAAGAACCGGATCGTGCGGCTGGTCTGTTTTGCCTGCTGTTCGTTGTGAGTCACCATCACAATGGTTTTACCATCTTCTTTATTTAGTTTATGTAATATTTCCATCACTTCGATACCCATTTTACTATCCAGATTACCTGTAGGCTCATCGGCAAGAATTATGTTCGGTGAACCCACTATCGCACGGGCAATCGCTACACGCTGGCATTGTCCTCCGGAAAGTTGGGTCGGGAAATGTTTCATACGATGACTCAGGCCGACTTTTTCTAACATAGCTTCAGCTGCTTTCCTGCGTTCGGAAGAGGACACTTTACGATAGAGCAAAGGTAGTTCCACATTATCCAGTACATTCAGTGAGTTGATCAGGTGGAAGCTCTGAAATACAAACCCTAATTGATGGTTCCGGAAAGCAGCCTGTTGCTTATCATTCATATGAATCGTATTGATACCGGCAATTTCTATTTCTCCCGACGTAGGGGCATCCAACAATCCCATAATATTTAATAACGTTGATTTCCCACATCCGGAAGGTCCCATGATAGAGAGGAATTCTCCCTCTTTCACATGCAGGTTCACGTTTTCCAATGCAACGGTTTCAATTTCCTTAGTACGATAGATCTTTTCTAAATTTGTTAACTTGATCATAATGGTAATATTTTAATCGTTTATTATTTATTTCGAGTTGTTATTATTCATAATGCAAAGCTTCTGCCGGAGGCATAGCTACCGCTTTCCGGGCTGGAAAACTTACTCCCAGACAGACCATACCGGCCATTAAAAGACAGGCTCCTCCAAAACCGGATAAAAACCGCCAGGCAGACAATGAAAAACGGGAACTTTCATACAGGTCAAAGAAATAAAGATTGATAGCAAAAACAAGCATACAGGGCAGTGTAAATAATAAAAGAAGAAGACCTTCCATATTCATAGACCGATATAACCCGTTTTTACTTGATCCTAAGGCCACCCGCAAACCGATTTCCTGTCTTCTGTACTGTGTACGCAACCAGAAAGTCCCTACAATCCCAAAGAATACATTCACAAGCATAAAAAACATCAAGGATACTTTTATTTTCATTTTTCGTTGATAGTGGTAAAGACTTTCCTGCCGCCGCTGTTCTATCGACTTATATCCATATACATATAAACTATTAGCAACCAACAAATCCCCCATGCTTTCCAGAAACCGGTTCATTTCTTCCGGAGATTTAGGTTGCTTCATCCGTATACATAATTCTGTCGATTGTGATCCAAATTGCTCTACACATTCCTGTAAACTTTTACCGATTAAAACATCAAAATAACAGGGTTCACTTACTTCATAATCCGAAGGGCGGACGGGTTGGGACACGGCACTTACCAGAACTTCCTCATTGTCTCCGTGTTTTATTCTTCGCCCCTTACCTTCCTCATGGCCATACACAAGTGCTTCCAGATCTTTTGATAAAACTATGCTGGAACGGGTATAGTCCAATTGAGGAGCAATGGGATTTCCATTTTTATCTTTCACACGAAAAACAGTAAAATATTCAGGTGTAACTCTTCTGACATGAAACGATCTTTCACAGACTGCAGCCGTATCTCCATCCAGAGGTCTGATATTGTTCCATGAGTTGCCAAAAGAATAAGGACAGGAATAAAAGGCAGCGCAAACTTCTTCTACGTCGTTGCTCATCCGGATCTGTTCCATCAAACGCAATAAATCATCCGTTTCATTGGCTGCGGTTTCTTCTTTCTCCACATATCCCGGAACATCAGGACTCAATTTACCTAACTTCAACCGGTGTGTATTTTCTATATCATATCCTAAAGGCAGGTTATATGTTTTTACATCAAGCAGTAAAACATCCAGCATGATCCAAAGTACACCTGCCACAATTAGTAACTCCCCGAATACCCAGGCGTTTCCTAATCGCTGGTTCCATATTATTTTTAGTAAATGTCGTATCATGTTTTTTCTATTTAGGTATTAGAGTAATCTCCTTTTAAAGCATCAACAGCAGGTTGGCGTGCAATCCGTATAGCCGGAATTAATGCACTTAAAATATTCAGTAGTAAAGTAAAAAACAGAGCAAATATGAAAAGTGAGGGTTTCACCAACATCTCTGCGTTCAACATGGTTTCTTCACCTAAGAGAAAGCTCTTTCCTACAAACAGTATTAGAAAAGATAAAAAGAAACCGGCCACTCCGCCAATCATTGTCATGACAAAATTTTCGTATAATATCTGACGAATCAGGACAGAGAATGTAGCTCCAAATGTTTTTCTTACTCCTATTTCACTTTTCCTCTGTTGTATGGAAGATTGTGCAACTCCCGTCAGGTTAAGTGCAGGGACTAATAACAGGAATAATAACAACCCACCGGTTTCCATTAAAAAATCTTTCCATTCTACATACTTAAAAGCATGGGATCCTTTCGCACGGTCCACACGAGTCAAGGGCTGACGCATAAAACTAATTTCCGTTTCCTGCTTCGTACTATTATAACGGGCAGTAGTATTTTGTAGCTCGGCTCTTATAAGTTCAAAATCCGAAGTTTTTTTTGCTAATATACAGGCAGTAAAGGCCCCTGTCATACCTTCGAACCGATTATAAGCCGGCAAATATCCTTTATTGCTTGTATATGGCATCCAGACCTGTCCATAGGCGTCACTCGCGGCTTTACTCACATCTTTCACTACCCCTGTAATCGTATAAGACATAAAATCAATTATAATTATTTCACCTACTACATCTTTTGTTCCAAATAACTCCCGGGCAACTTGTTCGGATACTACAGCAGCAGGAATACCCGAACTGAATTCAGCCTCAGAGAAGGGTCTTCCCTGTTGAAACGAAAAATTAAAAACCCGCCAGAAGGATGTATCCGTATATTTCATGGAATATTCTTTAAACAACCGTTTTCCCGGCAAAGACACAGGTTTAAAATCAGAATCTATTAAAGTAGAAGCTTCCGGAATTTGTAATGCATACAAACATTCCCTTCCCACCTCTGTAGAAAAGCCTCCTCTATTCCTTCCATTACCATCTAAAGAAGATACCTGCGCAGCATTTATATACAGCATCCGGTTACGATATGACTCCGGAGCATAGTCTGCCATATCAATCTGATAGACTAAGATAACAACCATAATCATAGCGATTGATAGTGCAGTACCGGCAATAGAAATAGAACTTATCAATGGGTTTGCTCTCAACATTCCCCATGCTTGTTTAATTGATTGTTTTATCATAGCATTTTTAATAATTATTTAATTTTCAATTTAGTTTTTCCTTTGAAACTACTCATGTCCGAGATAACCACTTCATCGCCTGGCTGCAGTCCACTCACCACTTCTACATATTCAAAATTACTGTCTCCCAGTACCACTTTCCGTTTAAGTAACTGATCACTATTCACTACAAATAACTCATATTCTCCTTTCCCTACATAATAAGAAGAATTAGCGATCCGCAGTACATCATCCTTCACAGCATTCATTACATATACATCCGTTTTTAATCCTGAACGCAATCTTCGATGATTATCCTCTTCTAACTGCACGGTAAAAGAAATCACTCCATTTTTTGATAAAGGAGTTACATCACTAACTACTCCATTTAGTTTGTCATTCCCGATCTTAACTACCGCTTTACTCCCGGCCGCGATCCGGTCACCATACGTATCCGCAATCTCTCCTTCAATTTTAAAATGGGAAAGATCAGAAACAATAGCCACACGACTCCCCTACTCCACCTGTGCTCCTATTTCATTATTTACAAAAGTCAGGATCGCTTTCCGGGGAGAACGGATCCGGGCGTCTTCCAGTGTCCGTTTCATTTCGGCCAGTTCTTTCCGGAAAATATTGAGTTCCAATTCTTTTACTTTCAGATCCGCATCTGCCATAGCCTGTTCATTCACAAACTTCTGCTCTTCCTCACTCAATTGTAATTGTCCTACATTATAACTTAACTCTGCCTGTAACACCTTATCCGTAGTCCCTGCTCCGAGACTATCCAGATATCTTTCATTTCTCAATTCCACCTCTTTCCGGTTCAATTCCATACGGGAAACTTTCAGTTTCATATCCATTTCCGAGAGTTTACTTTTATTCGCCACCCTCAACTGTTCCAGTTGCAATCGCTTCATCTGTTCTTCATCCAGCATCTTATTATAATCCGTTTCCGCACTCTGAAGATCCAGTTTCAGAATAGGAGTTCCCGCATCTACAGAATCCCCGCCTCTTTTATAAATCTCCACAATACGGGAATTGATCGGCGAATTAATAATTTCCTCAAAGGCAGGGATCACCTTTCCCGATGCATTTACGGAAACCTCTATTACCCCTTGGTCTACTACTGAAAAGGTTAGATCTTTCCGGTTCAGCGTGGTCTGCAAAATAGAAATAATAAAAACAATGATGGCTACTCCTATACCCACTCCACCACCTATTTTCAGGATCTGTTTCTGCTGTTCTTTTTTTCTGACTTCTTTCGAAATTTCCCGGTCCATATATTCATTGTTTGATTGTCACCTTTTTAAAAGCAAAGTCTATGCCAAAAAAAACAAACAGCTATTAATCTGATATTTATACACAAAAACGAGTGTTCATTTTCGGACAGACTGTTCATTTTCACATCACTTCCTATCCAAAACGAACAATCCGAACACAATCTTTTTCCGGATGTTTTAAAATTACAGGTTTTATCCTGTCATAAAATAATTATCTTTGCGGCTTATAAGAACTAAATCTATAATATTCACATGCTCATACAATTAGCTTTTGTTATAATAGCTATTATTATTGGTGCCCGGATTGGTGGCATCGGATTAGGTGTTTTAGGTGGCCTCGGATTAGCCATTCTCACTTTCTTTTTTGGACTGGAACCTACTTCTCCCCCTATTGATGTAATGTTAATGATCGCAGCGGTTATTGCAGCTGCCGGTTGTATGCAGGCTGCCGGAGGATTAGACCTGATGGTTAAAATGGCCGAAAAGTTACTACGTAAAAACCCAAAACAGATCACTATTTTAAGTCCTTTAGTTACCTATTTATTCACTTTTATTGCAGGTACCGGACATGTGGCTTACTCTGTCCTTCCTGTTATTTCCGAAGTAGCAACAGAAACTAAAATACGTCCCGAACGTCCTTTAGCAATCTCCGTAATAGCCTCTCAGCAGGCCATCACAGCCAGTCCTATTTCAGCGGCTACCGTAGCATTACTCAGCCTGTTAAATGGAAATGGCTATAATCTTACTCTCTTAAACATTCTAATGATCTCCGTACCCTGCACCTTAATGGGAGTATTAGCCGGGGCCATCTATTCCCTACGGACCGGAAAAGAATTAGCTGATGATCCGGAATTTCAGAGAAGAGTAGCAGCCGGCGATTTCAACGAGACCCATTACGAAATCAAAGATGTACAGAATAAACGTGCTGCCTCTCTTTCCGTACTGATCTTTATTTTAGCAACAGTCGGGATCGTCCTTTTCGGATCCATAGAAAGTTTACGTCCGGCTTTTACGGTAAACGGGGAAACGACCACGCTGGGCATGGCCTATATTATTGAGATCCTGATGCTCTCCGCAGCAGCTCTTATCCTGTTGGTTACCCGGACGGACGGACTGAAAGCAGCCCAGGGATCCATATTCTCTGCCGGTATGCAGGCCGTAGTTGCTATTTTTGGTATTGCATGGATGGGAGACACATTTATTGCAGGCAATATGGCGGAACTGAAAGGTGCTATTGAAAATACCGTGACCGAAATGCCCTGGTTGTTCGGACTGGCACTGTTCACAATGTCTATTCTCCTTTTCAGCCAGGCGGCAACTGTTCGGGCACTGATGCCTTTAGGTATTGCACTGGGACTTTCCCCCTATATGCTGATCGCCCTTTTTCCTGCAGTGAACGGCTATTTCTTCGTACCGAATTATCCGACCGTGATTGCCGCCATCAACTTTGACCGGACAGGAACCACTCGTATAGGTAAATATATATTAAACCACTCTTTCATGATTCCCGGTTTGATAGCGACCGGTGTATCAGTTCTGTTAGGATTGCTTCTGATACAGGTGATTTAATATCCGGATATGATACCTAATCAGAACCCGGGACTTAGTCCGTCTTTCAATTATTTTGCCAAACCTGATGAAGTATAAAAGATTAATTTATACTTTTGCAGGAATAGCAGGATATCTCTTAGACCAATTATTCCTGCTAAGAAGCAGAGAAGAACGAGTTTAACACGACTATTATTTGAAATGAAAACAAAGTCCCTTTTCACAGGATTAGCCCTGTGGCTACCTTTATTGCTGAGTGCCCAGACACGCTTACCGGATGAAATTGCCTACCGCATCAAAGACGAAGCATTTAATCACTCTAAAATAAAAGAGACAGCCCAATGGATGACGGATTTCATGGGACCCCGCCTGGCTGCATCAACAAACGGGCTTCGGGCGGAAATCCTGATGGAAGAAAAACTGGCGGAGATGGGATTCAGTAATCCGCGGAGAGAATTTGCCATGGATTTTCCCAAAGGCGGATGGGATAATGAAAAGAGCTATGTTGCTATGACAAGCCCCTACTACACCAGCTTCTCTGCAACTCCGAAAGCATGGTCAGGAAGTACCGATGGCCTGGTCAGAGGGGAAGTGGTTTATCTCCAGGTAGAAAAAGAAGAAGACCTTAACCAGTACAAAGGAAAGCTGAACGGGAAGATCGTCCTGCTACCTGTTACGTCAGAATATAGGATTGACTTCGAACCGCTGGCAACCCGCCTGACCGACGAAGAACTGGCAGCATTAGCCAAAGATCCCCGTCCGGAACCGGCACACCAGTATCGCCGCCGCTTTAACCCGCTCATAAGCAAGCTCAACGAGTTACTGGCAACAGAAAAGCCGGCTGCTATTTTGGGAGGAGACGGAACATTCAATGTACCGGCTTCCCGGGGTGTTCCATATAAAGCCGGAGATCCCGAACCTGCTCCTGAAATTAACCTTTCCATCGAAAATCACGGCCGGATGGCAAGAATGGCCCAAAAAGGGATTCCGGTTGAAATGGAAATAGAAATAAAAAACCGGTTTACTCCCGCTGACACAGCAATCTACAATATCATAGCAGAAATACCGGGCACAGATCCTAAACTAAAAAAATGAGATCGTGATGATCGGGGCACATTTTGACTCCTGGCATGGAGGAACCGGGGCAGCGGACAATGCATCGGGATGTTTGGTCATGCTGGAAGCCATGCGTATTCTGAAAGAACTGAATCTTTCTCCCCGCCGGACCATACGGATCGCCTTATGGGGTGGTGAAGAACAGGGTCTGTATGGTTCCAGAGGGTATGCACAGCATCTTTTATATGACCGGGAGGAACATCAGAAACGGCCCGGATATGACCAGTTCGTCCTCTATTTGAACATGGATAATGGCTCAGGAAGATTCCGGGGGATCTATCTGGAAGAAAATGACATGGCTTTCCCCTTCTTCCGGACGTGGATGACACCTTTTGAAGCTTCCGGATTCACCACATTGTCTCCCCAGCGAACCGGTTCCACGGACCATGTCGTTTTCAATATGCTGGGACTACCTGCTTATCAGTTCATTCAGGATGAACTGGAATATGACCGCACCTACCATACATTGATGGACACTTACGAACGTTTATCATTAGATGACCTCCGGTTAAACGCAGCCATGGTTGCCTGGTTTGCCCTCAATGCAGCCAATGACAATGATCGCATCCCTACTAAACCCGGAGCCCTTGAAAAAGTAAAAAACACAGGTACAAGGTAAACAGATACCAGCACGTTGATCAAGGGAAACAACTCGGGGGGGGGGCTGAGGGCCTATCAGGTAGAAGTAAAATTTTTAGCTTGATAACATGGAGCAACGGTGTGAAACGTAGACTCTCCTGTGATTTAGGAAAGCTTGATCATATAAAGACTATTTTTTTATTTTATTTTTGCAACGTTCGTATTTCTCTTTCGTCTTATATAGTATAGAAACGATTAAAAACAAAAGTCATGAAGACTAAAGGACTACTGTTAATGGCGCTTATCCTGAGTTTTGCAACCTGTGCAACAGCGGCAAAAAGAAAAGACGGGAATGGCAATATGGTCACCAAAGAGATCTCTGTAAAAGAATTCACCAGCATTGTGGTGGATGACAAAATCTCTTATGAAGGAAAAAGCTTCAGAAATCTGTTTGGAAATAAGACATCTACTCCTACCTTTACCTATAAGCAAACAACCGGAAATGCATCCCTGCAGGTCACGATAGACGAAAATCTGTTTGATTTGCTACTGGTGGAACAAAATGGAACACGGATCAGAATTACCACAAAAGACAAAAGTAAGATCAATCCATCCCAACTGACCTTCGAGGGTTCTTCCAAAACATTAAACGGATTGGAAATTAATGGTGTACTGAACTTCTATGCAAAGGAAACAGTAAAGAGCAGCGAATTAAATTTAAAACTTACAGGAGTAGGCAACATCCACTTTGAGGCATTGGACTGCGACAACCTGGATTGTTTACTGACCGGTGTAGGAGGAATCAATTTAGGGGGAAATGCCAGAAAAGCCACTTACAAAATGACAGGAGTAGGCGACATCAAAGCCTATGACCTGGATGCCAAAACACTGCATGCAACCCTGACCGGCGTAGGCAGTATGCAGGTATATGCCAGTGAAACACTCGATGCCTCACTTACCGGTGTCGGAGACATCCGCTACAAAGGAAACGCCACCGTGAACGGTTCAGCCTCCGGAATGGGAAAAATCAAAAAGGCAGATTAAAAACACTTATACAAAATATAATCAAAGATGTGTCTGAAACGGGATTTCAAACATTTCTTTAATTTGTGCAGATTAATATACTTATTAATATGGGATAATATACTTATTATTCAACCTTAATAAGTATATTAATAGTGACACAATCTTATGGTCAGTGTCCGAATCTTCTCTTCTCAGTAAATACATCATTAATACAAATTGTTTTGAAAATCAAAAATGTAAAGCAATCTCAAAACTATCGTATTACTGGACATATATATGACACAGACGGTATACCGTTTTTATTGAAGGTACCACAAGTGATGAAAACAATCGTTATTTACAACTCCAGATAGTCTATAAATTAAATAACCTGAAAAAGTCTACAGAGGCATAAATGCCGCAAAAAAAAGAATGACAAAGGCTCTGATATATGAAAAAAAGTTCTGATTATTTCCTTACTGTGATATGAAAGCAGCCCTGCTTGCGTTCATGTTTTACATAACATCTTTCCTCTTTTTGAAGGTCACGAAGAACCATCGCAAGAACCATTTTCAGACGTTCACTGTCAATGTCCAGGGTGTCTTTTTCGTCTATCTTTGTGTAGCGCACCCAGGAAATATCAAACGTAGTTCCAAAGAGATGAGCAGAATTTTCGGAGGAATTAATATTGGTTTTTCTCAACCCCTTAATATCATCTACCGTACGGGTAACACTGGTCACTTTCACTTTATAGAGCGAAGCATTGTGATTATATAAGGTATCCTGAAAATTTTTACCGATATCTTCAAGCAGTTTAGCTGCTTCAGGGACCAGATAAGGAATGGAATGAGTCAGCTTTTCTACCTCATAGTATTTGCCGGTCTTTATCTCCTTCATTTTTTTAGAAGCGTGTTCAGCCTCTTCCCTGGAAGAGACCGGCTCAATCCCTAATTTCTTAGCGGCTGTCAGATGTAACTCATTCAGGTCGTTAAAGTCCCGGTTATAACTGCCATTATACCAGATCCGTTTCAGTTCTCCTCTTTTTTCTTTCTGACAAGAGGGAATAACAATCAGAACTGTGCAGATCAAAATAAACAATAAAGGTATGTTAGAGGTTGTTTTCATGAATAAACATAATTTGTGGCACAAAAATAGAGATATTTCTTTGTATGTTTTTGCTTTCACATAAATAAAAATGTTAGGCACATGCAAACAGAAAAAAGAATATTACTACTTTTGTCTACTCAACTAAAGGAAAGAAAAGAATTGAATGATTGAACGCATATATATTCTTGAAAATGTAGATCCTGTAACCTTCTATGGAGTGAATAACTCCAATATGCAACTGATAAAAACACTCTTCCCCAAGTTGCGTATAGTGGCACGTGGAAATGTGATGAAAGTGATCGGTGAAGAAGAAGAATCGGAACTGTTCCTCAGGAAGATAAGAGAAGTTGAAAAATATTGTGAAGAATATAATTCCCTGTCAGAAGAGGTGATCCTCGACATCATTAAAGGAAAAGCGCCCAATGTGATCAAACAGGAAAACCTGATCATTCACGGAATGAATGGAAAGGCCATTGTGGCCCGTACGGAAAATCAACAATTATTAGTAAAAGCTTTCGAGGAGAATGACCTGGTTTTTGCGACTGGTCCTGCCGGATCGGGAAAAACATTCGTTGCCATTGCTTTAGCAGTGAAAGCATTGAAAAACAAAGAGGTCAGAAAAATCATCCTGAGCCGTCCGGCTGTGGAAGCCGGAGAAAAATTAGGATTTCTTCCCGGTGAGATGAAAGACAAATTAGATCCCTATTTGCAACCTTTATATGATGCTTTGCAGGATATGATACCGGCACCCAAGCTGAAAGAGTACATGGAGAATAATGTCATCCAGATCGCCCCCTCGCTTTTATGCGTGGCCGGACCCTGAATGATGCGGTCATTATCCTGGATGAAGCACAGAACACCACGACCCATCAGATCAAAATGTTTCTTACCCGTTTAGGGATGAACGCTAAAATGATCGTGACAGGGGATGTGACACAAATAGACCTTCCTCCTACGGCAACTTCGGGATTAATCCAGGCTATGAATATTCTGAAAGGAGTAAGAGGAATCGGAAAGATTGAATTTACGAAAAAAGATATTGTCCGTCATAAACTGGTGCAACGCATCGTAGATGCCTATGATAAGTTTGACCTGAAAAAGAAAAAAGAACGGGAAGCCAAAACTAAAACAGACGAGGAGTAAACAAATAAATAAAAACATAAAGTTGTATGAACAAGGCATTAGTTAGAACAGATTTTAATTTCCCCGGTCAGAAAAGTGTGTATCATGGGAAAGTACGGGATGTATATAACATCAACGATGAATTGTTGGTCATGGTTGCAACAGACCGTATTTCTGCATTTGACGTCGTTCTTCCGGAAGGTATTCCTTACAAAGGACAAATGTTAAACCAGATCGCAGCCAAATTTCTGGATGCAACAGCTGATATCTGTCCGAACTGGAAACTGGCTTCTCCGGATCCTATGGTAACGGTAGGGGTACAATGTCAGGGATATCCGGTAGAAATGATCGTCAGAGGATATTTGTGTGGCAGTGCCTGGCGTGCATACAAAAATGGCGTAAGAGAGATCTGTGGAGTAAAACTGCCGGACGGCATGCGTGAAAACCAAAAATTTCCGGAACCGATCATCACTCCGACAACAAAAGCGGAATTAGGTGCCCATGATGAAGATATTTCAAAAGAAGAGATTCTGAAACAGGGTCTGGTCTCCCCGGAAGAATATGCAACTCTTGAAAAATATACCATGGAATTATTCCTGAGAGGAACAGAGATCGCCGCTCAACGGGGATTGATCCTGGTAGACACAAAATATGAATTCGGACACCGGAACGGACAGATTTATCTGATCGATGAGATCCATACACCGGATTCTTCCCGGTATTTCTATCAGGAAGGATACGAAGAGCGATTTGAGAAAGGAGAACCTCAGAAACAACTTTCCAAAGAATTTGTACGTGAATGGCTGATGGAAAACGGATTCCAGGGAAAAGAAGGACAGACTGTTCCTGAAATGACCCCAGAGATTGTAGAAAGCATCAGTGAACGTTATATTGAATTGTTCGAACATATCACAGGGGAAATTTTTGTAAAAGAGGATACAGAAAATCTGCTTACCCGTATTGAAGAAAATGTAACCGCTTATCTTAACAGCTAAATACAGATGAAGTACGGTTCGGAAAAAATATTGCCTTACAATGACAATGAACAGAAAACAGTACAGGTTGAACGCATGTTCAATTCTATCGCAACTGCTTATGATAAACTGAACCGTACTTTATCTTTAGGTATTGATCTGTTCTGGCGAAAGAAAGGGATCCGGTACTTACAAACTTTTTCCCCGAAAACCATTCTGGATGTGGCAACCGGAACAGGGGATCTCGCTATTGCCATGTGCGAAAAATTAAAACCGGATCACATTACCGGAGCCGATATTTCCGAAGGGATGATGGAGGTCGGAAGAAAAAAGGTTGCAAAGAAAGGTCTTTCTCAACAAATCACCTTTGAATACCAGGACTGTACCCGGCTTACTTATACAGAAAATTCTTTTGATGCGGTCACAGCGGCTTTTGGGGTCCGGAATTTTGAGGATATTGCCCAGGGATTGTCTGAGATGTACCGGGTACTCAAACCCGGGGGACGCGTGATGATTTTAGAACTTTCCACTCCGGAAAGTTTTCCGATGAAACAATTATACACTATCTACTCAAAAACAGTAATTCCCTATATCGGACAACTATTTTCCAAAGAAAAAGCAGCTTATCAGTATCTTCCCGCTTCCATTAAAGTGGTCGTGCAGGGACAACAGATGGTTGATCTGCTGACAAAGCAGGGGTTTGAAAATGCCCGTGTAAAGACTTTTACTTTTGGGATCTGTTCCATGTATACAGGGGAGAAAAACAATAAATAATAGACAGGCAATATGAAAAAATATGGTTTACTGGGATATCCGTTAGGACACTCGTTCTCAAAAACTTTTTTTAATCAGAAGTTTGAATCGGAGAATATTGATGCGGAATATGTAAATTTTGAGATCCCGGATATTAAGGAACTAAAAAACATATTGAAAGAGAATCCGGATCTGTGCGGATTAAATGTCACCCTACCCTACAAGACACAGGTAATCCCTTTATTAGATGAATTGGATGAAGATGCCCGCCAGATCGGCGCAGTGAATGTGATCAAATTTAAAAAGGGACGGTTTGGCAAACTAAAACTGAAAGGCTATAACTCCGACATTATCGGTTTTAAGCAATCCATTGAACCTCTGTTAAAATCAACTCATCGAAAAGCATTGATCCTCGGAACAGGAGGAGCTTCCAAATCGGTTTACCAGGGACTAAGACAGTTAGGGCTGGATCCTGTATTTGTTTCCCGCACTCCCAAAGAGTTCTGCATTACCTATGATGAACTAACTCCTAAAACGATGGAATTATATACGGTTATTGTCAATACGACTCCTGTCGGTATGTATCCGAACATCAATACCTGTCCCGATATTCCATATGATCTGCTTACTCCCGGCCACTTATTGTATGATTTATTGTATAATCCGGACGAAACTCTTTTTATGAAGAAAGGAAAAGAAAAGGGAGCAACGGTCAAGAATGGATTAGAAATGCTTCTCTTACAAGCCTTTACTGCATGGGAAATATGGCAGAAAAAGGAATAATGGCTTGAAAGCATGCTTTAAAACATCATTTTGTCAGCCTTTTTATAGAAAGAAGCGACTAATTTTACACTCAATTTAGAGATTTGATACCTATTACGCATGAAAAACGAAAAGACTCTGTCCGGCTTACAGATTGCTGATTTTTGTAAGGAGGTGGACGGAAAGCACACAAAGCTTTGTATTCTTTCTAATAATAAAGGATCTGAATTAACAATTACCAATTATGGTGCGAAGATTGTATCCCTGATGGTACCAGATAAAAACGGGAAGTTGGTGGATGTGGTAACGGGCCATGCGTCTATGGATGCATATCTTACTTCCGAAGAGCCTTATTTCGGTGCAATCTGTGGACGTTACGGTAACCGGATCGCTAAAGGGAGATTTAGTATTGACGGCATCCTGTACGATCAACTGGCTATTAATAATGGTCCCAACAGCCTCCATGGGGGTATCAAAGGATTTAATGTGGTAGTATGGGACATCGAACAGACAGATCCTCAGACAGTCGTTTTAAAATATCTCTCTAAAGATGGTGAAGAAGGGTATCCGGGTAATCTGGAGACAACACTGACTTATCATCTCTCGGATGAAAATGAAGTGGTCCTTTCCTATCGTGCTACGACCGATAAACCTACGGTCCTGAATCTGACCAATCATTCCTATTTCAATTTATCCGGAGCCGGAGATCCCTATATCGGAGATCACTTGTTGACAATCAACGCCGACACCTATTTACCGACAGATGAAACAGCCATTCCCTATGGTGCTCCCAAAAAGGTAGAAGGAACCCCGATGGATTTCCGTACCCCTCATGAAGTAGGAGCAAGGATCAATGATGATTTTGAGCAACTGGTGTTTGGTAAGGGATATGATCATACCTATATTTTGAATAAAAAAGAGAATGAATTGTCATTCTGTGCCCGTTGTGTATCTCCTAAAACAGGAATTGTGATGGAGACCTATACTACAGAACCGGGTGTACAACTTTATACCGGAAACTGGATGACCGGCAATTTCGAAGGAAAAAACGGACAACGTTATCCGGAGAGGGCCGCTTTGTGTCTGGAAACCCAACATTTCCCGGACAGCCCGAACAAACCGGAATATCCTTCTACCCTACTTCGTCCGGGCGAGGTTTTTGAAAGTAAAACCGTTTATGCATTCTCCGTTGAATAATAACTAAATCAATTAATAACTAAAAGAATCAAAAAATGGAATCAACACAACAGAAGAATTACACACTTCCGATTATCATGATGATCTTACTTTTCGGTATGATCTCATTCGTTACGAACCTGGCAGCACCGATGGGTGTTGTACTTAAAAACCAGTTTGGGGTTTCTAACTTCCTGGGGATGTTAGGTAACTTTGCCAACTTTGCAGCTTATGCCGTCATGGGTATTCCTGCCGGTAAACTGCTGGAAAAAATTGGTTATAAAAAGACTGCTTTGATTGCGATCGTTGTCGGATTTGTCGGAGTAGGTGTTCAGGTTTTATCCGGAGGCGCAGCCAGCTTCGCTATTTATCTGATCGGTGCTTTCATTGCTGGTTTCTCTATGTGTATGTTGAATACAGTAGTAAACCCAATGTTGAACACATTAGGTGGTGGTGGTAACAAAGGTAACCAGTTAATCCAGATCGGAGGATCTTTCAATTCATTGATGGGTACATTAGTTCCTATCCTGGTGGGTGCTCTGGTTGGTGAAGTAGCAAAAGCAAACATTACAGACATCTATCCTGTGATGTACATGGCGATGGGTATTTTTGCCGTAGCTGGTATCGTACTTTTCTTTGTGAGCATTCCTGAACCACATATTACCAAAGCAGATGCTTCATTAGCAAACTCAAAATATAGCGCATGGTCATTCCGTCACTTCGTGTTGGGTGCGATCGCAATTGGTGTATATGTAGGAGTTGAAGTAGGTATCCCAAGTACCATGATGTTATTCCTGGCTGACCCTGCTACAGGTGTTGCCGGAGGCGCTGCTTCTGCCGGAGTAGTAGCCGGAACGTATTGGTTCCTGATGTTGATCGGACGTTTCATAGGGGCTTCTATCGGAGGAAAAGTGTCCAGTAAAACGATGCTTACTGTTGCTTCCGGAACAGGAATGGTACTGGTTCTGTTAGCGATCTTCTCACCGGTATCCACTACGATGCTGATGCCTGTTGTCCAGACAGATCCAACTATTTCATTCGGTACAGCGGAAGTGCCTATTAATGCGATCTTCCTTGTACTTTGCGGTTTGTGTACTTCCGTAATGTGGGGTGGTATCTTCAATCTGGCAGTAGAAGGATTAGGAAAATATGTAGCTTCTGCATCCGGTATCTTTATGATGCTTGTTTGCGGTGGTGGTATCTTCCCATTGGTTCAGAATTTTGTTGCAGACAATGCCGGTTACTTAGCTTCTTACTGGGTTCCATTCCTGAGCTTAGGTTACTTGTTGTATTATGCATTGATCGGTAGCAAAAACGTGAACAAAGACATTCCCGTTGAATAATTAAAATCATTTAACAGAAAAAATATGGAGGGATTATCTAAACGCACTATTTTAGATAATCTCTCTTTTTATCATTAATATTATTACCTTAAAGCTGTAAAAATCATGAATGTAGAATTGGTTAGAGAAGGATTTGCCAAACACTTCGACGGGGCTACCGGATCTGTATATGCCTCTCCCGGACGTATTAATCTGATCGGTGAACACACAGATTACAATGGTGGATTCGTATTTCCGGGTGCTATCGATAAAGGAATGGTAGCAGAAATTAAATTAAACGGAACAGATAAAGTTCGTGCCGTAGCATTAGACCTGAATGAAACCGCAGAGTTCGGATTGAATGAAGAGGATGCCCCTCAGGCAAGCTGGGCCAGATATATTTTCGGTGTTTGCCGTGAGATCATTAAAAGAGGTGGCAAGATTGCAGGTTTTGATACGGCTTTCTCCGGAGATGTTCCGTTAGGAGCCGGCATGTCCTCTTCTGCTGCTTTAGAAAGCACCTACGCTTTTGCCCTGAATGATCTGTTTGATCTGAACATTGATAAATTTGAACTGGCTAAGATCGGCCAGGCAACTGAGCACAATTACTGCGGTGTGAAATGTGGTATTATGGACCAGTTCGCTTCCGTATTCGGTAAAGAGGGAAGCCTGATGTTGCTGGACTGCCGTTCGCTGGAATATAAATACTATCCATTCAATCCCCAGGGATATAAATTAGTATTGCTGGATTCAGTGGTTAAACACGAACTGGCCTCTTCTGCCTACAACAAGCGCCGTGAATCCTGTGAAAGAGTAGCGGCTGCGATCCGTAAAAATCATCCGGAAGTAGAATTCCTCCGGGATGCAACGATGGATATGCTGAATGAAGTAAAAGCGGAAGTGACAGAGGAAGACTATATGCGTGCTGAATATGTGATTGAAGAAGTTCAACGCGTGATGGACGTATGTGCTGCTTTGGAAAAAGGAGATTATGAAACAGTAGGTGACAGAATGTATGGAACTCATCATGGTATGAGTAAACTATATGAAGTAAGCTGTGAAGAGCTGGACTTCCTTAACGACATTGCAAAAGAATGTGGTGTTACCGGATCCCGTGTGATGGGTGGTGGTTTCGGAGGTTGTACTATTAATTTAGTGAAAGAAGACAAATATGAAGCTTTCATTGAAAAAGCATTCACCTCTTATAAAGAAAAATATGGACGTGAACCTAAGCTGTATGAAGTTGTGATCAGCGACGGAGCACGTAAATTGTGCTAATTAACAGAATCAGTAATTCTTAATTCTTAAAGATCATGCCAGCCACATTCTATCAAAACGAAGTCAAGTTTTATGTATCTGTAGACTGTATAATTTTAGGGTTTAATAATCAGGAATTAAACGTACTGTTATACAAGCGAAAGTTTGAACCCTTAAAAGGCCAGTGGTCTTTAATGGGCGGCTTCGTAAAAGAGGGTGAAAGTGTTAAGGATGCAGCATCCAGAGTGCTGCATGACTGCACCGGCCTGGATAATATCTTTATGGAACAGGCAGGCGCTTACGGAGAGGTATCACGTGACCTTGGGGAAAGGGTAATCTCCGTAGCGTACTACGCTTTGGTGAATATGAATACTTTTGACGAAGAGTTATTGAAGCAATATAATGCTACCTGGACAAAAGTCGCAGAAATACCGGATTTGATCTTTGATCATGCACATATGATCAAAGATGCTCTATCTATTTTAAAAAGAAAAGCCGCGACACGACCGGTCGGCTTTAACCTTCTTCCTGAAAAATTTACTCTTCCCCAGCTTCAGAATCTGCATGAAGCCATTTACCAGACCACTCTGGATAAACGTAATTTCCGGAAGAAATTAAACGCCATGGATATTCTGGAAAAACTGGATGAAAAGGATAAGAAAAGTTCCAAAAGAGGTGCTTTTTATTATACGTTCAATAAAGAAAAATATGATAAACTGTTAGAAGACGGCTACTTCTCCCTCTGATACGGTCTCCATTTTATCCACTTTTACTGCTTATACAGCAAGTTGATTATGAAGTGCTTGGCTATGTTTTAAAACATAGCCTTTTTTTTATTCTTAAAACCATAAAGTGTTACATTTACACCGTAAGTATAGTAAACCACCAGGAAGAATAAAAAGACCAACGTATAAAAGGTACATATATGAGTATAGACGAACTGAAAGAACAGGTATTCCGGGCTAATTTAGCACTTGTTGAGCATGGGCTTGTGATCTTCACTTGGGGAAATGTAAGCGCGATTGACCGGGAAAAAGGGATTGTGGTAATCAAACCATCCGGCGTTTCTTATGAAAAGATTAAACCAGAGGATATGGTCACACTGGATTTAGCGGGGAATATACTTGACGGGACACTTCAGCCCTCTTCTGACACTCCTACCCATTTAGTTTTATATCATGCCTTTCCGGAAATCGGTGGTATTGTTCATACACACTCTACTTACGCAACGGCCTGGGCACAGGCCGGACTGGCTATTCCCAATATCGGGACTACTCATGCGGATTACTTTAGTCAGGCTATTCCCTGCACCCGTCCCATGACCCGGAAAGAGATAGAAGGAGAATATGAAAAGGAGACCGGCCACGTGATCGTAGAAGGTTTTGCCGGATTAAACCCGGTGCATATTCCCGGGGTACTGGTAGGGAATCACGGCCCGTTCAGTTGGGGAAAGGATGCAGATGAAGCCGTACATAACGCTGTCGTGTTGGAACAGGTGGCTAAAATGGCTTTCCTCTCCTACCGGATCAACCCGGAGCTGACCATGAATGACCATCTGATCACGAAACATTTCAATCGAAAACATGGCCCGGATGCTTATTACGGGCAGAAAAAATAAAGTAAGAATTATATAATAACAAATTTAAATCTAAGAAACCATGAATTTTAATGATCTGGAAGTTTGGTTCGTCACTGGCGCCCAGCTTTTGTATGGTGGAGATGCAGTCATACAGGTTGACGCACACTCTAATGAAATGGTAAAAGGACTAAATGAATCGGGAACTCTCCCGGTAAAAGTCGTTTACAAAGGTACTGTCAATTCTTCGCCTGAGGTGGCGGATACTTTCCGGGCAGCAAACAACGATTCAAAATGTATTGGGGTGATCACCTGGATGCATACCTTCTCCCCTGCTAAAATGTGGATCCACGGACTGATGGATTATAAAAAACCTCTCCTCCATCTTCATACGCAGTTCAATAAAGAAATTCCATTCGACAAGATTGATATGGATTTCATGAACCTAAACCAAAGTGCTCATGGTGACCGTGAATTTGGTCACATCGTAAGCCGTATGCGTAAGAACCGCAAAGTGGTGGTAGGGCATTGGTCAGATGAGAAAGTACAGGGTAAAATCGCCGTATGGATGAGAGTGGCCGCAGCCTGGGCAGATGCACAGGATATGCGTATCATCCGTTTCGGGGATAACATGAATAATGTGGCTGTTACGGATGGCGACAAAGTGGAAGCAGAGATCCGTCTGGGCTACCATGTGGACTATTATCCGATCGGTGATCTGGTGGCTTATCAGGATCAGGTGACAGAGGCAGATATTGACGAACTGGTAGCTGTTTACGAAGAAGAATATGAATGGGCAGATAATTGTAAAAAAGGAGCTAAAGACCATGGCCAGGTACGGGAAGCCGCCCGGGAAGAGATTGCCCTGAGACGATTCCTGAAAGATAAAAAGGCCAAAGGTTTTACAACTAACTTTGATGCACTACATGGACTGGATCAGTTACCAGGCCTTGCGTCTCAACGCCTGATGGCGGAAGGATATGGATTCGGTGCGGAAGGAGACTGGAAAACAGCGGCCCTTTACCGGAGTTTCTGGGTAATGGGACAGGGTCTTCCCGGAGGCTGTTCTTTCCTGGAAGATTATACCTACCATTTTGACGGAGAGAAGAGCGCTATTCTCCAGGCTCACATGTTAGAGATCTGTCCGCTGATAGCAGCTCAAAAACCTCGTCTGGAAGTACATCCGTTAGGTATTGGCGGCAAAGCAGATCCGGCCCGGCTGGTGTTCACCTCTCATGCAGGTGCAGGAGTGGCTGCAACCATTGTGGATATGGGAAACCGTTTCCGTATGATCGTCAACAATGTGGATGTGCTGGATCAGGATATTCCTATGCCTAATTTACCGGTGGCAAGTGCATTATGGATTCCTCAACCCAACCTGGAAATCGGTGCTGCCGCATGGATCCTGGCCGGTGGAACTCATCATACGGCTTTCTCCTATGATCTGACCAATGAATATCTGGAAGACTATGCAGACATAGCTGGTATTGAGCTGGTAACTATTTACAAAAATACGACGATCAGCGAATTCAAAAAAGAGTTGCGTTACAACGATCTTTATTATATGTTGAACCATTCTTTACAGCCGTAAACCATGAATAGTGAAACCTATGTAATTGGTTTGGATTACGGTACGGATTCCTGCCGTGCCGTAATCGTAAACGTCTCCACCGGAGAGGAACTGGCTTCTGCAGTGAAGTGTTATTCCCGATGGATGGATGGCAAATATTGTAACCCTGCACTTAACCAGTATCGCCAACATCCTTTAGATTATATCGAGGGACTGGAGGCTTCTGTGAAGGAGGCACTGGCACTATGTCCGGCCGGAACCGCAGAAAAAGTAGTGGGAATTGCTTTCGATACCACCGGTAGTACTCCTGTACTGACAGACCAGAAAGGAACCCCACTGGCTTTATTACCGCAACATGCTGAAAATCCGAATGCGATGTTTGTGCTCTGGAAAGACCATACAGCGATCCGGGAAGCTGGTGAAATCAATGAACTGGCAAAAAAATGGGAAATAGACTATACTGCTTACGAAGGTGGCATTTATTCTTCCGAATGGGTATGGGCTAAAATCACCCATGTTCTCCGTGAGGATGAAAGCATCCGGAAAGATGCATATGCCTGGATAGAACACTGCGACTGGATGCCGGCACTAATCACCGGGGTGACCAGACCGGAAGAGGTGTATCGTAGCCGTTGTGCAGCCGGACATAAAGCCATGTGGTTAGAAGAATGGGGAGGACTTCCCTCGGAAGAATTCCTGACCACCCTGGAACCATTGTTAGCCGGTTTCCGGGGCCATCTTTTTGAAAAGACCTATACAAGTGACACCTGCATAGGCAACCTGACTCCGGAATGGGCTGAACGGCTGGGACTGACCACCAACGTAGCGGTAGGAGTTGGTGCGTTTGATTGCCATATGGGTGCTGTTGGTGCAGAGATTACTCCACGCACATTTGTACGTGTGATCGGAACTTCCACCTGTGATATTATGGTGTCTTCCTATGAAGAGATTGGTGACAAACTGATCCCGGGTATCTGTGGCCAGGTAGACGGATCAGTGATTCCGGGTATGGTCGGCCTGGAAGCCGGTCAATCCGGTTTCGGGGATATTTATGCCTGGTTCAGGAAAGTGATTGCATGGCCGTTGGAAAACATTCTTGCCAAAAACACGATGATCAGTGATGAAGTAAAAACAATGCTTATCACAGATACGATGGACCGGATCATTCCTGCTCTTTCTGAGGAAGCAGCCCAGGTCCCGGTTCAACAAAGTACGATCCTGGCCATAGACTGGATGAACGGCCGCCGGACTCCGGATGCCAGTCAGTTAGTAAAAGGGACCATCACCGGATTGAATCTGGGTAGCACTGCTCCCCTCATCTTTCGTGCTTTGGTGGAAGCAACTGCTTACGGTTCCAAAGCGATCGTAGATCGTTTCCTGAGCCAGGGCATACAGATTGACAGTGTGATTGGTATAGGAGGTATTTCTTTGAAGTCTCCTTTTGTGATGCAAACACTGGCAGATGTATTGAATATGCCTATCAAAGTAGCCAAAGTAGAGCAGGCCTGTGCTTTTGGGGCAGCTATGTTTGCTGCAGTAGCAGCTGGTACCTATGCAAAGATAGAGGATGCACAACGGGCAATGGGACAAGGATTTGCCAAAGAATATCATCCTGATCCGGAGAATCATCAGATATATCTCGCATTGTATGAGAAATACAAAAAAACAGGCAACTTTACCGAGAATGAATTGTTTGTTTAAAAGATGCTCTCTGAATATGAAGAGTTTGACTATCTTTGCAAAAAATTTTAAATAATTCATCAGAATGAACGATATTAAAATAATGAACAAGGCAGCCGATAACATACGTATCCTGGCTGCATCCATGGTAGAAAAAGCGAATTCCGGTCATCCGGGAGGTGCTATGGGTGGCGCAGATTTCATCAACGTATTGTATTCGGAATACTTAGTATTTGACCCGAAAAATCCGAAATGGGAAGCAAGAGACCGCTTCTTTCTGGATCCGGGGCATATGTCTTCTATGCTTTATTCTGTTCTTTCTTTCACCGGAAAATATTCGATGGAGGAATTATCACAGTTCCGTCAGTGGGGCAGTGTAACTCCAGGTCATCCGGAGGTAGATGTGATGCGTGGTGTGGAAAACACCTCCGGTCCTCTTGGACAGGGACATACCTATGCAGTAGGTGCTGCTATTGCCGCTAAATTCCTGAAAGCCCGTTTAGGGGAACAGATGAGCCAGACGATCTATGCTTACATTTCGGATGGAGGTATCCAGGAGGAGATCTCACAGGGTGCAGGTCGTACAGCCGGTACATTAGGGTTAGATAACCTGATCATGTTCTATGATGCAAATAATATTCAGCTTTCAACAAAAGTAGAAGATGTAACCTGTGAAAAGGTAGCACAAAAATATGAAGCCTGGGGATGGAAAGTGATCACCATCAACGGTAATGACGTGAACGAGATCCGTAAGGCTTTGGATGAAGCAAAAGCAGAATCAACAAGACCTACGCTGATCATCGGTAACACCATCATGGGTAAAGGTGCTGTAACCGCAGACGACAGTTCATTCGAAAACAAAGTATCCACTCACGGACAGCCTTTAAGTGCTGCCGGAGCTTCTTACGAAGAGACTGTAAAGCGTTTAGGAGGTGATCCTGCCAATCCTTTTGTTATTTTCCCTGAAGTACAGGAGTTATATGCAAAACGAATAAAAGAGCTGGAAGCTATTGTTGCCGAACGTCATGCTGCGAAGGAAGAATGGGCGAAAGCCAATCCTGAACTGGCAGAAAAAATGGGTAAATGGTTTGCTGGTACGGCTCCGGCGATTGACTGGAAAGCGATTGAACAGAAACCAAACCAGGCAACCCGTGCTGCTTCTGCCACTGTTTTAGGCGTATTAGCTACCCAGGTAGAAAATATGATCTGTGCTTCTGCCGACCTTTCCAACTCAGACAAAACAGATGGATTCCTGAAGAAAACACATGCACTGACGAAAGATGATTTTAGTGGTGCATTCTATCAGGCTGGTGTGTCAGAGCTGACAATGGCTTGTGTCTGTATAGGTATGGCGCTACATGGAGGTGTGATCGCAGCCTGCGGTACATTCTTCGTGTTCTCCGACTACATGAAACCAGCCGTGCGTATGGCAGCATTGATGGAGTTACCGGTTAAATTTATCTGGTCACATGATGCATTCCGTGTAGGTGAAGATGGGCCAACCCATGAGCCTGTAGAACAGGAAGCTCAGATCCGTCTGCTTGAAAAGCTGAAAAATCATAAAGGACACAGTTCACTATTGGTTCTTCGTCCTGCGGATGTTACGGAAACAACTATTGCCTGGAAAATGGCTATGGAAAATGTTTCGACCCCGACTGCATTAATTCTTTCCCGTCAGAATATCACAGACCTTCCTTTCCAATCAAGTCGCTATGCGGAGGCATTGCAGGCAGAAAAAGGTGCGTACATCGTAGAATGTGACGGGAATCCTGATGTAATTATGGTTGCCTCCGGTTCTGAGGTATCTACTTTGGTGGAAGGTGCGGAGCTGTTACGCAAAGATGGCGTAAAAGTTCGTATCGTGTCTGCTCCGTCTGAAGGAAGATTCCGTGACCAGACGGAAGCATACCAGGAATCTGTAATTCCAACCGGCAGCAAAGTGTTCGGTCTGACAGCCGGACTTCCAGTGAACCTTCAGGGACTGGTTGGCTGCAATGGTAAAATATGGGGAATGGAATCTTTCGGATTCTCTGCTCCTTATAAAGTATTAGACCAAAAGTTAGGATTTACAGGAGAAAACGTATATCAACAAGTCAAAGAATTTATAGCATAAAACTCTAAGCGGATGTTATAAAAAACGATTGAACACAGATGACGCAGAATACGCAGACAAATATTATAAAAAGATAATGAAATAATTATCCGCATCACTCTGCGTCATCTGCGTTTCTTCATTGTTTTTTATAATCTCTTTTTACCTCTATACTGATAAACAATGAGAACAATTGGATTAGGTTGCGACCATGCAGGATATGAACTCAAAGAATTTGTAAAGCAACTATTGGATTCGAAAGGATTGCCTTATAAAGATTTTGGGACTTATTCTACAGAGAGTTGTGATTATCCGGACTTTGCCCATCCTTTAGCCGGGGCAATTGAAAAACAAGAAGTATATCCGGGCATTGCGATCTGTGGTACCGGAAACGGAATAGGAATTACATTAAACAAACATCAGGGCGTACGTGCAGCTTTGTGCTGGAAAAAAGAAATTGCAGCATTAGCCAGAGGACACAACGATGCCAATATTTTAGTGATGCCCGGAAGGTTTATCAGTCAGGAGGAAGCAACCGGAATAATTGAAGCTTTCCTATCAACTCCCTTTGAAGGAGGCCGACATGTCCGGAGAATAGAAAAAATCCCGCTGTAGCCCCTAAATGAGAAGGCCACACGGGAACATGAGAAACACACTTTATGGAAACACTTGATTTTATTGTTATAGGGTTATTTTCATTAGCCTTAATTGGAATTATCGTATGGGTACTTAAACAGAAACAGGACAACTCCGGGGACTACTTCTTAGGTGGCCGGGATGCGACCTGGATAGCTATCGGGGCTTCTATTTTTGCCTCCAATATCGGTTCGGAACACCTGATCGGTCTTGCCGGAACAGGAGCATCCAGTGGTATGGCAATGGCACACTGGGAAATCCAGGGATGGATGATCCTGATCTTAGGCTGGGTGTTTGTTCCTTTTTATTCCCGTAGTATGGTGCTCACCATGCCTGAGTTTTTAGAAAAACGTTATAACTCTCAATCCCGTACGATTCTTTCCTTGATATCCTTAGTCAGTTATGTTCTGACTAAAGTGGCGGTAACAGTCTATGCTGGAGGGTTGGTTTTCCAGCAGGTGTTCGGTATCGAAGAGATCTGGGGCATTGACTTTTTCTGGATCGCAGCGATCGGCCTGGTTTTGTTAACTGCCCTATACACTATTTTCGGTGGAATGAGATCAGTACTTTACGCCTCTGTTCTTCAAACTCCTATCCTTTTATTAGGTTCACTGATCATTCTGGTACTTGGACTAAAAGAAGTTGGCGGATGGGAACAAGTGTTGGCCTATTGTTCTGCGACTCCGGTAAATGAATATGGAGATACCATGGTCAACCTGATCCGGAACAATAACGACCAGGAATTCCCCTGGCTTGGTGCGCTGATCGGTTCTTCGATCATTGGTTTCTGGTATTGGTGTACAGACCAGTTTATCGTTCAGCGTGTGCTGTCCGGTAAGAATGAACAACAAGCCCGCCGGGGTGCTATCTTTGGTGCTTACCTGAAACTTCTCCCGGTATTCCTCTTCCTTATTCCCGGCATGATCGCTTTTGCACTGCATCAGCATAGTCTGGCAAACGGTGCGGAAGGATTTCTTCCGTTGCTGGAAAATGGTGTGCATAATGCAGATGCTGCCTTCCCTACTTTAGTTGCCAAACTACTTCCTGCAGGTGTAAAAGGGTTGGTTGTTTGTGGTATTTTAGCAGCATTGATGAGTTCCTTAGCTTCGCTGTTTAACTCTTCTGCCATGTTGTTTACCATTGATTTCTATAAAAAATTCAAACCGGAGACTCCTGAGAAGAAGTTAGTGGTCATTGGACAGATGGCTACTGTTGTGATCGTTGTTTTAGGTATACTCTGGATACCGATCATGCGGAGTGTCGGAGATGTTCTATATACTTACTTACAAGACGTTCAGTCCGTGCTTGCACCAGGTATTGCCGCAGCCTTCCTGATGGGGATTACCTGGAAACGTGCTTCTACCCTTGGAGGTATGTGGGGATTGCTTTCCGGATTTATTATCGGTATGACCCACCTGGGGGCTAAAGTTTATTATACAACAGCGGGTGTAAATGCCGGAGATTCCCTCTTCAAATCAGTATTCTATGATTTGAACTGGTTATTCTTCTGCGGATGGATGTTCCTGTTCTGTATTCTGGTAGTAATTATTGTCAGCTATTGCACGAAAGCTCCGGACATAGAAAAGATCCGTGGTCTGGTGTATGGTTCGGCTACTCCGGAAGAGAAAGCAGCAACCCGTGCCAGTTGGAATAAATGGGATGTGATCCATAGCTGCATTATCCTGTGTATCACAGCCGCATTTTATATATACTTCTGGTAAGACGACCAGAGTAAACCTGTGTCACAAACTTTTGAGAATTATCCCGAAAGGGGTGAAATGTGAATAACCGTATGTGAAACCCATGGCAGATTTCTCAGCCATGGGTTTCACATAGTTGTGGTTGGAAGAACTTCCGTGTTCCCGCGAAAGCGGGGAACAAAGACTATTTTTTAATAAATGAATGCGGGAAAGAAGCTGTTTTGAGTGAGAACTACCGGATCAAATCCGGTAGTTCTTTTATAAATATTCAAGCGCTTATAAAAGTGATTACTATTGCACTTTTTCAAATTCCATCAGCTCGACCGGCGCACCATTGTACTCTATCATGGCCACCCTAACACCTCCGGAAGGACTACTGGGCGATGAGAGAATATTCAGGTTGCGGTTTGCTAATTCCCAGTCCAGGTCAGGTACTACGAAAGCGATATGTGGTACTGTTTGTGTCAACTCACTTATACCGCATCCGGGGTCAAACCTCATCCATTCGATGCCGAACGGACTTTGTGGAAATCCGGCCACATGAATTTTGAGGTGGGGAATATGCCACTCGCCTGGTTTCTGTTCGTGGGTAGGTATTCCGATATGATGAAATTGCCAGCCCCAATCACTGATGCACTCGGGCATCTCATGATCTAATCTTAATTTATTCATTTGTTTCTTTTTTCTTGTTAGTTAATTGATAAGCATACCTTTGGCAGGTAACTTTTTTCGCATAATAAGCCTGTTCATTTGCAGAATTGCTCATGATACTGGTTTTTATGATATATAAGACAATAGGACATACAATATCCATGGCTGCTTATATATCAGCGTGAATAAAATATTTGTGATAATGGTGGAATTAATCATTGCGATAACTTAGGCAAGTACCGGTTGCAAAGGCTTATCCTGATAAGCCAACTTAATTCCTGTGTTTTTTTATTTTCTGACTAACATAATTGTACCCTTTCTATCATTTAAGGGTGAATACTAAATACCGTTGCAAGGAAATAAAATATATTTATCATACAAAATATTTTGATAATTATTTTATGTGTTGGCCGGGATTTGATTGTAATAGGGAACTTTATTTTAATTCCTTACAATCCTAAAACTGAACACAGTGTTCGATAATGAACATTTCACCCAAATCATTAATCACTATATATCAAACAATTAAACACCTGGCATACATTTTGTAATTGGATTGACCGAAATTAACTCTACTCTAATAATGAATAGACCAGAGATAATAGAAATAAAGATTAACCTTGAATGAACATGTTACGACATTCCATTAAACAGGCCTGGCAGGTTTTAAAACAAAACCGTTTATATTGTTTCATTTATATGCTGGCTACGGCTTTTTCTATTTCGATGATCATGGTGCTTGCCATTGTGTTCTATCTGAAAGTGGCCAATGTCTATCCGGAAACCGGACGGGACCGGATGCTTGTCTTCCGGTTTGGGGAAATAGTCCAGCCGGATGGCTCCAGGAGGATCAGCCGGCTATCTCTGGAAACCATTCAAAAATGTATATACTCCCTGCAAACTCCCGAAGCCGTGACAGCCATATACGAGGGTTGGGGTGAAGTACAGATCCAGCCGGATAACAGCGCTGAATTAATCTCCCCTACTTCAAAGTATGTGGATACCGGATTCTGGAAGGTCTTTTCTTTTCATTTTACAGATGGTGCTCCTTTCACGGATGCAGATATGCAATCCGGCATACAGACGGCAGTCATTAGCGAACCACTTGCCCGGCAATTGTTTGGAACAACAAAGGCAGCAGGACTGTATATCACCATCAATTTCAAGCCATACCGGGTCTGCGGTGTAGTAGAAGAACCGTCTTATATTACGGAAAGAACCTATGCCCAGATATGGCTACCTTATAGTGCTCATCCCAATCTGGTGACATCCTGGGGAAACACGGAAAACACATTGGGTAACTTTGGGGCCTATATGCTGGCACCTTCCGTGAAAGAGGTAGAGAAGGTAAAAAAAGAAATGGAAGAAATGATCCGCCGCTATGATTCATCGCTTGAAAGTATTCAGTTTACGGTGAACGGACAGCCGGACAGGCACTGGCTATCTATTTTCAGATTAAGCAGCCGCCAGGATATACATGCTACGAAAATTATTCTACGGTATATGCTGCTGTTCCTTCTCCTTTTACTGGTTCCGGCTATCAGTCTTGCAGGGATGGCTGACTCCCAGATGGAACGACGGCTATCTGAGATGGGAGTCAGAAGAGTGTTCGGTGCAATGAAAGGGGGATTAATGAAACAGTTGATGGTCGAAAATATGCTCTTTACTTTTATGGGGGCAGTGACCGGGTTGTTATTTTCTTACCTGTTGGTTCACCTCTTCCGCAGATGGATCATACATATCGGCACCGGACAAATATATGTCAACGCTGTCCCTGAACATATTGATGTGGTAATTGCTCCCTCTGTTCTGCTGAACTACACTATTTTTATCATTGCGTTCCTGTTATGTCTCCTTTTGAATATGATGATCACAATCATTCCGGCGTGGCGTGCTTCCCGGCGTGAAATAGTTTATTCCCTCCATAATAAATAACAATGAGTATGCTAAAAGTCATCTGTAAACATATAATACACCACTGGAAGAAAAATATCTGGATCACACTGGAGTTATTGATTGTTTTCTGTTTGATCTGGTATATGGTGGATTATTTCTTCGTGTTAGGATATAACAAAAATCTTACTTCCCACCGGGACCTGACAAATACGTATATGGTGGGATTAGGGATTTTGCCTGAAGATCATAAGGAATTCCAGGAGGCAGAAAGCAGTCCTTCCCATGCGTTGGAAAACTTCCGCAGAATCACCAGGCGCATCAAAGAGCATCCGGAAGTAGAGTCCGTAGCCCTCGCAGCGGGTTACCATGCCATGCCCGTGCTGGCTGTATATACTCAAAACTACAGAAGTACAGAAGATACGACGCTTCACGCCGAAGTACAGGCATTTCCTTTTATTCCCGAAGAAGATTATTTTCAGGTGTTCCGCCACACAGCTAATCAGGGGAAAATAACTGTTTCCATGAAAGACTACGACTGGAATGATCCTGCCCATATTCTGATCACTCAGATGACGGCAGACCAGTTATTTCCCGAAGGATCAGCTCTGGGAAAATGGATTGAACAGGCAGAGCCCCCTATGCACAGTTCCGTGTGGCAGGGGTAATCGACGATATTAAACACTTTAACTATCTACGTCCTTATGCTGCTATGTTTATTCCGCAACGGATGGATGAAACAAATTTCAATTCTGCCATCCTTGCATTCCGTACGAAAGGAAACATTCCCTATTCGCAATTTATCCCTGCATTCAGCAAAGAGATGAGCCCTGAACTGAAAATGGGGAACTACTATCTGACATCTCTGAACTACTTTCCGGAGGAAGATATAAAGATGGATTACAAAGCAGGTATGACCAATACCATACGAATGCATACTGCGTTGGTTATCTTTCTGTTTGTCAACATACTGCTTTGTGTATTCGGGACATTCTGGTACCGCGTGCATGTAAGGAGAGAAGAGATTGGCATACGACGTGCCATGGGTTCCCGCATATCAGATATTCAAAAGCTGTTTATCACGGAGGGATTGATCTTGCTAAGCATAGCTGTCCTACCGGCTATGTTGATTGAAATGCAATTTATTTTTGCAGGACTCATTGAGACGCTGGGAGAAGATATAAAATCCTATGGGAGTTTTCTGCCGGATCACATGATTCCCCGGTTCCTTATTACCAATCTTATTACATGGATCATTTTAGCTGGGATGGTCATAGCCGGGATTTGGTATCCCGCCTATTCAGCGAGTAATATAAGCCCGACAGATGCCTTACGGGATGAATGAACAGGTTCATTCATCCACGTGAGTGGCATCACAAAATGGCTTATTTTGGCTTTTACCACAGCAACACAAAGTGACCCGGTTTCGTACCGGATAGGGTTTTCCGTTGGCATCTTCAATTTGAATGCCCCCTTTTACCCATATCGGTGCCACTTTATGGATCAAGGGATCTTCCAGCATACTGATCTCCTGTGGAAGATAAGGTTCCAGTCTCTCCCCTTGTTTGGTTACGGCTGTCAGCCGGCCACTGGGACAAAACTTACACTGATGTGTGATGATGTCTTTCGCATCCAGGTTTTCCGCTGTTTCAATAAGATTCCAGGTACCACTTTTGGTATCACAAAAGCGGGCTACAGAACAAAGTTCCTCCGCATCCATAAGATCCATTAGTTTCCCTTCAATACATTTTGCCATATCGTCATAAGCCGCGTGGCTGGCGGTCTCTGTCCCGACGAATCCCACCTGCTTATGTGCCCCATCGCAATAAGGCTTATTTTTACTGTCTCCGCAACGGCACAGGAAATAGGTTTCCCGTTCCGGGTATTTTTTCATACGGTCATAGTCTACGGAATATCCCTTATGGTTGGTTATGTAGCGCAAAAGATCCAATGCGACACCACCGGTTACCTGATAGGGACCATCCGCTATCACCTTTACTTTTTTATCTGTCATAGTTAATTGTATGTTTTGGTCTTGTATGGTTATTTATGGCCGGCAGGATATAATACATCATGGATTTCCGGCTCCTGATTAAAGATCCGTCTGGCAAAAGAGCACAGCGGAGTGATCTTCATATTATTATCACGTGCATACCTCACACATTCATGTACTAACTTACGTCCCCATCCCTGTCCGCTGAACTGGCTATCCACTTCTGTGTGATCAATGACCATCAGATCTTTATCTTTTTTAAGAAAGGTGATCAAACCCGCAATCTGCGACCCGTCAACCAAGGTAAACACTCCCCGTTGATTTTTAATAACATGTTTTATTTCCATTACATTCTATCTAAATTTGCACTCGTACTTGTTATTTAATTAACATTTGAAGGAAGGCTTATGTTCGGGAGTTGTTTCAGCATTTTTACACCTCCCAACAAAACCTTTCATGTGCTTGTTTCATATAAAACAATGGAGAAGATGAAATCGATCAAAAGACAAAAAAGAGTAGCAGCCGTGCATGATCTGTCCGGTTTCGGCAAGTGTTCACTGACAGTTGCACTGCCGGTTCTTTCAGCAGCAGGCATCGAAACAAGTGCATTGCCGACAGCAGTCCTTTCCACCCATACAGGGGGAATTTCCGGCTACACCTACCGGGATCTGACCGAAGATATGCGTCCGTTCATCCGGCACTGGAAATCCTTAGATTTACAATTTGATGCATTATATAGTGGTTTCCTCGGTTCATTTGAACAGTTGGATATCGTCGGGGCTTTCTTTGAGGAATTCAAAACCAAAGAGAATCTGGTTTTAGTGGACCCAGTGATGGCAGACAACGGAACACTCTATAAGGTGTTTACTCCGGAATTTGCTACCGGCATGAAAGAGTTATGCAAGCAAGCGGATATCATCGTTCCCAACCTGACGGAGGCGGCATTACTATTAGGACAACCTTATAACCCGGGGCCTTATACGCATGCTTATATCGAAGAAACCTTACTCAGGCTCAGTGAACTGGGACCGGAAAAGATCGTCCTGACCGGGGTCTATTTTCAGGAGGAAGAGTTAGGGGCGGCAACCTATGATGCCCATACAAACACGACAGATTTTATTGCCGTATCACGCATACCAGGTAGTTATCACGGCACAGGAGATATCTTTGCCAGTACGGTATTAGCCGGGCTGATGAATGATTTCAGTCTGAATGAAGCAACCCGGATCGCTGTCCGCTTTACCGCAAATAGTATTATGACGACTTATCTTGCCGGAACAGACCACCGTTTTGGGGTGAACTTTGAGGCAAACATACCGGGACTGTTGAAAGAGCTGGAATTAGTATAGGGGATCTATCTCCACCATGTACACTCATCTTTCATGGTTTTATTCTTTACTTCGATCCGGTTCTCCCCTTTTTGGATGGGTATGTGATCCCAGGTAAGGACGTGGACAGCATCCGGAGCACGTTTTCCGAAACTAACACCATTGACGAAAAGTTCCGCTTCCCCACAGTTACTAAACACCTGAATAGTTGTTTCCGGTTGTCTACGCTGATCGTTACGCCGGTCTGCAATATAGAGTACATTTTCGTTCTTGTTCCAGTTTGCTTTATAAAAATAGAAAGAGTCTTTCTTTACCTGTCTGTCATATGTTACCATTCCTTTGTCATTCCGGCCGAAAACAGACCCTTCCTTTCTGCTGGCAACGGAGAAATCAAACATACACCAGATGAAGTTGCACCACAGGAATTCCCTTTGTTGAAGTTGTTTCCAGTTCTCTATATGGTAGAGTGTCTGCCAGTTTTCCGGATGCCATGCACCCCAGGGGTCGGGATGAACAAGCGTATCAATCTGTTGATAGACACTTCCTCCCGCCCCATATTCGCTCACACCCATCATCCGTCCGGGATGGTTCGCATGTTCCTGGTCAATCCATTCTCCCATTTCATGGAAATCGTTCCCATACCAGCCAAAATACTTATTGAAAGCGATCAGATCCGTAAAACCGTTGAAGTCATCATTCTGATTACTTGCACCCATGGTCGGACGGGTTGGATCCAACTGACGGGCTAACTGATGGAGTTCCTTTACCATGAGGAAGGGTCTTTCCATCCATCCGGAGTTTATTTCATTGAAAAGTCCCCAGAAGAGAATACTCGGATGATTATAGTTTTGCAGAATAAGTTCATGCAATTGTTGCCGCAGATTTTCCTTATAAGCCGGATTGTTCACAAACACATTTACAAAGGGTATTTCCGGCCAGGAAACAAGCCCCCGGCGATCTGCCTGTTGGTAGGCAAACTTTGCATGTGGATAGTGACAGAACCGCACAGCATTGGATCCCATCTCCTGCATCAGGTCAAAATCTTCCATATAGTCTTTCGGGTGAAGGGCCGATGCTCTTTCCGCTCTGTCCTGATGGTAATTGGCTCCAAGCAGGCGATACGGTCTACCATTCAGGAAAAAACCTTTTTCCGGGTCTGCATGGAAGTAACGGAATCCGATCTCTTCTTCCCTCCGGTCTATCTCCATCCCGTTTTGACGCAGGATAACGATACCTTTATACAGGAAAGGATCCTGTGTGCCATTCCACAACCGGGGCTTTTTAATTTCCATATTCATCGTCACCTGCGCTTCCGACAAATGAGAGGTCTGAAAAAGATCCGGGGCAATATCTAACACCGAACTTGTCAGTTTCCGGATTTGTTTATTCCCTTCCCATAGCTGAAACTCCAGTTCAAAATCCTCATATTTCTTTTCCGGGTGTGAAAGCAACGTAGTTACTCTTAATTTCGCCTGTTGCTCCGACACTTCTGTTTGCGTGAAGAACACGCCGGATGAAGCATAGTAAGTAGGATCTATACACAGATCCTCTGTGATCAGCAATTGTACACCCCGGTAGAGTCCGCCAAAAATATTAAAGTCCCCACAAATAGGAGCAATGTCTACATTGGCTGTATTATTTACCAGTATATCCAGTTTGGCATCTTTTCCTGGCTGCAAAAAATCCGTTAATTCAGCAACAAAGGCAGTATAGCCTCCCCGGTGTTGCATCACAAATTGATTATCAACAAACACATCCGCAATCGTTTGTGCCGCATCCACTTTAAGAAAGATTCTTTTCCCTTCCCACTCCACAGGCACATGCAATGCTTTTCTGTAAGTAGACAATCCACGATAGTAATCTGTGTTGCCATACATGCCATCGGCAGCGTTCCATGTATGGGGAAGATCAACCGGTTCCCCCTTTGCGAAAGCATCAAATCCCCGTATGATATGCCAGCCATGATGCAGAGTGAGTGTTTCAGTAGCTGAAGCTGAGATAGAAAAAGAAAGGATGGTAAACAATAAAATCTGAATGGTAGTCTTCATGGTTATTTAAATGTATTAGAAATGTGTTTTACTCCGGTTCTATTCAGGGAGTAAAAATAGACATATTCAGAACAAAAAACAAACCATCATTACCGGTAGAACTATTACCACCCTTGCTTGTTTATTCATATAGATAAAAAAGAATAAAGGGAGGAATATGCAGATATATAACAGGGAGCTGAGCTGGCTTGCTTTTAATAACAGGGTCTTACAGGAGGCCCAGGATCACACAGTACCTCTCATTCAACGGCTTCGTTTTCTGGGCATTTTCTCCAACAATCAGGATGAGTTCATTAAGGTGCGGGTGGCGAACCTGCTACGGATGCAACGCCTGAAGGATGGCAAAAACCAGAAAACAGTAGAAGGATATCCGGTAAAAGACATATTGGCAGAAGTGTACGAACAGATTGAAACCTCGCAAAAGTCTTTTACGGATACGTATGAGTCCATTCTATCGGAGATGGAGCAAAACGGGATCTATGTGTTGAATGAAAAAGAGATCTCTGCAGAACAGACCGCTTTTTGCAAAGATTACTTTTCCCGCCAGGTGAGTCCGCTGATTGTGCCGCTGATGATCCGGAAGTCCACGAAGATGCCTTTTCTGAGTGACCAGAATGTCTATCATGCCGTAAAAATGAGTCTGGATGATCAGAAGAGCATCCGGTATGCTATCATCCCTTTACCCATTACCAAAGAATGCCCCCGGTTTGTCCAGTTACCTTCTCCGGAAGGACGGAAAGACATTATCTTTTTAGATGATATTATCCGGTTGTGTCTGAATGAAATATTCTTTATGTTTCCACATGACCAGATATCTGCCCATACATTTAAAGTCATACGGGATGCCAACCTGACCGTAGATGATGATATCTCCAAAAGCCTGCTGGAAAAAATGGAAGCCAGCTTAGAGAACCGTCAACACAGAGAAGCGGTCCGGATGGTCTATGATCATGAAATGCCGGATGACCTGCTGGAAATACTTACCTCCAAATTAAAATTGAAGGACTTTAAGATCTTAGGAAGCAGGCGGTATCACATGATGAAATACCTGATGAAGTTCCCGGTTGTTAATCCGGCGTTGGAGTATGACAACCCTCCTCCCCTTTATCATCCGGAGATCCCTCATTTCTCCAGTATCATCCAGGTGATCAAGGAGAAAGATATTTTCCTCAATTTCCCTTATCATACGTTTAACCATGTGATTGATTTTCTCCGGGAAGCGGCTATCGATCCGAAAGTTTCGAGGATATGTATCACGCTCTACCGCACCGCGGAACAGTCTAAAGTGATCAACGTACTGATCAATGCCGCAGAGAATGGGAAAGAGGTGATCGTTTTAGAGGAGTTAATGGCTCGTTTTGATGAGGAACAAAATGTAGTAAATTCGGATAAACTACAAAAAGCCGGAATCAAAGTGATTCATGGCATACCAGGTTTGAAAGTCCATAGCAAACTGATCTATGTGGAACGGAAAGAGAAGGGAGTGCTCGTTGGCTACACGTATGTAGGAACCGGCAACTTCAACGAGTCTACCGCACAGATATATAGTGACTTCGGACTACTGACCTCCCATCCCCAGATCGCACTGGATGCAAATGCGGTCTTTGAATTCCTTCAAAACCCGCATAAACACTTTACCTATAAACAACTGATCGTCTCTCCCTATTTTATGCGGAACCATTTCGAAAAACTGATTGAAAAGGAGATCCGGAATAAGAAGAAAGGGAAAAAGGCATATATCTATGCCAAGTTTAACGGTTTGACAGATACCCGGATGATCAATCTGTTATATAAAGCCAGTCAGGCAGGCGTGGAGATCCGGCTGATCATACGGGGAACATGCTGTTTGCAACCGCAGGTGAAAGGACAGAGTGACCACATACGGGCAACCAGTATTGTCGATAAATACTTAGAACATACGCGCCTCTTTATTTTCCATAGTGGCGGGGAAGAACAGACCTACATTTCCAGTGCCGACTGGATGACCCGGAACTTAGATAACCGGATCGAAGTAGGGGTTCCTATTTTAGACAAAAAGATAAAAAAACGATCCGGGATGTTTTTGATATCCAATGGGCAGATAATATCAAAGCAAGAGATTTGAGAGTATTAGGAAAAAACAATTATATAAAGAAAAATGCAAAGAAGCCTTGCCGGTCGCAACTTGCTTTATATGATTACTATGCACAAAAAACATAAAACAGCTATGGAGCAGATCACACTCGCCGCCATCGACATCGGATCCAATGCCATCCGGTTTCTGGTCAATAATATTGAACGCTGCCACGGAAAAGATATATACAAAAAAGTAGCCTTCCTGCGGGTTCCGATCCGGCTTGGAGAAGATGTGTTCGGAAACGGGGAGATCGGAGAAAGCAAGGCTGAACGATTGTATCATGCCATGCAGGGATTTGCTTCCATGATGAAAGCTTACCAGGTAAATCAATACTTAGCCTATGCGACCAGCGCTATGCGGGATGCCCGGAACGGGAATGAGATCGTCCGGTCTATCCTGCAAAAAAGCGGGATCAGGATCGATATTATCACCGGACAAC
>Ga0192243_10069_pt1 | contig 42471 bp, 22 predicted proteins | sample Koala_Koa27_K3_FD_131233 | JGI IMG/M metagenome (GOLD analysis project Ga0192243, IMG submission 131233) | Enriched cells from koala feces incubated with labeled cellulose particles, San Francisco Zoo, California, United States - Koala_Koa2-7_K3 ... | reverse complement strand
CACCGTTCCAGTCTCCTACCAGCACCTCGTCCGTAGATTTTCCGTAAGCAATGACAACATCCGCGCTGCCGCCAGCCAGTGAATTTTTAAAATAATACACATTACCGCGTCGCACACACAACGTATCTACACCGTCACCATCCCAGTCTCCGATGTAGACTTCATCTGTCGTCTTTCCGTAGGCAAGCACTAAATCCGCATCTCCGGCATCCAATGTATATTTAAAATAATAAATATTATCCCGCCGAACAGCCAGCGTATCCGTACCTGTTGGTTTTTCCCGATAAGCATTGGAGGTTGAACCCGGCGCAGCAGATCCCGCTGATTGGACAACGATCTGAATCGCTTCCATTTGTTTGCCCAGTTTATAGGTTCCGGCCGCCGCGCCGTTTTTCGCCCAACCCAGCCAGCCGTAGGTTGAAGTGTAAACGCGATAATAAATGTCATAATCAGCTGCGTCGTCGCCGGTCAGCTCTATTTTTATCGCTTCCACGTATTTTGACTCGCCTACCGTCCCGGCCGTATCACCATCCGAGACATAATCCTGCCAGATATCTCCCTGTATGCAGGTGCTGTATCTGACACCCAGATCCTCATAATCATCTTCGATCTGGATCTGAATTGCTTCCATACGCTTAGAATATATAGTATAACCGCTCTGATATCCGTTCTGTACCCATGACAGCCATCCGAACGTCTGCATATGAGACCGGTATGAGATAATATCCTCATCCTCCACCTCCACCGGATCCGCGTCATCCGTCTCTGTCATCCAGAAATCGATATCCACATATTCGTCAATGCCGTTTACAGTCCCTGTACTTGTACACTGCCACATGTCATAATCCCCCGTATAAGTGCAGTTGGAATTATACTGTGCAACCCATTTTGACCAGGAAGAGTTGTTAAACGCAGAGTCAGTCAGATAATTGGTCCACCAGTTTTTATTCGCATATATGCCAACATCATAACCGGCCGCCGAAACAGTATCACAGAATGTCTGTGCAATACTGCCCAGCATATCACTGCCGGCACTGACCGTTGAGTCATCCTCCATATCCAGATAAACCGGATAAGTCGGTTCATGCCCGTCGAGCAGCCTGAGAACATGCTGTGCCTCGCTGGCCGCCCCTAACGTATCGGTTGCGTAGGAATACAGATAAACGCCGTAATCGATACCCAATCTTTCGCATTCGGATACATTATATTCCCAGTATGTGTCGTCATACGCGGAATTATTACTTCCGTAACCGCATCGGATGATCGCAAACTCAATACCGGCCGCCTGTACTTTTTCCCAGTCAATCTCTCCCTGCCATTTGCTGACGTCGATTCCTTTCTTTTTCGCTCCCGAAATCACTTCACCTTCGCTGTTCATATATACGCCGTTTACCTTGTTCCAGGCATTCGCATACGTAGAACTGAAAGAATACAATGTCGAATCCGTTATCCACTCACCATCCGAATAACGCCAACTGTTTTCCGTTAATTCCTCTGTCGTTTCTGTATCCGTATCTTCCTCTGTGATTTCTGTCTCTGCAGTTTCTGTTCCTGCTGTCTCCGTATTCACAGTCTCTGTACTGACAGCTGCAGCCGTTTCTGCAGCCTGTGCCGTCTCATGCCGAAAACCGGTACAAAACAGTACAGAAAAAACAAGAATTGCTACAGTGAAACTGGAGAAAAATTTCTTAAGACACATAAAAAATTATCCTTTCCTGCTGATTCTTATATAAAGATTTTAAATGAATGATTACCTAAACATCTGCTCCCATGCCGGCTGCACTTTTTCAGGAATGCAACCGAAGATTTTATCTTTTAGTATTTTCACTTCATAATAGATGTAAGATCGGCAACATATACAGCCTCCATCTGATAGCTTCCGTCACTTCCATCCGAAGAATAATATTCTTTTTGCATAAAGATCATAATCTCTTTTTTCTGTTTCCGGAGAGCTATATCATACGTCGGTTCCCATTCTCCCAAGTCTGTTCCGGTGATATCAATCATCTTTTCAATCACCATATTAGTCCCATCCGGTGTCAGTTGTGCAATCGTAGCCGTAGACTCTCTCTCACTGTCACGGAAAATGATATATATCTGAGCATCCTCACCGCTGCCGTCCACTAATATCTGAGGCCGCGCACACGGAAGAGATTTCGTTCCGCCGCCGGAAAGTGTGAAATCCGTGGTTCTGATTTTTGTGTCATATACCGTCCATCCGTCATTGGAATAAGTCAGAATATTATACTGTACCACGTCATCTATACGCCAGTATGAAATAATATATGGAATGTCTTCGTCGTCTGTTGTCATGGATGTCTGGTTCATCAGCGCGCTGTCCTGTGGAATTTCACATATCACTTCCGCCGTAGACTGAGTAATCGGCAATGTGTATTTCTTTCCCTCGGAGTTTACAAATGTCTCTCCGCTGGAATCAGTTGAAACCGCGTAACACATATCATGGTTGGAAGAAACATCCGATGATTCTCTCCAGACCCATGATATGTGAAGTCTTCCTTCGCTGTCTACACAAGCCTGCCAGTATGGAGACCGATCCCCTTCTCCGGAAATCAGATTGCTGTTGACACGGCTCCATGTTTTTTCGGACGTGTCATATTTGTTCAGAACCAGATTTCCGTTACCGGATCCTCCGTTGCGATACAGGAAAAAGATATCGCCGTCTGGCAGAACGTAAAACTCCGGATAAGTCACGCTGCTTTCAAGATTTCCAATCATCGTCTCTACTTCAAACTCCAGAGAGCCGGCTTTTTTCGCTTTAACATACATCAGAGTACCGGTATCATGCCGGCTCCAAGCCATATGCAGATAACCATCTCCATCCACAGCCAGAGAGATAACATTGTGCGCATCGGAAATCGTTCCCTTCAACCCGGTCCACTGATACGTCCATTCTCCGGAGTTGACGCGCTGGGCAACCACGACCATTCCATAATAATCATAATATGCGCAATATTGTATTTCATTTCCATCGTCATCTATATATGTGGTAACAGAACTTTTCCGGAAAGAAGTGGAATTCACAGAATTCCCCGCATAGGCCAAAGTCAGCAGACTATAGGAAAAATCCCGGGAATTATTCAGCAGAATATTCGTTTCAGAGGAAGTCGACAGTTTTTCCATTTCCTCGCTTACCTGCCATGTTCCGACATAAACCTCATCATCTGCCTTTCCGTACGGAACCACCATATCCGCTTCACCACTGGATATCGTATTCTTTATATAATAAATATTATCCCTGCGCACACAAAGCGTATCGTACCGATCTCCGTCCCAATCTCCAACAAGAACGTCATCGGTATCCTTCCCATACGCTGTCACAACATCCGCTTCTCCGCCGGGCAGTGAATTTTTGAAATAATAAGTATTCCCGCGGCGCACGCACAATGAATCTACACCATCACCATCCCAGTCGCCCACATAGACTTCGTCTGTCTCTTTACCATACGCGATTACCACATCCGCTTCTCCGCCGGATATGGAATCTTTAAAGTAATAAGTCTTACCGCGGCGTACACACAATGTATCCACACCATCTCCGTCCCAGTCGCCTACATATACTTCATCTGTCTCTTTGCCATATGCAATCACCTTATCCGCTTCTCCGCCGGATATGGAATTCTTAAAATAATAAGTTTTTCCGCGACGCACACACAAAGTATCCTCACCGTCTCCATTCCAATCACCGACATATACTTCATCCGTGTCTTTGCCATACGCGATCACTTCATCCGCATTCCCGCCAGACATAGAATATTTAAAATAATAGATATTTCCTCTCCTCACAACCAACGTATCCGGATCCAGTGTCTGCTCATAAGATAAGGTTCCTTTTTCAAACGTCTGCCATACTGTATAGGAATCCGCATACGCTTCACCGGTCGGCGCGCCAAGGTACTGTACACCTCCGCTCGATATATACACATTCAGAATAGGAAGTTTCACACAAAACGTCCCATAAGAAGATGTAAAAATCATCGCGTTCTCACACTCCACACAGGAGATTCCATCATTTGTTGTGTATCCGTCATCAACCATTTCACCGAATACAGACTCGCCGCCATTTTCATCATAATACTCTATGATCGTATCCAGAGCCTCTTCATTAATACTGTTTACAGAAAAATCCAAGTCATATTCTGAAAAGACATCATACTCACTGGTAATCGTCTCATCTGTGATTCCGCCCTCTGATTCCCCCTGATCATCCCCTGAACCAGAATCCTCTTCCGCTCCGGAGTCCTCTTCTGTTCCTGAACCATCTTCCATGTCGATTCCGTCTTCTGTGTCGGAGCCGTCTTCTGTGTCAGAACTGTCCTGCGTATCCTGATCCATTCCGTCTGTGTCTGTCTGATCCGAGTCGTTTTCTTCTATATCTTCCACATCAGCATCCCCATCTGTTTCCGATTCCGCCGTGTCTGAAACAACAGTTCCGCTTTCTGTTGCCAGAGCAGGTGAAGCCCCCATGGAAAAGATCATTGCTCCCGAAAGAATCAGACTGACTATTTTTCTCCTCATTTCTTACCTCCATGTCCCGACATAAACTGCGTCGGTTGTTTTTCCATAAGCAATCACATTATCCGCGTCTCCGCCCCCAAGACTGTTCTTTAAATAATATACATTTCCGCGCCGTACGCACAGCGTATCTAACCCATCCGCATCCCAATCACCGACCAGAACAGAATCTGTAGATTTCCCATAAGCAATTACTGTGTCTGCATTGCCGCTTCCGAGATTGTTTTTAAAATAATACGTTTTTCCACGCCGTACACACAACGTATCCACACCGTCTCCGTCCCAGTCGCCCACATACACTTCGTCCGTGGATTTTCCATAAGTGATCACTGTATCTGCGTTTCCACTTCTCAGAGAATTTTTAAAATAGTATGTATTCCCGCGCCGTACACACAGCGTGTCCACACCATCTCCATCCCAATCGCCTACATAAACCTCGTCTGTCTCTTTGCCGTAGGTAATCACCGTGTCTGCTTCCCCTCCGGACAACGAATTTTTTAAATAATAGGTGTTCCCGCGGCGCACACACAGTGTATCCATGCCGTCTCCGTCCCAGTCGCCCACATAGACCTCATCCGTGATCTTTCCATAGTACACAATCGCATCGGCCGTACCAGTCGTAAGCGCATATCGGAAATAATAAGCATTGCCGCGGCGCACCGCAAACGTATCCGCTGATACGGACGAAGATCCTGTACTAGTTGAGGTTGCAATCGGAGTCGTCGCACTGCCCTGAGATACTATTGTAATATAGTCTGCACTGGCATAGAGATACATATCCGTTGTAGAATAAATGCCGCTGTCAGCATTCACAGATGTTCTCGCACTGTTTAAAACCGGATCGCTCTGCACCTTATAAAACCCGGAAGAAGTTCCCCAGATAATAAATGCGTAATTTGATTTGTTTCCTGTTTTATATACGCTTGTAGAGGACGTCGTTGCCTCCGTTCTGACATTCAGGTTTGCAGTTTTTTTTGATGTAGAAATCGTATCCTTGATACCAATCGTGTAATAATACCTGTCCTGATTGCCTCCTTTACTATCCATGGACCAGGCGATTGCAGCCGCCTTTTCTCCCCAGTAAGGATCGGAAGCATAGCTGACATTAATCCCGCTGGCCTTGTCTCCTAGGAATCCGCCGTTGTAATAAGTATATCCGGCTCTCAGATACCGCATGGACATATAGGTCTCCGCGAAATCCTTAATACAGGCGCTGACGCTGGAAAATGTATTGGAGCTTGTCGATGCTGAAGCATCCACCGCGTTCAGGCCGAACAGATTATTTTTATTCATCGCAATACTGCTGGATCCCCATGAACTCTCATTCGCTGCGATTGCCACCATCAGAAGTGCGTTTACTCCGTACGTATTCTGATAATTCACAAACTGTGCTCCCATATTGTACATTTTTGAGCTGCTCGAAGCATAGCTGTTTATAATCGAAGATAACTGACCGGCGGAGTAAGCTGATATCCCACGCAGCGGAAGATACTGAAAATAGTTATAATACGGATCATCCGGATTAACAGAATTTTTTCTCGTGTCATTCTTATAATCCGTCAGCATGGTGCTGTAATTTGTATAAAAATAATGCCCGTCATAGCTGTAGTAGGTCGTCCCGGTCACCATATAGGACTGCTGCGGACCGATATTCAGACTCGCACCCCAGCCGGAAGTGGTCATATCCGTGCAGATTCTGTGATAAATGTTGGTTCCATCCGCATAATAGCAGCTGTAGCTTTTTACACTGCTCAGACTGACCACCTGAACCGCCGATGCATTTACCAGACCGACGACACCGCTCTGCATGAACTTGACTTTCCCGTCTGACGTCGTACCCAGATAAGCAGCATCTGCACCGTACGCGCCGTTCGTATAACCTGATGAACCAGTACTGTATTCTGTATAAGAGGTCGTTCCCGACACAGCATTTCCTGAGGAATCCGCACGGAAATTCACGATATAAACAGAATCTGCATACATATGCATGTCTGTATCAGACACAACGCCGTCACTTTCTGTCTCGATCTCATATACCTGTCCATACTCATCTACGCCGGTAACAGCACGTTCCTCTCCGGAAGCCTCCGGTCGATCCGGATTCTCCTCCATATCCGCATTGTCAGCTAATCCTTCCGACACAGCATCCATCGTTTCCGTCTCATATGAAGCAGAGACTTCCTCCGCATGTACTACCTCTGTATAAACGGATGAAAACGGCATCGACGAAATAAATACACCGACTGTCAGAACAGTTACTAAAGTTCTCTTAAATCTCATAATGCTACCTCTTTTTTAATTCTGTGAGAACAAATCACTTATGCTCATATATCATAATACAAACCCCTATTTATTTCAATACGTTTATATCATTCAACCTTTATAGTCATTTTTCACACCGTCACCTGCGATCCAACAATCAGTCCGACACTGAATTTTCCTGTGAAAAATAATCAATAACGCACAAAAAATTACCCCTGCCAAAGCCACATAAAACATTCGTATCAATGTCTTTGGCTCATAGCGAAATTCTACTGTACTCTCCCCTGCAGGCACCTCAACTGCCCGGAACAGATAATTGCTTTGAATCACCTCCTGCTCCTCTCCGTTTACATAAACCTTCCAGTCATCGGTAAAATACTCATTGAGCATCAGAAGCTTTGTCGTCTCCGCAGTAACCTGTATCGTCACAGTATTAGCTGTTCTCTCCGTAATTTCTGCCATGTCAGAAGCTGCCAGTTCCCCAATATCGTTACCAGACAATTTTTCCGCCTCTTCCTCTGTCAGAAAAGCAGTGTTTTTGGCATACGCCTTCGACATCTGGTTCAGCACAGCTTCCTCATCCTCAAGTACTGTCACGGTATCAGCCAGTTCAACCCGGTCAGTATAGTCCTCAAATTCATACACATATAAAGAATCTTCTCCGATATATGCTGCCTCATAAATTACATCAATCGACAAATCCATATCCGTGGCTGTCCCGTCATAGTATACCTCCGAAGGCAGCACATCCTCCGTTTCCAACCAGAAAGTAATCGGATGGTCACTATCCGTATTTGTAGTGAAGGACAGCGTGTAGGAAATGTCGGCTCTAAGATCATTTTCACCCAGGCGCATCACAAAGCTACTATTGTCTTTCATTGCAGACAAATCATATTCTCCCTCATACACAATTTCTCCGGAATCTGTCTCTGTTATTGTCAGAAGCAGTTTTTCTTCTCCCTCAAACTCCACTCCGTATGTGGCGGCAAATATAACAATTGCTGTCGGATAATCATCCTCAAATGTATACTCCTGATAAACCGTTGTCTCACAACTGATTTCACCGGGCACGTCATAGGTTCCCGTATATTCAATTCCTTTTACCAGATATTTCATACCAAGATATTGCAAAAGATTTGTATTCAATTTTCCTTCCAGATCATATCGGGTAGATGACGTTGCATTATCAGATGAGATAGCCTGGTAATAGCTCGCCATATCTTCATTTGTAAAAACAAAATTATGTCCGCGGACATCATTCAGATCATAGAAAACATTCGTATTAGCAAACAATGCCCATGTACCTACAGCTCCAATTCGCTCATCGGTCGTATTTTCCTGAAGAAATTCAATCGTATCCGTAGCTTCCGGAATCACAGAACTTCCTTTTTCAATCCACGGAAGATATTCCTTTGCAAATGATCCCATATCAAATAATACAACGCATCCAAGCAAAATTACCATGCCACGAACAGAAACTTTTTTAAAAAGCAAACCGCCAATACCGACGAACATTAGAAGTGCTACAATCAGATAACAGACATATGTATCCGTATTTCCTTCACCATAAATATACGCATGTGTCAGTAGAAACAGCGCAGCCAGAAGCGCCGTCCCTGCTCCCAGAGCAACAAAGGAGCGTACTTTGTGATTGATATACTCCTCTCGTTGCACCAACAGATCGTTGAGATTAAGCCCCATGATAATAACAGCAATAAAATTAAACAGTGTAATAATCCGAAACTTTAAAGAAGTATTGATCAAGGGCAGATGAATATAAATAAAATCCAGTTTGTGAGTAAAAATCAGTAAAAACACCGTCGCAAGAGCTGCGCACCAGAAAACCATCCGTTTCTTTTTAAAAAATCGCAGTGGAGTAAAGAAAAGCATAACAATCGTAATAAGTCCCACATAAATCGTCGACTCACTGAAGGTTGCACTTTCACCAAATCGTTCACAGAGTCTCAGATACGGAAAAAACAGAGAAAACAAATATTTAAAAGAAAGTGTAGCCGTCGCCTGAGATAATCGGGAATCCATATACCCATTCCCGGACAATGAAGAGAGCAGACTCATCGTATAGGGTAAACTGCATAGAACTGCAACGAAAACCGCCACAATTGTCCCTGCAAAAACGATCAAAATTCGCTTTTTTTCATGTCTATAAATCCAAATGGTACGAAACAACACATAAGCCGCCAGCAGATACAGAAAATATGCAGCATAAGTAGGCATTCCTGCAACGATCATCAGATAAACAACAGTGGCCAGACCAAAGCAATACTTTATCTTTAGGGAAGACAAAAAACGCTCAAAAAAGAAAAATACTAACGGCGCAAAAGCAGCCACGTCACTATGCTGCCACCCCAGCCACAATACAATCACAGAAGAAAAACAATATGCCGTACCGGTGATGATCGCTGCTCCCTTCTGACATCCGAACGATTTCATCAACAAAAACATCCCGATAAACGCGATAAAAAACTCGGAAGCACTCCGCAGAAATTCTGCTGCACCCAAAGGAAGCAGATATAAATAATTTAACGGATACAGCCAACTGGATACGTCCACAGAAGTTCCCAATGCAACATTCGAATCCCAGAAGGTGGCCGGTGTGCCGTTTGTAATTGTTGTATAAAGAGACGGGATGGCAGAATCGACCACATCCGACATCGTAGGCCCCTCCGTCGCCACTGACTCCGTGCTCCACGGAAGCACCTGATACATCAGATTTGTGAACGAAAGCTGATAGTCTCCGAAAAAGAAATTAGAATACACAAACAAAATTGCAGCAATAATTCCCGCAATCAGCATCCAGTTTTCCTTTATAAAATGTAATACCCGGTTTTTCTGTTTCAACTGCATTCCGTTACCTCACATTTTCAATCTGCCACTCCGTTCTCTGTCATCATTTCAATCACTTCCGCCAGAGCATCAGCGTTCCCCATCTCCACGAAGAAATGTCTCTCATCCTCACCGAACAATTCCCTGTTCGCCGGATTATCCCCTAGAATCATTTTCTTCTCCATTGCCTCGTAAATATACGCTTTGCCGGGAATGGTTCGTTTCGCCTTGTCAATGGTCGGATGAAAATGGCCGGCCAGGCACAGATTCGCCTGTGCGATCTGTGCCGCCAGTTCCGGCTGCGACAGCCACTCATAAAATACCGTGTTCGGATAATCCTCTTTTCGCACGGTTTTTTCATCGATGGGTCCGATCATCGTAAACCGGATATCGCTTCTGTCCTTCAAAAGACGCTGCGCTTTCAGAATCACTTCCACGCCCTGCAGAGGCAGGATACTTCCGAAATACAACACCGAAAGCCCTCCGACTCGATTATCTTTCTGCCGTGCAGCGTATTTATTCTTATCATAAATGCCGGTATCCGCCTCCAGATACAGAACCTCCATTTTCTCCCCGGAGACCTGAAACTCCTCCGCAAAATACCGTCCGTCCGCCGCCGTATCCACGATCACATGCGAACAATTTTCCAATACCTTTTTGTCAATCCGGTGCAGTATACGTGCCGGCAGCGACTTTTTCTTAAAATAACTCCTGTCATTGACACAGGTATCATACATGGATATGAAGAAATCAATGATGATCGTCTTCTGAGCATTCCACTTTTTCAAGAAAGGGAAAAGCAACTGCGGAGCAAATCCGACAAATATCACATCCGCCCGTTTCCATGCGCCCCCCAGACAGCCGCGCCACACTTTCAGGACTCTCCTGATATAAGACTTATCCGAAAATACGATCTCCTCATAATCCCCGGCGGCATCCTGCAGGATACGTATTTCCTGAAGATTCCGGATATAGTCCCTGTTTTTCGTAGACAGAAAGAGAACCTTTTTCCCGGCCGCGATATCACTCATCCGTTTCATATCATCACCTGTTTTATCTGTCCCGCTCTTACTGTCAGCGTTCTCCCTTCTCTCCTTCCTGATCAGGCGGAACACACAGAGGAACATGATGATATCTGCCAGAAGCAATATACCGATATAATAAACACACAGTCCCTTTAACTCATACGAGCGCAAAATATTCTTGCCGCTCCCCACCAGGATAAGAGACACTGCCGTAAATAAAACGTAGAAAATCGCCTGTTTCCGAAGCAGTATAATAATCATATACAACAGATTCAGAATAGCGATCAACCCGCCCGCGATCATCATCAGATCCAGTTCCGTCCGGTATCCTTCCAGAGAGACCCCGTAGATCCAGCCCAGCAGTCGTCTGCCGATCACCTCGGCAAAAAGAATCCCGACCGCTACGATCCCCGCCACAGTAATGATCAGACGCAGAATACGCCGCAGCAGCTTTTTATATTCACCGCGTTCCCTCCAGTGCGCCATTCGGTTTAATACCGGATTGAACATGAAATTGCTGAGCAGAGTCACCACATAGATAACCATGAACAGAATATTAAAATAGGTCTGTTCCTGATCCGAGACAACAGAATCTATGATATACTTCGGTGCGTTGCTGATATACATCAAAAGAAATGTAGCAAACGCCACGGGAATACATTCAACCAGCAACGTTTTTGTTTTCCCGTTACTTTCCGGTGACGGCGTGATCTGATATTCCCTGCGGGGGATACGGTTTAATAAAAGACTCAGCACCAGCGTCGTAACGATCGATATGATTAGTGACAGAATGAGATCTCCCAGACATAGATAGCAAACGATAAATTCCGCAATAAACAGAACATTACGCGTTGCCCATATCTTTGCGGATATATCCAGCCTGCCAAGCTGCTGCAGCCGTCCGTGCCACACATCCTCCATGGACTCGATGGCTTTGTAAATACACAAAAGAGCCACAGTAGCTGTCTTGACCGGCACATACTGTTTATATACCACGTTAAAAGCACAGTAGACCAGCGTAAACACCAGCATGCCCGCGACCGTCAGATATCGCAGATTCCTGTAATTCTGAAAGCAATATTTCTCTGACACATCCGTGACCTGAAAATTCCGCACACCGAATTTTCCGACCGTCATGGCCAGATTCGCAGCTGCAAAGCCGATCGCGATATAACTCGCGGCCTCAATCTCTCCGAAGCGCGTCAGCACCAGCATGAACAACATACTCTGGAAAGAACTGGTTAAAGCCGCAAGCATATTCCAGAAATATGCGCTGCGGCCCGGATTTTTACTGTTCAAATACAGTCTTCTAAAGAAGTTTTTCTTTGAAATTTCCATGTTTCTCCCGACCATATTTCAGATTATGATATACCTCAGTCATTCGTTTTTTCATTGTCATTCTGATCCCGGTCTTTGTCATACTCCATCCTTCTGACATGATACTGCACGTCCTCAAGCATCTTGCGGTTAGCGGCGATCACATCCCCCAGCAAACCGATCACAAACGTCTGAAAACCGATCATCAGCAATATAGCCGCCAGAATCAGAGACTGGATATGACCTCCTCCGGCTCCCATGGCCAAAAATACAAGATAACGGATGCCGATGGCAATACCGACGGCAAATATAATGCCGCCGATGACTGAGAAAAACATCAGCGGTTTATACATAGCGTAAGCCCGGATGATCGTCAGCATGGACTTTTTCACATAACTGGACATACTGCTGAACAGCCGGGACGGCCGCAGTTCCTCATTCGTCCGGATCGGCACGGAATCCATTGCGATCTTCGTGCGTCCGGCCTGTACGATCGTCTCCAGCGTATATGTATATTCGTTGATCACATTCATGTGCATCGCGGCTTCACGGCTCAATGCACGAAATCCGCTCGGCGCATCGGGTATATCGGACTTGGACGCCTTGCGCACAACCCAGCTGCCCAGATGCTGCAGCTTTTTCTTTAATGGTGAAAAATGTTCCGTCTGGTCGATCGGGCGTTCTCCGATCACAATATCGGATTTGCCCTCCAGGATCGGGCGAACCAGTTTCTCAATATCGTCCGCATTGTATTGATTATCTGCGTCCGTATTTACAATAATGTCGGCTCCGTTCCTCAGACAGGCATCCAGTCCGGCCATAAATCCCATCGCCAGTCCCTTGTTCCGACGGAAATTCACTACATAATTAACGCCCCAGTTTCGGGCAACTTCAACCGTATTATCTTTACTCCCGTCATTGATGATCAGATATTCAATCGTATCGATGCCTTCGATATGCTTTGGCAAAGCGTTTAACGCGATTTCCAACGTCTCCGCCTCGTTATAACATGGTATCTGAATAATTAATTTCATGGCTTTCTCCTACTGTTCCCTTATGTTATCTGATATCTCCCCGGGTAAAACTCAAAGTCCGAAGGTGTCTGTCCGACCGCAAGCTGACAGATTCATCCGTCCGCACAACCACAGAGAATCCAAAGCCGTCGATATCCGTACGGGATCACAAAGAATCAGTCCCTGCCGTACAAATCCCTGGTATATACTTTATCGCGCACATCATCCAGACAGCTGTCATAGCGATTCGCGATGATCGAATCCGACTGTGCCTTGAACTGTTCCAGATCATTGACAACCCTGCTGCCAAAGAACGTACTCCCGTCTTCCAGCGTCGGCTCATAGACAATGACTGTCGCGCCTTTCGCCTTAATCCGCTTCATGATGCCCTGAATACTGCTTTGCCTAAAGTTATCAGAATTTGTCTTCATTGTCAACCGGTAAACTCCTACCATGCAGGAACGTTCTTCCTGTGCATTAAAATCACCCCGGTTATAATAATCATAGTACCCGGCCTGCCGCAGCACCCGATCCGCAATAAAATCCTTTCGTGTACGGTTCGACTCCACAATCGCCTCGATCAGGTTCTCCTGGACATCCTTATAATTAGCGAGCAGCTGCTTGGTATCCTTCGGAAGACAGTAACCACCGTAGCCGAAAGACGGGTTATTGTAATGACTGCCGATACGAGGATCCAGACATACACCCTCGATAATCTGCTGCGTATTCAATCCTTTCATCTCCGCATAAGTATCCAGTTCATTAAAATACGAAACACGGAGTGCCAGATAAGTGTTTGCAAACAGCTTTACAGCCTCCGCCTCAGTAAATCCCATAAAAAGTTTGTCAATATTCTCCTTGATGGCGCCTTCTTCCAGCAGATTTGAAAAAGTGTATGCAGCCGCAAGCAGCCGTTCATCATTCTGATCTGTTCCCACGATGATCCGGGAAGGATACAGATTGTCATACAACGCTTTGGACTCCCGCAGGAATTCCGGACTGAACAGAATATTCTCCGTACCGTATTTTTTCCGCACAGACTCCGTATATCCTACCGGAATGGTAGACTTGATTACCATGATCGCCTCCGGTGCATACTGCAGCACCAGTTCAATCACAGCTTCTACAGCAGATGTGTCAAAGAAATTCTTTGTACTGTCATAATTGGTCGGAGCCGCGATCACCACAAAATCCGCTCCTGTATAAGCCTCCTGTGTATCCAGTGTAGCAGTCAGGTTCAGCTCCCGTTCTGCCAGATACTGCTCAATATCCGCATCCTGAATCGGAGAAATACGGTTATTTACCATCTCCACTTTTTCAGGAAGAATATCAACAGCATACACCTCATGATGCTGTGCCAATAATATGGCATTTGATAATCCCACATATCCGGTTCCTGCTACTGCAATTTTCATGCTGCATCTCCTTTTCATTTCAGTCCCAGAAAGACTTTATCATATCACACACATACTCACATTGTTCCGCGGATAAACCGTAGTACATCGGCAGCCTCAGCAGCCGTTCACTCTCCTTCGTCGTATATCTGTCCTCACCGTGGAATCTTCCCAAACGTTTCCCGGCCGGCGAAGTATGCAGAGGAATATAATGAAATACCGTGGATACTTCCCTCTCTTTCAGATACGCAATCAACTCTGTCCGCTCCTGAAGGTCAGTTGTTTTCATATAAAACATATGCGCGTTATGTTCACATCCTTCCGGCACAACCGGCAGTTCAATCCTTCCCTGATCCATCAACGGACGAAGCATCTCATAATACCGGTTCCAGCTGGCCATACGGTCAGTAAAAATCTTCTCTGCCTCCTCCAGCTGCGCCCAGAGATATGCTGCGTTCAGTTCGCTCGGCAGATAAGAAGATCCCGCATCCATCCAGGTGTATTTGTCAATCTCGCCCCGGAAGAATTTACTGCGGTTCGTCCCTTTCTCCCGGATAATCTCCGCACGTTCCGTATTTTCCGAATCTCTGATCAGCAAAGCACCGCCTTCGCCCATACTGTAGTTTTTCGTCTCATGAAAGCTGTAGCAGCCATAGTCACCGATTGTTCCCAGTGCACGGCCTTTATAAGTACTCGCAACAGCCTGTGCTGCATCCTCAATCACGGTCAGACCATAACGCTTTGCGATATCCATAATCGTATCCATCTCGCAGGAAACGCCTGCGTAATGTACCGGTACAATCGCCTTCGTCCTGTCAGTAATCGCATCCTCGATCAATGTCTCATCGATATTCATCGTATCCGGACGTATATCAACAAAAACTACCCTGGCACCCCGGAGCACAAAAGCATCTGCGGTAGAGACAAATGTATAAGACGGCAGAATAACCTCGTCGCCGGGTTGAATATCTGCTAACAATGCCGCCATCTCAGTCGCATGCGTACAGGAAGTCGTCAGCAGGGCTTTTTGTGTGCCGGTATATTCCTCGATCCATTTGCTGCACTTCTTTGTGAAACAGCCGTCGCCGCAAATTTTTCGGCTGGCAATGGCCTGTGCTATGTACGTTTCCTCATTACCGACATATGGCGGTACATTAAAGTTAATCATTTGTAAAGCCTCTCCCCTACATATTAAAATTTACACAATATGATAAGCCTATAACATTCACTTCTTTTTGTCAATAAAAAAAATTTAGACGTATTTTATCACACATGTATGTCTCTTCGCATTCTTACCCCTGGATTCTTTATCATAATTAATCCCCACAAGAATCAGATTCCCGAAATAATCTCTGAGAATCCCATCATACTGATTATCCTGAATCTGATTGATCGCACTGTCAGCGGTTTTCTCATACTTCAGTTCGACAAGCATCGCCGGCCTGTCCGTATTTCTTCTGGGAATAAACACTACATCAGCAAATCCTTTTCCTGACGGAAGCTCTCTGACAATCTCATAAAATCTGCCCGCCGTATAATACGCAATATAAATCGCACATGCCAGAGAATTCTCATCGTTATATTTCAAAACAGATGATTTGGACATATGGATATCTTCCAGAGCCTTCTCAACCGCGTGACTGTCACCTCTGATCGTTGCATCCAGCAAATCCTCTGCATCCATAAGTGCGGCTCCGATTTTCTCCCAGCCGGCATCCTGAACAGCCAGCCTGAATGAATCCGCCACCTCCTGATTCGGAATACATACTTCTTTGCTCTTTTGATGATAAGCCAGATATCCCAGATGAACCAGAAGCGTCAGAACATGATTTTTATTTGTCAGACTGGTCAAATCATTCTGAAAATAGAGCGGCTCCACCTTTTGACGCTGACCGCCCAACATGGAAATCACAGCGTCTCCCAGGCCATCCAGATTCATACTGATATAATTCTTCAGTGATTCATAGGTTTCCGACGAAGTCCAGTAATTTCTGCACGACTTTCTGCGTATGGCAGACATAACGGAATTCGGGCTGTATACAGAACCGATATTATCAAAATAATAACCGTCATACCAGCATTTCATATCTTCAAAATCTGCATGATATTGCTTACACAACTCTCGAACCTCAGACTCCGTAAATCCGACATATGGAGCCAGTTCGTCCGGATCTGTCATGGTAAATTCCTGAAAATCCGTCAATGCTGACTCTGTCCCGTATTTTTTAATCGGAAGAATCCCTGTCATATACGCAGCAGCAATAGATTCGTCGGTAGCAGGACCTCCCTTAAATAACCCGCGGAGCAACTGAATATACTCTTTCTGCAAAAGATCATCATTTTTTGCTTCCCGAAATAACGCATCCCATTCATCAATAATAATAATGAATTCATTTTGAATTGCATGGCTAATACAGACAAGCGCTTCCGCGAGATTTTGTTCTTCTTCTCTGACATACTCCGGATAAGCTTGACGGAGTTCCCGAATTACCGCGTCCTGAATATCCTGCACAACCATTTTTATATCAGAAGTCAAAGAAATGAATCTTGTAACATCCAGATAGATAACATCATATTGATTTAAATGAGTTTCATATAATTTTGATTTCGAGACGGCGAGTCCGTCAAACAGGGAATGTGAATCACAGCTTCTGTCATAATATGCGCAGATCATTTTTGCGGCAAACGACTTTCCGAATCGTCTGGGACGGCTGATGCATGTCAATCTGCGCGGCGTATAAAGGGTATGATTTACATAATCTATCAAACCAGTTTTATCTACATAGATATCATTGGTGATTGCCTGAAATCCTTTATTACCCGGATTTAAATAAGTTCCCATCCGCAGCTCCTTTCTGATGCATCCCTTTCTGATGCATCCCTCACAATATATATCCATTTGCAGAATATAAAGATCAAACAACATCTCATATGCCTGTATCCGGTATTCAACAGTTCCGGACATATATACTTTATATCTTACACATATCTTTACTGAAATGCAAGGAACCGGTAAAACTTATGGCATCGCACTCATGAATAAAATTCAATTCTACCGCGGCTTCTTAATTCCTGCTGCCAGTACCACGCCATAAACAGCCACCAGCAGCACATTCACTAACAGATAAAGCGCTGCCGCTCCCATCATGCCTCCGTTTATGACAAAATATCTTCCGGATACCAGTGCAAATACAGCCGCAGCCCCGTATCCTATTGCGATAAAATTCTGTCTTCGGATCGTTGTGATCGGGACATTCAGATAGGACGCGATCGCGTAACATCCGCCTCCCAGAAACAGCACAGCGAATTCCTTCTGATAACCGGTCAAATCAGCATTATACATAACAGATAAAATCGGCAATCCGATGGTAAGCCCGATCAACATAATCACCACCGTCAGACCAATGACAATCAGGCACTGCCGGAATACTTTTTTCCGGAAAAGCCTGATTTCCTTTCGTTCCCATAGATCTCCGAGATCCTTAATCAGCGGCTGATAAATAAAATTATTCAACAGCATAATCACGAACACCGGCATCATAATATAACCGAAAATCGCCTGTGTTTCCTCATTCATATAGCTGTTTATCATATATTTCGGTACATTTCCGATATAGATAGCCAGCGTAGTACCCACACATAACGGGAGACACACTTTCAGCAGCTGTCCGAGAGACTTCCGTGAAGACGCCGTTTTCTTTGCGCTGACAGTAGAAAATGTCCGGCCGATCAAAAGAAAATCCAGCAACACAGAAACAATAATTCCCAATCCGAGCGACAGATGAATCTCCGCTCCCGCCAGCACAGCCAGACAGATCACCGCGGTAGAAATCACCAGACGAACCGCCATGATCTTTGCCCCGATATCCAATCGTCCGACCTGTTGATAACGTCCCAGGAAAACATCTTCAAACGCATCGATCAACTTTAAAATGACCACCTCCAGAATGATCATTCCCTTAAACAGATAATCCTCATTACCCCAAAATCCGTACAGCAGATAAAACACCAGAATGACAGCCGTCAAAACCAGCGATACCACTCTGCTTCGAAAATAATCGCGAAATGAATACTGTTCCGCAACGTCGGTAACCTGAAAATTCCGGACACCGTATCTCGCGATTGAATAAAATATCTGAGCAACCGCATAAGCGATCGTAACCATGCCGGCCGTGACCAGGCCAAGACGATGAGATACAAAAATCAGAATAATCGCCGACTGCCCCGCATTGATTGCCCCTCCCAGCGCGTTCCAGATCACACTGGAGGATTTTGTATGCTGTTCATTTCCTAAAAGCCATTTTTTCAACATTTCGGTATCCTTCATCTAAAACATTCTTACTTATACGGATTTATTAATTTTCAGGAACAAACCCGATAAATCTGCATACGTCCATCGTCATAAACGACCTGAAGATAAGCACCATTATCATAGTGTTCCTGTATGTATACCAGAATATTGTTAATCAATGGACTGTTACTTATGATACAAACCTGCTCATTATTTACTATATCCCGGAAAGGATTATCTATATTGTAATTATCTAAAACCGCCAGATTTGTCGGCATATTTGTGCCCCATCCACCCAATGTGTAATAATTACTCTGAATTCCTTTCGGAATGTAAGTAAATAAGGAATATACCATTCCTGTCTGATTGCTGCTCACCACATCAGTCAGGTACAAGGTATCTTTATCATTTAAAATCATTTCATAAAACTCCGTATAGTAGGCTATATCTTCCTGACTATATTGAGAATCCTGATTGATTTTATACAGATCCATATTCAGGCAGGCCAAAACAACAGCACTGAACAATACCGCTCTGCCGCATCGGGAAATATGTGGAATTTTTAAATAATCTTCCATCAGCAACGAAAAAACAACAACCGCCCCCAGCCACACAACTGTATCTACCCGATTTTGTAAATATCTGTTCAGGTATATAAAATAAATGTTTATTCCCGCAATCGCCAGAAAAACATATAAAACAGCTCCCTTTTTTCTGTGGGATAAAAACAACCATAAAAAGAACAATAAAATAAACGCCTGAAAACATCTTTCCTGCAAAAAGCCCGGCAACAATTCATGTATAAATACAGAAAAATAACCGATATTTTCATGAGTTTTCAGATCAATCAGTTCATCCATCATCTCAATCGTAAAAATATCAGGATCCGCAAAAGTCCAGTTGCTGTAAAGATAATAATCATTTTCGCTGATACCGAGCGCTGTATAAGTCTCAATATTCTGTTCATAATCAGGAAATCCCGTATCTGTAAGAACTGCTCTTTTTTGATTAAACTCCCGATAATATGACCACTCCGGATCAGAATCATATATACATTTATCCAGATAATAAAACACACCGGTACTGCCGATAATAACTGCCCAGATCAGAATATATTTCAGACTTTTCAAACAAAAATCCCGTATATCTTTCCTGTTATGATAAATTTTTATAATCTCAATCACTCCAAGAACAGCCAACATGATCAGGATAATTCCATATGCTTTAAAACGAAGGAAGCTGCCCAGCAGAAGCAGAATATATCCGACAACGATCAGCCGCTTCATCATCTTTCTATTTTCAAGCGCATACATAATAGCTATAGCTCCGGCAACAGAAGCAACACCGGCCGTTTTCGTAAACTGAACGTTCACATAGCACTCATATCCGAAATAAGTGAGAATAATTAAAACAATAATATATCCAAACTGTTTGCATTTTTTGGTAATTATATATGTTATCATAACAAACGCTGCAAACAAAACAGAAAAATGCATTACAGGATACCATTTTATGTTCGGCATTATTGTGACCAGTATTTTCAGAAATTTCCCGAGAAAAATATTAATAAATACAAGATGGGACGTATAATCGCCGCGGTAACCGGAAACAATCGAATCCAATGCCTGATCATCATTGGTTTCATATCCCGGAGTGAACAGGAAAAAATAGACAAGAAAATAAACAACATTAATCAAAAACACATTGATAAATGTTGTCGTTTTCAGATGTTCCCTGCATTTACAAAAGCGCATTTTAACCGAACCTGCGTAATTCATTGAAACATTTACTCCATTCTGTCGATTTTACTTATATCAGGATGAAAACCAGTCGATATTCTCCCGAATCTTCTCATCCGGCCAGTTCCACCACCTTATTTCCTGTAATTCGGCGATGCGCTCCTCCGGAAACCGATATTTCACAATTTTAGCCGGAACTCCGGCAACAATCGCGTACGGAGGAACATCTCCGGTAACAACCGCTCCGGCCGCGATCACGGCTCCGTCTCCAATCGTCAGATTTCTCAAAAGAATCGCGCCGGTTCCGATCCACACATCATTTCCTATCACACACGATTTCTCAAATCTGTCATAAACCGGCGGCATACCATCCGGTCTGAGATGATCCATATCATTATACAGAAACGCGTGCGTCGTCACCCTTGTATAATCATGATTGGCTCCCCCAATGGAAACATTCCATGAGATGGAAGTGAAACTTCCGATTGTGGACCGTATGATTTTCGTATTACTGCCGGTATAACTGTGTCTGCCGATTTCAGATCCGTACACATAATTATTTCTGTCAATTCTGACCCATTCACTCAGCCGGGATGTCTCGATTTTTGAAAAATCCCCTACGCTGACATTTTCGCTCAACTGAGAATTCCGAACGGTCACATCTTTATACAGCTTCACGCTTTCAGGGAATCCATTATCCATGAACAACGTCCTCCTCAATAACGATATCTGTCTCCTCAAACACACGATTCATCGTTTCCACCGCTTCCTGCAGCGTCTCTCCCTTCGTGATCACCTGTCCGATCCGGTCCGGCCCGATATGAAAACGGTTTACATGATCTCCTGTCCCGTAATCCAGAGATATATCTACCACATTCATGTCTATCGTCTTCGGAAGCCGGATCTCCTTTATCGTACCGGTACGGTCCGCAGTGATCAGTCTGCAGGCATTCGGCTTCCCCTGACGTACACCAAATTTATCAATCTTTTCACCCAATGCGGTCTGAAGAATCATTTTATAAAAATCCACATCATAATAAATCGAAACCATCTCCGGCAGACAGGTAGCGCCGGATCTTGCTCCGATTTCAAGAACATAGACCTTATCATCTTTTAATATAAAATCCGCATTGACCGCACAATTATCCAGCCCCAGGGACTTTACACTGAGTTCCACCTGTCTCTCGCTCTCCAACAGCAGATCGCCACTGATCTCATACGGCACATAATGACCAACCGGCACGCCGGTATCCCCCTGAAAAACATAATCTCCGTGAGGCATAACAAAAATAACCTGACCATGATTGACCAGAGCCTGTGCGCCGAACTCAATACCCTCTATACACTCCTCCACAACAAAATAATCTTTTTTTGACACCGCAAGAGCCAGATCCACCGCTGCAGCAATCTCCTCCGCCGTGCCCTGATGAATTTTTGTAATTCCCCTGCTTCCGGATGAATCCACGGATTTTATCATCACCGGCAAACCCAGAGTATCGATGATTTTTTTAGCTTCATCTGTATTATGCGCAATCTGATAAGCGGCGGTACAGACACCCCCGCTGACAAACCGCTTCTTCATTTCCGATTTGTTCGCCGAGCATACCGCCGCATCATAAGACACGCCTTTCAACCCAAGCGCATCACACACTTTTCCAATCGCCGGTACCGTCACATCCGTCCCGGCGGTACAAATGCCGTCAATTTTTTCTTCTTCAGCAGTCTTCAAAATTTGATCTGCATCCGTTGTGTTAATATAATATACCTGATCAGCCAGCGCAAACCCCGGATAATTCCCGCGTATACTGACAACAATCGTATATAAACCCATTTCTTTCGCTTTTTTTATCAGCGGCACCTGATAAATGCCGGCGCCGAGTATCATCACTTTTTTCATTTTCCTGCGTTCCGTCCTTATTATTTATCGCTGTCTGTTTCCCCGCTGCACACAATTTCTTTTTCATCATACGCAGGAAATCCGATACATTCCTGAAACAGTCTGCCGATGTATCTTCCCAACATACCGATTCCGAATAAAATCACTCCAGAGAAAAAAGATATCGCCAGGATGAGCGTCGTAAATCCGGAAACATGTATTTTCCCAATCATATACAAAACAAAATAAATGATTGCGATCACAAACGCTGCCGCGGATATTACGAGTCCTCCCATACTTGTCAGATCCAGCGGAAATGTAGAACCGTTGACAATAATATCCATGGTCACCCGTATCAGATGTCTGGCATCATATCCGCTTTTTCCGTATGCCCGCTTTTTATGCTCGATCGTCACTGTCTCCACATTCCTCGTCAGAGAAAAAATCATCCAGCCGATCTGCGGTTTTTTTCCCCTGTAAAGCAACAGACTCTCCGCCAGATCACGTTTCATAATACGGAACGAAGTGCTTGCCATGCCCTTGGGTTTTGAGTATATTTTTTCCGACAAAAAACCGACCAGCCGGGTTCCAACTCTGCGAAACAGACTATGCTCCTTGTGTTCATAACTCCCGATTACACAGTCACAGTCTGACTCCCGCATTTTCGCGATCAGTTTCGGTATTTCAGCCGGGTCATGTTGGAAATCATCATCCATCGTGATGATAAATTCTCCTTCCGCATTTTTCATGGCACACATCAGCGCATTAAACTGTCCGGAATTATATCGAAGATTGACCGCCTTCAAGTGGGCATGACGCTGCACAATTTCTTTCATCACCGGCCAGGTTTCCAACTGCGGACTGCCATCGTTTACCAGAACAATTTCATATGTATCCCCCACACTATCCATTACCTGACTGATCTGTAAAATCAATTTTTCCAACCAGTTGCAGCTGTTATATACCGGTATAACAACTGAATATTTTATCTGTTCTTTCATTCCTGTACCTTTATCTTATTCCCGGTTTCTAACGGGTCATTTCTTTTTCGTCATAATAAAGACAGATAACATTCTGATGGAAAAGTTACCTGTCTTATCAATATTAATTTATTTTAGTGGTTTTTGCAACTAATAATTAATGGAAAATTAATCTTTTCGAAATAAAATCATCAACAACATACTGGCACTATCATATAAATAAAGATTTTTATTGAAAGTTAACGTTGGATATCTTTTTTTCTCCGCCATACAATAACACCTATCACATAAGCAGCAAATGCCGATACACCAATGATTCTTCCTATCTTCTGTGTATTGTCCACATATGTAATAACTATTTCATGATACCCTTCTCTTAATTCAATCCCGACCAGTCCGCCGTTAATATTCTGAACATCTATATTCTCTCCATCTACAGTTGCAACCCAATGATCACTGTAGACCAACGGTATACAAAGCATCGCCCCGTCCTCATATGTATTATTGATCGTTCCGGTAAATGTGTTTCCGGTCTGGGAAAAATCAGTCATACTGTTTTCCTGCAATAACTTTACATTTTCTATGATTGCATCATCCCTGACCAGTTCAATCTCCATGGATTCTATCACAATATTCTGTCGGATCATGGAAGGATCAATCCTTAATGCGGTTACATCATCATAGCCATACAGATTAAAACTAAACGTACTTGTGCCTTCTTCATAATTGCCAGTCATACTCTTTTCCTGTGTAAAACTGCCTTCTTCTCCTGCATAAAATAATTGTACCTCAGAAGAACCTTCTGCGGTTATTGTAAAAGAAACAGAAGATACACTCCATCCTTCCGGTATATCCGCGATATTAAATATCAGCTGCATATCATCATCCGTTCCCTCCATCACAAGAGACTCTCCGGAAGATATTATATCAACATTATCCGATTCGGCTAAAAAAGAAAAACCTTCCAGTTTCTTCATATCATCTGACATGTAAAATATCTGATTGTCCTCTGACAATGCCTCATCATCTGCATCCGTTACATAATAGGCCTGTGTAAGGCTAAGCAGACGTTCTGATGGTGAAGCCTGCTCAACTGTTGCCTGTGAAATCTGATTCTGATACAGATAACCAAAACCCAGATTATATTTTGCTTTATACACTATATATTCATCATCATTATATATTCTTTCGTAATATAATTCATTCACGTCATCTTCCGTTTTTGCGATCAAATACTTTACCCCCAACAGAGTATTTGACAAAAGATCCTCACCGGAAATTCTAATATAATTCCAACTATTATTATAAAGTTGTGTATACCCGAGACCAGCAAACAAACTAACCAGATTAGAAGAATTTATAGAACTATAAACCGCAGTTCCTGCATACCTCTGCACCAATTGGTCATTATAAAAAACAGAATCATAAGTTTTATTAATCCTATATATACTGCTGTCCTGATTATGAATCCATTCCACAGTTTCCTTTGTTTTATCATAGTACATATTTTCGTACCATTCACTTGTTGTAACTGCACTTCGGTCATTAATCGTCGCATAATTTCCGACAATCAATTCTATAACAATAATGCCTGACAGAATTGCATACTGCACCCTCATTTTTCCGTAACAAAATCCAAGAAAAAAAATACTGTACATGATCAAAAACAAAAGAACAAAACAGCAAGATTTCGTGTTCAAAATAATAATGTCTTTTCTCTGTGCAATCCATAGAATAAGAAGAAAGGCAACATAAATGATATCAGAAATCAAAACTGTTCTGATTAAAGTCTGAAATATTTCCGACTGTTTTCTCTTTTCAAACAAACACTTTATCCCTATCCCAATCAAAACAACTTCCGCAAAACAATATATATAAGTCCACCTCTGTTTTTCATAAGAAAAACCCAATAACAAGGATACAGGCGCCAAACACAATAATACAACTAGAATTGCCGTAATCAGAATGATCCACTTTTTCCATCTGGTCTGAACCATAAAAACCAACATAAAAATAAATAACACGCTGACACTTAAAATGGCTGCCTCATAATAATTTTTAGAACCTGTATAATCATCTCCGACTCCTAACGCATTATTCGTCAATAATCTGGACAGGAATGTCAAAAGATATTCCGGCGAATAAATCAAACTATATTCTGACGATATACCTGTCACATCTGATGTGCGTGTACTGGAAAAGAAAGCAGACAAATGTGGCAACATATACTCGCTGGCTATTAAAATAGCCATTACCAGACTCAAAAATAAAAACAATAATCTTTTAATAATAATCTTTGGTTTTACTTGATGAATAATCAAATAAGAAAGAGCATACCCCCCGAACATAAAACAGCTCATATATAAATGGAAATAATTTGTGTAAGCCAACGTCGCTATGGCGGGTATCAAAAGAAATCGTTTCTGATCCCTTTCTAAGAACAACTGAAGCGCACACATAGATATCGTAAAAAAAACCATATTGGTCAGAAACTGATAATGCTGTCCCCATAGAACATTATATCCGGAAAAAGTCCACAGCAAAGCGCATAGCACAGCCATCTGACTGCTTTTTATCAGATGTCGAAAAAAAACAAATGAAAACAGACTGATCAGCACATATTTCAAATAAAGAGAAATCATCAGTGCCCTGTTAAGATGATTTTCCCCAAAAAACAGAAACGGAAGATTAACCGGATCAAGATACTTATACAGAATATTTGAGACATATTCTCCCAAACCAAGATTAAGAGAATATGTCCCCCCCGTTCTTTCCCAAATACTGCGAATTTCATAAATCATATTCGGAAGGTATGTATTGATCGTATCAGATCCTATATCACTATAAGCATAAAGATATCCTCCAAAAAGGAACTTATGATAAAGTGCAATAAAAATCACAGTAACGGCTATCAGCATAACTGCATATATATACAAAAATTCTTTTTCTTTTCTGTGCATTACGCATCCTCCGTATGCTTTTCCAGAAAAAATACTTTTAAATTTGTTATCAGCCTTCCAATTCCTGCAGGAATTCGTGCAATGATAATCTGGGGATCCGGCTGTTCAAAAATAATCCACCCATCCGACAGAATCTGTCCATTTGATGTATATTCTGCATCTATAACCTTTCCGCAGTCAAAACATAATTTCTCCACTCTGCATAAGACCGGCAAATCACCCGGGTCAAGCCGAACGCTGCACACGCCCTGCGGAAGATTCAACGAAAGTTCCACAGCACCATCCCGCATCAGAATTCTTTCCGAATTTTCTTCACTGAAACCATCACCGTAGGAATAGAATATCTGTAAAAAAGTTTCATTTCGTCTGCCTGCTTCTTCTGACATCCTCTGCTTCATCGGAAAACATCCCGGAGAAATCAAAGGATACATTTTTTGAAGAAAACTTTTCTCCTCATCAGAATCTTTCTGATCATCCATTTCCTCAGCAAAAGCGACATCCGTTCCAGATTCAGCAGAAGCCAAAATCAGAAATGAATTGGCAAACAGTGGAAAAACACCGTCCTCTATCAACGTATCAAACACCTTTGTCTCATCAAACAATTCCATCCGGTCACGGTCATAATTATTCATGTTATTGTTTAGTTCACCTTTTCGCGGCAGGCGTTCATCTGAAAAAATCTGCAGCGGCAGTTTATAATCCGGATATGGATAATAAAACCGCACACCCTGAAATCCTGCTCCATCCAGCATATTTTCCCATTCGGGCTTTGAAAAAGTCCGGATTCCCTTCGTATTGGTATAACCCTCCAGACCCTCAAAAAACATTCCGTTATGGTCCTCCCTGCAGCCGGCCCAGTATTTAAGTCCCAGACGATTTTCTATCGCTATCACCAGTGTCCCATTTTCTTTCAAATGTCTTTTTGCAATCTTTAAAAAATCTGCATACGGAGCATCCGTATTAATATAAGCTTCTCCATATTCAAACACACCGATCAGCGTGACATAATCATATTTTTCCAGTTCCGGTTCAATGGTCTGAAAATTTCCCAGTAAAATCTCAACATTATCATATTTCCGGTTTCTAGTCGCATTGATCCGGCTTCTTTTCTCAGACAATTCCACACAGGTGACATGTCCTGCCATCTCTGCGAGAGCGCCCGTAACAGCACCGCAACCGGAGCCGATTTCCAACACAGTATCTGTTTTTTGGATCGGCAGCCGGTTTACAATGTTTTTTCGAATATCGGAAAGGTGATAGAGAACTGCCCAGTCCCGTTCCTTCGTGATCACTGAGTCAAACTCATCCTCAGGATATGTTTCAACAATTTTCAACAGCCGGTTCTCTATTTCACCGTCACTGTAAAAATCCTTCCCGCCGTAATTTTTATAATTTAAAACTACATTCCCGATTTTCTTTTTCATGTAAAATTCTCCGTCCGTCACATTCCAAATCAAACCACTTCCACTTCAGAAAACATTTCAAATGTTCCAACCGCCGGCTTGTCAGATATCACGTTAAGTTCGCATATATCATATAATCTTTTATATACCGTAAAATCATTCCCATGATATCCGGTACATCCGAATGACACCAGATAATTTCCTCCGCGAATGGTCATTTTCTGTGTAAATGTCACCGTTTTTTCCTCTCCGGCATGCACATCTCCCAGATTAATTCCTTCATACATGGTATTGGTACCACAAATCTCTTTACCCTGCAGATCCTTAACCGTAACCGCCAATATCGGGTTATAAATATCCGCCAGAAACCGAATTTTCATTTTCAACTGGTATTCAGTTCCTCTCTCAATAGCTGATGTAACCAAACCATTTTCATCCACAATCGCAAAATCAACTATGTCCGCACTGCCGTCTCCATATTCAATTTCCTGCGGATTAACATTCAAGTGGTTTTTCCACAATCCTTCCGTGTTTTGTTTTGTTTCTATGGTTGGTTTTTCACCGTCATTCTGCGGATCATACTGATTGACCAATATTTTTTTATAAATATCAATGATGGCTTTGGGTTTTCCCTCCGTCACCTTCACGCCCTTATTCAACAGGATCACTCTGTCACAGTACCTTGCAATGCTGCTGAGATCATGGCTGACAAAAAGAATTGTCTTTCCCATCTGTTTGAACTCTTCAAATTTTTTAAAACATTTCGCCTGAAAAAACACATCACCCACCGACAGAGCCTCGTCAACAATCAGCACCTCCGGCTCAATATTGATTGCAACCGCAAAAGCCAGACGGACAAACATACCGCTGGAATATGTCTTGACAGGCTGGTTTACAAAATCTCCGATATCGGCAAACTCCAGAATATCCTGCAGCTTTGCATCAATTTCCTCACGGGAGAGCCCGATCATCGTACCGTTCAGATAAACATTCTCCAATCCGGTATATTCCATATTAAAACCGGCGCCAAGCTCCAACAGAGCGGAAATTCTGCCTTCAATCTCTACATTCCCTTCAGAAGGATTCAATACTCCCGTGATAATCTTGAGAATCGTAGATTTACCGGAACCGTTAGTACCGATAATACCAACTGTCTCTCCTCTCTCCACTTCAAAGGATACATGATTCAGGGCATAATGTTCCTTATATTTTTTTTGTTTGGAAAAACCAAGAGATTCCTTCAGTCGATCCATCGGTTTATCATACAGTCTGTATATTTTGCTCACATCATTTACCCTGATCGCAGCTTCACTCATTTACAAACACCTCTCTGTCTTTGCAGACGTCCAGTGAACTTTTCTCTGCCTGATTCCCGGCGTCTCCACCATAATTCCAATCTGATATTCTTCTTTCCGAAGATCTATATCATCATATGATATTCTGCACTCAAAACCACAGTTATAGGCAACACTGTTTTTCGCCTCCGCCACGTCTTTTCTGATCACCCTGTTCACATCAAACACGCCCGCTGATCCATCCGGCATTCTCAGGAGAAGATAGATAATGCTGCCATTCGTACAACGGCTGTTTTTCAGGTAAAACCATCCTCTGACCACCAACTGTTCTTCAAGAGAAACATCATCTATACAAACCTGAAAATTCTGTTCCATCTGCTCCGGCACTTTCATACAGCCTGTTTTACGATTAACGATTGTTTTCTGGCGATATTCACCATAGGAAAAATCAGCTTTGTTCTGCGTCAGATTCAGATTATAGAACGGATCCCTGCCTTTGTACTCAGGATACATGGCATAAAGTTTTTCCTGTTCCTTCATCAGACGTTCGAATTTTCTCTGATCCTCCAAATCATTTCCACGGCTCACTGATTCGTGATGCAAAAGAACAGCATCATTCCGGATTATATTATAATATCCATGCTGCAAAAGATGAAAACACAATTCTATATCATTATATGCAATCGCCAACTCTTCATTAAATCCGGTGACTTCAACAAATTTTGACTTTTTAATCAACAGACAGGCCGCCGTCACGGCAATCTGATTATAATCCAGTCTGTTTTTTCCAAAATAATAAATCGGCTCGTCATTGAAGCCGGCAAACATGTGAACCGGGCCATTATCAATATTGATTACACCGACATGCTGAATAGTCTTTCTGTCCGGATACAGAAGTTTCGCTCCCACTGCACCAATATGTGCAAGCGATGCCTGTCCCGTCATTCTTTTCAGCCACTGAGATTCTATAATCTCAATATCATCATTTAGAAACAGCACATACTCTCCGGATGCGGCACTGCTGCCCACATTACACATATGAGAAAAATTAAATGATTCCTTCTGATAGATATAAGTCGCACCATACGAATCTAACAGCTTCTGGTACTTTTCTCTTGTTTCATCCGCACTTCCGTTATCGACCACTATAATCTCATAATCCGGATAATCTGTCAGACGACAAAACGACTCCAGACAGGTTTTTAATATTGTATAATTATCCTTTGAAGGAATGACCACGCTGACTTTCGGCCATACATTGCATAAATAATTTACCCGATACTGGTAAATTCCGTCAATCAGTTCCAATTCTCCTGACAGATGCCGGCGTACCAGTGCATCTTCTTTCGTCTTTCGCGCCGCCTCCAGTATGTACGGCTTTGCCTCCGGCGTCCCGGCTGTAGATTCGGCTCTGACACGCCAATGATATAAAATCTTTGAAATGTGAGCAATTCTGTCTGTCTGCTCCGTAAACCTCAGCGTAAAATCATAATCCTGTGCTCCCTCGTATCCCGGACGGATACCTCCGATCCGAACTGCAATCTCCCTGCGGTAAACGCCAAGATGGCAGGTATACATATGAGCCATCAGCGTATCGGGTGCCCAGTCTGATTTAAAATGAGGCATAAAACGCTTTTTCCCGTCATCATCGATTTTATCCTCATCACTATAGATAAAATCCAGTTCCGGATTCTCATTCAGAAGCTTTGCTACCTCATAAAGTGCATTCGGAGCCAGCACATCATCACAATCCAGAAAAGCAATAAACTCCCCGGTTGCCGCTTCAAGAGCCGAGTTGGTTGATCTGGAAATATGACCGTTTTCATTTCTGTATACGATTTTCACCTTTTCATGACACTCATATTTGCGAAGTGTCTTTCTCACGTTATCCCAGGTAGAACAATCGTCCGCCATACAGAGTTCCCAATTCGGATAGCTCTGCTGCAAGACTGACTCAATGCACGGGATCAGATGCTTATCCAGAACATTATAAACCGGAACCAATATGGAGATTTTCGGTTGATAAGCCAGTTCCCTGTTATCAGATTCCTGCCTTTCCAGATCCTCAATCCAATTTTGATATGCGGATTCCTCATCCGGCATCAGATAACGTTTCCCCATCCGTCTGCTTATATAATTATGCACTCTGGTTTTCTGTTTTCTGGCCATCCGGCCGATTTTTCTGAGCGGTTCTGTCAGCTTCCAGGATGTTGATTGCGTCAACGATAAAAATAACTGCTGTGTCTCTGATAAACCTGCCTGCAGATTCGCGTTCTGCTTTAACAAATTTTCATTCTGACTCTTCTGCGCATCCAGATGCATATTCAGCTGCTCACATTCAGATTCTTTTGACAGCATCTCCTGCTGACATTTTCCCATCTCATCCTGTGCGGACTGATCTCCGGCATCAATAATTGTCATTTCGTATTCTATTTCCAGATATCCGTCAGTCCCATCCACTGCAACCAGAATCTGAGGATCACCATGTAAAAACAGATATTCTCCCTGCTCGCGGAGCAATCCGTTCGTATCAAACGGCAGCGACTCTCCGTTTGCGTCTTTCAGACACTTCACTCGCAGCACACACGCACTCTGCGCCGGATCAAATCTGACAGTACCGACGCCTTCGGGATATGCCGTGTGTGCCCGATACTTACCCGGAGCAAACTCCCGTACAGTCACTTTCCCGGCATTCTGCGCCGTAAATCCCTGTCCCTTATCAAAAAATACTTCCGCCCGCTGATTGCGCAGCCAACGTTCCGTGACTGGCAGAACATGAAGCACCGGTCCGCCGACCTTTTCATACATCTTCCACAAAGGAATCATTTCCCCTGCGATAAACTTCTGCAGCTGCGACTCCATCGCTGCATAAATCATGCGCTCTTCCTCTGAGATATCAAATTGTTCATAGAGATTATCTGTCAGGATGCAGATTCTCTTTTCCGTTGTCAGATAATAATTCAGGCATCTGTAAATCAGAAACTTTACCGGAATATCACAGTGTAAAACCCATTCATAATCATAATCAGTCCATGTGTGCTCTGTTTCAGAATAAATCACATTCTGAAACAGCATGTCGATATCTATACCGTTTACAGCCCGAATCGGTTCAGCCGGCCGATCTGCTTCAAAGAAAATCTCACTGTCCGGCTGTTCCCGGTATTCATGTACTTCCAAAGAGAAAATCTGAGAAAAATATTCCCTCATGGATCGGATACAGGCTTCGGTTTCCCCCTGTTCCAACAGTTCATCCAGATATTCCACAAAGGATCTGCCTGTCACCCATTCGATTCGAACAGCATTTTCCAGCCGCACTGCAGGTGCAAAACGAATCCCGCTCTTCCGGTAGCGTTCTGTCAGAACCTGCCCGTTATGTTCAATGTTCATCACATGTGCTGCAGCATGCGGATTCTCCGGTTCTTTCAGAACATACTTTCCTTCTTCATCCCGGATGATTTTAGTCACAACACAAAACCGATCAGCTCTGTCATTTGATATTTTTATGAATAATGTATTCTCTGCCATTACCTCGATTCCCCTCTGTGACATAAAATTAAAAATGAATTCGAAAACAACGGAAATAGACCGTCCGTGATCAGGTTGTCATACACCTGTGTTTCATTAAACAAAAACAGACGATCTTCAACGAAATTATTCATGTTCGTCGTAAGTTCTCCTCTGCCCGGCAGGTAATCATCCGAATACAGGCAGCGGGCAAAACGATATTCCGGGTAAGGATAATAACACTTCGTCTCTTCGAAACCGGCTCTCTCTATCAGTTTTCTCAATGAGTCCAGCGTATATGACTGCCTTTCTTCCTCATCCGTATAAGCCTTCAATCCCCCGAAAAACTGTCCGTTCTTTTCATTTCTGCAGCCGGCCCAGTATTTCAAACCGTATTTATTATTCACAACGATTACGATACTGCCGCCCGGTTTTACATGCTCCCCGGCCATCTGCAGAATCCGCACAGCAGACAACTCTCCTGTCAGAACGTCCGAAAGCTTCTCCAGCGTGCCGACCATAGTGATCAGATCATATTGTTTCGTCAATCCGGTATGAATATCCTCAAAACGCCCCACCCGGATCTCTACGTTTTCACACTGGCAATTTCTCCATGCATTGATCTCGCTTTTTTTCTTTGAGACCTCGGTACAGGTAACGCTCTCCGCTCTCTGTGCCAGCCGTCCGGTCAGTGCACCGCATTCTGATCCTATTTCAAGAACATCCATCTCTTTGTCAATATCCAGTGCCGCCAATATATTCTGCCTCTGCACAGACAGATGATACACCATGCGCGCATCCTGCTTCTCCTCAATGATTCTGCTGAAATCATTCCCGTCCTCCGTCTGAACAATGTGTAGCATATCATCCCACAGCAGATCATCCGCACCAGTGTCACGATCAGAATCCATACTCAGATCCAGACAAACATTTCCAATATATTCCCGCATCAAATTTCTCCTTACTTTCATCTGACAGCATCCTGAAAAACATCTCAGTTAAGCCTTTTCTTCCCGCCCATGATCTGTACGGATTGTTTACAGCACATCCGCGAAATGCACCTGCAGTCTCCGGAACACTACTGTTCCGATCACAAAGCACACGACAACAAATCCCCAGAAATAGCAGGACATCACCGGCATCTGCCAGAACCAGTCATGTTCGATCAGGGCAGACCGATATCCCTCCACCACATAAAACATAGGATTCAGCTGAAAAACGATTCTAAGAGCCGACGGCAGATTCATACCGTCAAAATTCCACATGATCGGCGTCAGCCAGGTACCGACCTGCAGGACAATATTAATGACCTGTGTCAGATCCCTGAAAAACACGGCAATGGCACTGGTCAGATAACTGAGTCCCAATGATAGTGCAAACACACAGAGCGAATAGTATATGATCTGTATATAAGGCAGATGTATCCCGAATCCCATAATCAGGTACATCACCAGCATAAAAGCTATAAAGAACACATGTACGAATACGGATGATATGATCTTTATAACAGGCAGTATACTGATCTTAAATACCACCTTCTTAACAAGATAATTATATTCGATCAGAGCGTTGGCTCCGCCGTTTAAGCAATCCTGAAAAAAGAACCACGGCACCAGACCCGCAATCAGCCAGAGTACAAAGGGAACCGTAATACCTGCTCTGGTATTGATACCGCCCGCTTTCAGACCTTTTTCAAAAACAAACCAGTATAAGACTACTGTAACGATAGGCTGCACAAACGCCCAGAATATTCCAAGGTATGAACCGGCAAACTTCGTCTTAAAATCATTTTTGGCCAGACTGAAAATCAGTTTACGGTTTTCCATCAGTTCCTTCGGTATGCTTCCCAACACGCCGGAAAAGCAAAGCAACAGGATGAATACAAAATCCAGTCCCGCGCACAGCACGACTTTAATCACCGTATTCTTGACAGAATCCTGATTCTCCACAAGCTGCGCCATATTCCACTCTTCGGCATTCCAGATCAGATACGGATCACCGCTCAGTGATGCAATCCGGATGTCTGTATCAAAGGAAACACTGTCGATATCATTCGAGTCCAGCACTTCACTCAGATCCGCTGCTGACAGTTCAATCTCAGCATCCTTATAAACAATCTTCATCTCAGAGATAACGGTATCGGAAGCCGCCTCGCCGAAATCAAATCTCAACGCAGTGATATCCACAGGCACGGAAAAAGTTAATTCCTGTGCAGTATTTTCCTCCGTATAGGATGCGGTCACTGACATACTTTCACTATACTCAGCCGTTGATCCATCTTCAGATTCCAGATAATATATCTGCATGGTCTGCGCCTGATCGGAGGTCATTGTAACATGAATCTCTACAGACTTCTCACTCACAGGCACCTGATAACCGGTAAAAATCAAATAATCCAATACGACCATAAGAATCACTGCCACAACAACTGCCAGTTTTTTCTTTTTCGACATAGTTACACTCCTTTGCCTCGCACATCACCGCACGGGCTGTTTTATCACCAGAAAAGATCAATTGCTACATACATCAGGATATTATAACAATATAACGGTTCAGATGCAAGAATTCTTTCCCTTCCTTTTTATAATTTATATATTTTATCTGTTTCAAACAAAATATCTATTTACATACAGGAAACATTGGATCAAATTCACTCTTTTTGCTTCTTACATACACAAAATATGAAAATAAAGAGCACCTCCAAAGCCGAAAATACGCCTCAGAGATACTCTTTTTTCATATACAAATCCGGATACAAAAGGTTTCCCGAATACAATTTATTCAGCAGCATTATCCTCCGCGGAACTGTCTTCTGTTCCATCTGTATCGCTATCCAACGTCAGATATATATACTCATCTTCATTACCCGGATTCTGGAGCACCATCCCCGTCGTGTTACCCTCATCATCCAATACGTTCATCACATACCAGCATGTAGATGTCCCCTCCTGCTCATTATTCAACAGCACGCAGAGGTAATACATGCCGTCCTCGTCTGCCACTGTCTGATAAAAGTCAATGGAGTATACATAAACGTTCAGATCATTGTTTTCATCAGCATAAGCCATTCCGATCGTGTCGCCGCCGAAGGCCCATACAGATCCGTCATTTTCACAGGTATAATATCCGTAAATGGCGGTCGCTCCTTCTTCCAGTTCCCTCACGGATATCGTTGTACCATCCTCTAACGTCAGGGTCTGCCATGCCTCTTCCGTATCATCACTCTCAGCAGCGGCGTCAGCTTCATCCGTACTTTCCTCAGCCTCATCACCGATATCAGCTTCATCCGCACTGTCCTCAGCCTCAACGCTGCTCTCTGAACTGAGTGTGCTGTCCTCTCCGCCTCCGGCAGCACTGCCGCAGGATGCCAGCACCAGCCCTGATGTCAGACAGAGACTCAGTGCCAATCCACGGAAAAATTTATTTTTCATCATTACCTTCCACCTTTCCGGATTCTTCCGCATATTTTCTTTCTAAGAGACCCCGACAGTGTACACCGCCGGGGTCTCTTCTCTCCGGCCAGACAGCCGGATGAATTACTTTTCATGATATATGATTACTGCCATGTTCCTGCGTAAACATCATCTGTCGACTTACCATACGCAATCACCTGATCCGCTACACCGCTCTTCAGACTGTTGCTGAAGTAGTAAGTGTTGCCGCGGCGTACTGCCAGAGTATCATATCCGTCCGCATCCCAGTCGCCGGCCAGAACTTCATCTGTTGACTTACCGTAAGCGATCACTTTATCAGCCACACCGCTCTTCAGGCTATAGCTAAAGTAATAGCCGTTACCGCGACGTACGCACAGCGTATCCGTGCCATTGCCGTCCCAGTCACCGACCAGTACTTCATCCGTTGATTTACCATAGGCAATGACCTGATCCGCTACGCCGCCCTTCAGGCTGTTGATGATGTAGTAGGTATTACCGCGACGTACTGCCAGCGTATCCTTACCGTCGCCATCCCAGTCGCCGACCAGCACTTCATCCGTTGATTTACCATAGGCAATGACCTGATCCGCTACGCCGCTCTTCAGACTGTTGATGAAGTAGTAAGTATTGCCACGGCGTACGCACAGTGTATCCACACCGTCGCCGTCCCAGTCGCCGATCAGCACTTCATCAGAAGCCTTGCCGTAAGCGATCACTTTATCAGCCACGCCGCTCTTTAAGGAATAAGAGAAGTAATAAGTATTACCGCGGCGTACCGCAAGCGTATCTCCGTTGGAAGAAACAACTATTTCAGAATCATCGTCAGAGAACGAATCTGCGTCATAGGTGCCTTCGCCGTATACAACGCCGTTCACTGTCAGGGTTACACCCTCAGCAACAACAACTTCTGCATCATCAGAAACGCTCAGGCTGGAGATCACGGAAGTGCCGTCCACATACCATACCGCATCATCGGTTAATGTTACGTTGATATCGTTGCCGCCATTGTAGTTGACAAGGTTCGCCACCTGGCCAATGCTGTAATACTCTGTTGCATCAAAGTATGTGTTCTGCTCTTCAAGAACTGCTGCCGCATCCTCTACGGTGTCATAAGCATCTCCGCCGTTCGTCTTCACGATCTGGGATCCTTCATAGGTTACATGGATCGCGGATGTCGATGCAACCGCACCTGTCAGCGTAGCGCCTTCTCCGAGTGTCAGGTTCAGCGTGGTAGCATCCAGGGAGCCGACGGTACTCTGGTCAGAACCGGAAGCATTGTAAACGTTTCCTGTATAATCACCGTTGGTGAAGGTGAAGTTCTGCTCGGAACCGTCGTTCTCAGCAGCATCCGTGTTGAATCCGGCATTCTCAGTATGCACACTGTTGAAGTTCATAAATCCGCCATTATAGTTCTGCTCATCGTCTGTGCTCATCATGCCGCCGTTCGTCGCGTCGTCGTTATCCATCACCTGGATCAGAACGCCGCCGTTATTGATCGCAGCGTCGTCGATTGTTGCATCGACACTCTCACCGGAAGAACCGGACTTCACCAGGAAAGTAGCATAACCGGAATTTACGACCGTGCCCTCCTCGATGGTGATGTAGTTCGCGCTCTGGTGAATCATGAAACCGAAGGTATCGGAGTTGATCGTTGTAACTTTGCTCTCCGTAGCCGTATACGTGGTATCCGTCTCGCCTGTGGCGCTGGACAACGTATAGGTCTCGCCTGCCTCAATGCTGGTATATGTCGCTGTGCCGCCGGTGAAGATGGAAGCATAAGTTCCTACATTTACCGTAGCGCCTGCGAAAGTTTCAACCGCATTGCCGATCACATAAGTACCGTAGCCGGAACCATAGTTCGTGGTATACGGGTTGTCATTCGTCGTATACAGCTGGCTTGCCGTTCCGTCGGAATGTGTTTCTACCTGAAGCGGAGCCGCATCAGACTCATCCTTGTTGTTCAGCGTCAGGGATGTGTCATAAATGTTCAGATACATATTGCTGCCGGAGTCAGTGGAAAGCACTGCCCATGCGCCGGCCTGCGTATCGGAATCTGTCACGTTCATGGTGGAATCATTGCCCATCAGGTTCGTGCATCGGGAAGTTCCCATAATACCCAGGATCCACGGAGGAGCTACCATCAGCGCCTGATCCGGTGTGTTCATATAATCCGCGTACAGGGTGCCGCCGTTGCTGATCAGCGTGGAATCGTCGATCGTCACTGTTGCTCCGCTGTCAGCGAATACCGGCATCGTAGCCACGCCGGTGGTCTCGATATAGGAATCGCTGATCGTCACCACGGAATCTCCGTAAACTGCGATAGCGGAACCTTTTCCGGAGAAGTCGCAGGTATATGTACCATCTGCGTCAGTATCAAGGATAATCTCTGCTCCGGTGATTTCATAATCACTGTCCACAATGATAATCCCGTTATGACCGTTTGCGCTGTCTTTGATCACGATATCAGCTGCTGCTTTTTCCGTGTAAGTGCCATCGCCGCTGATCAGATCGGTGTTGGAATACGCTTCCGCCACTGCTCCGTCCTGAATGAACAGTGCTGCAATAAACTCATAATCCTCATCGCCGCCGCTGCTCCAGGAGCCAAGCACGCCAACATACGCTTTATACGCTTTGTATGCGCCGTCCTCGCCGTCAGCCACGATAATGCAATTTGAGTACTCTTCGTCGCCCACCTTCAGTGTAGCATCGGAACCGACAACCACTCTGGCGTCGTCTTCCACAGTCAGGCTGGTGATCACGGAAGTACCGTCTACATACCATACCGCATCATCCGTCAGCGCCACGTTGATGTCGTTGCCGCCGTTGTAGTTGACAAGGTTCGCCACCTGGCCGATGCTGTAATACTCTGTCGCGTCAAAGGATGTATTCTGCTCTTCAAGAACTGCTGCCGCATCCTCTGCGGTGTCATAGGCATCCCCGCCGTTCTCCAGTACGATCTGGGATCCTTCATACGTTACATGGATCGCAGATGTGGAGGCAACCGCGCCTGTCAGCGTAGCGCCTGTCCCGAGTGTCAGGTTCAGCGTGGTAGCATCCAGGGAGCCGACGGTACTCTGGTCAGAACCGGAAGCATTGTAAACGTTTCCTGTATAATCACCGTTTGTAAAGGTGAAGTTCTGCTCGGAACCGTCGTTCTCAGCAGCATCCGTGTTGAATCCGGCATTCTCCGTATGTACACTGTTGAAGTTCATGCTGCCGCCGTTGTAATTCAGTTCATCATCACTGCTCATCATGCCGCCGTTGGTCGCATCGTCGTTATCCATCACCTGGATCAGAACGCCGCCGTTATTGATCTCAGCGTCATCGATGGTAGCGTCAACACTCTCACCGGAAGAACCGGATTTCACCAGGAAAGTAGCATAACCGGAATTTACAACCGTGCCTTCCTCGATGGTAATGTAGTTCGCGCTCTGGTGAACCATGAAGCCGAAGGTATCGGAGTTAATCGTTGTAACTTTGCTCTCCTCAGCCGTATACTCGATATCTGTCTCGCCTGTAGCGCTGGACAACGTATAGGTCTCGCCTGCCTCAATGCTGGTGTAAACCGCGGTGCCGCCGGTAAAGATGGAAGCATAGGTACCTACATTTACCGTAGCGCCTGCGAAGGTCTCAACCGCATTACCGATCACATAAGTGCCGTAACCGGAACCATAGTTCGTGGTATACGGGTTGTCATTCGTCACATACAGCTGAGTCGCTGATCCGTCAGAATGTGTGGTTTCCTGAAGAGGAGCCGCCTCAGACTCATCCGCGTTGTTCAGCGTCAGGGATGTGTCATAAATGTTCAGATACATATTGCTGCCGGAATCAGTGGAAAGCACCGCCCATGCACCGGCCTGCGTATCGGAATCTGTCACGTTCATAGTGGAATCATTGCCCATCAGATTCGTGTAGCGGGAAGTTCCCATGATGCCCAGAATCCACGGAGGAGCTACCATCAGCGCCTGATCCGGTGTGTTCATGTAATCCGCATACAGAGTTCCTCCGTTGCTGATCAGCGTGGAATCGTCAATCGTCACGGTCGAACCGCTGTCCGCGAATACCGGCATCGTAGCCACACCGGTCGTCTCGATGGTGGAATCGCTGATCGTTACCACGGAATCCCCGTAAACCGCGATGGCACTGCCTCTGCCCGAGAAGTCGCAGGTATCCGTGCCGTCCGCATCGGTGTTAAGAACGATATTTGCATTTGCAATACTGTAGGTTCCGACATTATAAAGTATAATGCCGTTGTCGCCGGATCTTGTATCATTGATCACAACATCCGTCGCGCTATTCGCATCATAGCTGCCGCTTTCAACCAGACTGGGATTGGAATAAGATTCATAATCGTCATCATACACGAAAATGCCTGCGGTAAATTCATAATCCTCCGTTCCGCCGCTGCTCCACGAGCCAAGCACTCCCGAACAAACCTTGAGTCCATTCTCATCCGTGGTAACATCAGTTATACCGGTCTCAACACTGCTGCCACCGCCTGATCCCATGTCACCTCCCGGCGGGTCTCCCATCTCCCCCATGTCCCCCGGCATGTCCGGCATGGAGCCGCCATCTTCGGTCCCCTCTGTTGTATCTGCTGCGTACGACACCATACTCATGGAAAGCGTCATTGAAGCAACAACACATAACGCGAGGAGCTTTTTCATTCTCCTTTTCATAAAGTTCTCCTTTCTTATATTTTTTCCGACATACTTCATGTCATTCTTATTTTATCAATACGGAAATCCCTGATATATAACGTTTTTTTTGAAAAAAGTCATGTTTTTTTCGATATTAACAAAAAGGTCACAATTTATATACATCTTAAACACAATTACGGGGATAAAGCTTCTCATAAATGACCGGGCAGGAGGCACTAAGGCCTCCTGCTCTGATCATCACTTTTTTAGCAAACGTTTAGGGTCAACTATCAATCGACATTCTCAACACTATCAATCAAATCTCTCAATTCATCCAGATTGACCATGAAATCTGTCACGCTGAAATCATCCAGCACGCCGGTATCCACCACTTCCATTTCAGCTACCCACTGTGCAACGAGTTCCTGATATGCATCCTCAATGCACTGCTCCTTTACGGTATATGAATTCGAAAACTCGGTATCTGCGGTCACAGAATCACGAATGATTACGTAATAACCATCCTCCGTCTCTACGGTCATGCCGATCTCACCCTCACCCAGAGACTCAAGAATCGTCTCAAAATCTTCCAGGACGGTATCCGAACTGTCATATACAAGTTCGCCGGTCGTGTTGCCATCCGGATTATCCTCGGTATAAGCGGAAACCGCCTCATCCAACGCATCGCCGGAGAGAGAAGACAACTCCGCATAACATGCCTTTGCCTGCGCCAGATAATCTGCCTTCTCCTCGTCTGTCAGATCCTCATAGGCAGAAGAATCACCGAACAGGATATACCGGCAGGAGCGAACCTCCATCTCATCAATATAATCTGCAATATCTTCCTCCGTGATCTCATACGCACCGCCCTCACCGAGGAGAACATTCTCGTATTGCTGATAATAATAATTGTGCAGATACATTTCCTCCAGTCCTGCTCTGGTCGTGCCGTAATACAGAAGAGACTGATTCATCGACTCCGTTCCCTGTTCTTCAATCCAGGCTGCTTTTTCCTCCTCGTCATACTCATCTTCGGAAACTGTGCCCGCAGCCACTGCTTCATCCCAGAGATCCTCACCGAGAGATGTGATGCTGTCCGGAATGTAAGAATCATAAGATTCCTGATATTCATCGGATAGAGTCACTCCCGCTTCCAGAGCCTCTGCATAAACCGCGGCATTCATGGTCGCATAATAGTAAGCGTCCTGCAGCACATAGTCCGCCATGGTCGTCCCGTCGTCCAGCTCCGCCGTCAGATCCGGGTAAGAATAGTAGGTAGCATAGTAGTTATAACTATAATAATAAGCTTCATATGAAATCCAGTAAAAATACTCAGCAGCGGTAATGTCTTCCCCATTTACCGTGTAAACAACATCCTCCGCACTTATTGCGGAATCGGTGAGGTAAGCAACCACATCATCATATGCTTCCTGCGGGATACCTGAATCTTCGGATTCAGACGTCTCCGTCTCTGCACTGCTGCTGACTGCCGACGTGTCGTCATCAGAACCGCATGCTGTCAGCATGGATGCCGACAGCGCCAATGCAAGGCTCACTGCCATTATTCTCTTTTTCAATGTAAATTCCTCCTGAACTCCGTAAAAACTACACATGACTATATTGCGCTGTTATTATTTTACTTTTGGATAATTTCTGAAAAAAGGATATTTTTTGTTGATTACAAGACGTTTATTTAGAATTTTACACATGTTTAAAGGCTGCCGCACACTGTGCAACAGCCCCTTTCGATCCAAGTTTGCAAAAAACCGTAAAGCATCCTTAAAATACTTTACGGCTTTACTTTTTTCTATAAACAGGGGAAGAGGGATTCGAACCCCCGTGAACGGTTTTGGAGACCGTGATACTGCCACTGTATGATTCCCCTGTGCAAAGAATATGATGAACATATACCTTCAAAACTTCATACAGAATCCAAGTGTTTTGCAATCTTCGAAAACCGG
>Ga0192243_10051_pt1 | contig 43009 bp, 49 predicted proteins | sample Koala_Koa27_K3_FD_131233 | JGI IMG/M metagenome (GOLD analysis project Ga0192243, IMG submission 131233) | Enriched cells from koala feces incubated with labeled cellulose particles, San Francisco Zoo, California, United States - Koala_Koa2-7_K3 ... | reverse complement strand
CCCCCCCCGAACAGCTCCGGCTCGTCGATCTCAAATTCAAAGGTCTTTACTTGTATTTTGGTGAGCGGAGTTCCCTCCGACACGGCTTTTAACGAAATCGTATTATCTCCCATGTTTATCGCCCCCTTTTGGTCCTATGACAGCCGGTCCTGAATCAGACGCACGAAGTATTCCACACCGTAAGCCAGAGCGTCCTCATCCATCTGATAATTGCAGTTGTGATGCGGGCTGTCGCAGCGTTTCTCAGGATTCTTTGTGCCCAGCTCGATAAAGCAGCCAGGACAGATATCGGAGAATGCGGAGAAATCCTCCCCCGGCATCAACGGATCAATACGAGAAACCCGGTTCTCTCCGAAATGGCCGGCCAGTATCCGCTCCACGTTCTGAGTCAGCCCATCGTCGTTGATCACCGATGAATATCCCTTGACAAACTCGTATTTGTAATCCGCTCCATAGCTGGAGGTGATTCCCTGCACGATCTGCTCGATCCGGCAGGCCATGTCCTCCCTGGTCTCACGGCTGAAGGTTCTGGTGGAACCGGTGATCTGCATCGTGCCCGGTATGATGTTGTACGCCTGACCGGAATTGACCATGCACACAGACAGCACCGCCGGCTCGATAGCCTGAATCTGTCGTGACACGATGGTCTGCAGAGCGGTGATAATCTGGGCGCCGATCACGATCGGGTCCACACAGGTCTCCGGGAATGCGGAGTGGCCGCCTTTTCCCAGCACCGTGATCTCAAACCGGTCGGTGGCGGATGTGAGCGCGCCGGATCTCAGTCCAAAGGTACAGGTATCATAGTTGGTTGACACATGAAGACCATATACCTCCTGAACTCCTTCCATCACTCCCGCCTTCACCATCTCCGCGGCTCCGCCCGGGGGGCAGCTCCTCCGCATGCTGGAAGAAGAACCGCACCTCACCGGCCAGTTGGTCCGCCATGCGGCTGACCAGCTTTACCGTGGCCAGCAGAACCGCCGCGTGTCCGTCGTGGCCGCAGGCGTGCATGACTCCGTGGTTTTTAGAGGCAAAGGGCAGGTCGTTCTCCTTCCGGAGGGGCAGCGCATCGATATCGGCCCGCAGGCCGATCACCCGGCCCGGCTTCGCTCCGCGCACCACTGCCATCACACTGGTGGGGGTGGGTCTGGTGATCTCGATAGGACCGCCAAAGGATTTGAGGGTCTCTTCTATATATTTACTTGTCTCCACTTCATGGAAGGAGAGCTCCGGATTCTGGTGGATATGTCTGCGCCATCCGATCATCTCTTTCTCAACTGCCCGTACCTGTTCTGAAATCATTGCTTGCTCCATAAATTCTTATTTCCTTTCCCTTTAAATCTGACCTGTCAGGATTAATCCGATCTGTGAGATCAGAGCAGAACCAAGATAGGTGCCCATAAATACCAGAATTGACACTAGCAACAGCTTGGGTCCGGCCTTTATAAAGCCCGCCAGATCGCGGCCCACGGAGATTCCCGTAAATGCAAGAATTGGTGCCAGAACCGCGTTGAACTGCAGTCCGCCCATGATATCGATCACTGCCTGAAACCATGGAAAGCATGGCAGACTCAGTATGGCTGCGAGAACACAGGTGTACACAATCGCCGGTACATTGATCTTTACAAACTCTTTTAAGAGGATGCCCGCCACACTGACTAAGGCCAGCAGGATCAGGGCAGGGATACATGTAAACGGACTCACGCCGTTTCCGGCCTTCATGTTGAGAATCAGGTTGCTGGCAAATACACAGAGACTGATTACTCCAAAGTTCTCAAGGTTTTCCAATAAGATATTCTTTACGGTACGCTCCATTATTTCACCTTCCCTGCTTCTTTTTTCCCTGTCATCAGTCTGTAGAGGCCGTTAGCCAGCGGAAGTGCGATAAATACGTTGACCCACACGCCGTCCACTGTAGTCAGCACGGAACTGCCTGCCGCCAGTGCCAGAATCGTATCCTTCATCTCGGGGTACATGGCTGTCAGGGTGCCCGTGGACCCAGCCATCATAGAAAAGCTTCCCATACCGGAGGCCATAGCCAGCGCATAGGGGTGAAGATGAAGATAGGTTGCACAGATTCCTGAGAATGCGCTGTAGAACACGCCGCCCAGCACGGTACCGATCAGGAATACGCCCATAACACCCTTTCCCTCTTCGGAATCCAGACCGTATTTCTCACTGACTACTGCAAGCGCACCCTCTCTCGGAAGGGAGAACGCAGCGCCCACGGACTGGCGTTTCAGCCCCAGCATGATGGCAATCGGAAGTCCGAGGATGATCGTTCCCAGGTTACCGATCTCCTGCAGTACCAGGATAATGCTGGATTTGAGTATGGTTTCCAGACTTGGTCCCACCTTAAAGCTCAGTACCGCAATCAGCATAAGGGTTCCGGGAAGGATGAATCTTCTCGCATAATCCATCTCTTCTCCATCGACAACGTGTACCTTTTTGGTTCCCAGAATCATGCCCAGGAATGTGGCCCAGATCATCGGCGGGATAGAGATCTTACCGGTGGAGATGTTGATCGTCATGGTTCCGATCAACTCGCAGATCACGACGATGGCCAGACCGATCAGGATAACTTTGTACGCTTTCTTCTTCATATAGTTCCTCCTTGGTATCTTGTCTTGTTGATAGCTTCTATTAGTTAATCCTCTTCCACGGCAGCGATCAGCTTGTGAGCCAGGACGTCCACCAGCCCTTTGTCCGTGAGTCCCAGTTCGGGCACGGTGGGAAGAGAGATAAAACTCAGTGTCATAAATGGTGCCGGAAGTCCGCAGCCCAACGCTTTTGCAGCCTGATTCATCCGTTCCAGCTGCGCCTCCACCTCTTCGGCGGAAAGCTCGCTCATCAGCCCTCCGACAGGCAGCTCCATGCTGGCCGTGATAAGGCCGTCCTTAGCCGCCGCCAGTCCGCCCTTCATCCCGGCTACCCGGTTGACCGCCGCTGCCATATCCTCATCATTGGTACCCACGACGACGATATTGTGGTGATCATGGGACATGGAGTAGGCCAGCGCCCCATCTTTCAAATCGAAGCCTCTCACAAATCCGGTCCCGATTCCTCCTGTCTTTCCGTACCGCTCCACCACGGACAGCTTTAAGATGTCCCGTTCCACATCCGGCATAACCAGACCGCCGGTTACCGGAAGCATCTCATGCTCCATCCGGTTGATTATCTGCTGGTCGATCAGGCGGATCACCCGGACCTTCGCGGTATCTGCCGCAGGGTCTCTGACCGGAACTGCAAAGGAAGCAGCCGTAACCGGGTTTTTTAGATGAACCGTATCCTTTATCCAGTCCGGATAGCTGCCCACGGCAACCTCCTCCTTCAGCCTGTCGTCCTCCGCCACGATCCGCCCTTCAAACAGGACCGTGGACGGCTGCATCTCGTTGATGTCATCCACCAGAAGGATATCCGCCAGCCTTCCCGGAGTGATGCTTCCGATCTCGTCCTCCATGCGAAAATGCTTCGCCGTGTTGACCGTAGCCATCTGAACCGCCTTCACCGGCGGCACTCCCAGCTCGATGGACCGTCTGACGTTGTAGTTGATATGGCCTTCCTTTCTGATTTCCCCGATATGCTTATCGTCGGTGCAGAACATCAGATTCTCATAGTCAAGGCCATGGTCCAATACCGCCCTGATCAGCCTGTCCACATTCCGCTCGGTGCTGCCTTCCCGTATCAGAATCTTCATGCCCACCCGCAGCCGCTCGATCAGCTCCTGATCCGTCACGCACTCATGGTCGTCGGCGATTCCCGAGGACGCGTAGATATTCAGCTCCTGTCCCAGCCGGCCGATGGCGTGTCCGTTTACCACCTTCCGCTCTCTGAGGGCGGACAGAATCTTCTCCAGATATTCGTCCTCCCTGGATATGAGGATCTTGGAGGAATCCATCTCGCCCAGGCTGATGCTCTCCTCCCACTTCATCATACCGTCCACTTCCCTGGCTCCCAGCACCGCGCCGTTGGTCTCCAGGCCCGGGGCGGTAGGAACTCTGGACGAGACCTCAATCAACATCCGGTAGGGAAGCCTGTCGATGGACCGGAGCATGGTTTTCAGCCCCTCCTCCCCTGCCACGTTGGCGATCTCCATCAAGTCCGCCAGAAGTGTGGTGGTGCCTTTGGGAACGACCACAGACGCCAGGGCCTCCGGGGAAAGCATGGTGGACTCAAAATGCATATGCCCATCGATCAATCCCGGAACCGCATACCGTCCTTTCCCCTCCAGCACTCTGTCCGCCTTCAGGTTTGCCTTAGGATCGATGGACACGATCCGTTTCCCCCTGATATAGATATCCGTCTCATAGATCTCGTCGGAGCAGACATTGACCAGACGCACGTCCGATATCTTCAGATCACAGGGAAGCTCACCGAGTCCGCAGGCAATCAGCTCCTTCATCTCTTGCAGTGTTCTTGCCATCCGTTCTCCTTTCTCTGATGGTATAGTGGTATTATGGTAATACCTTTCAAATATGTAAAAAAATAAATAAACTATGAAGTTTCTATAAACAAATTATACTTACATATGGTTTTATTTGTCAATATCGAAGTTTCGACCTTTTCTATTATTTTTAGACATAATGAATGTTTTTCGGTCGCATCAATGTGTATCGAATATAGTTTGTATTATAAAATTCTGTGTCGAATATGATCGGAATATTATTCTGGTCATAGTTGAGACTGTTGAGCACCAGCACCGAATCGCACTCCATCTGGTCGGCAAAGGGGCTGTATTTCTTCATCTGTGCTCTGCTCATGGAGAGAACCTCCACCTTGTCCCTGGTGATGGTCTTGCCCGCCGTATCGCGCAGCAGATCAAATATGGTAGTCTTATACTCATCCTCTTTCAAGGGCCGCACTAAGATATCCTTGGGAAACCGGTCAATACATACGATAGCCGGATGATTGTCCGCGTAAAATACCTTCTCTATCTCAACGACTCTCGCTCCGATATCGATCTGAAGGGCCGAAGCCAGCTTCTTATCCGCATCGTACTCCTCAACCCGCACTAACTCCACCTTTGCCTCATAGCCGCTGCGGATGATACTCTCCATCAATTCCCCGCCCTCGGTCATGTTCAGCTTGATCTGAACAGCCTCCGGATTGACAAAGGTTCCCCTTCCGTGAATGCGCAGCAAGAGCCCGGATTGCTCTAAATCATCCAACGCCCTGCGGACCGTGACTCTGCTTACTCCCAGAATCTGAGCCAGCGCGGCTTCCGACGGCAGTTTGGGATTCTTCTTAACGTCCATCCTGCGGATATAATCACACAGATTTTCTTTGACCTCATCACTCAGATTCTTTTTCATCCTTATGATTGGCTTTAATTCCATTCGTCTTCCTCCTCTTCAGTTTGAGTTTATTATATATGAATTGTTAAAAGAAAGTAAAGAAGAATCGAAGTTTTACTCATGAGTTGTATTCCGGTGAAATATAAATTATAATAGGGAAACGGAGGAAAATATAATGAAGCAAACAATTCGCCACATGCTGGCCCGTCTCACAGCGTTTGTCATGACAGCCGCATTGCTGACAAGCTGTTCCCTGCCAGGGATCGGTTCCAGGCCAACGGCCGAGACGGAAACAACGGTTTCACAGGATTATGAAGCTTATACGGAAGCTTCCCTTCTGCTGCAGAAAAAATTTGATCAGCTGACAGACCATCTCTTCCGGGAAGAGGTTGTAAAGTCGGCTATCGATCTCCACTATACACTGGCCGATCCGGCCGCGTATGGAATCACCGAAACACCCACGGATTTTGGGGAATTCTCGCTGAGCAAGATGGCGGAGGACGAGAAGGAGCTGCGGGATTTAAAAAATCAGCTGGCTACCATAGACTGGAAACAGCTGACTAAGGACCAGCAGCTGACCTACCAGATTCTGACCTCCTACATCAGCACCGAGTTCTCATCCAGCGGGATGGAGCTGTACTATCAACCCGTCACGCCTACTATCGGAGTGCAGGCACAGCTTCCTGTTTTGCTGTCCGAATATGCATTTTACAGCCGTCAGGACGTAGAGAACTATCTGACTCTGCTGTCTCATATGGACGAATACTATAATCAGATTCTGGAGTTTGAGAAGGCGAAGGCCGCCGCCGGACTGTTTATGACCGACACTTCCATCGACCATGTCATAGACTCCTGCCAGGGATATCTTCTGACGCCCGAGCACAGCTTTCTGACCGAAACCTTCGCCTCCAGACTGGCGGAGCTGCCGGATATCACGGCGGAGGAACAGGCGGTGTATATCGCACGGAACGAGCAGATGCTGACAGAGCATTTTATTCCAGCCTATCAGAATCTGGTGGACGGGATGAACGCGCTGCGGGGAAGCGGAACCATAGAGGGCGGATTGTCCAACTATCCCGACGGCCGGAAGTATTACGAATATCTGGTGCGCTCCAATACAGGAACGTCCTACAAGACGGTTGACGATTTGAAAGACGCTATAGAGCGAAAGATGAACGATGATCTGACGGAGGCTTCCAAAATCTTAAAAGCGAACCCCGGCCTCTATGATCAGCTGGATACCTATCAGTTTAAGCAGACAGAACCGGAACAGATTCTTGCAGACCTAGAGGCTCAGATCCCACGGGACTTTCCTGAACTTCCCGCCTGCAATTACAAGATCAAACACGTGCCCAAGTCACTGGAAAACACGCTGAGCCCGGCATTTTACTTAACTCCGCCCCTTGATAAGTACCAGGACAATGTGATCTATATCAACGACGGAGACCGGGCTGCCAACACGGACTTATACACGACGCTGGCCCATGAGGGTTATCCGGGTCATCTCTACCAGACCGTGTATTTCTCTCACAACAACAAGTGCGACTTGCGCAAGCTCCTCCCCTTCACCAGCTACTCTGAGGGCTGGGCCACCTACGTGGAATACTATGCCTTCACCCTCGACAACGGACTGGACCCGGAGCTTGGAAAGCTGATGGTCCACACCTCCGCAGCCACCCTGGCCCTTCACGCGCTCCTGGATATCCAGGTCAACTACTACGGTTGGACGAGAGATCAGGTGGCGGAATATCTGGGGAATTACTATGACGTGGAGGGCAGCGACGTCGTCAACAACATGTACTACGCCGTCATCGAAAACCCGACCAACTATCTGGAATACTATGTGGGCTACCTGGAGATCGAGAATTTGAGACAGAAAGCGGAGAAGAAGCTGGGCTCCCGCTTTGATTTAAAGGACTTCCACAAGTTCATCCTGGATGTCGGCCCCGCGCCGTTTGATGTGATTCAGAATTATTTTAATTCCTGGCTTTTAAGTAAATAGCAAAAATATGGGGGCCGTAAGCCCCCATTTTAATGCAGTCATTTTCACTCATCAGCCCCCGCAGACAGGCAAGCCCCCGTGTCACTGCGGTCTCTCCGTCCGGCACCGGATAGCATTCCAGTGTCAGTGTCTGATCATAGCCGATCTCATCCAACGCTTCCAGAAACGGCTTAAAATCAATCAGTCCCCAGCCCGGATAGTTTCGGTTGTTGTCGGCCACGTGAACGTGTCTCAGTCTGTCGCCGCACAGCAGCACCGGTTTTTTCCAGTCCTGCTCCTCCATATTCATATGGTAGGTGTCCAGATGGACGCTCAGTTTATCGCTTCCTGTCCATCCGATTATCTCCATGACCTCTTCCGCCGTCCTTAAATAATTGGTCTCGAACCGGTCAATTGCCTCTATAACAATACTCCCCCTGCCGTGTTCCGCGTAATCACACAGCTCCTTACATGCTTCCAACAGCCTTTCGTCGATCACCGCCTTGGTTTCCCCGTCGGGAATCACGCCCCGCATGGAACCAATCACGATGCTGCACTCCAGCTCTGAGGCCAGGTCCAGCTGATCCTTCAGCCTCTTTACCGCCCTGCGGCGGACATCCTCATCCGGTGAGGTGATGGAGAGACCTTCCCCACCATAAGCCATACCGGTGCCGATGCTGGAGATCATAATCCCCTTCTGAGCGCAGTATTCTTTGATTTTAGCCCCGTCCACATCCGACGGCTTTTGCAGATGCAGCTCGATGGAGTCAAATCCATGATCTGCAAGAAAATCCACTGTCCGGTATATGTCAGGATTTACCAGCGGAAACGGAACTCCCGCAGGAGCCGCCACCGCACAAGTTACACCAACTTTAAAATACATAGTTTCCCTCTTTTCTCATTTCTATCATCATCCTTTTGGACACACTGCCGCACCGCGGGGCTGAGGCCGTCAGCTCCAGTTCCAGCTCCGGTGAACCGGTCCGGATCACCCACTCTGCCCTCCGCTCCACCGGCCGCCACTCCGCCCGGTCTCTCGACCATTCCGCGTCGCGGCCGAACCGGCCCTCCAGATGGCCGATGTCCTCCGGGTGCGTACAGCACATGGTCTCATAGCTTCCCTTCACCGCCGAGAGTCTGAGACTTACCGGCGGCGCTTTCTTCATCGTCTCCGCCTGGGATGTCAAGTAAGTCGGCAGATATCCCGCGTTTCGCACCACCGCCGTCAGCTTATAAAGCCCATCCCCAAGCTTCGTAAGCTCACACCGTTGAAATTTCAGCCTGGGCAGCGTCATGGCAAGCTTTATGGTATATGCGGAGGCATGGCCGGACATATTCCCGAGATAGCTCTCCGGCGGATTCCGCTCCACCCAGAGCCAGTTCCAGCCGCCGACCTCCACTTCCCCCGACTGAGGGTGCTCCACCTTCTTCCAGGGCAGATACGCCTTCTCCCCCAGGTTTTCATCCGCCCAGCGGAGAACCGCCAGATCCTTCTCCTCGCTTTTGGCAGCAAAGTGAAATTCCTCCGGCCGTCTCGTCCCGGCGGCATCATAGACGTTCCAGAGCTCCAGCATGAAGGACGGTATCCCCAGATCTTCAAAGGTCCAGTCCATCAGGGTTCCTCCCCGGACACGGGACTTGTCCGGAGTAAAATCATTGTAGGTGGACATCAGCTCATAACCAAGCTCCTCCGTCCCCATGGCGCCCAGAGCGCTGTAGAGAGCCAGATCCGCCCCCTTAAAATGTTCGTCGCCCTTTCCGCCAAAGGGACGCATGATAGCCCTCGCATTCGTATGGTAGGAGCAGACTCCGGCTATGTTTGGATGGCTGTCGATAAATTCCGCCACGGCCCTGGTCTCCGGCTCTGAGAGCGGCAGCTCGCACGCCCCGTACTGAAGCCCCTCCGGCAGCCAGTTGGCCGGGTAGTTCCGGTTGAGGTTCACATCTTTGGGCTTCGGCACTTCAAAACCGTCCACATCACCCCGGATGATCCCTTCCGGATACATGCGGTAAAAGCTGCCTGACAGCTCATAGGGCTTTCTCAGCACCATAAGCCGCGGGTCCTTGTCCGATATCTTCCACTCCCCGTCAGGGTCCGGAATCCGCATCTGCGCCACGATATGATCCCCGTTGATGTCCTGGGGAACCAGCCCCGGAAGCGGCTGCCGCTCCTCCACCGGATATCTGCCGTTACAGACGCCGATGTGGCCGGTGGTCATGACGGTTTCCACGCCGTCAGGATTCACCTGAGGGACGATATAGAAGACGACATGATCCAGAAGCTCCGTCACCTCCGCCTGCCGTCCGTACCCGCTTACCAGGTCCCAGATCAGCCGCAGGGCAACATTGGCGCCGCAGAATTCCTCCGCATGGGTACACGCCTCCGCATAATAGGCCGGTTTGTCCTCCGGCCGTCCTGACCCGGAGTTTGTCACCTCCATCATATAGATGTCCCGGTTCTTCAGCGTCCTGCCGATGGAATCCAGACGGCAGAGAAGCGGATACTCCTTCTCAAACGCCTGTAAGATCCTGGTCAGTTCTTCGTAGCTGTGATAGTGTTCGATCTCTTCCCTAAGCTTCATCTTTACCATCCCCGCTCTGCTTGTCCGGTCTGGGCGGAAACCACATCTTATCCGGCTTCATGGTCTCGTAGGTCTTGCCCGCCATACTCCGCGCAAATTCCTCCTTCGCAGCCCTCACAAGCTCAGGGTCCGTCAGGAATTTAAGCGCTGTAAGAGCCGTCATTCTGGCGCCGTTTATCATGCTCTTAAACCCGATATCCATCCCGGTCACAGCGGCTACCTGCCAGCTGTGATAGGAGGCTCCGATGGGGAAACAGGCCCCTTTGTAAAAGCAGGACGGACAGATATGGGACACGTCGCCTGTGTCGGAGGAGCCGTAATCATTTTCCTGATCCACAGGCATCACGCCCACGTGAAGCTGTGTGTCCGGTTCGCTCTCAGACAGAGCGACGCAGGCCGCCCACTGGTCCTTCACCGTCTCGTTGAGGCTCCTCGCATACTCGATGTCCTCCTCGCTCCACGGCTCCATCTCGATCTCCCGCATACAGGAATCCACCACATCCGCCACCACATGATTGTTGATCACCGGATAACAGCCGCCCATGCGCTCCGCCTCCACACGGGTATCCGTCATCAGGGCCGCACCCTTCGCAACATTATGAAGGCGTTTTTCTATGTCCATCATGGTGTTGATGCTCATGGCGCGGAAGGTATACTTTACAGAAGCAAAATCCGGCACCACGTTGGGCGCGCTGCCGCCGTTGGTGATGCAGTAATGAATTCTCACATCCATAGGCACATGCTCCCGCAGATAGTTGGCGCCCACGTCCATCAGCTCCACTGCGTCCAGAGCGCTTCTCCCCAGCTGGGGATCGCAGGCCGCATGGGCGCTGACGCCGTGGAACTTAAAAACCTGACTGTTGGAACCGGTTAAGAGACTGTAGGAGGAGCGGTTGTATTTGCCCGGATGCCAGCACAGCGCGATATCCAGATCGTCAAATGCACCCTGAGACGCCATCGCGCCCTTTCCGCCGATGGTCTCCTCCGCCGGACAGGCGTAGAACACCACGGTTCCCGGGATATTGGCCGCTTTCATCTCATCCCGGAGCCCCAAAAGCGCCCCGATATTGGCGGAACACATCAGACAGTGGCCGCAGCCATGGCCCCAGCCGTTTTTCCACCACCGGCTCCTTGTGACACACATCCTTCTGGCTCAACCCCGGCAGCGCGTCAAATTCTCCCAGAAGGCCGATCACAGGCTTGCCGCTGCCGTACTGGGCGCGGATGGCCGTGGGCAGACCGGCATAATCCCGCTGCACCTCAAAGCCTTCTTTCTCCAACAAATCCGCGCACGCATCCGAGGCGATAAATTCATGATATCCCTGCTCCGGGTTCTCCCATATCTTCCGGGCCAGCTGAATCAGTTCTTCTCTCTTTTCTTCTATCTTTTGAAACATCAGATCACCAGGCATAAGAAACCTCCATTTAAAATTCTTTTTGCTGTGTAAACCTTATCGCGGGTGATGTCCTGTAAGCTCCTGCACCCCGTCATACGCATGGCGTTTTTAAGCTCCCAGATCACCTTCTGGAGGCACACCGACACGCCGTAAGCGTCCGCCCCCTCCGCCGCCACCATGACGGGACGGCCGATCAGCACGCCATCCGCGCCAAGGGCAAGGGCCTTGAACACATCCTCCCCGTGGCGGAATCCTCCATCTATGTAGATGCGGATCTCATCTCCCACGGCCCGGCGGATATCCTCCAGCACCTCTATGGTCGCCAGAGACTGGTCTAAGCTGTTGCCCGCATGGTTGGAGATCACGATGCCGGACGCCCCCGCCTCACAGGCTTTCACCGCCCCCTTGGGCGTCATGATCCCTTTCAGGATATACGGCTTCTCCGTGACGGAGAAAACCTCTCGAAGCTGCCTTGCCGATTTAGGGCTTACTAACCCCGGAAGCGTGTCATACTTTGCGTTGATGGACATGTCTCCCAGGCCCACGCAGTCGATATCCGTGGCGATAGCCACCGCGCCTGCCTCGTCGGCCTGCCGGATTTTAACCGTCATCGTGTCGTCGTTCCACAGCTTGATCGTCGGAACGCCCCGCCCTCCATGCTCCTTTATGGACCGCAGTCCGTCCTCATAGAAATGCACCAGCGGATGGTGCTTGGAATCGGCGATCCAGCCGATGGATCCCACCGCCGCGCAGCCCTCGATCAAAGCTTTCGTGTAAGCATAGTCGTCGCTGTCCGTGGCCCTGCCGTCCACGCGCTCTGCCCCCGGCCGCTTAAAATGGCTGTCGGGAAATGCGTTGCTGACCCAGGCGATCGGCGCGTTGAACACAGGAGCGCTCATCTCTGTGCCGAAGAAGCCAGCGGAAGTATCGATCTCATCCCCGTCTCCTCCGTCATAGATCGTATCGCAGGCCAGATGAATCTCCTGCAGCTTTTCATAGTTGCGCACCCCGCTTTTCCCGCGCTCACTGGAGACAAAACCGCACTTAGGTCTGGCGCTGTCGCACTCCCTGCAGGCGCGGCACCGGGGAGCTACCCTCGGTCTCGCCTCGTCCAGAATGCGGTTCCATTCCTGCCTCAGCTCCATGTACATCATTTTAGTCACATCACGCATCGCGCCGTTCCTCCTTATGGACAGTTCTGTATTGGTCTTTATCCGTTAAAATTCTTTGGTAATATAGATTTTATCCTGAGTAATATCCTCAAGCGTCAGACAGCCCGTCATACGCATGGCGTTCTGGAACTCCCAGATCAGCTTCTGCATGTAGACAGAAACTCCATATGCCTCGCCGCCCTCCGCCGCGATCATAAACGGACGTCCGACCAGTACGCCGTCCGCTCCCAGGGCAACCGCCTTGAACACGTCCTCCCCGTGGCGGAATCCGCCGTCTATGTAGATCTTGATGTCATTTCCCACAGCCCTCTTGATATCTGCCAGCACCTCGATGGTGGCTAAAGACTGGTCCAGATTGTTCCCCGCATGATTGGATATGACGATTCCGGCGGCTCCGGCCTCGCAGGCTTTCACCGCTCCCTGAGGCGTCATAATCCCCTTTAAGATGTAGGGCTTTTCCGTGATGGAGAATATCTCTCTCAGCTGTTTCGCAGACTTGGGATTGCAGAGTCCCGGAAGTGTGTCGTATTTTCCATTGATGGACATATATCCCAGACCCACGCAGTTGATATCGCACGCGATTGCGACGGCGCCTGCCTCCTCCGCCTGTTTGATCTTGGCTGGCAGCTTCTCGTCATTCCAGGACTTGATCGTCGGCACGCCGATGCCGCCCCGCTCCTTGATGGCCCGCAGTCCGTCCTCGTAGAAATGCACCTGCGGGTGATGCTTGGAATCAGCCACCCAGCCGATGCTTCCCACATCCGCCAGACCGTCGATCAGCGCCTTGCTGAAGGCGTAGTCGTCGCTGTCGGTAGCCTTTCCGTCCACACAGGGCACGCCGGGCTTTTTAAAATGGGTATTGGGAAGCACATTTCCCACCCAGGCGATGGGAGCGTTAAATATGGGAGCCCGCATGGCCTGTCCGAAGAAATCGCAGGAGGAATCAATCTCGTCGCCGATGCCTCCCTCATAGATCGTATCGCAGGCCAGTTTGATCTGCTGGATCTTCTCATAGTTGCGGATGCCGCTTCTTCCCCTGTCACTGGAGACAAACCCGCATTTGGGTCTGGCGCTGTCGCACTCCTTGCACGCCTTGCATTTTGGAGCCATACGCGGCCGCGCCTCGTCACAGATTCTGGCCCACTCTTTTCTCACTTCCATATACATCATCGCAGTTACATCTTTTCCCATTGTCTCCACCTCACTTTATTTATCGTTCTTTAGCCGGCCTCGTAAGCGTCATTCACCGGCTTTTCGTCATAGCGGAGAACACCGTTTAAACCAACCATGTCATTGGCCTGTTCCTTGATTATCATCTTCACCTCTCCGGTTTCAGGGAGAGCAGCCCGCACTGCTTCATCCAGAAGCTTTGCAAATTTCTTCTTCACGTCAAAGCCTTTTCCCTTGGCCGTGTAAACCAGAATCAATGCTCCGAAATTGCCGCTCCGGCAGTCGCCGGGCAGTTCCTTTAACGCCACCGTGGAAGCCTGATCTCCGATGTGAAAGCCTTCCCCTACAGCGCCCTTGATATTGCCAATCAACGCACTGAGCTGGTCCTTTGAATATCCGTCTTTGATATATGCATAAATATGTGTCATGCCCATCCTCCTTCTCAGTCAAGCCATGGCGTACTGTTGATGCCGCGGGCCTCATCGATATGTTTCACAGCGTTGGGATCGTACTTGAGTAGCACGCCGTTCACCGCCACATTGTCATATCCGTGTTCTTTCATGTGGAGATACACATGATCGATATCCTCCGGGTTCACCAGAGCCTTCAGCCTTTCGTTCATCAGCTCCCCTGTCCGTTTCTTATCCGCATAGGGCGTTCCCTCCGGTGTGTAGAGCACCGGGAAAAAGCAGTGGTGAACGCGTTCATTGGCCTCCCCATCCTTAAATGCTTCCAGCACCACAGTCACATCCTCCGCAGCCAGATGCAGTCCGTCGCAAAGGGCGGATGTGGCTGCCGCGATTACATCTTTTTTCTTTGCCGTGTCCACATAACGGTCCGATACATAAAGCACAAGTGCAGTCATTGGTCTTTCCTCCTAAAGGTTTTGTTATTTGTCCTGATTCAAAGATGCCAAGTATGCCATCATCTCCGGGTCCTCGCAGCGCATCAGGCCCTCGATGGAGATAAATGGGTTCTCATGTTCCTCCAGCAGCACGGTACAGTATTTTGTATCCGCCACACCAAACACGTCGTCGCAGGTCTCCTTGAACATTCTCACAAAATCGGCTTTATTGACCAGCCCCTTCTTCTCCGCCGTGTAGCAGAGCATGATCTTGGACTGTCTCATCGTCTCGTCACAGTGGTCTCTGTCGAATTCGTGGATGTAAACGTGCTCAAAATTCGCAGCCAGCTTCAGTCCCTCCGACTTGCATCTCTGGCAGCCCTCTATAAACTTCTGTTTCTTTTCATCCGAATATCCACTGGGGATGAACGCAACCAGCATAGCCATGCCAAATCCCTCCTTTTTATGTTGTTGTCACATTGTCTGGTACGCCCTCTGCGCGGCCACCGCTTCCGGGTCCTCGCAGCGCATCTCTCCCTCGCAGGATATCATATCGTTACTGTGCTCCTCCAGGATCACGGAGGCGTACAGGGTATCCTCTTTTCCAAAGATCTCGTCACACTTTGAGCGGAACAGCTCTGCGATCTTCTCTTTGGCCGCCAGAACCTTTCCCGCTCCGGTATAGATCACCAGATATTTCGTCTTTTTCATCACTTCGTCCGCATGGTCTGCGTCAAATTCATTGACATACACATGTTCATATATTCTGGGCATTGTAAAACCGATGCACTCCACATCTCCCAGCGCGGCGATCAGCCGCTCTTTGATCTCCGGGGGATATCCCCCCTGGTATAAATGCAGTTACCATAGCCATGGTCCACACCTCCGCTATCTGAAATAGGAATTTTCCACCTTTTTAATATGTTCCAGCGCGCCGCCGTCACAGCGGCTCCTCAAAAATCCCAGCGCCATCTCGCAGGCCACCTGAGGCGTCACAACCATGGCTCCCATAGCCATCATATTCACCTGATTAAACGGATGGATTCTCTCCGCCGTAAACTGACTCTCGCAGGGCACGCAGTATATCCCCTTGATCTTGTTGGCCACCATGGAGACGCCCGCGCCGCTTCCGCACATCACGATCCCTCTCTCACACTCGCCGGACTTGATCCGTTCCGCCACCCTCGTCACTGTGTCCACAAAATAGTGGGCGTTATCCTCCGGGTCTGTCTGTCCCTCGTCGTACACCTCATATCCATTTTCCGTCAGGGCCTTCTTCACCGCTTCCTTTAAGGAGTAGGCCGAGCCCTGTCCTCCTATTGCAACCTTCATAGTCAATCCCCCTCTTAGACAAAACTTTCCGCCTCAGGCGGCGTTAATCCTCTTATCTCCAACTGCATTCTCATCTCTTCTCTCCCGCCTCCATACAGATGGCAGGCCACAAAATGTCCGTTTCCCACGTCCGCCAGCTCCGGCTTTTTGTCCTTGCAAAGCCCCGTGGCATACGGACATCTGGTCCCGAAGGGACAGCCCTCCGGCGGGTTAACGGGCGTCGGCACATCCCCCTCCAGTATCTGTTTTTTCCGCTCGAACGTAGGGTCCGGAACGGGAATCGCGGAGATCAGCGCTTTCGTGTAGGGGTGCATCATATTGCGGAACAGCTCTCTCTTATCCGCCAGCTCCACTAAGTTCCCCAGATATATGATGCCGATCCTGTCGCAGAAATGCTTCACCACGCTTAAATTGTGGGAGATAAAGATGTATGTCAAATCGAATTTTTCCTGTAAGTCCTTCATCAGGTTTAACACCTGGGCCTGCACCGACACATCCAATGCGGAAACCGGCTCGTCGCAGATTAAGATCTCCGGGTCCAGGGCCAGCGCGCGGGCCACTCCGATCCTCTGCCTCTGTCCCCCGGAAAACTCATGGGGGAACCGGTCAAAGTATGTATCCGGAAGCCCTACGTCCTTCATCAGCTGCCTGGCCCGGCTCTCATTGGCCTCCCTGGTGCCGGTTTTGTGAATCAGTAAAGGTTCGCAGATGCTCCTTCCGATGGTGAATCTGGGATCGAGGGTGGAGTAGGCGTCCTGGAATATCATCTGCGCTTTTCTGCGGTAGCAAAACAGCTGCTCCTTGTTGTATTTCCAGATATCCTCCCCCTTGTAGAGGATCTGTCCGGAGGTAGGTCTCTCCAGCCGCACGATGGACCGTCCGGAGGTGGATTTCCCACAGCCGGATTCACCGACGATTCCCAGGGTCTCCCCCTTGTAGACGTCGAACGTGATTCCATTGACCGCTTTCACACAGTTTTTCTGGGACAGCAGTTTTCCCTTCACTTTCATTTTAATCGGGTAATAGATTTTCAAATCCTTAACCGACAGAATGGTCTCTTTCAAGCTTTATCCCTCCTGTTTGGCGTATAGATGGCAGCGGACCTTCCGGCCGCCCTCCAGGTCATAGAACGGCGGCTCCTGTTCCTTACATAGTTCCATGCAGTTCTCACACCGCGGAGCGAATCTGCAGCCCTTCGGGAAATTCACAGCGCTGGGTACGGAACCCTTGATGGCATAGAGGCGTTCCACCTCCTCGTGGAGCTTGGGAATCGACATGAGCAGCCCTCTCGTATAGGGATGCTTCGGGTCGGCAAATATCTCCCTCACCCCCGCATACTCGATAGCCTGTCCGGCGTACATGACCAGCGCATTGTCCGCCATCTCCGCCACAATCCCCATATCATGGGTGATCAGCACGATCGAGGTGCCAAACCGTTCTCTCAAATCGGCCATCAGCTTTAAGATCTGCGCCTGGATCGTCACGTCCAGCGCCGTCGTCGGCTCGTCTGCGATCAGGACTCTGGGGTTGCAGGACAGCGCCATGGCGATCGTCACCCGCTGCCTCATACCACCCGACAGCTGATGGGGATACTGGTCCACCACCATCTCTGGGGACGGAATCCCTACAAACTGAAGCATCTCCACCGTCCGCTCCCTGGCCTGCTTTTTATTCATCTTCTGATGATAATGCAGGATCTGGTACATCTGCTGACCCACCGTCATAACCGGATTCAAGGATGTCATGGGCTCCTGGAAGATCATGGAGATGTCATTGCCCCGGATAGACCTCATCTCCCTCTCGCTGAGCTTCAAAAGATCCTTACCGTCAAAGAGAATCTCGCTGCCCTCCTCGATCCTTCCCGGCGGGCTCTGGATAATCCGCAGTAAGGAGAGGGAGCTGACGCTCTTGCCGCAGCCGGACTCCCCCACAATCGCCAGCGTCTCCTTCTCACGCAGCTGATAATTCAGATTATCAACTCCGTGAACCACGCCCTCCTCCGTATAAAAAATAGGTCCTGAGGTTTTTTACTTCTAATATAATCTTCTCCATCTTGTCACCCCATCTATCGATTCTTCAGTTTCGGGTCCAGCGCGTCCCGCAGGCCGTCGCCTACCAGACTGAAGCTTAACACCACCAGTGTTATGGCAATTCCCGGGATGATCGCGTGGATCGGCGCCAGCCGGAGCATCTCCTTGGCCTGATTCATCATGGCTCCCCACTCCGCCGTCGGCGGCTGGACTCCCAGCCCCAGAAAGGATAAGGAGGAGGATGTGAGAATCGCCGTGCCCAGGGCCAGCGTTACGTCAACGATAATCAGGGAGATACAGTTGGGAAAGATATGAGTTGCGATAATCCGTGGGCTGCTGGCTCCAAATATCTGGCATGCCTGCACGTACTCTCTCTTTTTTAAGTTCACCACCAGACCTCTCGTCCGCCTGGCCATCCCCGGTATCGAGAAAAAGGAGATGGCTATGATCGTGTTGATGGTGCCGGAGCCTAAGATGGCCACCACCAGAATCGCCAGCAAAAGCCCCGGAAATGCCAGCAGGATATCGATAAAACGCGACAACAGCGTATCGGCGGCCCCGCCGTAATATCCGGCGCAGAGTCCCAGTATAATACCGGTCACGGACCCGATCGCCACAGCCAGAAAGCTGACAAGCAGCGTGGTCCTGGCCCCATATATCATTCTGGTCAGGGTATCGCGCCCTAAGTTGTCCGTTCCCAGCAGGTGTTCCGCGCAGGGAGCCAGATACTTCTTTCCCAGCTCCACCTTATAGGGATCTCCGCCGATCAGCAGCGGACCAAACAGTGCCAGGGCAAAAAACAGAATCAGGATAACGCTTCCTACTATAGTGGCCGGTCGTTTAAAAAAACGTTTGAGAATCGGATTCTTCAGCAAAGATTTTCTTCTTTTGTCATTCTGCATATTCTCACCCCAGCTCTCTATTTATAGGATATCCGCGGATCAAACAAGCCGTAGCAGAGATCCGTGATTAAGTTGACCGCGACGAACACCAGCGCAAAGATCAGGATCGTTCCCTGCACCACCGGATAATCGCGGCTCATAACCCCTGAGATCATATAGCTGCCCATCCCGTTGATGGAAAAGACGCTCTCGGTTATGGCCGCGCCGGTCAGCAGCTGTCCAAAGGCCACGCCGATCACCGTGACCACCGGAACGATGGCATTTCTCAGGGCGTTCTTAAAGATCATAACCGGTCTCGGTATCCCGCAGGCGATGGCCGTGCGGATATAGTCCTCCTCCATCACATCCAGCATGGAGGAACGCATGGTACGGGAGATAGTCGCCACAGACTGTGCCGCCAGCGACGCTACCGGAAGGATGTAGTGCTTCCACGAGGAAAGCCCCATGATCGGCAGCCATTTCAGCTCCACGCCGAACGCCACCATCAGAAGAATCGCCATAAAAAACACGGGCGTTGAGACCGCTACCAGGGACAGGATCATGATGATGCTGTCGACCATGGTCCCTCTGTGCAGCGCGGAATAGATTCCCAGCGCGATTCCGATCAGACTCGATACGATCGCAGCGATGACGGCGATCTTAAAGGTGTTGGGATATCTGGTTCCGATCTCTTTCGCCACCGGAAGATGCCGGAAGTAGGTCTTGCCCATATCCCCGCTAAGCAGGCTTTCCATGTAGTCGATATACTGCTTGATCACAGGCTTATCTAACCCCATCTGGGCTTCCACCTGCGCATACTGCTCCGGGGCCGCGTCCTCCCCCAACATGAGGAGGACCGGGTCACCGGGTGCGAGGCGTGTGAGACATACAATCAAAAATGAAACGATAAGTAACACGGGAATAATCTGGAGCATACGCTTCCCTATATATTCAATCACTGGCGCCCCTCCTTTTTTGCTACTCTCTTATCACTGCCTGATCAAACTCCAGAACGCCGCCGGCATTACACCGCATACCTTCCAGTTTTTTGTTGTAGCAAATGATATCTACCATCTCAGCGATGTTGATCTGAGGCGGATCTTCCTTATAGCAGATGTGCTGAATCTGATGGAACAGTTCCAGACGTTCCTTGTCGTCCATGGTGGCGTTGGCCTTTGCAGCCAGCTCATCCACCTGGGGATTGCTGTAAAATCCATTGTTTTGAAGCTTATTGGTTCCGTCGGGGGAGGTCTCATACCAGGTATGAACCACGCCGCCGAACTCTCTGGTACGGCCGCCTGTCTCCTTCACAAACAGCGGGTAGTCAAAATCTTCGATGCGGCTTCCGTTGATCTTCTCCTGGTAGACAGAATCTTCTACCGGAATCACCTCGGCCTTCACGCCGATTTCCGACAGCTGGGCGGATACTGCCTCAGCCAGCTCTACGTATTTATAGCCTGTGGTGGACGCGTAGATTTTCGTCTCGAAGCCGTCTGGATAACCGGCCTCTGCCAACAGCTCTTTTGCCTTGGCCTGATCCTGGTCGATGTGGCCCTCGTCCAAAAAGCCCCAGATCACGTGGCCGGAGAAGCCCTTTACTTCATTCCAGTATTCGCCGTATAAGTTTTGTGCGATTGCGTTGGTGTCCAGTGCATATACCAGAGCCTGGCGGACCTTCACATTGGACATGATCGGATCGTTGCAGCCGAAGCGCACATTATAGATGGAACAGTTGTCATTGCCCTCCACAACCATATCCGGGTTCTGCTTTAACAGCTGTGCCGACTCTGCGGTCAGACCGTATGCCACGTCGATCTCCCCTGTCTCCAAAGCGGCGGACCGGGCTGTGGCGTCGGGGATAAATACCACCTTCAGATACTTGGTCTTTGCATTCTCCCCGGTGACGGACACGGTGTGATAATTGGGATTCGCCTCCAGAAGGAGATACTCGCCGGACACCCATTCCTTCAGCTGGTAAGGGCCGGACGCGTTCATCGTCTCATAGGAGAGCCCCAGCTGATCCAGAGGGTACTGCTCCAGAAGCTCCGCATCCCACACGCCGGAGCTGTAGCAGCAAAGCACGCGCATCATCGATGGCGTCGGCTCGTAGGTCTTGATTGAAAAATGGAGATCATCAATATAATCTACACTCTCAAACTGGGCAAAATGTCCCTTGGGAACCGCCAGCGGATCGCCTGCGTTCGCGGGCACCAGAGTCTTGAAGGTGGCCACGATATCCTTGGCCGTAATCGGATTACCCTTTGCAAACTTCATGCCGTCCTTCACGGTGAAGGTCCAGGTTAAGTTGTCATCCGATATCTCGTAACCGGTGATCAGCGCCATCTCCACTTCCTCTGCAAACTCACTGCCCGGCTCCGCCCGGACCAGCTCATTCACCATCTGGGTCGTCTCCATCATGGTCATATAGGACGGTGTCGTGGAACGCATGGTCGGACCGTTCAGCGAGGGCGGTTCCTGATCGATGCCAAACACGATGGCGTCTCGGTACCCGGTCTGTGCCTGCACTCCCTGATCTCCCGGCTGCTCCCCCGCCGCCGTCGATTGTCCGGTGGCTGTGTCCGCCGGTGCCGTCCCCTTGCTGCAGGCCGTGGACGAACCGATGACCGTTGCGCAAAGCAGTAATGCAGCTAATGCCTTTCCTGTGTTTTTCCTCATAACATGTTTCCTCCTTCTTAAATTGTAATTTTTTGGATTTACTCTTGATCTGGTTTTTAAGTCCCCTTGTGAAATAACCGGCTCAGCGTCTATTTAGTTTAGATTCTATACTAATATTTCGGCTTTGTCAATAGATCCGCATTTTATTTCGTATTTTTTGTGCTATTTTACAAATCAGTTCTTTTTTATCGCCATTTCCCACAATAAACTATTTGTTTTTTTCTATTTAATATGCATATTATGGGCTATTGGTTTCATATATCATGATAAATTGTTTATTGACCTTGACATTCTGGGAGTTTGGTGTAAGATTATAGCTAGATAGTTTATACATTAAACAGCACTATAGTTTAGCTACTATACTATATTGTGTGATGAGAGGATAGCTACTATGAAAAAAGTTGAAGAAAACGAAGAATATCTGCAGAACATGGAACTGACGATGAAACTGATCAATCATCGTCCCGGCCGTATGACTCAGATGGCTTCTCTGATGAACCGCTACTCGGCACGGCCTCAGGATTTTGGGGACGGAGACGTCGTCACATTGATTGAGATCGGTCTCCTGGTCTATATCGCCAACAACCCCGGCGTCACCAACGCCATACTCTGCGTCCAGTTCGGCCGTACCAAAGGCGCCATCTCTCAGCTGATTAAGAAAATCGAAAGCAAGGGTTACATATCCCGGGAGCCCAACCCAGCGGACGGCAAGTCCAGTATGTTCTACTCCACCTCCCGGGGCATGAGGCTGGTTCAGAAGATCAACGAGCAGGATATCATCGACCAGACCGGTCTTTTCGCCCGCATGTTAAAGCTCTGCTCTCTGGAAGATATCCAGACCTTCTACCGGATGGTAGACACCTACATCGCACTGCTCACCACAAAGATTGCGGAAAATGAAGGGGACGGCGCCGACGAAAACCATTAGACAAAGAAGGACCGTGACACGGATTGCTCCGAGTCACGGTCCTTCGCTGTATTCTTATTCTGATGCTTTCTCTCCATTTACCTGCAGTGTCACATCATCCAGTTCAAAGTCATCGATGAAGGTCTGCTCTACTGCTGCGATAATCATCTTTTTATCGCCCTCGGTGGGAAGCTGGGAGATGTTTAAGGTTCCCATGCTGTCCTTGGTGTCGAAGTTTACGACCTTGGTTCCCTCGCCCAGAACCTTATATTCTATCAGCTTGTCCACTACCGCCTGAGCGTTTAACTCCGGTACGGAATCCATCTTGGAATCCAGCTTTGTTCCCGCCTCATCCGGGAAGTAGATCAGAACCTGATCCTCCGGCACTACATTGGGATCCGGCACCTTATCGCTGATTCCTCCGGTCTCCATCTCTACCTTCTCAACCGGTCCGCCTGCGGTCTCTTTTGCCTTTTTTCTCAGGGGTTGGTGTACATGCCGCCAAAGATAACACCATCATAGCTCCTATAAGAAACATGGTCAGTTTTTTCATAATTACGTGTTGCCTCCTTATTCGTTATCCTGTCTGCTCCGAAACCATCCATTCAGCTTGGTCAGAGCCTTTATCAAAGCTTCCATCTCTTCTTCCGTCAGCTGGCCCATCACACTGTCGATCATCTCTTTGTGAAACTGGGCGTGGCGCTCATAGGCGATCTTTCCTCTCTCCGAAAGAGAAATATAAACCACCCTGCGGTCCTCCTGTCCTCGTTCCCGGGTTGCATACCCTTTCTTAACCAGGCTGTTCATCGCGATGGTCAGAGCCCCTACTGTTACGGATAAGGTCTTTGCTATGGTTGACATGTTTTTGGGTTCCCCGATGCCGATCGCGTCGATCACATGCATATCGTTATTGGTAATGTCCTTGAATTCCTGTGTGATAATCGCCTGCTGCTCGATGTCCATGACATCCCGGAACAGGTTTACCAGCACATCATTCAGCGTCCCATAAGCATCCACTTTATTCCCTCTCTACCTATGATAACAAAAGCTTCCCACTGATTATACAGTATTTTGACATTCAAAGCAACTGGTTAATACTTATAAAATTCTTACAAGCTTATAAAATTCCCGCAAGGACTACACTGGCTATCACGCCTGTCAGAGTGGCCAGCAGTCCCCCTGCCAGCGTGTATCTGGTCTCCCTGACCCTGGCCGTCATAAAATAAACGGACATGGTATAGAAGATGGTCTCCGTGCAGCTCATCATGATCGAGGTCATGGTTCCTATGGAGGAATCCACACCGTATTTTTTGAAGATATCCAGCACCAGCCCTGTGGCCGCCGAGTTGGAGACCAGACGGACAAGCACGACCGGGACCAGAGGCGCCGGGATGTTCACCAGAGTCGCGGGACCGCTGAGGATCTGCCCCAAAAACTCCAGAAATCCGGACTCCCGCAGAACCCCCACCGCGATCATCAGACCGATCAGCGTGGGCATAATACCCGCCACAGTTTTCATTCCCTCCCTGGCGCCGCGGATAAAGTCGTCAAAGACCGGCCGTTTCTGCAGCACTCCGAAGCCTACGATATAGAATAATACCAGCGGAATCATAATATCCGAGAGAAAGAGCAATATCTGCATGGTTCAGTCCACCCAAAAGAGTTCTTTACTACTATCTTATGAGCCCGGCCGCCATTATAGACGGGGGATTTCAGATTCCTGGTCCGGAAACCCGTCGGGTAAGGAGGCCACCAGCTTTTCAAACTCCGGGATCGGCATGGGCTTTGCAAAGACATAGCCCTGTACCACGTCGCAGCCGGTCCGCTTTAAGAATTCCACCTGTTCCCAGTGCTCCACGCCCTCGGAGACCGTGGCCATGTTTAACTCCTTGGCCATCCTGATGATATTGGTGATCACGATCCGGGATCTCTTTATCTCCGCGTCCTTACGGAAAAACAGCATGTCCAGCTTTAATACCTGAATCGGCAGTTCCTTTAAGATATTCAGAGAGGAGTACCCGGCCCCGAAGTCATCCATGGAGCAGACAAACCCGTGGGTCTGCAGCTCTATGACCATATTGCGGAACAGCTCGTGATCATCTAAGGCGATTCCCTCCGTAAACTCCAGCTCCAGTATCCCGTCCGGTATCTGAAAATGATTCTTGGCCCCGATATAATAGCTCAGAAAATCCTCCTGAAACAGTCCAAGCCGCGATACATTAACCGCCAGTCTGAGGGGGTCCCTGATCCAGATACCCTTTAAGCCAGGTACACACCCGGTAAAACACATAGCGGTCCAGCTTGATGATAAACCCGTTCCTCTCAAACAGGGGGATGAACTCACCGGGACTTACCATCCCCCTCGCCCGGACGGTTCCAGCGCACCAGCGCCTCGCCTCCGCGGATTCGGTTGTGATTCTGGATATCCACCTTGGGCTGAATATAAGCCTCAAACTCCTCATGCTCCAACGCCTGCTGCATATGGGATTCCATGTTGTTCCTGATCAGGATGCTCTTTCTGATATCGTCCGTATAAAAGGCGTATTTGACATTTCCATGAGTTTTAATATGCTTTTGAGCCATGTTCGCCCGGTTCTGCATATCATTGACGGACAGAACGTCGCCGGGTTTCTCCACACAGTAGATTCCCATGCTCAATCTCAGCTGGTATATCTGCTTTCCCGACGGCTTGTAGTGTTCCATCTCCTGATACAGGCTCTGAAACCACTCGATCATCTCCTCCTGCCTGCGGTAATACCGGATGCCGGCAAATGTATCCGCATCCACTCTGCAGTACAGCTCCTCCGGCTTAAGACTGCTTCCGATCAGTTCAGAAAAGAACTTCAGCGCCCGATCTCCGGCCTCATAGCCAAAGAGATCATTAAAAAACTTAAAGTTGTCGATGTCGCAGTACCAGAACGCATAGGGTCTGTCATATCCCGCCTCCACCAGCGTCTGAGCATCCTTTTTAAATCCTGCGAAATTGGAAACGCCCGTCAGGGAATCATTATAGGCCAGCTGCTCCAGCTGCTTCCTGCTCCTGTCCATCAGCCTGTTTATGCGGAAGATGAACCAGAAGATGATCACAAAGGCTATGCTGACAATCAGGATCACTCCCAGCACCATGCTGTAATGATCGTTGACGACCCGCTCCGGTACTAAGGACAGGATATACCAGTCATTGATTCCCAGCGGATTGTAGACAGCCCATTGCTGCGCCCCGTTATACTGATATTCGGCGAAGCCCTCCCTGCCAGCGGCCAGATCTTCCAGAATCTGCTCATATCCTCCCTCCTCAAATGTTCCCAGCTCAGATATGTGGGTGAGGGCAGAAAGGTGGGGCGCGCTGACGACACAGGCGCCGTCGCTGTTTATAATACTGGAAAAACCTCCCGCATTAAATATCGGTGCGTCCAGCACATTTCTTAGATTGTCCACACTGTTTACTCCGCACAGCACTCCGGTTATCTCCCCGTTTTGCCGGACCGGAACCCCGTAGTAATTGACGGATCGTCCCTTTATCGTCTCGATCTGGATGTCGGATATGGATTTCGCCCCATTCATGGATTCTGCAAAAAATACTTCCCCGGAGAGGTCCGTCTGTTCGTATACCGAACCGTCTATATCGACCAGATCCACAAGGCCGTCCTGATCCGTCAGGCCCATACAGATAAACGTGTTATTCTTGTTGATATCCGTCAGGATGCGGAGCAGCTCAGGCCGGCTGATGGCCCCCATATTGCTCAGGCAGGCGGCTATACCGTCCAGAGTTTTCCAGTTACTCTTAATCTGGTTGCCGACAGTTACCGACTCCTGCTCCGCGGCGCGGTAAAGGAACTGGATACTCTGATCCCGATTTTTCTTCATCATATAGTAAACGAATCCTGTGCCGAACAGCAGAAATACAAGGCTGATGATTGCCGCAAAGAGATAGTAGCCGTTTGCCTTCTTAAGTTTCATACGTTTTCCCCCGAGCGTATTGTTTTGATGTCATGATATCATAATCACCGGAGGTTGACAATATTAGAAAACCGGGTAGAATAAAGATATTCCACAACAGACAGGAGGTTACCATGAGTATATTATTCTTACAATATCCACCCTGCTCCACCTGCCAGAAGGCCAAAAATGGCTGGACAGCCATCAGATATCCTACGAGTCCCGTCACATCAAGGACGAGAACCCATCGGCGGAGGAGCTGTCGGCGTGGCTGAAGAAAAGCGGACTGCCGCTGAAAAAGTTCTTCAACACCAGCGGACTGCTCTACAAATCACAGAATTTAAAGGACAGGCTGCCCGCCATGAGCGAGCAGGAACAGCTGGACTTATTAGCCACCGACGGTATGCTGGTAAAACGGCCTCTGGTGATCGGTGACGACTTTGTACTTGTCGGCTTTAAGGAGAAGGAGTGGGAGGAGCGGCTGGGCTGATACTGCCCACGGGGAGCTGTCTTCCTGCATACAGACGGTTATTCCATGAAAAAATCCTCATAGTTTGCCAGAAGATAGCTCTCCAGCTTCTCATCCGGAATCTCTCTTATCTCCCTCACAAACTCCGCCGCCTTCAGCTTTCTCTTTGCGATAGAAAACCCTGCTTCATACAGCCTGTCGATGTCCTCATGGTTCAGATAAAAATGCAGCTTGATACAGGGATAGCCCATCTCCTCCACCATCATCGCGATCCGGTTCGAGAACACGATCAGGATATCATAGGGGATATCCTTTAAAAGATACAGCTCGTTGATATGGAGAACCTGAGTATCTCCGATCTCCACATGCAGCTTCAGCTGCTCTACAAAGAAACCGATCTTTTCACGGGCGGAGTTCGTTACAATCACGATCCTTTTCCGGTTTCTTCCCGCCTTCTTATTCTTCTCTATAAACTTTCTGAAGATCAGAGTCGTGGACGCGATCTGGAAATGTGTCAGCTTTGAACCGTAGAATAATTCCAATTCCCTTACAGAATCCGCAATAATCTCATAGAGATTTAAGTAAAGCTGCTTTGTCTCCTCCAGCTTGTTGTCATAAAACGACACGTGGTAAGCGGACCTTAATATACATTTATGCAGGTACGCATAGACCTCCTCGTGAATCTCGTGGTCGTCGCTAATCCAGGTGATGATATGCTTCTGCACCTCTGCGATCAGACTCTCGGACAGCCGTCTCAAGTCCTCATTGGCCGGAGGCATCACGTGGGACGTAAAGTCCAGGGATGAGATGATCCGGTCCAGGCACTCGTCCTCGGCCGGGTCTGAGAGAAGGTGGTAGTGGGCAGTCTCCAGGGGCAGAGGCCCCGGCGCGTTCAGCCCGTGCCCCCCTGCGGCTCCTGTACTTCCCGCAGCTGACATAGATATATAAAAACTTGAGGGAAGTGTAGGCGATACGCAGCCGGTACCGCTCTGTTAGACTCCGTATCAGCTCACCGGCCTCCATGATCTCATCATCGGCCGTCACGATAAAATACTCCGCGATTATTCCCTGCCACGGATTGTTGGCCTTTCTAAGAACCAGCTCAAAGTTCTCCCCCACCTCCACATACTTTGCTAATATGGTGCTGATCAACATCCGATACCGTTCTTCCTTCCCTACGATCTCGATGCCCTTCTTGGGGATGATTCTGGTTTCCAGCCCCTGTTCCTTCAAGTAAGCCGACAGCTCCCTGCTGTCCTTCTTTTTTCGTGGTCATGCTGATATGCAGGGACTCATAAAGCCCCGCCATATTCAGATACAGGTTGAAGAAGGAATAGGTAAACATCATCGTCACCCGCTCCCCCTGGGTCGAATAGTAATCGTCCATGGTCAGCGACTGGATAAAACGGATATACTCCGTATAGGAGAGCTTCCATACCGCCTGATTGTCATCGATCCGGATTCGCCTGTCCTCCGGGAGAAATGTGTTGATCTCGGCGATGCTGCGCTTTACGCTGCTGGCGCTTTTTCCAAACTGTGCTTCACAGTCCGCCAGTCTCAATACATTTTTTCCTGAAGCCAGGCCGCAACCTGCAGATCAAACGCGTGAATAGCCATCTCATATCCCCCTCGCCATAGCCCTTTTCTCTTATTATATACGAAACGCCGGAGTTTTGGGGTTCTTTTTTAATCGCGGCTCCGGTTAAAAAGTGTCCTTGAACCTGTCGGGGCAAGATAGTATAGTAAAATCAATCCAAGGCCAAGGAAGACATCTGAAAATGAGTTAGAATATGGAGGGTTACATATGAGCAAGATCAAGATCGGAAGCTTGAAAACAGGCATCCAGACGTTCGGACGTTCGCTGCTGCTGCCTATCGCGGTGCTGGCGCCCATCGGTATGATAATGGGTATCACCGGGGCGTTAAGCCAGTCCTATATGATAGAGAAGCTGCCATTCCTCGCAAACGGTGTTCTTCAGGCCGTCATCATGAGCCTTCAGAATATCACCAGCATGATCTTCAACAACATACCGCTGCTGTTCGCCATGGGCGTGGCCTACGGCATGTCCAAACACGAGAAGGGCATCGCCGTCTTTGCCTCCGTCATCGGCTATCTGACATTAAATATCGTGATGAATTCTTATCTGAAGCTGACCGGAACCATGGCAGACAAAGAGGTGATGGCGCAGGCAGGTCAGGGCATTGTGCTGGGCGTACAGACCATGCGGCTGGAGGCCATGGGCGGAATCGTCGCCGGGCTGGTGGCTGCATTTACCACGGACCGGTTCTATAAGCTGGAACTGCCTCTGGCCTTCGCCTTCTTCGGCGGTAAGAAATCCGTGCCGATCCTGACGTTTGTGTTTATGCTCCCCATTGGCTTTGTGGTGCCGGTGATCTGGAGCCTGTTTACCAGATTTTTAATCAGTATCTCCTTTATCTTCACCAACAATTACTTCGGCGTGGGCGTTTACTGGATGATGCACAGAGCCCTGATTCCCTTCGGGCTTCACCACGTGCTGGCCTCCATCGTCCGGTTCACGGAAGCCGGCGGCGTCTACATGATCCACGACGTTCCCTATACAGGAATCTTAAACGCAACCAACGAGATCCTCTTTAACCTGGGGCCGTCCGATCCGGCGTGGGCGCAGTATATGCCAAAGCTCACCAGCTACCTGGGCGCAGGTCAGATGCTGACCACCCTCTTCCGTGTGCCGGCCATCGGTTTAGCCATGTATCACACCTCCTTTGCCAAGAACAAAAAGGTGGCTAAGGGCGTCATCCTGACCGTGGTGCTGACCGCATTCCTGGGTAATATCACCGAGCCGCCGGAATTCTCGTTCCTGTTTATCGCGCCTCAGCTGTATGTGTTATACTGTGTGCTGTGCGGACTTCTCGCACTGCCCATGCAGTTCCTGCACATCTCCATCGGCTATATCCGCGGCACGATCTTTGACTTTGGTATCTTCGGTCTGCTTTACGACCACACCAACTGGATCGAGCTGATCGCCTTAGGACTTGTAAACTTTGCAGTATTTTATGTTGTATTCAAATGGGCCATCAAGAAATTTGATTTAGAGACCCCGGGACGTGAGAAATTCGAGGTCAACGAGATGGCAAGCAGCCTGTTAAAAGAGAAAAAATACCCGGAGATCGCCAGAATCGTCATCGAAAACCTGGGCGGTCCGGAAAATATCGTGAAGGTCGAAAACTGTATCTCCAGACTCCGTGTGGATCTGGTTGACCAGGACAAGGTGAACCAGGCAGGTATCAAGGATTCCGGCTGTGCCGGGCTCTTCTTCCCGCAGAAAAACCACATCCACGTTGTATTTGGACCTCATGTGGAGTTTGTCAGAAACGCAGTCGATGAGTTGTTGAAAAAGTAACAGAGTAGACAGGAGGATGTGTGGATATGAGAGCATTATATGATTCAAAAAGTAAAACCATCGATGACCGGGGCATCGGCAAACTTTTGACAAGGGAGGAGAAGATCAGCGCCTGGCTGACGGTGGAAGCCGCCCTTGCCAGGGCCCAGGCCGCGGAAGGGTATATCCCTCAGGAGGCTGCCGATATCATATCAGAGCATGCGCAGCTTCAATATATCGATCTGGATGAGATGGACCGCATCGGCTTAAAGGTGGGCCACGGCTTCGTCCCCTTCGTAAAGGTCCTAGTGAAAGCCTGCGGGGAAAACGGCGGCAAATATGTTCACTACGGCGTAACGACGCAGAATATCCAGCAGGCCTCCCAGCTTTATGTCGCCTATAAAATTCATAAGATCTTCAAATCCTTTGTCCGCGACATCCTGGAAAACCTGGCCTCCCTCGCGGAGGAGCACGCAGGCACCGTCATGGCAGGCCGTACCCACGGCCGTCATGCGATCCCGATTACCTACGGCTACAAGGTGTCTGTGTGGATCAGCGAGCTTTTAAACGCGCTGGAGCGCCTGGAGGAATGCGAAAAGCGGGTATTTCAGGTCATGATGGGCGGCGCTGTCGGCGCCTACAACGCCATGGGCGAGGTGGGCTGCTGGGTACAGAAGCGGGTGGCCGAGGACTTACACATGTATTCCATGCCGGTTCCCTCCCGGAATATCAGCAGCCACAAGGAGGAGTACATCATGAACCTGGCTCTCCTCTGCAATGTTCTCCACAAGATGGCCGAGGAGGTCTATTACACCGGACTGGAAGAGTTTGGGGGGGTCAGCGAGGCGTTTCAGAAGGGCACCATCGGCAGCTCCACCATGCCCCAGAAGACCAACCCCAAACTGGCCAAGGGAATCATCGCCAATTCCCAGAAGCTATATTCCATGGTTCCTCTGGGTCTGTTCTCCAGCGTCCGCATGTTCGAGGGGGACTCCAGCTCCTATATGCTCTATGACGGTATGATGGAGGAAGCGCTGGAGCTGACCGCTGAGGTTTTAAAGAGAGCCGAAGAACTGACAAGAACGCTCCATGTGGATAAGGAGCGCATGTACCGGAATGTGATGCTGAACAAAGGACTGGACAACAGCGAATGCGTGATGATGCAGATCGCCCAAAAGCTGGGAAAAGACAAAGCCCATGAACTGATGTATGAGAAAGCCATGCTGGTGGAGCTGGAAGGCAAAGATTTTCTGACCGTGTTAAAAGAAGACGCCACCCTGTCCGCCGCCTTCACGCCTCAGGAACTGGAGGCTATGATCCTGCCCGAAAACTACATCGGACTCAGCCGCCAACTGGCCACGGAAATGGCCGCCTGCGCCAGAGAAGCCGCCGGAGGACATACAGATGACCCAACTTCTCGTATCTGACTTTGACCGCACCCTGTACCGTGACGGCCGGATCAGTGATGAAGATCTCTCCGCCGTCAGAGACTGGCAGGCCAGGGGACACCTGTTCGCCATCGCCACCGGAAGAGATGAGCAATCGATCCGCGAAAAACTGGCGGAGTGGAAGCTCCCCGCAGATTACTACATCTGCAACAACGGCGCCCGGATCACAAACCGCAGCGGGGAGCTTCTGTCCCAGACCTCCATGGACTTGAAGACAGTTCTCTCCATCGCAGATTTTCTGATCAACCAGGAAGATTTATCCGCCGCCGTCACCATCGCCGATACCCGGTTCAAGCTTCTGTCCCGCACCGGCAAAGACGGATACCCCAGCCTCGCGGAACAGATCAGCCTGGAAGATCTGCGGCATAAAGGAGCTCACATACTTCAGCTTCACTGCCGCTGCGGCAGCCCGCCTCCGGCGGTGCTGCTGTCGCAGCGCATAAACACCCTTCACCGTGGAATAACCGCCTTTGCCAACGAGTGGAATGTAGATATCGTAAACTCATCCGTCGATAAAGGAGAGGCCGCAGAGTTTCTTGTCCATCACCTGAACGGTATCGAGCGAGTAATCACGATCGGCGATTCATTAAATGACCGGAATATGATACAACGTTTTCACGGATTTACCATAGAGACTGCTAATCAGGCGGTGAAAGATATCGCAGCTTTGGTCTATTCATCGGTGGCACAGTGCGTCAAGTCGGAGGATGGAAAGACCTGGTCCCATATCCCCCCTCATTATCCCTTGACACCACCTGCCGCGATACCGTCGATAAACTGGTTCTGAGCCGCCAGGAATACGATCAGGGAAGGGATGATCGAGATCAGTGACATAGCAAGTACACGGTTCCACTCAAAGCCCGTATCCGCGTCCATGGACATCTTCACGAAGATGGAGGCCGGATATCTGGCCGGTGAGTTTACATAAAGCAACGGTCCCATAAAGTCGTTGGAAGACCACATGAACTGGAACAGCGCACAGGATACGATGGACGGCTTTAACATCGGTACGATCACATACCATAAGGTCTTGATCGATCCGCAGCCGTCGATCCTGGCCGCCTCCTCCAGCTCCCTGGGAATATTTCTCAGGAACTGAATCAGCATGAACACGAAGTAGGTATCCGTTGCAAACAGAGTCGGCACAATCAGCGCCAGATACAGCGGGGAATCCACCCATCCGAACTTGTTAAACAGGATAAACTGCGGTACGTTTAACACGACCTGAGGCAGGAACAGTGTGGACATCAGCACTGCGAACCAAAAGCCCTTTCCCTTAAACTGGAATCTGGCAAAGCCGTAGGCCGTCACCGTCGCCGAGATAATCGTAAAAACCACCTTGGGAATGACGATGGAGTAGGTGTTGATCATCGCCTTAAAGATATCGATGTCGCCGCCGTAGCTCTTTAACGCGCTGGTATAGCCGCTGAAGGTCGGGTTCTTGGGGGTAAAGCCCACGCCGTTAAAGATCTCATTGTTGGTCTTAAATGTAGCTCCCACCATCCAGATCAGAGGATAGATCATGATAAAACCTACGGCAATCAATACAAAATAGCGCATGAACGTGCTGATGGCTCTTCTTGTCTCTCTTGTCATCTCATCTACCTCCCATCCTCATCTGAATAATAAACCCATTTCTTCTGGCTGATAAACGCCACTACCGTAAATGTCATAACGATCAGGAACAGCAGCCATGCCTGAGCACTTGCCATACCCATCTCGTAGCTCTTGAACGCGTTGTTGTAAATCAACAGGGAGATCAGTGTGGTAGCCCCTCTCGGTCCGCCCTGTGTGATGATAAATGGTCCGTTAAATTCCTGGAATGCCTGACATAACTGGGTAACCAGGTTGTAGAAGATAACCGGTGTGATAAGCGGCACTGTGATACTAAAAAACTGTCTCCATTTGCCCGCGCCGTCGATGGACGCCGCCTCATAGAGGTCATTGGATACGCCCTTTAACGCCGCCAGGAAGATGACCATGGCGGAACCGAACTGCCAGACTCTCAACAGGCAGATGACAAACAGCGCGTGGGACTGGCTGGCTAGCCAGTTGGGGCCTTCCATGCCAAAGTAGCCAAGCAGGATGTTGATGATACCGTCATCCTTGAACACGGCCTTCCAGAGCACGGAGATGGCGATGGAACCGCCCAGGATGGACGGAATATAGTAAGCAGTACGGAACAGATTCACACCCTTTAACTTAAAGTTCAGGATATAGGCGATGAACAGAGCGAACACCAGCTTTAACGGTACGGTCATAAACGCGTACTTCATCGTAACCACAAACGCCTTCACGATCTTCTTGGTATGTATAATCTCATCATAGTTCATCAGGCCAAACCTGGAAATTCCGTCAAACAGATGATAGTCTGTAAAGCTGTAGATCAGTGACGATCCAAACGGATACACCTTAAAAACCAGAAACCCGATCAGCCATGGCAGAATGAAGAAAAAGCCTGCGTTTTCTCTCAGCACTTTGCCCATCTTTTTATTTTTTACGTTTCGATCCATCCTCCCGGCTCCTCCTTTGAATTTTCTTCATGTACTCCATCTCTGATAAATTCATCTACATGATAGACATTCCACGCAGCCCCGTCCTGTCCCTGGATATTTACCCGGTTCATAATCAGGCGTTTTACATTGTTTACATAAATCCCCTTTTTCGTGACCTTCTCGACCCCGGCCATCATCGCCGGAAACTCTGCCTGAGGATTATCCGTATAGCTGATGTCGATATCCTCCATCACGATCTCCCCCATCTTCTGCTCCGGAAGGCCGTACAGAAACATGCCGCACACATGGGTATTGGTGGCCTTGATGCGGCGGAACACCATCTTTCGGATCTCTGGCGTTCTCTCGTCCACGGGAAGGGCCTTCTTCGTGCCCACATAGTCCGTGTGACCGTCCGGGTCGCAGTCCCAGTAGAGGGAGTTTACGACAAATGGACTCAGCACCTGGTCCATGACGATGTTCTCGAAGATAACGTCCTCCACCACAGAATCCTTTCCTCTCCCTCTGCGGGTCTTGATTCGCAGCCCCCGGTCCGTGTTGATGAACAGGCAGTCCCGAACCGTCAGATTACGGACTCCTGCTCCCATCTCGCTTCCCAGCGTGACGCAGCCGTGGCCGTCCCTCATGCAGCACTGGCGGATCTCAATATTCTGAGACGGCTCCTTATAGGTGCTTCCCATATACAGTTTTCCTGATTTGACGGCGATGCAGTCGTCCCCAACAGAGAAATAGGTTCCCACAATCTCCATGCCATTGCAGGATTCCGGGTCCATGCCGTCGGTATTGGGAGATATCTTGGGATTTAATATGTTCAGATCGATGAAGCGAAGATTCTTTGAAAAATACGGGTGGATATTCCACGCCGGTGAATTCTGAGTTGTGAACCCGTGCAGAACGATATTTTCGCAGTGATTTAAAAAGATCATCCTCGGTCTGCAGGCCCCGACGATGGTTCTAAACTCGTGCCACCAATTGTCATATCCGGCGTTGCCGTCTATCATGCCCTTTCCGGTGATTACCACATTGGAGACATTGATTCCGGTGATTATGGCGGAAAACATATCAACCGGCTCTCCCTCCCAGGTGCCCAGGTTGTACTTTTTATTTCCGTCTTCCGTTTCTGTCATCCCTGGAAGTATGGCAAACTTCTCTCTGTCGGTATAGGCGGACAGCACCGCCCCCTCCGCCAGTTCTATGGTTATGTCACTCTTTAAGAATACCGATGACACCTTGTAGATTCCTTGAGGAATCAGAACGCGGCTCCGGGCGGGGCAGGAGGAGACAGCCGCCTGTATGGCGGCCGTGTCGTCATGCTCTCCGTCCCCTCTCGCTCCAAACCGTTTCACATCGAGTGTCACATATTCATAATCCGTTCGAAAGGACAAAGCCTCTGTGACCATATCTCCCTGCCTCAGACTGATCTGGTAATCCGTGTGCGGGCAGAGGCCATCCACCGTCTGAACCATCCTGCTGCTCTCCATGATTCGCTCCCCGTTTAGCAGAATCTCATAAGGATTCTCCGTATAAAAGATGCCGGCACCGGTCAGCTCTATGGTGATCTTTCTGGATGTGATAAATATAATCTTAAAATTCATACTCCTCCGCCTTATTTGTTGGAATCCTGAACTTCATTGATACCATCTATCAGCTGAACCGCCAACTCCTTGGGATCAACATTGTCATAGCTCAAATCCTCGAACACCTCGTAGTAAAGACCTGTGCTGCCCTTTAACTTGCTGTCCTCAAAGTAGGGGTCCAGTGCAAATCCCGCATTGGCCATAGCCGCCTTGTTGCTCTCGAAGGTCAGCCCCTCCAGCAGACCGGCGTCGCTTAATATCTTCTGCGCACTCTCATTTGCCACGATGCCTCTCTCAAGTCCCATGATTTTTATGGCTTCCGGATCATTTAACAGATATTCCACCAGCATGGCCGCTTCCTTAGGATTCTTGCTGTGGGCGCTGACTGCAAATGCCATGGAGATCTTTGCTGTTCCGGCTTTTGTCTCGCCATAGTCATAGGGGTACTCGCCCATCACAAATTCCTGGTCGCCTTCAAGAGAGTTTGCAAATCTGGCCTGTGAGGAATCCCACTCATAGAATCCGGCGTATTTGCCGTTCATCCAGTTGGGATTCTTATCCATGGTGTCGGCTCCGTCGCCTGCCAGCTTCTTCTGGCTGGGCAGCACATGGTTGTCCTCCAGCATTCTGATAAAGGCGATCCCATCTGCAACCTCGTCCACACTGAAATTTACCTTTCCGTCAGCGATCCACGGTTTGTCATATTTCTGCTGCAAGTAATAGGTCATGATCAGCGCCTGCTCATCGGGAGTCAGAGCCATGGGATAATAGTCGTCTCCCAACTTCTCCTGGAACACCTTGCCCGCGTCGATCATTTCTTTAAATGAGGACGGAACCGGAATTCCAGCCTTGTCAAAGGTGGATTTGTTCCAGTAGAATACCTTCCCCGTGGTACTCACCGGAATCCCCAGCAGTTTTCCGTCTATGGTCATCTCCTCTAAAAGATTCTCCGGATACTGGCTGAGATCGATGATGTCCTTATATTGGTTTAAATCTGCATAGCCGTTGCCGTCCTTGGAAAACTCATAGATCCAGTTCCAGTTAATCTGCATCACATCCGGCTCCGTCCCGCCTGCCATCTGTACCGACAGCTGATCCAGCCAGCCGCCCCATGCGCCATACTGGGGTTCTACCTTGATGTTGGGATACTTCTTCTCAAACGCCTCAATCGCCTTCAAGGTGGCTTCGTGTCTGGTATCGCCTCCCCACCAGCTCATCTTCAGAACCACATCGCCGCCGGAGGCCGCCTCTGTGTTTTCCGCCTGTGTCCCGGCCGTCGTTCCCGCACTGTTATTGTCCCCAGCTGGCTTAGTTTCCTTGGCTCCGCCGCAGGCCGTGAGCGCAAGAACTGCCGCCGCTAAGATTACCGGTAAACATCTCATAGTTTTTCTCATATCCTCATTCTCCTTCTCATCTTTAATTTAATGCTTCCGACAATGCCATCATGCACAGGGACTGACCGTATGCCATAGGTGCTGTCATAATCCTTTTGTAGTGCTCTCTGCCATTCCCTACCGGTGTGCCTGCCGAAACTCCTGCCACCGTTCCATCCGGCCCTGTCTGTTTCATCACCGCCTGGATTCCTCTGACTGCCATCACCTCATAGCCGTCAGGAAGGACTCCCAGATGAATCCCTTTCAACACCCCATATAAAATCCCCGCGGAACCGGAGGTTTCCTCGTAGCTGTCCGGGTCATCCAGAACCGTGTGCCACAGACCGTCCTCAGCCTGCAGAGCTTGAAGCGCCCGAACCTGGGCTTTGTAGGTATCGGTCAGAATCTGCCTGACAGATGGATTCAGCCTGTCCCCCAGGATCTCCATGAGATCCATGCAGGCCGCCGTGTACCAACAGTTTCCTCTGCACCAGAACACCTCGTCAAAATTCGATCTCTCTGAAAAGCTCCACGCGTGATAAAAAAGACCGGTCCTTTTATCGTAGAGATATTTCACCATGATTAAGAACTGGTGAACCGCCTCGTCTATGTAATCGCTTCGTTCTGTGGTCACTCCCCACTTGGCCAGAAACAGCACCGACATAAACAGCGTATCTATCCAGATCTGGTTCTCATTCATGTTAAGCAAACCCTTGCCTGCATCCTTTGTGGTGGTATGCTGAAAACCGCCTTCCTCTGTTCTGGGCAATTCCTTCATCAGCCACTGAGCCCATTGATCACAGAGCTTTCTGTATTCCGGCTTCTCATCCGCCAGATGGGCCAATGTCAGCAGAGGGCAGGTGGTGTTAATATTCTCCCTGGGAAGTCCCTCCTTCATATGGCTGTCAAACCACCCGCACAGGTACTCTTTTACCGCCGGATCTCCGGTCTGACGATACCGGACAAGCATTCCGTAAAGACCCACGCCCTGGGGCCAGTCCCACGGTTCCATACCGAAGTCCCGGGGAAACAATCCGATAATTTTATCCGGCTGCTGGCCTTTTTTCAGCAGCTCTGCCTCATTCTCAGGTCTCTGTAAATTCTTCAGACGATCTGTAATCCTGTTCAGCGTATTCTCCAGATCCTCTCTCTGCAGCACTGGCATAGACTCTACAACCTCCCGCCTTTTTTCACTTCCACAAGCTCAGAACCTTCCTTGTTCAGCTCCACTCCGAAGCCAGGCTTATCGCCTACTTTGAGACGGCCATTGACCGGCATGGGCTCATCCTTGATCAGCGGATAGTATTGGGAAATCACCGTATCCGCCTTGGGACTCATCATCAGACACTCCGTAAACGGACTGTTTAACTTGGTCGTCACATAGTGGTGGCTGTAGATACCGCTTCCGTGAGGCACCACCATCTTACCGTAGCTGTCGGCCAGATTGCCGATCTTGATCAGCTCTGTCATGCCTCCGCACCAGCCTACATCCGGCTGAAGCAGATCCAGATCACAGAATTCCAAAAGCATCCGGAAACCGTATCTGGTAGCCTCATGCTCGCCTCCGCTCACCATGATCGTGTTGCCAGCCGCCTTTTTTAAGTCGCGGTAAGCCCAGTAATCATCCGGGTTAAAGCACTCCTCTACCCAACGGAACCCCAACTCCTCCGACTTCTGCATAAGCCTTTTGGCGTAAGGCAGATCCAAAGCCATCCAGCAGTCCCACATCAGCATGAAATCATCGCCTGTCTTTTCTCTCATACCGGCAGCCAGTTCCAGATTCTTTCGAAGCCCTTCTTCCCCATCTGCCGGACCGTAAACCAGGGGTATCTTGCCGCCGATAAAGCCCATATCCTTGGCCAGATCCGTTCTCGGTCCAGTTGCGTAGAAGCAGAGCTCCTCCCTCACCTTTCCGCCCAGCATGGCGTAGACGGGTTCCTGTCTCAGACGTCCCAGCAGATCCCAAAGCGCTAAGTCCACCGCGGAGATGGCATTCATCACCAGACCTTTTCTTCCATAATAGAGAGAACCGCGGTACATCTGATCCCACATCTGCTCGATATTTTCCACCGGCTGTCCCACGATAAAGCGGTCCAGATGGTTCATGATCAGCCATGCAGCCGGATAACCTCCTGTCGTGATTCCAAAGCCCGTCACACCGTTGTCTGCTTCCACTTCCACCACCAGCGTTTTCAGTGCGTTGATTCCGAAGCTGGTACGGGTCGCCTTGTACTCCGGATAGACACTCATGGGCGTGGCAATCTGCTTAACGATCCAGTGGTCCTCCTTCTGATCATGGTAATCGGCGCCTCCGCCCTCCACCACATATGCTCTGATCGCGGCTATCTTTCTTCCTGTAATCCCCATTGTGCAACCTCCTGTTATATCAATGATAAATGCTTCAATAGTTCTTGAATCTCCATCCTGCGCCCCTCCCCCAGGGGAAGTCCGGGCAGCTTCTCAGATCCGTTCCTTCCAAGTACGCACTGGTACACCGCCTCCTTGACTGCCAGAAACAGCGGAACTGCGTAATTGTATACTTGCCCTGCCTCGCACATCTTTTTAAAATTCGCCTCCATCTGCGGGCGGTCATGATTCTTTGCCGCCTGACACAGCTTGACAGTGAAGGCCGGTGCAAAGTTGGCGGTGGCATTGATAAATCCATCGATCCCCTCCTCCTCCATATCCAGCGCCTGCGTCTCATACGCGCAGAACACGGAAAAATCAGGTTTGACTTCCTTAATCTTTAACATCGCTCTCAGGTGGTCGGCATCATCCACCGTATCCTTGATCCCCACTATGCTCTCGTGCTTTACTGCCAGCCGCTTTACCAGCTCCGGATTCATATCAAACCCGGTGAGCGCCGGAAAATTATAGATGAGAATTGGCAGTCTGCACTGAGCGGCCAGCTCATCATAGTATGCCTCCACATTCTCCTCCCCGTAGACACTGAAATACGGCGGTATCGCCAGCACTCCATCAGCTCCGGCCTCCGCGGCCGCCTCTGCCAGTTCCAGCGTGTTCGCCATGCAGGTGTCCCCCCACACCGATCAGAACGTGAATCCGGTGATCCACATATGCTGTCATCCGGCGGATCAGCTCCAGCTTCTGATTCTGCGTCAATACTCCAAATTCTCCTGAAGTTCCCAGATATGCAATCCCATCCACACCATTGGTAATCATATAATCGGCGTGACGCTCCATGGCCTCATAATCGATCTCGCCGGCGGCGTCAAAAATAGTGATTGCAGGAGGATTGACTCCCCTTATCTCATTCACATAATCCCTCCCTGCTATTTCTTCTTTTCTATGTATCCCATCTTTTCAGACAGTTCCCTGGTTGCCGCCAGCAATGAGTCCACAATCGTCTGCCGATTGGCCTTCATTCTGGCTGTGGGGCCGGAAACACTGACAGCTGCCTCCATCTTGCCCTGACTGTTGAATACAGGAGCGGAGGCGCACCACAGCCCCACCTCAATCTCCTCGTTGTCAATGGCATAGCCCATCTCCTTAAATTCCCGAATCTGCTGGTACAGCCTTTCCCGATCCGTAATCGTATTCTCCGTAATCGGAAGGAACTGTATCCGGTCTATGATCCGGTCCCGCTCATCCTCCGGAAGGAATGTCAAAAATGCCTTCCCCAGCCCGGTACAGTATATGGGTTTACGGCCTCCCAGTCTTGCATTGGTGGAAATAGAGCGGAAATTATCCACCTTAGCCACATACACGATCTCCTCATCCGACAGCACCGCCATGAACACCGTCTCCTGAAGCTTCTCCATCAGATCTTTTAATATCGGCCCTGCGATCTTGTTTAAGTCTAAATAAGAAGATGCATACGCCCCCAGCTGTATCAGCTTCGCTCCCAACGCGTACCTCTTGTTTTCATCCACAAGCAGATACCCCCGTTCGCTCAAAGTCTTTACAAGCCCAAAGGTACTGCTTCCCGCATAATCCAGCATCCGGCTGATCTCATTGGATGTCAGTCCGTCAGGATAATCCTTCAGCAATTCAAATATCTCCAACACTCTCTCCGCTGATTTAACACCCATAGTCCCGCTCCTTTCATATATGTGAATTCGATTCATAAATATAGTTTAAATATAACATTTGCCAATTGCAGTGTCAACAAAAGAGCAAATGTAAGGGTAAATCAGCCGCTTTTTATTCATGTATATGAATCATATTTTTATTTATGAATTGTATATTGTCAATATAGCACAGAGAATTTTGTTTGTCAATGATCTTTTTGTATGTTTTTATGTCTTTTGGGGCGGTGCTGCCGACATTTGGCTGCCGCCGCACCTTCAGCCACCTCTTTAAGAAAGCCGCCGGGGTCTCTCCCGCAATGTACCGGCTGCTTCACAAGAATTAGAGGGGAGCCGCCTTTATTACTCATAAACCAGCTCCCCTTCCTTCCAGCTGATCTGATAGTAATTCAATACCTTTAACACCCGCACCATCCTGGGCCCCTGGCCGACGAGGAATTCTGCGGTCTTTCCTCCGTACATCCGGCATGCCAGAACTCCCATATCATACTTTTGATAGCGTTTCAGCACCGGTCTCCTGCAGTAAAATGTCATGTCGGCGATGCTGGCTCTCGGAACCGCTACGGGCAGGAAGCTGATGCCTGACATGGTGTTGCCTATGATAAACTCATTGGTTAGAACCAGTTCCATCCCGTAATACAGAACGCCGCTTTTTAAGCTCTCCTCCAAAGCAGCCGCATATTCACCCAGATTTTTAACGGAGATATATTCTTTGCTGGCATTAAGCAGTTTTTTTTGCTGTAAGAACGTCTTTTCCAGAACCAGCGGAAACATAGATGTCCTCCCACCAGAAACACCGCCAGACCAAAACAGATCATCAGGATCAACGGCACATTGCCGCCTAATGTCAGCATCATTCCAAACAGAATCACCAGCAGTGTGATAAATATCGTATCCCACATGATAACTCCGACGTTGACCGTCATATGGCGCAGGGTGCCCTCCAGGGTAAGTGTCCCGCTCTCCGGCAGCTTCATCGTCCTTGGGTCGAAGCTGTCCTCTTTCTTCTGCGCTCTATCCATCAGAAATGTAATCAGCCTTATAGTCCCGCTCAGCGCAGCAAACATCAAAAATCCCACCAGATAAAGCGAAAACTTTTCCCCCTGATCCAGTCCCATAAACCCACAGATTCCATAGTACAATGCGGCCGCCAAAAATCCCAGCGTCCCCAGATCCACCACGATCCTCATGATTTTTATGAACCACTGATGGATTTTATCCATAGTCTTTAATATCGTTTGTCCCACCCTGTCCTCGTCTCTCTGCATAGCCTCTCCCTTTGTATCCTCCTGAACTTTTCACCATTATACCGTTTTAATATCTCCGTTACAAGCATTTACCCCCGAAACGCCATCCGGTTCCCGCTATCGTCCCGCTATCTTACAGAATATCACTCCCACAATCGTACTGAACAGAGTCGCTATCAATGCCGGTCCGACGATAGCCGTGGGATTCACACTTCCGTACTGGCTCCTGTAGGCGATCATGTTCATGGGAATCAGCTGCAGGGAGGAGATATTAATAATCAAAAAGGTGCACATCTCATTGCTGGCCGTGCCTTTGGGAACCGCAGTCACCCTGCCCTTTTCCTTCCTCCGTTCCTCCTCCAGCTCCTCCAGACTCTCCATCGCCCTTAACCCCGCCGGAGTCGCCGCCCAGCCCAGCCCCAGTATGTTGGCTATCAGGTTGGTAGAGATATGCTCCCTGGCCGGATGCCCTTTTGGAATCCGTGGAAACAGAAAACGGAACAGCGGCTCCATGGCCTTCGACAGCCGTTCGATCAGCCCCGCCTTCTCCCCGATCTCCAGTATCCCCGTCCAAAACGACATGACCCCAAGCATAGTGATACACAGCGCCACCGCCTCCTTCGCCGCATTAAGCGCCCCCTCCGTCACCATATTCAAGTTGCCGTGAAATCCGGCCCATATAATTCCCACCAGCACCATAAACGCCCACAGATAATTTAACATAAAAATCCCCCGATATCCGCTTTATTAAACTCTATGAAGCGAAC